>Ga0079037_100001452_pt1 | contig 12350 bp, 9 predicted proteins | sample Mud3Dept4metaG_FD_71479 | JGI IMG/M metagenome (GOLD analysis project Ga0079037, IMG submission 71479) | Freshwater wetland microbial communities from Ohio, USA, analyzing the effect of biotic and abiotic controls - Mud 3 Core 4 Depth 4 metaG | ecosystem: Environmental > Aquatic > Freshwater >... | reverse complement strand
GCCATAAGCGAAGTGATGAAGGCGACCCGCCCCGGCATGGCTGAATACGAGCTGGCGGCCCTCTATGAGTACGTCGCCAAGAAGGAAGGGGCCCAGGATCTCGCTTACTATATCGTCATGTCGTCCGGAGAGAACCACCCCTATGTCCATTATTACAAGCACGACCGCCTGCTCAAGGACGGTGACTTCATCGTCCTCGACATCGGCCCCGACGTCAATTACTATGACACGGACATCACCATCTCCTATCCTGCCAACGGCAAGTTCACCGCCCGGCAGAAAGAGCTCTACGAGGCGTCCAAGGCGGTCCACGACGCCAATATCTCGGTCTATAGGCCGGGCCTCACGACGGAGCAGGTCAGGAGCGAAGTGGAAGAGATCCTGAAGAAGCAGGGTTTCGACCTGAGCAAGGACTACTTCAAGCGGATGCGGGGCGGGTTCGGGCACTACGTCGGGCTGGCGGTCCACGACGTCGGCGGAGGACCGATGACCCTCCAGCCCGGCATGGTCTTCGCCAACGAGCCTCTGTTTATCTTCCCGAACGAGAACCTGGGCGTCCGCGTCGAGGACACGGTCCTGATCACCGAGACCGGCTGCGATGTCTTGACAGCCGGGATCCCGCGGATGGTCAAGGAGATCGAGGCCTTCATGAAGAAGGACGGCATCCCTCAAGCGCTGAAGAAGGCCAAGCTCTATTGATCCCCCAAGGACCTATTCAGAAGTGTTGATAGGGAAAGCCCCTCTCCTTCATCCTCCCCCGCCGCGGGGGGAGGAGCTAAAATGACCTTCCTCTCCCTTGACGGGAGAGGCTCGGGGAGAGGGCGATTGTTTGTTCACGTTATCCTTAAATGGATAGGAAAAAGAAGGAGATTCAAATGACTCACCAACCCTGGGCCCAGGAGTTTTCCGCCGCGATTACAGTCTGCGACGCAGAGGGAAAGATCCTGGAGATGAATGCCAAGGCGGCTCAGACGTTCGAAAAGGACGGAGGCCTGAGGCTCATCGGCACGAACGTCCTCGACTGCCATCCGGAGAAGGCGCAAGTTAAGCTCAGGGACATCATGGACAACCGGAAAATTAACGTCTACACCATCGAAAAAGCCGGGGTCAAAAAGCTTGTCTACCAGGCGCCCTGGCATAAAGACGGGAAGTACGAGGGTGTGGTCGAGCTGGCCATCGAGATCCCATTCGCTATGCCGCACTTCACCCGGGATTGAGACCTTTCGGCCGCCGTGCCGACTGCTGAAGGCCTTTTCGAGATATGGGACTTCGTCCAGGATACAACATCCTGGCCATCAACTTCTTCTTTCTTGGAAAGCCTTCCTTTCGTATAATAAGGAAACCATGTGGACCGCCGAAAAAGAAGCGAGAAGCGGGTTCAGGAGATTCGTCGCCGGCGGGCTTTCAATCCTGATCATCGCCCTGGTCCCTGGTTGCCGTCGCGGCGAAAAAAGGGCAGCCGAGAAGGAAGCTCTCGAAGGGGATGTCTCCATCACCGCCGCTTTTGCCATCTATCCTCTGATCCTGAAGCTGGCGGATGAGTTCCAGAAAATTCATCCCGGACTTCGGTTCGACATCTCGGCCGGCGGCGCGGCCAAGAGCGTCTCCGACACATTGAACGGCCTGGCCGACCTGGGGGGCATCTCGCGTGAGGCTCATCCCCAAGAGAAAGGGCGCGGCCTCTGGTCGGCCCCTGTCGCCCGCGACGCCGTTTTGGCCGTCGTCAGCGAAGACAATCCCTACCTCAACGAGCTATTGCGAGTGGGAGCCGGCAAGGACGTTCTCGCCCGGCTCTGGATCGACGGTAATATCCGGACCTGGGGGGATCTGACCGGAGATGCGTCGGCTAGCCGGCCTGTTCACGCCTACATCCGGGCCGACCCCTGTGGAGCCGGAGAGATCTGGGCCCAGTTCCTTGGAGGCCAGCAGGAGGATCTCAAGGGGACGGGGGTCCACGGCGATTCCTGGATGGCCGGGGCCGTCAAGAAAGATCCCCTCGGAATCGGCTACGCCAACCTCAACTTCGCCTACGACGCCCGGACCCTGGCGCCGGCCCAGGGAATTCATATCCTGCCCATCGACATCAACGATAATGGCCGGATTGATCCGGAGGAGGATTTCTATTCCACCCGCACCCGACTTCTCGAAGCCATCGCCTCCCGGAGCTATCCCTCCCCCCCGGCCCGCGACCTCTATCTCATAAGCAGGGGGATACCGCAAAGAAAGCCGATCCGGCAGTTCGTGATCTGGGTGCTGACACAGGGTCAAGCCCATGTCTTCGAAACGGGATACATCCCCCTCCCCGACCCGATGCTCAAGGACGCCCTACGCGACCTGACCGACCGCTAGCCTCTCATCTCCCCGTTCCCCGAACCAATCTTTTGCATTTCTCGTAGATTTCCATAGAATGAGAGTCTTTTAATTATTCCCATCCGAACAAAGGAGGCCTGATGCCGCATACCCGCTATCGCCTGTTTCTTCTCACCGTGGCCTTGCTCTTTTTCGCCGGGCTTCCCCTTCGTTCCGAACAGGACCTGCACCGCGTCTGGGCGGTTAAGGACGCCCGTATCGTCACGCTGTCGGGTCCGCCGATCGAAAAGGGGAACCTCATCATCCGGGACGGACTGATCGAGGCTGTGGGCGCCAATATCCCCATCCCCAAGGATGCGGAGGTCATCGACGGCGCCAAGCTCGCCGTTTATCCAGGCCTGATGGACGCACTGGGACAATCGCTGCTCAAATTTCCCGAAGAAAAGCTGGACATGGCGCGGATCCGGGCGGGCGATTTCACCGACAAGGACCGCGGCATTACTCCCGGCCTGGCCGCCCTTGATTATGTCAGCCTCGGCAAGGCCGTCTTCGAGAAGTACCACAAGCTCGGCTTCGTGGCCGGCCACGTCATGCCCGACCGCGGCGTCTTCACCGGCCGATCGGCCTTCTTCCTTTTCAGCGACCCGGATAAAAACAAGGCCCTTGTCTTGAAAGACATCTGCCTGGGGATCGGGTTCAGCCCCTCGAGCTTCCTGGTCTACCCGAATTCGCTGATGGGCGTTCACGCCTACCTCAAGCAGGCGCTCAGCGACGCCATCTACTTCGACCAGGCCAGGTCGCGATGGCTGAAGGAACCGAGGGGGCAGGCCCGGCCCGACTTCAATCCCAACCTGGAAGTCCTGGCCGACTTCGCGACCGCGAGAAAACCGGTCATTTTCCTCTGTCGCAACCAGAACGACATCCGGCGCTCGCTCGGCCTGACCGCCGAATACAAGCTGAACTATTATATCGCCGACCTGGGAGGCGAAGCCTTCGAAGTCATCCCCGAGCTCAAGAAGGCAGGTGCCCGAGTACTCGCGACGGTCGCGTTCAAGGCGCCGGGCTCAAGCCTCTACGCCCAGCGGGGCCGGGCGGAGCGCGAGAAAGCGGAAAAAGAGGTCTATCCCAAGAACCCGGCCCGTCTGGCGGAAGCCGGCATCCCGTTCGCTCTCTCTTCACTGGGAAGCGATGATCCCAAGGCCTTCGTCGAGGGAATCCAGAAGGCGATCGAGGCCGGCCTGGCCCGGGAAAAAGCGGTCGAGGTGCTGGCCAAAACGCCGGCCGCCTTCTTCGGACTCGAGCGGGCTCTCGGCACGATCGAGCCCGGAAAAATCGCCAATGTCGTCCTCTCCGAAGGGGATCTCCTGGCCAAGGAAGCCAAAGTGAGGTTCACCTTTGTCGACGGCCGCCGCTTCGAGCTCAAGGAAGCCAAGCCGGGAGAAGGCGAGAAGCCAACGGTCAACGTCAGCGGAAAATGGGAAATGGCCGTCGAGGGGCAGATGGCCATGAACCTGACCATCGAGCTCTCCCAGGAAGAGGCCGCTCTCTCCGGCAAATTGATCACTCCGTTCGGCGCCTTCGATTTCACCGGCGGCACCGTTTCGGGAAAGGACGTCGCCTTCGAGATCTCGATCTCCGTCGGCGGCCAGGACCTTGACCTTTTCTTCTCGGCCTCGGTGGAGGGGGAAAGGATGCGCGGCTCGGTGGTCCAGGGAGGGGCCGGAACCGCCGAGTTCACGGCCAAGCGGATCCCGGGGTAGGAGGAAAAAGATGAAGCCTAAAATCACAGCCATTGGAATTGCAGCCGCTCTCCTTTCTCTCTGCCTGTCCGGCCGGGTCTCGGCCGCGGAAAGGGCCGTCCTTCTCAAGAACGGCCGGATCATCACCGGAAACGGCGCGACAATAGACGGCGGCGATATCCTGGTTCAGGGGACGAAGATCGCTCAGGTCGGGAAAAGCCTCCCCGCGCCGGCCGGCGCCGAGACGATCGACCTCAACGGCCGCTGGGTCATGCCGGGGATTATCGATTCGCACTCCCACATCGCCCTCGAGGGGGATGTGAACGAGATGGGGGATATCATCACCGCCGAGGTCGACTGCAAGGACGTCATCAATCCCCGGGATATCAACATTTTCTATGCTTTAACCGGGGGCGTCACTTCGATCCACACCATGCACGGCTCGGCCAACCCGATCGGCGGCCGGGGCATTGCCCTCAAGATGCGCTGGGGAAAAAGCGCCGCCGAACTCATCTTCGAGGGAGCTCCCCTCACCAGCAAATGGGCCCTGGGAGAGAACCCCAAGAACAGCAACGATATCGGGATGGGCCCGGCCCGCTATCCCAAGACCCGGATGGGTGTCGAGCAATCGATCCGCGACCAGTTCGAAAAAGCCAAGGATTACATGAAGAAGTGGGCGGATTACGAGAAAAAAGCCACGGCCGCAAAGGCGAGCAAGGGCAAAACCGCCCCTCCCCCGCCTCCGAAAAAAGATTACCGGCTCGAGGGGGTCGCGGACATTCTCAGCGGAAAGCTCTGGGTCCGCTGCCACGCCTATCAGTCCGAGGAGATGCTTTCGATCCTGCGACTCTGCCGGGAGTACGGCGTCAAGCTCGTCTGTTTCGAGCACGGTCTTGAGGGCTACAGGATCACGAACGAGCTCCGGGAATACGGAGTCGCGGTCTCGACCTTCGCCGACTTCTGGGCCTACAAGTGGGAAGCCTATAACACCCTGCCCCAGGCGGCCGCCCTTTGCGCGAAAAGAGGCGTGCTCGTCGCCCTGAACTCCGACGATGCCGAGCGGATGCGCCGTCTCTTCAACGACGCGGCCAAGACGGTCCGGTTTGGAGGCGTGTCGGAGGACGAGGCCATCCGGATGCTGACCATCAACCCGGCCAAGATCCTGGGAGTCGACGCCCGGGTGGGCACGATAGAAGCCGGGAAGGACGCAGACCTGGCCGTCTTCAACCGGCACCCCCTCGATTCCTTCACGGTCTGCGAGATGACGCTCGTCGACGGCATGGTGTATTTCGACCGCGCCAAGTACCTCGAAGAGCGGAAGAAAGCCGCGGAAGAGGAGAAGACGAAAAAAGAGCCGGAAAAGAAAAGCGGAGGGGAGGTTTAAGATGAGAAGACTCCTGGGAATCACGGCAGCGGCCCTATTGATGTCGGCGGCTCTCCCCTCCTTCGAAGCGGAGCCGGCCCGGCTTTTCATCAAGAATGCCACGATCGTCCCCGTCGCGGGCGCCCGCCTGGACGGGGGCGGCATCCTGGTTGAAAACGGCAAGATCAAGGCCGTGGGCAAAGAGATTCAGGCGCCCGCGGATGCGAAAGTCATTGACGCCTCCGGGATGTTCGTCTATCCCGGCTTCATCGATTCCTACAGCCATTTCGGGTTGGTCGAGATCGCGGCCATCGCCGGCACTTCGGACTTCCGGGAGATGGGCAAGGAAAACCCCGAGCTGCGGGTCGTCTGGGCCATCAACCCTCATTCGGTCCACTTCGGAACGGGAAGAGTGACGGGGACGACGACGGCGCTCGTCGCTCCCGCGGGAGGGACGTTCGCCGGGATTTCGGCGCTCGTTAAGATGGACGGCTGGACCGTCCCCGAGATGACTTTCAAGGAGGCCGCCACATCATTCATCAACTTTCCGATGACGCCCCGGCCGGTCGGGGAAGGCATCGCCGTCCAGTCGGAAGCCAAGGAGGACGTCACCTCCAAGCTGGTCGACAAGATCCGCGATTATTTGAAGGAAGCCCGCCGTTACCTGGAGTTGAAAAAGCTGGCCGCCGGCGACCCGGGCGTCAAGGCGCCCGAATACAGCGCCAGGTACGAAGCCCTGGGACCCGTGCTCGACGGGACTCTTCCGGTCATCATCTCCGTTGAAAAAGCCAAAGATATCGAGCTGGCCATAAAATTTGTCCAGGACGAGAAGCTCAAGGCCGTCTTCCGGGGCTGCGCCCAGGGTTTCAAGGTGGCCGACAAGATCAAGCAGTCCGGAATTCCCGTGATCATCGACAGCCTATACGCGGGGCCGTCCGAGCCGGAGGACGGGTACGACGCCCCCTACCGGAACGTGGTCGAACTGGCCAAGGCGGGCGTCCTGATCAGCTTCTCGACGGGCGATTCCCCGGCGCAGGGCAAGGACCTGCCCTATCATGCCGCCAAGGCCGTGGCCTTTGGGCTGCCCTATGAGGAAGCTGTCAAAGCCCTGACCATCAACCCGGCGAGAATCTTCGGCGTCGAGGACCGGCTGGGCAGCATCGAACCGGGGAAGGACGCCGACCTCATCATCGCAGCGGGCGACCCGCTGGATATGAAAACCGAGGTGAAGCAGCTGGTCATCAACGGCAAGGCTATCGACATGTCGAACTGGTGGGAGACCCTCTACCAGAAATTCAAGAGCCGGCCGGAATAATGAGAAAGGAGACACATGTTAAAGAAGCTTTGGCGAAGCGCTTTGATCGCGGCCCTGACCATCGCCTGTATGGCTCCGGCGGTCCGGGCGCAGACGGGAGACGTCGACAGCCGGGTCGACAAGTTCGTCCAAGACTCGATCCGAGAGCAGCGGATCCCCGGCCTCGCCCTGGCCGTGATGCGAGACGGCCAGGTCATCAAGGCGAAGGGCTACGGCCTGAGCAACATCGAGCTCAATACTCCCGTCAGCCCCCAGACCATCTTTCAGTCCGGGTCCATGGGCAAGCAGTTCACCGCCACGGGCATCATGATGCTGGTCGAGGAAGGCAAGGTCGGGCTTGACGACAAGGTCGCCAAGTATTTCCCCGGGGCGCCGGAGAGCTGGAACACATTCACGGTCCGGAACCTCCTCACTCACACCTCCGGGATCAAGGAATATACGGGCAAGGACTTCGATTATCGCCGCGATTACACGGAAGAGGACCTCCTGAAAATGGCCCAGGCACAGCCCTTTGACTTCGCCCCGGGAGACAAATGGAGCTATAGCAATACGGGGTATATGCTGCTGGGCATGCTCATCCGCAAAGTCACCGGCAAGTTTTACGGCGACTTTTTGCAGGAACGGATCTTCAAACCCCTCGGCATGACCACCACCCGGATCATCAGCGAGGAGGACATCGTCCCCAACCGGGCCGCCGGGTACCGCCTGGTTAAAGGCGTCGTCAAAAACCAGGAGTGGGTGAATCCCACGCTCAACACAACGGCGGACGGATCCCTCTATTTCACCGTGCTTGACCTGGCCAAGTGGGATGCCGCTCTCTATACCGAGAAGCTGATCAAGCGGACGAGCCTGGACCAGATGTGGACGCCCGTCAAGCTCAACGACGGCAAGACCTATCCCTACGGCTTCGGCTGGCGCGTCGCGGAGATGAACGGCCACCGGCTCATCGAACACGGCGGCTCCTGGCAGGGCTTCACGACCGGGATTTCCCGGTACGTGGACGATAAGCTGACGGTCGTCGCGCTTACCAACCTGGACAGCCGGCACTCCCGGCCCGACGACATAATCCACGGCGTGGCCGGGATCTATATTCCGGCGCTCATGCCTCCGGCTCCGGCTAAAAGCATCGAGGACAAGGAACCGCAGGTCACCTTGCTTTTCAGCGACCTGCTCCAAAAAATCGGCCAGGGGAAAGCCGACGCCGGCGCCTTTACGGAAGAGGCCCGGAAGAAATGGTTTCCCGGACACGTCAAAGAATTCCAGGAGGATCTGGAGGATTTCGGCCCGGCGAAAGCCGTCGATTTGCTCGAACGGAAGGAAGAGGCGGGGCTGCGAAGCTATGTCTACCGACTGACCTTCGAAGACGGCCGCACCCTGAAATTGAAACTCAAGCTGACCGATAAAAATAAGATAGCGGCGCTCGATACGATAGAGTAACAAACAAAGTGGTGCCCCGGTTATGGCGGTTACGGTCATTGGTCTACCCCTGAGATCGTCATAAGGTGATCATCATGTTGACACGTACCTGATTTTTCTCTATATTACCTCCACTATGTTAAACGGCTTAGGATTCAATCCCCTCCCGACATCCTGCGCCGTTTTCTTCTGGTGGTGGGCGGTCTAACCCGCCCGTAATCCTCGCCGCCGTTCCATCTCTTTTCTCAGGGCGGACTCATTCGTTCGCCCGAATACTCCACTGCACAGGAGGATACCATGACTATCGAGCTTTATCATCGGTTCTCGTCCCGGTCCACCGACCTTCTTCCCCGGACCTTCTATAACCTCAAGGCCGACTTGGCCATCCCGCCGAAGCCGCCGCTCCATCCCGGTACGAAAGAGCCGCTCAACCCGCAGGATCTCGAGCCGGTCTTCCCCAAGGGTTTCATAGCCCAGGAGATCGCGACGGAACGGTTTGTTCCCATCCCGGAAGCCGTTCTTGAGAAATTCGCCATCTACCGGCCGACACCGCTCGTTTACGCTACGGGATTACGCAAAGCCCTGGACACGCCCGCCCATATCTTCTACAAGTATGAAGGAGTAGGTCCCGCGGGGAGCCACAAGAGCAACACAGCGCTCATGCAAGCTTACTTGGCCGCCCAGGAAGGCATCGAAACCCTCGTTACTGAAACCGGCGCGGGGCAGTGGGGATCGGCCTTGGCCCAGGCCGGGCACTTTTTCGGAGTGAACGTCCGCGTCTTCATGGTTCGGGTCAGCTATCGTCAGAAGCCGGGCCGGCGGATCATCATGGAGATGTTTGGAGCCAAAGTCGAAGAGAGCCCGAGCCCTTCCACGGCTTTCGGCCGCAAGCTTTATGAAGTCGATCCGGACCACCCCGGCAGCCTCGGGATCGCGATCTCCGAGGCTCTCGAAGTCGCCTTAGGCGGGAAGAACTCGCGTTATTCTCTCGGCTCCGTTCTCGACGCCGTGCTGATGCACCAGACCGTGATCGGACTTGAGGCCGACCGTCAACTCGCCGCGGCCGGGGCAGAGCCCGACGTCGTCATCGGCTGCGTCGGCGGAGGATCGAATTTCGCCGGAGCGGCTTTTCCCTTCGTGCGCAAAAATCTGACTGAACGGAAAAAAATCCGGTTCATCGCCGTCGAGCCGGAAGCCTGCCCGTCGATCACCCAGGGGAGTTACCGCTACGACCACGGCGACACGGCCGGCCTGACCCCCCTTCTGTTTATGCACACGCTCGGCAAAGACTTCGTCCCCCAGCCCATCCACGCCGGCGGCTTGCGCTACCATGGGATGGCCCCTCTCGTCAGCCACCTTGTCTCGCTGGGCATCGTCGAGCCGCGGGCCTATGGGCAGGACAAGGTCTTCGACGCAGGGGAGTTCTTTTATAAGACCGAGGGAATTCTGCCCGCCCCCGAGTCAGCGCACGCCATCACGGCGGCGATCGATGAGGCCCTTGAGGCCAAACGCCTCGGCCAGGCAAGAGTGATCCTGTTCAACCTCAGCGGCCACGGTTTCCTGGACATCAACGCCTACGAGCATAACGGCGGCCGGAAAAGTGCGGTTTGCCCTCCTGGGCAGTAGAATTCCCCTCGGGGTTTTCTTGTCTTCCCTGGGGCCGCCCTCGCGGCCCCCTCATTTGAGTTCTTTCATTCGCCCAGAAGATTATGCCTGAGCTTGGAGAAAAAGATCCGGGCTTCCTCGAAGTCTTTGCCCTTAATGACGTGCTTCAAGAATTCGAGGCGGCCGGTAACTTTTTCGAGCTGCTCGAGCGAGTGGGGTCCGAAGATAACCTCCGCGAGAAGGTAGTCATCCTCGGACAGAAGCCCCCGCGCGATCTCCAGGTGTTTCTTGAACGTTGTTCCTGGGACCGTCGACCTTTCCATGCAGGCGGCAAAGATCATAGTCGAGGCGAAGGGAAGGGCTAACGAATAGGCGATCATCCGGTCGTGCTCGGCAAACGAGACCTCGGAAATCTTGAGTTGCAGACGGGAAAAAAAGTCTCTGAAGAAACGCAGGCCTTGAGGGTCGGAGTCGCTGATGATGATCGCGTGCTCGTCCCTGAGCTGCTGGACGTTGGCGAAGGTCGGCCCGAACATCGGGTGGACCGAGGCAAACCTGAACTTCGCCATCCTGTAATAGGCAGGGATCTGACTTTTAACCGAGGCGACATCGCAGAGCAGACAATAGGCAGGCAGATGGGGCGCCGCCGCCTCGAAGGCTTCGACCGTGTTCCGCAGGCTCACGGCGTTGATCAGAAGATCCGGCTTGAAGTCCCCAAGCTCACTCAGGTCGGTAAACACCACCGCCGGCGCAAGCCCCGAGGTCCGCGAGTTGTCGATGTCATAGACGCCGACTTCGTTGTCTTGGCACAGCTCGGAGATGAGCCAGCTTCCCATGTGACCGGCGCCCAGGATGGCAATCTTCACTGGGAGACCTCTTCGTTGTAGCTGCCGAGGTATTTGAACATGGCGGTAACCTCCTTGACTTTATCCAGGATTGGCCCCAACTCTTGGCGCTCCAGAGCCGCCTGAAAATCGAGAAAGAAAGCGTAGGATCGCGGGGCGCTCCGGCAGGGGAACGATTCGATACGCGTGAGGTTGATGTTCGAGTCGGCAAAGAGCTTCAGGACGGCGAAGAGGCTCCCGGCGCGATGCGGCGTCGAGAAGATGATCGAGTGCTTGTTTCCGGCTTCCTCACGTTCTTGGCACGCGACGACCAGAAAGCGGGTGAAGTTGAGCGGGTGGTCCTCGATCCCCGCTTCGATAACGGCCAGGTTGTAGAGCCGGGCGCAGAGCCTATCGGCAATTACGGCCCCCCTCTTCGGCCTCTCCGAGGCGAGCATCTTGGCCGCGCCCGCCGTATCGTAAAAGGGGAGGCCATCCAGACCATGCCGGGCGAGGAAATCCCGGCATTGGGAGAGCGCCTGCGGGTGGGAATAAACGCTCTTGACGTCATCGAATTTCGTTTCGGGGAGGGCGAGCAGGCAGTGGCTGACGCGGTGCCTGACCGCTCCCACAACTTTGAGGGGGGTCTCGACAAGCATCTCGTTCACCATGGTCACCGGTCCGGCCAAGGAATTTTCAACGGGGACGATTCCGCAATCGAGCTGGCCGCTCTCCACACCCTCAAAGACATCGCTGAACTGGAGGCAGGGAATCGTGACCAGGTTCGGGTTGAAACAACGAGCGGCAGCTTCGCCGAAGGCGCCGTGCTCGCCCTGGAACCCGATGAGCTTGAGCGGCCGGGCCTGAAGTCGGCGGCTTTCCTGGATTATCCGACTCCATAACGTTTCGACAAAATCGCCCCTGAGAACGCTCGACCCCGCGGCCCGGGACTTCAGCCGTGAGAAGATATCCTTCTCCCTTTCCGTGTCGCGGACATCCGGCTTGAGCTTCCTCGTCCTGAGGACAAGCTCCAGCCTTTCGTTGAGACGGTCTAGGATTTCGAAGTCGATCCTGTCGATTTTTGCCCTTATTTTTCCCAGGCTCATGGTTTGGGCCTCACGATTCTCGGGATTCTTTGTTCGAGGAGGAGGAGGTCGGCCAGCCCAACGGCTGTCGCCGCTTCGACGATGACCGGCAGCCGCAAGGCAAGGCAGACATCATGGCGGCCCCGGATGGTGAGGGGGGCGGCCTTTCCCGTGCGGAGGTTGATCGTCCTCTGCGCCCTAGCGATGCTCGCGGTAGGCCTCACGGCAACCCTGAAAACAAGGTCGTTGCCGTTCGTGAGCCCGCCGTTGATCCCGCCGCTGTGATTGGTCCTGGTCTTGCCGCTTTTATTGACGATGACGTCGTTGTACACGCTCCCGCGCATCGCGGCCGAGGCGAACCCGGCCCCGAACTCGATACCCTTGACACCCGGGATGGCGAACAGGAGATGGCTCAGGACGGATTCAACGGAATCGAAGAACGGTTCGCCAAGCCCCACAGGAAGCCGCCTGGCCCGCGCTTCGATTATTCCGCCGATCGAGTCACCCGCTTTCTGGGCGGCGATAACAGCCCCCTCGATATTTTCCGAGCCTCCCGCGCTGACGAGTGTCGCTTCTACCGCGACGGGCGCGATGAGCTTCTTGGCGACGACCCCCGCCGCCACGAGCCCGACGGTCAACCTGCCGGAGAAGTGTCCGCCGCCCCTGAGGTCGGCATACCCGCCGGATTTTTCG
>Ga0079037_100001451_pt1 | contig 12355 bp, 16 predicted proteins | sample Mud3Dept4metaG_FD_71479 | JGI IMG/M metagenome (GOLD analysis project Ga0079037, IMG submission 71479) | Freshwater wetland microbial communities from Ohio, USA, analyzing the effect of biotic and abiotic controls - Mud 3 Core 4 Depth 4 metaG | ecosystem: Environmental > Aquatic > Freshwater >... | reverse complement strand
TGGGAGACTTTTCGACAATGTCTTTCTTCACAGAATCGTATGAGGCAATCCCAAGGGGAGTGTCAGCAAACCTGCCCTTGGACTTGAACTTATTCCCATCAATAAAGACACCATCCACAGGCCCAGGCACGGCTAGGCCGTCCAGATCAGGGTAATGCGACACGGAAAGATAAGGCATTCCACCAGACCAGAAGCTGCTCCTGAACTCGTCTGGAGCCTGTTCGTTCTTTTGGATGCGCTCACAGAAGTCTGTGAACAACTCCATGCTCATCTTATCTCCGTACAGGTCTAAATCTGTATCAGAGCATGTAGCTACCCATCGTCTTTCGCCTGTGGCTTTGTCATAAGAAGCCTTGGTGATAGCCATAGAAAACTCAGCAAACACCTGGGCTTTCTTAGTCCACTTGCCCTTAGCATCCTTAGTCCACCCGGCGTTTTTCACTGCGCCCCAGGCTTTCTTGGCTGCTTTGGCTGGGCTGTCACCTTTAGCCTTTGAAGCGTCAAAGACCCTTTCCCATAAGGCTTTCGCTGATTTGGGTAATGTTCCGGTTGGCATAATATCTAGTCCTTGATCACATATTCCCTAAATTTAGCGTTCCATCCCTCCGAAAACACCCACATCAAGAATGATGCCATGCATCCAGTCAAAAACTCCGGCAAAACTGGTATTTGAGTGTGGGCTATCCAGATATGCTCAAACGCAAGAGACAAGCCAAAGTACACCCAAACACCCAAGCAAAGATCGCATTTGAATAAGTCCAGCAGAAATCCCCACTTGATGGCTCTGGAATATGGAGATTTCTGAATAAGATAAATCAGAAGCTTTCCTAATCCTAAATATAGAAAAGCGTCAGCTATTACTTTACTTGGTAAAGAAATACAATAGCCTAAATCCAGCATCAGGAACTACCCCGTATGCTTCCATTCCCGTAAAAACGGGAAAGCCGGGAGATAACATCCATCCCTGGCTTAGAAGGGATTCTACTTCCTTCTCTACGTCTCTAGCATTGTACAAACCATGTTCGATATCTGACGGTGGAACTCCCTGAATGCCTCGACTGATAACAAAAACTCTGTGCAGAACCTTCATTGTAGGAACCTCTCCTTCTAAAATCTTTCTAGGTCTAGCCATCCTTGAACTCACTCTCTAACTCATTAATGATTATACCAGAAACCTTATCCTTGTATGCTTCAAACAATCCGTCTAAGGCACTCCCAAGGGCTGAACGGACATAAGCAAGGCACATCGGATCGTAAGAAGCCTCCAACTGGTCGTACTGCCGCGTCTCAGCAATGTAGTCTCTCATGCCAATAACAACCGCTTTCGATACAACTTCAGGCAAGATAGAATTTACCTTATCGGAAAATTCAGACATTTCAGCAGAAAAGTCTGACTTGAAGGAATTCAAATCATACACCACACCACTCTGGACAAAAGACTTGCTGTTCCATTCCTCAGCCAGAGATTTGGAAATATCGAAAATCAACTGATTATCATCGGATGGGTTATACCCAAATCCGGTTATTCCCATTGACTTGACACTAGATTTGATCATCTCAACTAAAGACAAGTCCATCTGGTCTGGATGAACGTCTTCCCCCTCTCTGCCCAACAGAGCCTCATTTTGGGTAATTATCCAATCGTAAATGAGATTTTCGTCATCCAGACCAATCATAGCCCCCCTGAGCTGTGACAAAGCACCAGGAAAGGCTATGTAAATCAAGCGTTGAATATATACATCTTTGGTGTCTCTGATAGAATCCAACCATGACTTGAATTGCGATCTGGCAGCAGCCTCTCCCCACCCACCCTGAGACGGACTGACTGGACGGCCCAGCATGCTAGGACGCTCCGCAGCTAATTTTTGATTGTCTAGCTTCTGCTGTTGAAGGTCTTTCACTTCTTTCGGGATTTCCTCTTGGATAATGGAAGATACAAGCCCATCTGCGATTGTCTGCTGTCTGGCCTCTTGCGCTGAAAAAGCTCCCATTTGAATTAGAGAGTTCCAGGCTGTGGCATTGCCAAGTCTAGACCTGCTAAGGGCAACGCTCACCTCGTCATCTAGGTCAATTAACCTAAAACGCAGGGTTTGTGGAAGTAAAGAATCAAAAAACTCTCTGATCTTTATCTTGGCTCTTGAATATCCATTTCTCTTAGCTTTTCGGTCATCACGAATAGCACCAGCCAGTGTCCTGCCACCAGCAGCGGTGATGCCGATGTCTCCCGGAGTGAGGCCATAACCTGATGTTACAACAGCAATGTAATGGTTCAGGGCATCTGTGAACATCAACTCCTGTGGGGGTCTAGTAAAGGGTATCCATTGGGCTTGCTGGGTATGCTCATAAATCACAGGGATTTTGTAGGGGTCAATACCAGCCAGCATCTTGCGCCAAGCGTCCACCCACTTCTCAGCACTGTCCCTGCTCATGTCAATCAGGTCTAAGATACCAGCCTCTGGAGTATCCAATAAAAGATTGGCATAATACAAGTCTCCTCTGGAAATCATATTCAAGGCCATGAATATCTTCTCGGGCGGGGGCATTCCCCATCCCTTGCGCTTCAACTCTGACCTGGGAGACATATAAATGCGATTTACGGCATGCTTTGGAAAATATACAGGGTTCTGCCCACCCTCAGGCACATACTGACCCACAGGCCAGTCGGAATTGAGTGTTGGGAATAAGGTAGTCCCATCCAGAAGCTCCAGCCACACCACTCTGCCTTCTGGATCATCCCCCATCCTACCAAGCTCTACGCCAGCACCAAAGGGCAAATCAAGATAATCAGCACCAATCCACTCAATGATCTCAGAATATTTGTAATCTCCGGTGTCAGAGAGGAACTTGGTGTAATATTTGATTTCTTCTTTCAGTTCGTCCCGCTGGGAGCTGTCTCTTGGTTCGATCTTCCAATCCAAAGCGAGTATGCTGGCAATCAAAGTTTCACGGCAGATCATGCAGATTTCCTGCTGTTCTACCGCAGCTCTCCAGTATTTAGCTTCTGTCCACGCTGGTGCGTTCCAATTGTAGAAAGGTCGCTGGAGGAAAAGAGGGTCAACGTTGCGCTCCCCCTTGTTACGGCTTGGTTCGGGTTGGCTGGTTTTTACCCTAGGCATGATTTTCCCATCTCTGACATGATTGGGATAATTATATCATGCGTTCTATCTAAATTGACAAGAAACCTATGTCTCTCCACTGCCTGATGGGGGCAATGCTCAGCCTAGCACCGCTCAGGCTGTCTATCCGGTCATCATGTCTACCCAATGGGAAAGACGACAATTGATCCAGAAAGGGCTTGTTCCACGATCCCTGTATCAGATAGATATCTCCCAGCTTGGCCTCGGCAAACCAGTAGTTCGCCCTCATGACTTTATCTCCGTATTTCTTAGGGTTCCATCCCACTGGGGTAGGCCATGTAGGTAGCTCTTTCTTGATAAACTCAGACAGAGCAGCCACCTGATTGATGCCACCCGATCCTGGCTCTTCTTCAAACACCTGCTTGACAAAAGGACCATCCATTATGATCGTCTTCAGCACGTTGTCTTTGATCTTATCCCAATCCCAAAACCCTGCGGTCTGGTCTTCGACATAGAAGGACTTGTTGTCTTCTCCCATAGAGATCAGCGTTCCTACCGTCTCGTCTGGATCGCTGGTCTTCTTTCCGGCTATTTTCTTCTCCGTAGCTGCCAAGTCCCAAAATCTGAGCCTTGCAGTAACCTCGGCTGGTATGTAAGTCAGTACTTTCCCATCGAACCACCTGGGGTTGCCTAACACTGATCCACGCTCTGTGAACTCACCATAGAGTTCCTGCTGTCTCAGCCAGCCAGGAGGATAGGCCATCAGCAAGGAAGCGTAGAACATCGGGTCTAAGTTGTCTTTGTTCTCGTCAATGGTGGTGTTGATCGTCTCAATCAGCTCATCAGCGGTCACATCTTTCCCGATCAACTCGCTGATTAGTTCAATAGTTTCGGGTGGTATCTCTTTCTCTATGAAAAACTTATACACCCAGTGATCTCTGCCATTGGGAGTTCCAGTTGCCCAGGCCTGTGGGTCTTTACCGATACGGACGGATGCGATGGCGATCTTCCATGCCAGACCTTCGGCATCAGAGCGTCCCACCTCATCGAACCACAGCCAGTTCACATTTGGACCACGCGCGCTGTTAGGGTCATTAACACCCTTCAGAAGCACTGATGCTCCGTTGATGAAGTTGATGCGGAACGGCTGCATGGGAAACCAGTCTGATTCACCCATGACCTTACGGTTCTTAGGAATAACATTATTCCAAGGAATCCACTCCCTGAATTCAGGCCAAGTTGAAATTTTTAAATTTTCAAAGTCACCATTCAGGATAATCCCGCTGTGTCCCTGTTCTATCTTGCGTAAGGCTCTCTGCGCCCCAGCAGCAGTCTTACCACCACCGCGACCCGAGTTCAGCAAAGAGAAGCGTGTGGTGTTATTGACAAACAGCTCTTGATGCTCGTTAGGGACATATCTTTTGCCATCGTTCTTGTAGTAATAGCCAAACTCATCTTTCTTGAACGGCTGGAAAGACCGGATGCCAGACAGCCCATCAATGACTTCCTGAGGGATTTCCAATCCCCTGGCCCTGGCCTCAGCAAGCAGGATTTTCATCCTCTGCTTCTGGCTTTTTACATTCCTGATTTCTTTAGGCATCGTCTTCTGATTCTGGATTTCTAGCGTCCGTATCCACTGGAGACTGGTCTATGACATTTCCAGAAGCATACTTCTTGAGGTCTTCGATTAGCTGTTCATCAGACATCTTATCCAGTTTAGACAGGATGTCAATCGGAGCAATCCTGGCTTCATGCTCGATCTCCACACCACGCACCAGGAGGGTGATAGCGTTACGGGCAGAGCCTACTCCGTGGTCTTCGAGATACTCCAGGCCCATGTCCTGCATCTTCATGCCAAGCTGGGCGTGTCTCTCCAGCATACCCACTCTCTGCTGGACAAGCTCCTGCTCGATGCGCTCAGCTACGGCGTTATCCAGTTCTATGGCTCTAACCGTAAACCTGTTGATGATCCATTCTTTGAGAGTTCTTTCAGAAGGCTTATTACCAGAAACCGGGTCTGGCTTGATAAGCTCAGAAAGCTGCTTGTTGTTAGGCTTGCCTGTGTTATACCAAGTGAAAAAGACTTCAAGCTGGTAATCATCAGGAAATTGGTTGTAAGTCGATATTATTGCGTCAGCCATATATTCCAGTATTCCCCGAGACGTTGATTTCTGCACAAGACCAGAAAGTCTCTTTCCACGATTGTACCATGAGCATGAGCGTCGTGATGACAGGCATTACACAGGATAACCCTGTTAATCCACCTGCGCCAGGAATTTGGAAGCAACGATCTTGGTATTAGCTCATGCACAACGATAGAGGGTTTTCTGCAAACAATACATTTACCCCTATATATATTAAATATCTCATTCTCCTCTACCTCAGTGTTAGGGTTATTAATAAGATATTCCATCCTCTCTTTACTTACAGGTGGAACATTCAATTTTCTTGAAATCATATATTCTTTCATACTACCTCTTTAGAAACCAGTCCGAGCTTAAGCGAGGACTGAATACTTAATATTATGTTATTAATATATTGGATTGTTCGATTGTTATTATTACACAAGTATATACCCCTGAAGATTAGTGTTTGATGAGAATCTTCGATTTTGGATTGACTTCTGGCTGGTTTGGAATATCATATGCTTGGATTGTTCGGAAAGGAAAAATAAAGCTCAAGTGATAATGTTTTACAACTCGTTCATTCATGACAATGCGAGGCTGGACAATATCCCGCATTATGGATTTTGCTTCCCAACATGCATTTTCAAAGAGTGCTGGTCGCCTGGGGTCAGGACAACAGAAAGTGTTGGCACTACTGGTTACAAGCTATACGGTAACAACACGCTCAAAGATTCTCACAACATTTACGTATGCACCTGGATGTTTGACAGTGGCTGTCCTGAAACATCTCAAAACATCGAGGCTTTAGCTATAGAAAGGATCAACGAAGGATGGAGGTCATCTCCGGTTTGATAGAGCAAAGGTATCCTGATGTTGGTTGCAGCTACCTGATTGCCGACCCAGAAACGTCTTTGATCACAAAAAACAGAGAAGAGCTTGTAATCTATGTCAAAAAGCTCTATATCAGCCTGTTCAGAAAAGAGCCAGAGCAGAACTTCTGGTGTCCTGGCTACAATATAGCGTATGCTGGTCCAATTCCAGAGAAAAGGCCATGAAAGCAGTAATGCAAGTACTATTAGTTTCTGGAATGATACTTTGCATCTTTCCCGCCATTTTCTTTTTTATTTTGGCTCTACTCGACCTTTTAGGGTCTTTCATGAGGCCAAAATAGAGTTATTTTTCCATGTAACACCAAAAACGACAAAAAACAGGAGTTATTTCCAATGATCCTACCTTGCACGTGCAAACACGACTATCAAGACAGGGAACACGGAAGGAATATGAGAGTTCACAACCCATGCAACTATGGATACAGATGCTCGGTGTGTGGGCATGAAACAAGAGCCGGGGTAAATAACCCTAACGAAGAGAAGAAAGAAGATGAGTAATTTCATGACGGTTTCCACTTTTCTGTTTTTGTTAATCTTTGTTGTCTTATCTTTATGGTTATGGGCTTTAACCGATATAGTCAGAGGTCTAATAACCAAGGTCGATATATTGAGCAAGGAGAATGAAGCGTTATACAAACTTATGTGGAAGTATATGAGCATAAGTGAAGGCGTTTCTACGTCTCCCACCGTATCTTCTAGTGAGCCTCCGTCTCCAAGTTATGAGCCTGTAGATGACCCTTGGGAGACGAACGACATCAATGATTATAGAGGAAACTAATATGAGTTCAACTTTCATGCTTATTCTTGCCACAGCAATTGTAGCTGGTTCGATTGTTTTCTTTAACAGAACAGGGGATATAACGGTATTTTCTATTCTCTTTATCGGAGCAAACATTGTGTTTGCTTTATCCTTAGTATTGGACAGGCTGGAAAAGATAGAAAAGAGGCTTGAATGAAAAAGATGATTTTTGTGGTTATAGTCTTGCTTGCAGCGTTAGCGACATCGGCCCCAGGTACTCCAAGGCCAACCCCCATAAAAACCGTAGATGGTGGCCCTGGAACTCCACCACCGACAAAGACTGCAATCGCAACGACAGACATACCTGAATTTACCGACACACCAGTATTCACCAAGACCCAGTCTCCGACAAAGATTGCAACCACACCTCCACCCGTTATCACGACAGAGGCTCCCAGGCCGACAGACCATCCAAAGAAGACACAAAAGCCAGCTATGGTGATAAAAGAGCTTCCCACGCTTGGCAGTGGGCCTGGGCAAAGCAGCTTCCCATACCTGGAGATATTTCTCTCTTTCTTGATCTTATGTGTTGGCATCTGGATGATCTCATGGTCTATACTGAGCATACGTCATGGCAAAGATAAATAGCACAAAGAAGTGTTTGACTTGTGGAACTCCCGTATTTACTAAGTGGACGAGGTTCTGTCCAGAGTGCGTCAAGATCGCCCGTAAGGAGCAGGGTGAGCGCAAGCGCATGAAGAACAAGAAACTGGTAGAGAACAAGTATTGTGTGGACTGCGGGTTGAAGCTGTTCCACATCAGTGCCACCAGATGCAGACCTTGTTCCAGGAAGCACAACAAGCTTTTATCAGACCAGAAAATACTGGGAAACGGGAGGTTTGGTTACTGGCAAGCCGGAAGTCCTCCCCCGTCCGGCTATGCCATCAGTGGTCCTGGTAACTGGCGTTAGTATTTTAGAGCGCGCTGGCGCATGCAGAAAGGCCTATGCCCCTTGGGTTTTGTGCTGTTGCACCAGGGGCAGTAATACTCGCCATTCCAAGCCCCCTGCACCCACTCCACTTCTGCCAGGGCTTTTCTGGCTTTATTGCGCTCTTTGATCGCCTCGTCCAGCGCACCAGCAAACTCGGCGTGGAGTTCAGCGCGCTGCTTATCATCAAGATGGATGGTTGATTTTTCTAATTTCTTTCTCGCATCATCTCCCGCTTCGATGCGGGATAGGAGGGCGATGTTGAATTTTTCTACTTGTTTGAATGCTCGCGTGGCTCGTTTGAAATCGACTTCCTTATCAACATCAAGGCATATCTTCAGTGTTTTCATGTACGCGTTGAACAGCGTCATCGTGTTCATCTAATTATTCCTATATCTAGTTATTTCTGCCCTGGCTTTTTATTTCTTCTTTTATCACTTCCTTCTGCATTTCCTTTACTGTTTCTTCAACAGCTTCCTGGATGCAGGTGGTTATCAAGAATGCCTTTATGGTATCCAGCATTTTTATCCCATCCCCATAAGTGAAGTCGCTCAGGGCATCCAAAATCTTACATGCTGCCTCTTTGATCTGTTCTTCTGTTGGTTCTTTATTCATGATAAATCCTCTTCTGGTGGCAAGTCATTTTCTTTATTCAGCACCCTTTGCAGTGCAGCAATCAATTTAGGAATATCTTCTTCCGTATCAGAGGAGATAGCAATGGGAATGGTTTCCATGTGGGAAGCATCCCTCCAATCCTCTATCCAGGCTGTATCTTCATCATAAGTGATAAAGAACATATTATCTTTGTATTCTACAGAAGGATCAACAAGAACAGTCTTTTCAGGCATATGTGTGCATTTCCTTTCAGTAATATATTATAAATGCACACAGCGAATAAGTAGATTAGAGCTTCATGAGAGTATAGGGAAAATTAGGAGAATTAGGAATATTAGTAATTTCCCGTTATTCTCTGGCGATGTTTGACCCCCTGTTTTGTGATTTTTTGAAAATTTTATAGAGACTGTCCGGTGCGGAGAATTCGGACAATTCCGGCATTCCCTACCGATTATGTCCTTTATGTGTTCTTTACGCCGATTTTACGCGTTCTTTACGTGGTATTTATGTACGTAAAATGTACGTAAATATAGCATAAAGAACACATAAACGTAATATATATTGTATGTTGTCAATATATGTTGCATATTTAGGCGTGTATAGTGCTGACCTGGCGCGTGCCGGTCTATGCCGGTTACAATATACGTTGCACTGTGTGTAATAAGTATTGCGTGTATAAAGGGCTATATATGAGTAGACATTAATCTACCAGTGGATTATGAGAGAGATATAAACTCTCTAATCTAGCACTAATAAAACTACGTGTAAACAAACCATAAACCTAGCCTATAGATTAATAAGTATCGTCTGATTCTCACCTGAAATTAATACATCCAATCAATCCGTATTGTAAACTAAAGAGAAAAGCCCGTCAGACAGAACGGGTGTTCTAACAATCTAGCCCTGGCGGTAGGATGGTAAGACCGCAAGAGAGAGGATAACATGACAGGTAAAAACGAGTACTTAAAACAAGGGGAGTGGCATAGCACACAGGACGGTAGCATGCGTCACTGTGTGCCAAACCGTACACTGTCAGACGACAGTTATGGTAGCAATTGCGCTATTATGGTTGTCTGGATTGTAACCATGTTAGCTATTCTGTTATATGTCGCAAGCCAATATGTCGGTTAGTGACATGTTATCAAACAACCTATATCAGAACATATGTACTAACAGGATTAAGGCTAGAGAGAGAGGATCTTAAGATGGATACCCAAACCGTAACAACTCTAATTGATCAATTGGAAAGTTTAATAGACTCCACCTGTCTTACGTTTGAGACAGAAGAAAAACCACCTATCGTCACGCATGACTGTCTAGAAAATATCGTAGACAGGTTGGCTACGATGTATTATGACTATATAGGGTATGATAACGCTGCAGCGTCGCGGTCTTTGTATCGCGCGATACGTGAAATTAGCAGTAATAACACGGTTTGCGATTACATTGACCAAACCATTGGTTTGTCACTGGTAGACTCGCGCGGAAAGTTCATTAAGCGTTTAGCAAACCAACTCAAGCATGACTTAAACTGGAAACTGTCTAATGACCAATTGGGTTATTTGGGTGGATTGATATCCAGGTATAGCCATGCGTATGATAGCTACTTCGATCTAACTAATGATTTCGATTGGCGACGCGGGCAATTTGGGGATGACGGCTCCTGCTTTTGGGGTTGTCGCGAGTACTCTAGACAGTTAATGCTTGATAACGGTTGTTTAGCCTTAAGGTTATGGGACAAACCACCAAACAGTGATTATGAGGGTGGTACGGGCAGGTGCTGGGTTTGGCCCGCGCCTAAACATAATGGAGTGATTTTATTCAATGCGTATGGTTTGTCACAGGTTCAATGTTTAGCCGATAACCTGGCTACATGGTTTGAACGTGAGTACGGTCAAACCGTCTACGTGTGTACGATTGGATTTAGGGTAGAGGGGAGTGCTGACTCGCCTCTGTGGATTAATGGTGGAACGGGAGTATTGATATCTACTCGCGAGTATCCTAGACTAAAATCCCTTAATATTACGCATATTGACGATAACGCATGTGAGGAAAGTCATAACACAGAAACGTGTAATAGCTGTGGTTATGAGTATGATCAAGATGAACTAACAGAGGTTCACGGGTATCTTTATTGTCATGATTGTGTATGGTGTTGTAACCACTGTGACGATTATTACACGATGGATATCCCATACCACACGGTCAGTTGGCATAGATACTGTGACGATTGTTTCCATAATTTAGGGTATGGAACGTGTGACAATTGCGATAGCACAATACTTGTAGCTAGAGCGCATGAAATTAACGGGGATATCCTGTGTGACTATTGTTATACGGTTGTGATAACAGAGAGAGAAAATGAGGCAAACCAATGAAGCACCTTAAACCAACCAAACCGACAATTGACATCGATGTTGAAATTGACCGCATTTTATACCATGCATCCAAACCAGAGTCTTACTACCAATCGATTGGTTCATATGACCCAACTAATGAGTACACCCTAATTACAGCGCGAGGTGACGATAGTCATATCCTAGCGGTTGCACATCTTGACTCTGTGTTACCATTTTCAACGTTCACGTATGACCAAATAACCCAAACCGTAACAACCGAAACGTTAGACGATAGATTAGGCGTTTACGTGTGTCTCGATTGGTTACCTAAACATGGTGTTATAGTTGACGTTCTATTAACCACCAATGAAGAATCGGTTTGTTCTACAGCCGGAGCATTCTCACCCCATAAGATTTATAAGTGGATGGTAGAGTTCGATAGGATGGGTGAGAGTGTGGTTTGTTATCAGTATGAATGTAAAGAATTGTCAAAACGCTTGCGAGGCGTAGGATATAAACGCATAGAAACAGGTTCATATTCGGATATTTGTGAGTTAGACAGTTTAGGTTGTCTAGGCTTTAACATTGGAGTGGGTTACAGCAATGCTCACTCCCCGTATGCGTCATGTGATCTAATCACACTCCAAACCAACCTAGACAGGTTTATCACGTTCTATAGTAAGTACAAAGATATAGAGTTTCCTTATGACAAGTCAGGCAAGGAGTTTAAACAAGCAAGATGGTATGATCGAAAGAAGTGGAATGGTATCGATTGGGGTAAGTACACTTCATACTACAAAAAGACAGCCGTCAAACAAACCGATCTTACCCCATGTGATAGTTGTCGCGTTCCTTTCCCTGACAGTGAACTTACGTTTTCAAGTAGATTGGGATATTTGTGTCAGGATTGTTTAGATTGGTGCGGTAAATATTGGTACGATGATTTAGACTCTATCCGTTAGATACCTGACCCAACACAATACCGCTCTAACCTGATTACACGGTTTAGAGCGGTATTGTGTTTAATTCCAGTATGCCAAACAGGATACCTGGTTATGTCACACAGACGATACCACACGCTACACTACTTATATGAAGAGAGCATTGCCCAACACACTTGTGCCATTGGGCGATAGCACAAATGTGCCATAAGCAGACGGCACGAACGTCTGTTCTAAGAACAGGTGTTCTAGGTCGCCAGCTGGCGCACAGACCAACCCGGCGACCGTCCGTGCAATCTTGCAATCGGCCCGTGCAATCTTGCAACCAGCCCGTGCAAGTCTGCAACCAGCCCGTGCAATCTTGCAATCGGCAACTAGGACTGCTGATGCTACTGCCACACAATTTATATTTGAGATTGTCATAATGATTTTGTTTGAGTTGTAAAAGCTTTGAATCTCTAATCATCTATTAATGGCTGTCTTAACTTGAGTTGATATACTTTTGGTGTACATATCTCATTAGAAAGGACAATAAAACATGTCATCCACAAAGATACTTGTAGAGTTGCAAGAGCAGTCAGAGGAAAAAGATTTTGCCTTAATCCAGCGCATGACGCAAACAGACGCATTGGATAGCATT
>Ga0079037_100001450_pt1 | contig 12355 bp, 10 predicted proteins | sample Mud3Dept4metaG_FD_71479 | JGI IMG/M metagenome (GOLD analysis project Ga0079037, IMG submission 71479) | Freshwater wetland microbial communities from Ohio, USA, analyzing the effect of biotic and abiotic controls - Mud 3 Core 4 Depth 4 metaG | ecosystem: Environmental > Aquatic > Freshwater >... | reverse complement strand
TCAACGTCGCGCGCGACCCGGCCTGCCCCGTCTGCGGTGAAAACGGGGTCAGAGCCGATTAACGGCAGGCGGGGTCGGGCCCCGCCTGCCGTTAATCGGCTCTGACCCCGTTTTCACCCGAACAGGAACTTGCGCTGCAGCTCCCAGCCGTCCTGCGGCGGGCGCTTGAAGCCGCTCTTGGCGTAGAGGTGCAGGCGGCCCAGCACGAAGGCGATCAGCACGCCGGCTTCCGCCGCCGGGTCGCCCGGCCAGCTGCCGGCCGCCTGCGCGATCCGCAGCGCCTGGCGCAGCGCGGCCTCGATGCGGTCGTAGAGCTGGTTCATCCGCGCCTGCAGCCGCTCGTCCTCGTTGACCAGCGCGTCGCCCGTCAGCACCCGCGTCATGCCCGGATTGCGCTCGGCGAAGCCCAGCACCACCGCCACGATCTGCTGCGCCTGGGCGGCGCCGTCGGGCGTCTCGCTGCCGATCTTGTTGATCAGCGTGAACAGCGTGGTCTCGATGAACTCGATCAGGCCCTCGAACATCTGGGCCTTGCTCGCGAAGTGCCGGTAGAGCGCGGCCTCGGAGACGTCGAGCCGGGCCGCGAGCGCGGCGGTGGTGACCCGCTCGCCGCGCGGCGTCTCCAGCATCGCGGCGAGCGTCTGCAGGATCTGGAGCCGGCGCTCGCCGGGCTTGGCGGCCATGGACGTCGGTCGGCGCCGTCTAGCCGCGCGCGCGGACGTCGCGCGAGTCGTCGACGTCGGCGCGGATCATCGTGCCCACACCCTCGTTGGTCAGCACTTCGAGCAGCAGCGCATGCTCGACCCGCCCGTCGATGATGTGCGAGCTGCGGACGCCGTTCTTGACCGCGTCGAGCGCCGAGCCGATCTTGGGCAGCATGCCGCCATGGATGGTGCCGTCGGCGAAGAGCGCCTCGATCTGGCTCGCGCTCAATCCCGACAGGAGGTTCCCGTTCTTGTCGAGCACGCCCACGGTGTTGGTCATCAGCACCAGCTTTTCCGCCTGCAGCGTCTCGGCGAGCTTGCCGGCGACCAGGTCGGCGTTGATGTTGTAGGCCTCGCCCTCGCTGCCGACGCCGATCGGGGCGATCACCGGGATGAAGTCGCGCGAGTCGAGCAGGTTGATGAGCTCGGGGTCGATGCGCTCGATCTCGCCGACCAGGCCGATGTCGACGAACTCGTCGCTCTTCGTCTCGCTCTTCAGCAGCATCTTGCGGGCGTGGATGAACGCGCCGTCCTGGCCGGTCAGGCCCACCGCCTTGCCGCCGTGCTGGTTGATGAGCCCCACGATCTCCTGGTTCAGCTCGCCCAGCACCATCTCGACGACGTTCATCACGCGGTCGTCGGTGACGCGCATGCCCTGGCGGAACTCGCTCTCGATGCCCATCTTCTTCAGCAGGTCGCCGATCTGCGGGCCGCCGCCGTGAACGATGACGGGGTTCATCCCGACCAGCTTCAGCATCACCACGTCGCGCGCGAACCCGGCCTTGAGCGCGGGCTCGGTCATCGCGTTGCCGCCGTACTTGACGATGATCGTCCGGTCGTGGAAGCGCTGGATGTAGGGCAGCGCCTCGGCGAGGATGTGCGCCTTGACTGCGGCGTTGACGGCGTCGATCGGCATGGCGGGCGGGAGAAAGGCAGGGGGATCGGCCCGGATTGTACCGGAACGGGGCGGCACGCGGTGCCGCGATCGGCGCGGGTGCGGCGGCAAGTGAGCCCTGACTGGAGCCCGCGTGCGGCGCCGCCGCGGGCATGCCGCCGGGAGGGGTACAATCGCCCGGCGTCGAGCGCTCCCCGATCATGATCGAATACGCCTATCGCTTCCTGCTAGTCTCGTCCGCCGCCTACCTCGCGCTCCAGCCGACCAACGCCGCTACCTACTTCCGCTCGCTGACGTTCGGATTCTCGGCGCTGTTCGCCCTGATCATCGCGCTGGCCGCGCTGGCCGGCCGCGGCGAGCGCATTCCGTCACCCGGGATGCCGATCCTGGCGTCGCTTCTCGCCTGGTGCGCGTGGGACGCGGCGTCGTATTTCTGGTCGGCGAATCCCGCGTACACCGCCGGCGAGCTGCGGCGCGAGATGGCCTGGAGCCTGATGATGATGGCCGCGTTCTACATCGTGGCCCGCGACGCCTTCGCGTGGCGGACGCAGGTCGGCGCGACGCTCGGGAGCTTCGCGCTGCTCGCAGCGGTCGCGATCGGCCTCGCGGTCTCGCCCGGGGGGTGGAACGCGGCGCGCTGGCACGTCGGGGTCGGCGCCTTCTCGACGTACCTGGTGCTGGTCGCGCCGCTGCTGCTGATGCTGCTCGCGCCGGCGCCCGCGGGATTCGGCGGCGCCCCGCGGGCCGCGACGGTCGCGCTGATCCTGCTCGCGCTCCTGGTCGCCACCGCGCGGCTGGCGGACAACCGGATGGTCTGGATCGCGCTGGCCGTGGTGTACGCGACCGCGTCGTCGCTCGCCGCGATGCGCTGGCACCTGGCGCTGCGCCGCGCGCCGGTGCGCTGGCTCGCGCCGCTTCTCGCGCTGCTGGTCGTCCTCGGTCTGCTGTTCGCGCAGACGGCCCGGGACAAGGCCACCGCGCATTTCCCGCCCCATACGAGCGTCGCGGAGACCTTCGCCCACGATCCCCGCCTGCAGTTGTGGGACCGCACGTCGGACCTGATCGGGCAGCGTCCGTGGACGGGCTACGGCTTCGGCAAGTCGATCCTCGCCGACGAGCTCCGCGAGGACCTCCACCTGCCGGAGCTCTCGCATGCCCACAACGTATTCATGAGCCAGTGGCTGCAGACGGGCGCGATCGGGCTGGCGGCGTTCGTCGCGCTGCTCGCGGCGCTCACCGCCCGCTACGTGCGCTTCCTGCGCTCGCCGGACGACGCGCTCGCGTTCCTCGGAGTGATCGGCCTCGCGCTCGTCGCCGGCTTCGTGGTCAAGAACCTGACCGACGACTTCCTGTTCCGGTCCAACGGCAAGGAGTTCTGGGCCCTCAATGCGGCGCTGCTGGGCTTCGGCGTGCGCCGGCAGAACAGCCTGCCGGCGGCGGCGCCCTCCGGCTGACGGCGCCCGGCCCGCGCCGCCGCAGCGGGGTCCGCGCGGCGCGGTGGAGCGAGACCATGGCACAGCCGAACGCCGAAGCGATCATCATCAACTGCAGCACCAAGGAGCAGACCACGCTCGCGCTGGTGAGCGCGCTGCGCCACGCGGGGCTGCCGGTCACCGTGGTCGACTGCGAATCGACCGACGGCAGCGCGGCGTTTTTCCGGAAGCTCGCCGACCGGCTGCCGTTCCGGCTGGCCGAGATGCCGCTGCGCCGCCACGGCGACACGCTCGATCGCCTGTTCCTCGCGGCGGATCGCGACGCGCTGCTGCTGCTCGACTCGGACGCGGAGATCCTGCGCGCGGATCTCGTCCCGGCGATGCGCGAAGGGCTCGCCTCCGGCGCGTACGGCAGCGGGTTCCTGCACCGGGGCGAGTGGCTCGGGGCGAACCATCTGGTCGCCGGCGAGGTCGGCTACTACGCGCCCCGGATGTGGATTCCGTGCGTCCTGCTCGCGGTGCCGCCGGTCCGGGCGGCGCTCGCCGCGGGCGAGAGCTTTCGCGCGCGCGTCGCCTGCAACGAGATCCCGCAGCTGCCGTGGCTCGCGCGCCTGCTCTACCTGCGCTTTCGCGTGCCGGGATTGCGCCGGCTCGCCCTTGACGGCCTCTCGCCCCTGCGCCGCAGCCATTTCGGCGTGCGGCCGCATTACGTCTACTACGACACCGGCGCCGCGCTGCACGAGCACCTGACGCAGCGCCGGCACCTCGCGTACGCGGACCTCGGCGCGGCGCTGTGGCCGCTCGCGGTGCGGCACGACCACGGCGTCACGCGGCGGCGGCTCGCCTGGCGGCGCATGCGCAACGCCGCCGACGTCGAGCGCACCCGCCTCGACGCGATCGAGCGCATCGAAACGGTCTACGGCGTCGCCGTGCCGGAGCTGCGCGGCTAGGCTAGGTCGAGCGCTTGCGCGGGGCGCGCAGCGGCAGCGGCGCCTTCGCCGCCTCGCCGAAAGGCGCTTCGACGGGAATCGGCTTCACCGGCGCACCGGCCGGCGGCGCGTACTCGGGGATCCACGTCTTCAGCCGCGCGCGCACCTCGGCGTCGTCGGCGACCCGGTCGCGCTCGCACCAGGCGATCATCTGCCCGACCGAATCGAGGTTGGCCGCGCGTGCCCGCGCGATGCGCAGCTTCGGGTGCGGCGTGGGCAGCGTGGCCTCCTCGGAGGCGAGCAGCTCCTCGAACAGCTTCTCGCCCGGGCGCAGGCCGGTGAACACGACGGCGATCTTGTCGGGGTCGGCGCCCGACAGCCGGATCATGTCGCGGGCGAGGTCGACGATGCGCACCGGCTCGCCCATCTCGAGCACGAGGATCTCGCCGCCGCGACCCTGCAGGCCGGCCTGCAGCAGGAGCTGCGTCGCCTCGAGCAGCGACATGAAATAGCGGGTGATCTCCGGATGCGTGACGGTGATCGGCCCGCCGCGCGCGATCTGCTCCTGGAAGCGCGGTATCACGCTGCCGGCGCTGCCGAAAACGTTGCCGAAGCGCACCAGCACGAACTGCGTCGTGCTGCCCTGCAGGCTCTGGCAGGCGATCTCGGCCAGCCGCTTGGAGGCGCCCATGACGCTCGTCGGGTTGACCGCCTTGTCGGTCGAGACCAGCACGAACTTCTCGACCTTCGCCGCCACCGCCGCGCGCGCCAGCAGCCAGGTGCCGTAGGCGTTGTTGCGCACCGCCTGCCACGCGTTGGTGTCCTCCATCATCGGGACGTGCTTGTACGCGGCGGCGTGGAACACGAGGCTCGGGTGCTCGCGCTCGAGGACGTCCTCGACCAGTGCCGCGTGCTTGACGTCGCCGACGACGGTCGACACGGGCAGCTGCGGGAACTGGTCGGCGAGCGACATCTGGATCTCGTACAGCGCGGCTTCCGAGATGTCGAACAGCACCAGCCGGGCGGGGCGGAAGCGGGCGATCTGCCGGCAGAGCTCGGCGCCGATCGAGCCGCCGGAGCCGGTGACCATCACCACGCGGTTGCCGAGCCACTCGGCCAGGCCGGGACTGTCGAGGACGACCGGGTCGCGCCCGAGCAGGTCGTCCAGCTCGACATTGCGGATCGTGGTCAGCGCGAGCCGGCCGCTGATCAGGTCCTCGTACGACGGCACCGTCAGCGCCTCGAGATGATTCGCCGCGCAGATCTCGGCGGCGCGGCGGCGCACGCCGTGGGCCGCCGACGGCAGCGCGATGATCACCTTGCGCACGCCGAACCTCGCCGCCCACCGCGGCAGGTCGGCGATCGGGCCCAGCACGTCGACGTTGCGCAGCAGGCGGCCGTGCTTGCGCTGGTCGTCGTCGAGCAGGCCGACGACCCGCCACTGCCGGCTCCGCGCGAACTCCTTCGACAGCCGCGCGCCGGCCTCGCCCGCGCCGACGATCAGCACCGGCTCGCCCAGCGCCGCGAACGGGCTGTAGAGGCGGTGCTCCTTCCAGATGCGGTAGGCGAAGCGGTTGCCCGCCATCAGGAAGATGAGCACCAGCGGATAGAAGATCAGCACGCTGCGCGGCACCACTGCCTGCAGCTGCAGCATCACCAGCACGACGGGGACCACGAGCGCCCCGAGCCCCGCCGCCACCACGATCCGCTGCAGGTCGACGGTGCTGGCGAAGCGCCACAGCCCCCGGTAGAGCCCGAGGGCGAGGAAGATGCCGGCCTGCAGCGGAACGACCCACGCCAGCGTCTGCGCCATGTCGGCGAGGAAGGGCTCCGGCACGTCCAGGTTGAAGCGCAGCCAGAACATCGCCATCCAGGCGAGGGCGGCCGCGGTCACGTCGTGCGCGAAGGCGAGCCAGGCGCGCCAGTTCGAGGGTCGGGTCATCGGGGGTTCGGAGTATGGTGCCGCCAAAAGTATTCGATGCCGCCGAACAGCGTTCCGAGCGCGCCGCTCCATGCGGCGATCACGATCCAGCCGGCATCCGGAGCGATCGCGAGCGTTGCCAGCGCCGATGCGACCGTTCCCGCAATCAGAGCGCCAAAAACCAGCAACGTTCCGCGATGGCCCGCACCGAGTTGATGCAACCTCTGATAATAATGCATCTTGTGCGCCTCCCAAACCCGCTCGCGCCGCCAGGCCCGCCGGCCGAGCGTCACCGTCGCGTCGGCGATGAAGGGGAGGAACACGAGCACCGGGAACCAGGCGGGCCAGGTGCCCGCCCGCCAGCCGCCGAGTCCGAGCGCCGCCGCCAGGAACCCCAGCGGCACGGCGCCGACGTCGCCCATGAACATCCGCGCCGGGGGCACGTTGAGGGCGAAGAACGGCAGCGTGGCCGCGGCCAGCGCGAAGTAGGCCCCCGCCGGCGCGCCCGCCTGCCACGCCGCCACGCCGTACGCCGCGAAGCCGCAGGTGCCCATCGCCGCCGCCAGGCCGTCGCTGCCGTCCATGAAGTTGTAAAGGTTGGCCGCCCAGACCACGGCCAGCGCGGCGCCGCCAAGGGCGAGATACGGCGCGAGCGCCGGCGCTGGAGCGCTTCCGCCGGACATCTGGACGGCGACAGCGACGGCCGCGGCGGCCTGGCTCGCGAGGCGGTAGACCGGATGCACTCCGCGGAAATCATCGGCGAGCGAGATCGCCGCGACCAGGCCCCAGGCAAGCAGCCAGATCGCCGGGTTTCCCGGCAGCGCCGGCGGCGCCAGCAGGGCGACCGGGAGGACGCCGGCCCAGATCGCGAGCCCGCCGACCCGGGACACCGGGCGGGCGTGCAACGAGCGCGACCCCGGCCGATCGAGCGGCAGCCACGGGGCAAGCCGGGTCAGCACCGCCAGCGCCAGGACGGACCCCGCCGCCGCCAGCAGAGCCATGAGCCAGGCGCCCGCGGCGGTCAGGCCCAAAGCCGGTCCAGACGCAGGGCGAACAGTCCCGGGAAGGGCGGCGCTCCGCGGCCGCAAGCCGGCCCCGGCCGCGAAAACTCGGCAAAATCGCGCGGCGTCGGCCAGCGACCGCCGCAACGCCGCCCAATTGCCAATTTGTCCCGTTCGATCATGATCTTAATGCCGCGCTTTCGTGCCGGGCGGGCGCCGTGGACGCCGAGGGCAGGCAGCCTTTGTCGCGTTTTAGCAACAATGCAAACCCGCTTCCCGCCGCACACGGACTTTACCTTGCCTCGCCGTTGCCGAGTTTGGCACAATGGCCTCAACTTCTCGACATTCGTGAGAAGGTGTTCCGACGGCAAGCGCTAGAGCTACAGCCTGTTTCCTTGCCAATTTTATCCGTTAGAGGAGAGATTTCATGAACAAAAAGCTTCTCGCTGTCGCCATCGCGGGCGTGCTTGCCGCTCCGCTGGCGCAAGCGCAAACCGCGAACGTGACGCTTTACGGCCGCCTGAATCTGGACGCCGAAGTCATCATCAACGCCAAGCAGGACTATGCGCCCGATGCCAAGCAGAATATCTATCGCGTCAGCTCGAATTCGTCGCGCTTCGGCGTCAAGGGCACCGAGTCGCTGGGCGGCGGCCTGAACGCGATCTTCCAGATCGAGTCGGGCGTCAGCGGCGATGCCAGCGGCGGGCAGTTCGCGACGCGGGAAACGTTCGTCGGGTTGCAGGGCGGCTGGGGCACGATGAAGGCCGGCTACTTCCTGGCTCCCTACGACGACCTGCACGGGATCTTCGGTAACGTCCCGACCCTGTTGACCAGCATTCTCGCCACCTCCGGCCTGTGGTCCAACGCTGGCGACTTCGACGCCCGCGTCGGCAACTCGCTGCGCTACGACATGCCCAACATCGCCGGGTTCACCGGCGGCGTGCAGATCGGCGCGAAGGACGTCGGCAACAGCGGCACGGTCGCCCAGCAGCGGCGCCACGCGTACGTGCTGTCGGCGGCCGGCCAGTACAACAACGGCCCGATCAGCGCCGGCCTCGGCTACGAAGTGCACAACAAGCTGCGCGACGGCACGGCCGCCTATCCGAGTCTCCAGGATCAGGCCATGACCGCCACCGGCGCGTACAACTTCGGCGTGGTCAAGGTCGGGGCGATGTGGGAGCGCGTCGAGTACGACATCGGCTCCGGCGGCGACATGAAGCGCGACATGTGGGGCATCAGCGGCACGGGCAACCTCGGGCCGGGCCAGTACTACATCGCGTACTTCAAGGCGAACGACGGCAAGGGCTCGGCGGTCGACGGCTCGCGCGTCTTCTCCGTGACCAAGGGTCCGGACACCGGCGCCCAGATGTGGGAAGTCAGCTACACGTATCCGCTGTCGAAGCGCACGCTGCTCTACACCGGCTACGTCATGGTCGACAACGACAAGAACGGCTTCTACAACTTCGGCGTCAACGCGATGAACAACATGTGCGGCGGCAACGGCGCCGCGTGTGGCGACGCGGGCAAGCCGCAGGGCTTCACCGCGGGCATGGTCCACTTCTTCTAAGAAGACCTGCTCCAGCGGCCCGGTTCGCCGGGCGGCAAGTCAGGACGGGCGCCTTCGGGCGCCCGTTTTTCTTCCATTGGGGTCAGATACGTAACAAAGCGCATCGGGGGCTCTGACCCCCGATGCGCTTTGTTACGTATCTGACCCCAACCGATTTCGGATAGGATGAGCGCATGCAGGACGATCTCGTCATCAGTTTCGACCGCGCGCTGCGCACGCTGGCCGGGCTGGCCACGACCTCGCGGCCGGTGCCCGGCGCGGGCATGCCCGACGCCGAGCTCACCGCGGAGGAGCGCCGCAGCGCCGCCGGCATGATGCGGGTCAACCACACCGGTGAAGTGTGCGCGCAGGCGCTGTACGCCGCGCAGGCGCTCGTCGCCCGGGACCCGGAGACCCGACGGAGCCTGGCGCAGGCGGCGCGGGAGGAGGAAGAGCATCTCGCGTGGACGCAGGCGCGCCTGGCCGAGCTCGACGACCGCGTCTCGCTCCTCAACCCGCTCTGGTACGCCGGCTCCTTCGCGATCGGCGTGGCCGCGGGTCTTGCCGGCGACCGCGTCAATCTCGGTTTCGTCGTCGAGACCGAGCGGCAGGTCGAGGAGCATCTGACCGGCCACATCGAGAGCCTGCCCGCGACCGACGCCCGCAGCCGCGCCATCGTCGAGCAGATGCGCGACGACGAGGCGCGCCACGGCGCGATGGCGCAGGCCGCCGGCGCGGCCGACCTGCCGCTGCCGGTCAAGGGGCTGATGCGGCTCGCCGCCGGCGTGATGAAGGCGATCGCCTACCGGATCTGACGACCTGCGCGGGTGGCCGCGGCGGCCGCCTGCGCGATCCGGCGGAAAGCGGCCGCCACGTGCCGCGCGGCAGCGTGCCGGTCAGCCGGCCGCGGCGCGGTTCAGCCGCCGCCAGGCGCGCAGCGCCGACAGCCGCGCCGCGCGTATCGCCGCGCCGATCGCGTCGCCGCGCGCCTGCCGTTTCTCCGCCTCGCGCGCGATCGCGGTCACGCGCACGCCGCGGACGGTCGCGAGCGCGTCGCGGACGATCGCCGCCGGCGCGTACGCGGCGCTCCCCGCGCCCGGCCGCGACAGCGCATCGGCGGCGCAGGCATCGAGCAGCGTCTCCAGCCGCTCGGGGCGCCGCAGTGCGTCGGCCGCGGTGATGAGGTCGAGCAGCGTCGCCGGCCGCAACTCCGCGGCGCGGTGGACGATGCCGTGCCAGCGGGCCGCGAGGCGGGCGGCGTCGCGGCATTCGAGGGGCACCTTGAGCCGCTCCGACATCCGGCCCGCGAGCCGGACGCTGCGGGCCTCGTGCCCGTGATGCGCGGGCCACGCCGCGGGCGGGGTCTCGGCCTTGCCGAGATCGTGCGCCAGCACCGCGTAGCGCGCCGCCAGCGCGAGCTCCCGCGCCGCCGCGTAATCGAGCGCGAGCGCGACGTGAACGCCGGTGTCCAGTTCCGGATGCGGCCCGACCGGCTGGGGAATGCCGTAGAGCGCAGCCACCTCCGGCAGCACCTGCGGCAGCGCGCCGCAATCGCGCAGCACCGAGAGCAGCCGCGACGGATGGGGCTCCATGAGCCCGCGCGCGAGCTCCTGCCAGACGCGCTCGGGGGACAGCAGCGCGAGCTCGCCGCCCGCCGCGAGCGAGCGCATCATCGCCTCGGTCTCGGGTGCGACGGTGAAACCGAAGCGGGCGGCGAAGCGCGCGACCCGCAGCACGCGCAGCGGATCCTCGGCGAAGGCCGGCGACACGTGGCGCAGCACCCCCGCCGCCAGGTCGGCCGCGCCGCCGAACGGATCGATCAGCGCCCCGTCCTCCGAGCGCGCCATCGCATTGATCGTGAGGTCGCGCCGCGCGAGGTCGTCCTCGAGGGTGACCTCGGGCGAGGCCTGGAACACGAAGCCGCGGTAGCCGCGGCCCGCCTTGCGCTCCGTGCGCGCGAGCGCGTATTCCTCGCGGGTCGCCGGGTGCAGGAACACCGGGAAATCGCGGCCGACGGGCCGATAGCCCGATGCCAGCAGCGCCTCGGGCGTCGCGCCCACGACGACCCAGTCGCGGTCGGTGACCGCGCGGCCCAGCAATTCATCGCGGACGGATCCGCCGACCCGGTAGATCTTCACGGCCGGAAGCGGCAGCGGCGCAGCATCGGACCGACGCGCGCGCGACGGGCCGCGCGCGGCCTTCGCCCGGACGCCGGTCGCGCCGCGCGCCGGCCGCGGCGAACGCGGCCACCGCTCACCGCTCAGCGCCCGCTGTTCGCCCGGTAGTCATCGTAGTGGCTCCTGGCGGCGCCCGGCGCGAGGTAGGTCGGCGCCACCGCTTCGAGCGCCGTCGGCGCGATGCCGAACACCGCCGGAAAGTCGCAGCCGCAGACGCTGTCCCTCTGCATCGAGGCGAGGTTGTCGCGGCTCATCAGCTTCCCCGGCAGGTGCTCCAGCGCGAAGGCCTGCAGCTTCGACAGCGCCGGGCCCAGCGTCAGCACCGGGCGCGGAGCATCGGCGACCTCGCCGACGTAGCGGACGAGCTCGTGCAGCGTGTAAACCGCCGGGCCGCACAGCGGGTAGCGCTGGCCGATCGTCGCGTCGGCGGTGATCGCGTGGACGAAGCAATGCGCGACGTCGCCGACGTACACCGGCTGGAAGCGCGCGTTCGGGGACCCGAGCGCCAGCACCGGCAGGCGCCGCGACAGCTTCGCGAACACGTTCAGGAACGAATCCTCGGGGCCGAAGATGACCGAGGGCTGGAAGATCGTCCACGCGAGGCCCGACGCGGCCACGCGCGCTTCGGCCTCGCCCTTGCTGCGCAGGTACTGGCTCGGGCCTGCCGGGTCGGCATTGAGCCCGCTCATCTGCAACAGCCGCGCGACGCCCGCCGCCTTGCAGGCATCGATCGCGCTCTGGGTGATGTCGACGTGAACGCGGGCGAAGGTCTCGCTGCCGGTCTCGTTGATGATCCCGGTCAGGTTGACGAGGGCCGTGGCGCCCGCGGCGGCGCGGGCGAGCGCCACCGGGTCGATGGCATCGGCCTCGACCACGTCGACGGTGGGCAGCAGGATGAGGTGCTGCGCGCGCTCGCGGCGGCGCGTCACCACGACCACGCGATGGCCGGCGGTGACCAGCCGCGGGACGATGTGCCGGCCGACGAAGCCGGAGCCGCCGACGACGACCACGGTGCTGCCGTTCGCGGCCATCGCTAGTCCGCCCGCGCGGCGACCGTCGTGCCGTTGCCGTCGTCGCGCGGCGAGATCGTGCCGAGCCGGACGGAGAGCGGAACGTAGGGCGCGCCGAGCTCGCGCGCGTAGAACATCGTGTTCGCGAGGACCTTCTTCACGTAGTCGCGGGTCTCGTTGAAGGGAATCGTCTCGACCCAGATCGCGCCTTCGAGCGGCGCGCCGTTGCGCCAGGCGCGCGCGCGTCCCGGCCCGGCGTTGTACGCGGCGGCGGCGAGCGCGGGCCGGCCGTCCAACCGGTCGAGCCAGTACTTGAAGTAGTAGGCGCCGAACTGCGTGTTGGTTGCGACGTCGCCGATGTCCGCGGGGCGATAGTCGCCGCGGCCCATCTGCCGCGCGACCCAGCGCGCGGTCGCCGGCATCAGCTGCATCAGGCCGACGGCGCCGGCCGACGACACGATGTCGACCGAGAACCGGGACTCCTGCCGCGCGATGGCGAGCAGCGTCGCCTCGTCGATCGCGTTGTCGCGGGCGGCGGCGGCGAAGTGCTCGTGGTACGGCGTCAGGTAGCGCAGGCGGAAATCGTGGCGGGCGACGGTGCGATCGGCGGTGTTGATCGCGCGGTCGTAGAGCTTCTGGCGCCGCGCGAACTCGGCGGCGACGAGCAGGCCGTCGTCGTCCAGCCCGCGCACCACCTGGATCCATTCGCGCAGCGACTCCGGCTTCATCGAGAGCAGGG
>Ga0079037_100001449_pt1 | contig 12357 bp, 12 predicted proteins | sample Mud3Dept4metaG_FD_71479 | JGI IMG/M metagenome (GOLD analysis project Ga0079037, IMG submission 71479) | Freshwater wetland microbial communities from Ohio, USA, analyzing the effect of biotic and abiotic controls - Mud 3 Core 4 Depth 4 metaG | ecosystem: Environmental > Aquatic > Freshwater >... | reverse complement strand
ATGCCGCACATGACGGTCGAGCGGGTCGGGTACGGCGCCGGCCAGCGCGAGTTTGTGGAGCAGCCAAATCTGCTCCGCCTCGTCGTCGGCGCGACCACCGCGTCGTACGAGCGGGACCAGGTCGCCGTGCTCGAGGCGAACATCGATGACATGAACCCTCAGTTCTTCGAGCCACTCCTCGAGCGCCTATTCGAGGCCGGGGCCCTGGACGTGTCGCTGACGCCCCTCGTGATGAAAAAATCCCGGCCTGGCACCCTCCTCACAGTCCTGACCGAGCCGGCGGACGCGGAACGCCTGGCGTCGCTGATCCTGGCACACAGCACCACCTTCGGCGTTCGCATGGGCACCGCCGACCGCTGGAAACGGCCGCGTGACTTCGTTACCGTCACAACGCCACACGGGCCGGTCCGCGTCAAGCGTGGCTGGGAGGGGGACCGCCTGGCCATTCTCACGCCGGAGTACGACGACTGCCGGCGCCTGGCGCTTTCGGCCGGCGTGTCGGTCCAGGTCGTGCACGACGAGGCCCGGGCTGCTGCGCGGCTCCTTCCCCCGACGCCTCGACAAGACGACCCGGCCGACAAGACGCAGGCCGACCTGACCCCGAACGGGCGGGAAACCGGCGAATGAGATAACCGCTTCTCGGGTTCTCATTTGTCACGTTCAATCGTCTATCCTGTCACACGGGAAGGAACCGCATGGCACTCGAGCAGATCATTGGACCGGCGCATTACGTGCCCGGCCGCGTGAACATCGGCGTGATCGTCGGGGAAGGACAGGCTGCTTTCATCGACAGCGGCATAGACGAGAACACGGCACGGAAGGCGGCACAAGCGGTCGAGCAGGCAGGACTCCGCCCGGTTGCCATCATCAACACCCACGCCCATGCCGATCATTGCGGCGGAAACGCCTTTCTGACGAAGCGCACCCGCGCGGCCGTCTACGCGCCGCCGATCGAGGCCGCGCTCATCCAGCACCCGGAAATCGAGCCGTTTTATCTTTTCGGCGCTGCCCCATTCCCGGCCATCGACGGCAAGTGGTTCCACGCGGCGCCGTCGCGCGTGGATCACACGCTCGGGCAGACCCTTTCGATCTGCGGACTAAATTTGGAGGTCCTTCCCGCGGCGGGACATTCCATCAACCAAGTTGCCGTCCTCACACCGGACGCCGCCTTCCTCGGCGATGCCATGCTGGCGCCCGAACTTCTGGAGCGATATCCGATCCAGTACTGCTATGACGTACCGGCGCACCGGGCCACGCTCGCGCTCCTCGCGGGGCTTCAGAAAAAATGGTACGTCGGCGCCCACTTCCCGCCGACGCAGGACCTGCAAGGACTCCTCGCCGCCAACCGCCGGAATCTGGAGCGGACGGCCGAGGCCGTCCTCGCCGCCGTCGCGCCGGCGGCCACGACCGAAGAGGTCGTCGCCCACGCCGCCGAGCTTCTGGGGGTTCTCTCCATGGACCCGCCCGCCTATCTGCTCAACGCGGCAGCGGTCAAGGCGCATCTCTCGGCGCACGCGCGCGAGGGCCGGCTTGCCTTCGAGATCGCCGACGGCCGTCCCCTCTGGCGTCGCCTCTCATAGTCCCTGCGCGTCGTCCGAGGACGCGAGTTATCTGAATCGTTGGCCGTGACGTTTGTCCTCGACGACCGCGGCTCACCTCAGCGTCTGCCGAGCAGGTAACTGGTGCTCGCGCCCGCCGCCACGATCCCCGCGGAAAGCCAGAAGATCCCGTGATAACCGATCCACGCTGCGACCGCGCCCAGGCCCAAGGTGCCGAGGATCATGCCGGCATCGAAGGCCGCGGCCAGCGAGGCGACGGCCCAGCCCCGCCGTTCCTTCGAGACACTAAAGAGGAGGAGAGAATACAGGATCGGAACGACGGTGCCGTGCCCCATGCCGCAGGCGAGTCCCGCCGCGACGAGAAGGAGGATTGAGTTCCCCAGGGGAAGGATGGCCAGGCCAACCGCCATGAACGCATACGCCGGGACGAGGATAGGCGGCCGCGCGAGCCACGGCACACCGATCCCGCTCGCCAAGCGCATCCCGAAAAGCCCCACGAAATACGCGAAAAAGAAACCGCCGACTCGCCCAGGCGCCTCGGCGATGGGCGCCACCGGGACGAAGACCGAGGAGACGCCGAAAACGAGCCCGACAATCGTGGCGCCCACGAGGACCGGGGCGCCTGCTCGACCCAGGCTCCAGGTCGCCGCGACGTGCTCCGGGACCGTCGGCATCGTCTCGGGCAGCCGCTTGAAAACCAGGAGCGCCGCCGCCAGGCTCAGTGCGGCCGCTCCGAAAAGGGGAAAGAAGCCCGCGTGACGTGCGATCGCCTCCCCCACGGCCGGCATGATGCCGCCTGGCAGCGTCAGCCACACCGTGTACAGCGCGAAGACCCGCGTCCGAAGCAGGGGTGGCGCCAGATCGGCCACGATGGTCCCGAGGCCGGAGTCTACCAGGGCCGTGGCGGCCCCCTGGATCACACGGAGGACTAGGAACAGCGTTCCGACCGTGGGAAACAGAAATAGGGAAAGGATGGCGGCGATGGCCACGATCCCGCCGGCGGCGATCACGGGCCGCCGGCCGAACCGGTCCAAGAGTCGCCCGGCAACGGGGCGGGCGATCAGCATGCTCACGCGCATCAGCCCCGCGACGAGCCCGATCTGTGCCGCAGAACTACCGGTCTGCTGCAAGTAGACGGGCAGGAGCAGGAACAGGGCGGTCGTCGTGCTGAAGAGGAAAGCCACGCCGTTGGTCCGCCGGAGGGCCGCGCGGAGACTCGCATGTTTCTCGTCAGGCATGGGCGGATACTTGGCGGTACGGATGAGGGGGCGGCGCTCCGCCCCGCCGGGAATGGCGAGGCGGGGCCGACCGTATCTCGACGCGGGTCACGCCTTCGGCTTCTCCATTCCTCGGACCTCGACGCCGAGGATTTTTTCGTACATCTTCACCAGAGCGTTGGTGTTCTCGCGCCCCAGGCCGCTGGCCTTCGCCATGTCCAGCACGTTGAGCAGGCTGTTCGTCATAGGCAGCGGAACGTTCAACTCGCGTCCCAGATTGCTCATGTAGCCCATGTCCTTGTGGGCCAGCCTGAGCTCGAATGTCACGGTGAAATTCCGCTGACAGATGGCGGGGACCGCTCCCTCCCACACCCGGCTGTTGCCGCCGCTCACCTTGACCACATCGAATAGGGCCTGCACGTCGACACCGGCCTTTACTGCCAGCGGCAGCGCCTCCGCCACGGCGGCATTCGAGACCTGTCCCAGGAAGTTGTTGATGAGCTTCACCACGTTGCCGTGGGTGCTCGGCCCGACGTGGAAGATGTTCTTGGCCACCGCCTGAAAGACGGGAAGGCACCGATCGTACACGGGCTTGTCCCCCCCGATCATCAGGTTGAGCTCCCCGGCGTTGGCATGCACCGGCGTACCCGTCATGGGGGCGTCCAGGAGGGCGACCTGCTTGGCCTTGAGCTGCTCGTAGAGGGCACGCGTGGACGCCGGGTAGCTGGTGCTGAAGTCGATGATGACGGAGCCCGGCTGCATGCTGCCCAGGAGGCCTCCGTCGCCGAGGACCGCCGCCTCGACCTCCTTGGACGACGGCACGCAGAGGCACACGACGCTGCTCTTCGCCCCCAGATCCGCCAGCGATCTCGTGACGGTGGCGCCCGCCTGCTGGAGGTCCTCCAGCTTCAGCCCGTCCCGATGCGCGTAGACCACCACCGGGTAGCCCTTCTTCAAAAGGTTCTTCATGATGCCCTTGCCCATGAGGCCTGGCCCCAGGAACCCGATCCGCTCTGCCATGGCACTCCTCCCTGTAAGTGTCGCGGACTGCGCGCCGCCGCCGCAACCGGTTGCGTGGCCGACGACCTACCTGAACCAAAGCCGCTGCGCCGTTCCACCCATGATCTGGTCGAGTTGGATCGCGGTGAGAAACCGAGCCTCCCGCGGCAGAAGGTTCCGATTTCGCATGTAGCCGCAGCCCGCCAGGACGTGCGGGAAATCCGATCCCCACATGCATCGCTCTGCCCCGAACGCATCCACTGCCGCTTCGATGTACGGCAGGGCGCTCCGGTAGGGATACCGATCCGCGCACCAGTGATGGAAACCGGACAGCTTGACGAAGACATTCGGGAACCGCGCCAGATCCAGAACGGCCTGAAAAATCGGCTGAGCTACTCCGTCGTGCGGTACGGGATTGTTGAGATGGTCGATCACGACCCGCAGGGATGGAAATCGCGCGAGGAGCGGGTGCAATCGCGACAGTTCCGTCTTGCCGTGCATGACGCAGGGGATGGTGTCCGTCTCGGCGATCGTCTCCCAGAGCGGGATCGTTTCTTCGGTGGCCAGCCAGGGGCCGGGGCGTGGGTCCTCCCCTTCCCGCAGCGGGCGCAGGCGAATTCCCGTGAACCCCCGAGCGCGCCACTGCCGGAGCGCCGCCGGCGCCGCCGGTCCCCGCGGGTCGATCACGCACACGCCGCGGAATCGGTCGGGAAATCGCTGAAGACAAGAAGCGATGTACGAATTATCCCAGTGATGAAACCAGGGCTGAACGAAGACCGCCCGCTCCACGCCCGCCTCGTCCATGTAGTCGAGGAGGAGTTCCACGGGCGCCTGTGATTGCGGGCTGTATCCGACGGGAAAGGGTCCCGGGTCCTTTCCGGCCGCCGAGCCGTCCCAAACATGGAGGTGGGCGTCGATCAGCAGGCTCATGCTGCCTCCGGAATTGCATCGCTCACTCCACGACCTCGCGTCGCGGTATTCATTGTACGCCTTCCGTTGCCCCGCGTCGCCTCAGGCGGGCGAGATAGTGCCCCTCATCCTCTCGCCAGATGCTCTCGCACCGCCACCCGGCGGCCTCCGCGTGCCGACGGAGCGTCTCGAAATCGAGGAACACAAAGTCATAGTATGCGCCGCACACCCCCCGGTACTCCAGTTGAAAGCGCATCTCCCCCGCGTACGCGCGAGGCGGCTCGGCATCCGGCGGACCGGGATCGAAAGAGTCCAGCAGGATCTGCCCCCCGTCGGCCACGAGTCGCGACACGTCCCGCAGGAATCGGTCCAGGCCGTCGAGCGTCCCGACAAGCCCGATGCCATTCATGAGAATGAGGAGCGTATCGAATCGTTCGCCGGCAAAGGCGAATACATCGCCGCAGCGGACATCGCGCACGCCGCGGCGACGCATCACCGCCACGGCTTCCGGGGATACGTCCAACGCGGTGACGGACAGGCCGCGCGCCTGCAGGACGAGGCTGTGACACCCGGCACCGGCGCCGACGTCCAGCACCCGCCCCCGGCAGAGGTCCAGTGCGGCCTCGTCGAGCGCCGAGAAATCCGCGGGACCGCGGAAGAACACGCGCGCGGGAGTCCGTTCCTCCTCTCCGTCCTCGGCTCGGACGATGACTTCGGCGTCCAGGTCACCCGCGAGGTAATCCCGAAGCGCGGCGCCGTGCGGCGCCCAGCTCGGCAGGCCGCCGGTCGCCCTTTTCGCCGTCCCCGCAGATGCGCGCGGTTCAGGACGGAAGCAGGACGGCTTTGATGTAGTCATCGGGTGGCGCGCTGACGAGCTGCGTGAAGACCTTGGCTCCGTCCGCCAGCGGGAACGTCCGCACCCAGGGCTCCAGCGTGATCTTGCCGGCGCCCAGGAGATCCAGTGCGGCGCGAAGGTCGCGCGGACGGACGGCGAAGGAGCCGTAGATCGCCTTCTCGCCGAGGACGATGTCGAGCCCGCCCACCGTGGTGGCGTCGTCGTGCAGACCGAGCCACACGCATTCGCAGCCCTTCCGGATCGCCTTCACGGCCAGATCGCGCGTGGTCGCGGCTCCCACCGCATCGACGGCGACATCGGCGCCCCTGCCCCGCGTGAAGTCCCGGATGCCGGCCAGCACATCGTCCGTCCGCGCATTCAGCGTCCGGTCGGCTCCCAGCCGCTTCGCTACGGCCAGGCGCGCGGGCGAGACATCCACGACGGCGAGGCGGCCTGCGCCGGACGCCTTCGCCACCTGCAGCGTGAACAGTCCGATGGCCCCGGCGCCGAAAATCACCACCGCCTCGGGAAACCGGCGACGGAGCATGGACCAGGCGTGCACGCCGTTGCCCAGCGGCTCCATCAACGAGGCCTGCACGGGGGTCACGTTCTCCGGCATGGGCATGAGCGTCGAAACCGGCGCCGCGACCCGTTCGGCGAAGGCGCCCGGTCGCTTGGTACCGTACACCTCGGCGGTCGGACAGACGTGCGGGTCTCCCTCCACGCAGGCGTCGCAGCCGCCGCACGAGATCGTGGAGTTGACGGCCACCACATCGCCCACCCGATAGCCGGACGCTCCTGGCCCGAGCGCCAGAACCTCACCGCTGAATTCGTGCCCCATGATGAGGGGCGGAGTGCGCCGCGGCGCGTGAATCTTGAAGCCGTGCAGCTCCGACCCGCAGATGCCAACCGCCAGGACTTTCAGGAGCACCTCGCCAGGCTTCGGCGAGGGCTCGGGGACGTCCCGGATCTCCAACCGGTCCCAGGCAGGATAGAACAGCGCCTTCATCGGGTGCGATCCTTTCGCAAAGGAAGCCCACACTACCCAAGGGCGAAGCCCGCTGTCAACCCAAACCGCCGCGGGCGCGCTCGACCAGGCTCACGACCTTCTCGACGGGAAGGGCATTGCGGACGTGGCGGTCCCGGCCCGTCACGGTCTCCGCGCGGCACAGGGAATTGATGACCGCCTCCTCCACGCTTTCGACAACCGCGGGAAACAGCCACTGCATCGCCCGCGCCTCATCGGCCACGACGGTCTCCGCCCGGGTGAGCGTCTGCGGCGCGTGCGGAAGCCGATGCGCGACGCTGAAGGCGACGACGAAATCTCCGCTGTCGTGTCCGTGGTGGTCGCCTGTCCGAGCCAAACCCACCGCCGCCCGCGCGCACAAACGCCGAAGCTGCCGAGAGTCGAGAGGCGCGTCCGTGGCCAGCACGATCATGATGGAGCCGCGCTCCTGCCCTGGCGATCCTTTGGCCTCCGGGGGTTGAATATATCGCCCCACCGGGACCCCGCAGATCACCAGATTCCGCGGATGCCCGAAATTCGACTGCACCAGCGCCCCCACCACGAAACCGCCGACCTCGGGAGGCAACAGGCGACTGGCCGTGCCGATTCCGCCCTTCCAGCCGAAGCAACCGGTCCCGACGCCCGCGCCGACCGCGCCCTCGGCGACCGGTCCCTCGGCCGCGCTCTCCAGTGCCTCCCAGACGTGCTCCGCGCGCACGTGCCGCCCCTGGATGTCGTTCAGGAAGCTGTCGTTACACTCCCCGACCACCACGTTGACGGTGCTGGTTCGAATTCCGATCTCCGGACTCTCCCGGACGGCGTACTGGACGAGGCCATCGGCCACCAAGCCGACGTTGAGCGTGCTGGTGAGGGCGATGGGCGCCTCGATCACGCCGAGCTCGCGGACCTCTTCGAAGCCGCAGGCCTTGCCGAACCCATTGATCGTGTGGACGGCTGCCCGGACCTTCTCGCGAAACAGGTTGCCGCCGTGGGGCCGGACGACCGTGACGCCGGTGCGCACGGGCCCCTCGCCGGGCCGGAGCGGCCCATCGCCCTTCCACAGCGTGGCATGACCCACCCGGACCCCCGGCACGTCCGTGATGGCGTTGTGCCGACCTGTGGGCAGGCCATCGTTCACCAGCCCAACATCCCTCGCTCGCAATCGCTCCATCTCACCGCAACCGTGCAGACATCGTCGTGACGACGCCGCCCGCGAAGGTAAACTTCTTGCTCCAATCGGACGTCGTGCCGCCGAACCGCACGGTGCAGTCCACCGCCAGGATGCCCTTTCCCTGCTCGACGCTGTTGGCAGTGACCGCCATGGAGATCGTGTCCTCGCCGTACTGCTTCTTCAAGTAGCGCTTCGCCGCCTCTACCAAAGGACCCTCCGGATCAGGCATGCTGCCTCCTTTTCGACGCTTTCCGCCTCACCAGGGACCCGCCGGGCGGCGCCCGTGCTTCCCCTCTGGACCCGCCGGCGCGGTCGGAATGAGAGTGCGCTCTCGGCCCGGCGGCTCCTCGTTCCGCATCCGGCACCCGCTCACTTCCCGAACACTTCCTTCAGGAGGTCGGTGACGCGGGCAGCCGGGTTAGTGCGGATCTTCTTCTCTTCCTCCGCCACCACCTGGAACAGTCCCGCCAGGGCCTTGTCGACGACGTACCCATCCACGTCCAGCGACTCGCTCTTGGCGAAGGGGATCGCCTGATATCGACCGACCAGATCCTTGTACTGCCGGGTCACCCCGACCTCGTTGGTCGCCTGCTCGACGATCGGGCGGAAAGCGGTCGTCAGCTTGTCGGTCGTCTTGCCGCGGAAGTACTCCGTGGCCGCCGTGTCGCCGCCCCCCAGGATCTTTCGAGCGTCATCGAAGCTCATGGCCGCGATGGCATCCCAGAAGATCTGCTTGGCCGACGGCGCCGCGCGCTCAGCCGCCCGGTTCATGCTGAGGACGAACTCGTCCACCTTGGGCCCGTACCCCACCGCGCGCAGTCCGCTCTCGAGCGTGCGCAGCTTCTCCGGCATGAGAATCTTGATCGCCTGGTTCTTGAAGTACCCGTCCGTCTTTCCGGTCACGTTGACTGCGTTCTGGGTCCCGACCTGGAGCGCTTCCTTCAGACCGGAAGCGATCTTCTCGTCGCTGGGCCCGCTTTTCGGCACCAGGCCCCCCAGTCCTTTCAGCATCTGGTCGAGTTGGCCCCACGCCGGGGCGGCGAGCACAACAATCGCCAGAATCACTCCAATCGAGCGTCTCGATATCATGGCAGCAACCTCCCTTGGACTACTTGCCCGTATTTCGGCACCTGACCGGCTTATACAATACCGCGATAGATGAAGACCACACCCATGCCGAACAACAGGACGTGCAGGATGCGGCGGAAGGTCGCCTGCGGCACGCGATCCTGCACCTGCAGCCCCACCGAGAAGGCCAGGAGGGCCACCGCGCTGAGCCCGACGGACCACCACAGGATCTCGACGGTATACAGACCCCAGCGGGAAATGGCGACCAACTGGCTGACCTTGGTCATGAAGAAGATGGAGGCCACGGCCTTCACGAACTCCCGCTTCTCGAGCCCCAGCGCGAGAATGTACAGCGCCGTGAGCGGCCCCACCACGTTCGTGACGCCGGCCAGGACCCCGCCGGCGAATCCCACGGGCGGCCCGAGCCAGCCCTCCCACCGCGGCGGCACCGCGATCCGGAGATCCAGGTGCGCGGAGATCAGGAACACGAGGATCATCAGGGCCAAGGCCAGGTAGATGAACCGCTCCGGCACGCTGATCAGGACGCGGGTCCCCAGGAACACGCCGACCACGGTCGCAGCCAAGAGCGACAAGAGCCGCCGCCAGAGCGACCACGGAAGCCGACCCCGGGCAATCTGCAGCGTGTCCATGAGAATGTTGGGAAGGACGAGAAGCGCGTACGTGGTCTTGATGTCCACCAGCATGGCGACCATGGGCGTGGCGATCAACGGAAACCCCATGGCCGTCGTCCCCTTGACGAAACTGGCCAGGAGGAATGCGCCCGCCACCGCCACCCAGGTCAGTTCCATGGCTCTTTTCCGCGGCGCCCGCTAGCCGTACAACAATTCCGCGTACCGGCTGCCGTCCACCATCGCCTCGATGATCACGGGACCCCGGCGCCGCCGCGCGTGGGCCAGCGCCGTGCGAAACTCCCGCGCCGATCGCGCGGGAAGGCATGGTACGCCGAAATAGTGCGGAGGCGGCATGGGACACCGGGCTGGAAGCTCCACCCCGGTGATCCGGTAACCCCTCCGGCGCTGCTTCGCATGGATCAGACTCAGCGACTCGTCGCGCAAGATCACGAACACCACTCGGATTCCGAGCCGTGCAGCGGTGGCCATCTCTCCCGCCTGCATCAGGAAGCCGCCGTCCCCGACCACGCAGGCCACCTCCCGCCTGGGGCGGACGAGTTTCGCCGCCATGGCCGCCGGGATGCCGTACCCCATGGAGGACCAACCGTTGGAAACCAGGAGCGTGCCGTCCTGCACCGGCCACTGCGTGGCGATGATGTGGGTGTGGGCCCCCACATCACAGGCGAGAATGCCGTTGGCCGGCAACCACTCCCGCAAAAGGTCCAGGACCTCCCAGGGTTGGAACCGCCGCGAGGCAGGCCGAAGGCCAGCGGCCAACCGCGTGCGGAACCGGCGGATGGCCTCTAGATCCCAAGCCGTCGGGCCGAGCCCTGCCGCCGCGACTGATTCGAGGGCGGTCCCGATGTCTCCGTGGAGCTCCGCGGCAACCACCAGGCGGGGATCTGCGTCCACGGCTTCAGCATCCACGTGAACCAGCGGCAGCTTTGGCATCCAGTCTTCGTAGCCGATCTCCACCGGGTCATAGCCAATGCCCACGATGAGATCGGCGTCGGCCAAGAACTTTTCGACCCAACGATGCCGGGCGCGGCCGACGACTCCGATGTGCAGCGGGTGGCTTTCCGGCACCACGCCTTTGCCCATCATCGTTGTGACGAAGGGTATACGATGGTGCTCCAAGAACCGCTGGATTCGAGGTCCGCTACCCGACCGCGCCGCGCTGAGGCCCAAAGCCGCCACGGGCCGCTTCGCCCGGCGGAGCGCCTTGACCGCCGCGGCAACGCCTCGGAGCCGGCGGCGGACCGGCGCCGCCTGCCGTGGGCGCGCACGCCGCTCCGTGCGGGCCCGGGCAACGGCGAAATCCTCCAGGAGGTCGAGGTGGACCGGACCCGGCGGCTCGGCCGTGGCCAAGGCCGCCGCACAGTCGATCGTCTCCGCGATGCGCCCCGGCGCGAGCAGGAAGCTGCCCTTGGTCAGCGGCCGGAACAGCTGTTGGTGGTCAACGTGCATCTGGACCCGCCGACCGAACTGCGCCGACGGCACCTGCCCCGTGATGATCAGGCACGGCGACCGGTCCAGCAGGGCGTTGCCGACGCCCGTGGCCAGATTCGTTGCACCCGGGCCCAAGGTGGCCAGCGCGACTCCCGGCACCCCTGTCAGGCGCCCGACCACGTCCGCCATGAAAGCGGCGGTCATCTCATGGCTGACCAGGATGAAGCGGACGCCGCACGCCTCGCAGGCCTCAATAAGGGCCAGGATCTGCCCGCTGGGGATCCCGAACGCGTAGCGGACTCCCATCGTGCGCAAACGCTTCGCGATGACCCCTGCGTTGGTTTGTCGGATGTCTCCCATGGCCCTCGTTCCCGGGACGACCCAGATCCTCAACAGCCGTGTGTGCCGCCTAAGGCACCTGGTGCAGGAGGTTTCCGTCGCGGTCGAAGAGGGCCAGCGCCGATGCCGGTTCAGCCGTCCCGGAGCCCGCCTCGCTCACCGGCACCGCCGTCATACCCAACACGGCCCGCAGCTTCCCTTGTCCGTCGTAAAACGCCACCCCCGCCGAATCGTCCGCCCTCACCCCCAGGAGCACCCGGCCACTCCCCGCCCGGTCGCCCATACCGAGACCCGGCTCGCCGGCGGCGGACACCGTGAGGTGGACACGACCTTTCCCCTCCGCATCCTCGAGGATCAGCGTCGGGGAGCCGTCCGTCCGCAAGGCCAACCCGTTGCGGCGCCGCCCGGCGCTGTCGAACAGCGAGAGAGCGACGGCGCCCGTGCGGTGCACGCTGAAGAGCGCCCGCCCCATCCCCTGGCTGTCGCCGAGCCCGAGGCCCGTGTCCCCCTCGCCCGTCACGGAAAGCAGCGCGTGCCCCTTGCTCTTCCCGTCCATCAGCGTCAAGGCGGCTCCACCCTCGGTCGTCACACCAAGCGCGGCGCGGCGCCTTCCGCCACCGTCCAGAAGCGACACCGTGACGGCGCCGTCCTCCAGCATGCCCACGAGGATGCGGGCCTTTCCGGTTGGATCCTGGAAGGCCATCCCCGGCTTTCCGTCCGGTCGAACCGCCAACTGGGCCCGCACTTCACCGGCTTCATCCACGAGCTCGAACCGTTGGGCGCGAACGACGGAAGGTGTCTTCGTTGCTTTCGATCGAGGTTTGGGTACAACTTTGCGCGCCATGGTCTAGACCTCCCTCCAACCCCGGGGAATGCGCCCTCCCCCTTTCCTCCAAGACGGTGATCACCCGGCGCCATACGTTCGTGGAGCGTAGTCATGGCGGCGGCCGGGCGTCTCTTTCGGCCCAGCGTGGACAGATACGACCGTCTCCGAGAGACCCTACCAGAAGGATGAGATGCTGGCAAGACTCGCTTCACGGGTGCCGCTGTCACACCGCGGTTGCCGGCATCACGATATGAGCGGTTCAAGCAGATGGGAACACTACCAGAATCGAAAGCGGAGTCTTTCAGGTTGCATTTCACTTTTACTGGTTGGTCGGCTATCCTCAGCTA
>Ga0079037_100001445_pt1 | contig 12367 bp, 9 predicted proteins | sample Mud3Dept4metaG_FD_71479 | JGI IMG/M metagenome (GOLD analysis project Ga0079037, IMG submission 71479) | Freshwater wetland microbial communities from Ohio, USA, analyzing the effect of biotic and abiotic controls - Mud 3 Core 4 Depth 4 metaG | ecosystem: Environmental > Aquatic > Freshwater >... | reverse complement strand
ACAATCCGTTCCAGAACTTCCGCATACCCTGCAGTGAGTGAGAAGAGACAGGTGGCGAGCAGAAATATAATAATATTTTTCTTCAATGGTTCACTCTTCATTCTCTTAAAACGCATGTCCGAAACTGAAATGGACCTCTCCGGAGCTATCGCCTTTATCTTTATTCATTTTATGTCCGTAGTCTACCCTGATCGGACCCACCGGCGTATTGTATCTCAAGCCGGCGCCTGCAGTATATTTGAGTTCACCCTGCACATCATCAATCGTTTGCCATACATTGCCGGCATCAATAAAGGTGACCAGACCAAATCCTTTCCAGAGAGAAAATCTCAACTCCCAGTTTGTCAGCGCAAATACGTTACCCCCTGTCGGGTTATCATCATCCCCCTTTGGTCCCAGTGAATCATAACTGTATCCCCTTACGGTAGACCTGCCCCCGAGAAAAAACCTCTCAATAAGGGGAAGTTCTTCATTCTCTCCTAATCCGTATGCCACCCCGCCTCTTAATGAAAAAGCCAGCACAACGGGCTTCATTATCGGGAAATACCAGGAACTCTGTATGGTCCACTTAATGAATTCTGATTCTGACAGGAGTTCTTTGGGAGCATATTTTAGGACAACACCATGCAGGGACCCGGAAGTAGGATTAAAGGGGTCGTTCCTTTTATCAAAATATATTGAAGGGGACAGACTGCTGATGCCGAGAGTCCCCGTGTCTTCCTTACTTAATATGACGTCATCCTCTACGTTCTGTGTATCAGTAAAAGAATATTCATAATCAAGCCCGATCTTCAGACCGGCGGTTATCTCTTTCTCGATACCGGCAATAAAACTCTGTTTGTCTATATCATAAAGCACTTCCCTTGATTTAAAATTAAGTTCCTTTCTCTCTTCCCTTATGAGAAATATTTTCAAAGGCACATTAGGCCAGTTAAAGAGCCATGGCTCCCTGAAATTCAATATATACCGTCTTTGCACCGCGTTCTGGTCTGTGCGAAACCCTACCTGTCTGTTATATCCACCGAGATTGCGATAGCTTATTTCAAGCGTCCCCCTCACCTCCTCAAAATCTCCATAACCCAGAGCAATTTCGACTGAACCCGATTTCGCTTCTTTTAAAGAAACCAGCATGTCTTTTATCATCTTGTCGTCTGTCTCACGGCCACCATCAAGCACATCAATTGCTACCTCACTGAAAATACCAAGCTTGTATAGACGCTGTTTTATATGCGTTATCTCTTCATAATTGTAGGGATCGCCTTCCTTAAGCGTAAATTCCCTCATGATAATTTTGGCCTTCGTCTTCTGATTGCCCTTCAAAATGATCTTGCCGATAATGGAAGGTTTGTTTTCCATTATGTTAAATGTAAGAAAGGCTTTGTCTCCTTCAATCTTACTTTCAATGTCTACGCCTGCATCCAGGTAGCCATACCGGGTATACAGTGAAATCACCCTGAGCCTGGCATCAACGATATTCGTTACATTATAGGGCGCTCCTTCTGCAAGATTTAATGCATTGCGGATCTGAGGCGAATCAATCTGCCTGTTCCCGGTGATGTCAACTGTCGTAATTGTCGTACGGCTCCCTTCATTAATAACATAAGCAAGATTCAGGTCCCTGCCGTCATTCTGAAAATCTTTTTTTATTTCTAAAACATCCGCACTCAGAAAGCCGAGGGCATTGTAAAACCTGATGATTGAATACCTGCTTTCATCCAACAGATTATTATTAAAAGTTTTATTTTCCCCAAACGGCAGTATTTTCTTAATGTCCTCAGGATTTATACTGGTCCCAGAGAAGATGATATTTCTTAAAATTACCGTTTCTCCCTCAAAAATTATGAACGTAATCCTGATAACATTATCTTCCCGTTCAACACCCGCCGCAACCTGCGCATGATAATATCCGTTGCTTACATAAAACTGTTTGATACGGTCCGCTGATTCAGCGATCGCTTCGTCACTAATTTCTTCACTTTCTATAATTGAAAGCTCTTTTTCGAGTCTTCCGGCGGTGAAGGCGAAATTGTTTTTGAATATTATTTCAAACTTTGCCCCCGGATTAACAGGAATAGTAAGCACTCCGTTACTGAAGACGTAGGGGCCCGTGACCGGTTTTATATAATTCCTCTTTTTATAATATTCCTGTATCTCTTTTATGTCCTTATCCAGTTCGAAAATATCAAGGACGTCTCCTTTGCCAAGCCCGATTATATGCCTGACCTCATCGTCCGTGACTATCTCTTCCACAATGACAGGCTGTCCCTCCTCTATATTTATATGTATGTTAATCCATGATTTCTCGTCTGCCGTTTCAAAAGCAATCTTGACATCCGCTTCAGGGTACCCCTTTCTGCTATAAAATCCTGATAAGGCCAGGCGGGCAGTTTCAAGGTATTCTTCCTTAAAATCTTCCCCTTCTTTAAAATATAATTTTTCCCTGAGCGTTTTATCTCTTATATTGCGGTTCCCCTTAATAACTATCTTATCAACACGCGGTATTTCAGTTACGATATATATCAACTTGACACCGTCCCCATATGGCTCGGTTACGGCCCTTATGTCCTGGAAAATGCCCTTCCGAAATGCCCGCCTTATCCCCCTGCTTACCTCCTGCCTGTCGAGTTTGTCCCCAATGCGGAGATTTATCAGAGCAATCAATTCTCCCTCTGCTATACGGGTAACACCACTGACTTCAATAGCAGTGATTTCCGGTCCGGGCACCCCACCCTGGCTTATTTCATCGGGCGGAAGAAGTGCATCAGAGGTAATGGTGTCCGCACATATATGAAGAGGAAAAGAAATATAAAGACATATAATAAAAACAAATAACCGGTGTTCAATAACCGGATATCTCCTTTTTTTCATTTTGTATGTCTCATGTGCGTTTATTTGAATTCAAACCTGTATTTCATATCAACACCCGGGCTGCCTATCTCATTCCTCGATCCGACCAGTGAGAGGTTTTTGTCTATCTTGTACTCAAGCTTGATAATATTTTCCTGGGTCGCTCCGATAGCGGTGGAATATATCACATACAGCTTATTTTCAATGAGCCGCTTGCCTACGGTCACCCAGGGGACAAACGCGCCTTCTGCTGTCATATGAGGTTCTATCTCAAGCCTCTCAAAGCCGGTGAAATACTCTATCTGTTCCTGCACCGTATCCTGTATGCCCCCGGTCAGCAGAGATGTAGCCTCGCCCGCGGCAATCCCACTGTCTGTCCCGCTCGATTCCTTGCCGGTCTGCCCTGTAGTGAGCAGGGCAAGTATCTCCGTTTCCGAAAGAGGAGGGTCCGAAAAAAAGGCAAGGGTAAAATTCTCCATAGTGCCGTCCAGGTTAAGCTTGACATAATAATCCCCGACATATGTGTCGGCAATAATATGAAAGAGGGGGGAAATTCTGTAAGGATCAACAAAATTTACACTGCTGCCCTCAAGTATATTAAACTCTCTGCTCCTTAAATATACCGTGCCTTCATCTGCCTCAATTCGTCCAAGAAGTCCCTGTTTAGCGACCGTACCCGCAATATTAAGGTTAATTCTGACCGGAGTTCTCGCAATATTGTTATCAATTAATATATTATCATCACCCGTTATGAGGACATTAATCTCAGTATTTTCAAGAAATGCAGGATAACCAACATGTTCGTTGTTTACCTGCTTTAGTCCAAGGAGCCAGCTTTTCCACTCAATTCTTTTTGTATATCTGGCATTTCTGATATCAATATTGCCTGTGAGACTGGACCCCTTCGCAGAGGTATCATAGAACAGTTTCCCCGCAAGCTCTGCACTGAGACCTTCGGCAGGTCTTAATTTGATGCCGTTAATATCAGCAGACATGAAAAGTCTTTTTAATGACAATCCGTCAAGATATCCTGCTCCGGACATGTCTATTGAGCCCCCTGCAAATTTTGAATGAACGGAATCAAAAGTGAATCTGTCCCTTTTCAGGAAAAAGGTTCCGTCGAGAGGGCCGATCTTATACGGCAGAGTCGTAATTGAGGCAATTGTGTCCTGGAGATGAATTTTTCCGTATACCTCCGGCCTCGTCCACTGTCCTGCAATGTCAATTTCAAAGTCGCCCGCTCCTCTTAACGATGCAATCTTATCATTAAGTGCCCTCAATGGAGCAATGTCCATCTTCCCTTGTATGTGCAGGTCATAGTTTTTCTTAAGTCTCACGGTGCCTGCTGCCGACAAATTACCCTTATTACCTGTGAGAGCAAAGGACTTCAGCCGCAGCTCATCATCAACCAGCTCCATATCAATGTCTTCCCGGTTTTTTAAATCGTATCCGTACAAGCTCACGGAGGCAGAATTAAATTTTGACGTTATTGATAGCTTGTCCCCCTGCCCTTGCATATTGACTCTTCCTTCAAGAGTGAGCAGAAAGTCCTCCGGGACATCCTTCATGAAACTTTTCAGGAGGAAATCGTATCTGCCTTCCCTGAGAGTTGAGTTTACATTCCATTTTATAACGTCTCCTAAAACAGCATCGCCCTCAGACGTAATCAGGCCGTCGATGAAGCTTCCTTTGGCAAGGAGTTTATCATTATTTAAGGTCCCTGTTATTACTCCCTTCCCCACGGGTACATCCCTGAATGAGCTCTCATCAATCGTAACCGAAAATTTCAGGTCCGGATTATCAAATGAACCGGTCCCGTTTACAGCAAGCCCGAATATCATGTTAAAAGGGGAATCTTTAAAAGCCGCCAGGTCCCGCAGACGTATCCTGTCTGATAAAACCGAGACACTGTATTTTTTATTAAAAAACCACGTCCCCGTAGCCTCAAAAACTGATTTGTCCTTTACTGCCTTTACCGACTTAAATTCTATTTTGTTCGGGCGCAGCTCGTACCTGACAGATATTTTATCCAGGCCTTGGCCATATATAACACCGCTGCTGACACTTATCTCCCCGGGACTGACAAAATTATCAGCGTCACCTTCAAAAGATACCTGTCCGTTTGCCCTTCCTGCTACCGGTATTTCCCTGTAGACCTCTTTAACAATCGGCCTGATATCAATATTCCTGCAATCAGCCCTGGCCTTGTAAAAAGGGGCGTCAAACGAAAAAAATCCTTCTGCCTTCCTGAAGTCAATTGTTCCTGATCCATCGCATTCAGCATCATTGTGATTAATGAGGAGCCGGTCCACTGTAAGAGAGTTTATATTATATGTAAGATCAGCAGATGCCTTTGTGAACTTAATCCCGTTAATACTGCCGGCTTCTGCCGTAATTTGGCCATTGATCACCGGAGCCTCATCAGACCCTGTTGCTGTTCCCTCGAATCGTACGGGGGAAGAGAATTTTGAATAATATGGAGCGGTCAAATCAGAGGCATCTGCGCTGTTTAGCTTAAAATTCAAATCCATCGCATTCTTGTTGAAATCTATAGATCCGTCAAGCAGAATATTTGTCCGGCCCGTAGAAAAAGCCGCGTCAGTAAGCCACAGAATATTGTCCCTCAGTTCAAGAGAGGCAGAGGCTCTGGAAAGTCTGTCCAGCACATTCCCTTCCTTAAGGGATGCGCTGCGATACTTAACATCCGCAATGATTTCAATATCATGTCCCGTCTCGTGGTAAAGCTTAAAGTCCCCGAAAATTTTCCCCTCAGGAAACGGCGGTTCCCAGTTGATAAACTTGAAGAACTGCGGGCTGTTAATATCCGAAACATGTGCGTCAGCCATATAATTCCCCTCAGGAATTAATATGTGTCCATCTCCTTCGATCAGTCCACCGTATGTATGGGCCTTAAAGCCATGCAAAGCAAACTTGCTGTCTTTATAAGACAATTCTCCTTCAACCTCGTCAAGAGGCAAAGTGTCCAACATGGCATTTACAAGCCTTGCATTGCCTTTCCCTTCTATATTGGGAAACGTACCGGTGATTGTGCCCTTTAATGAAAGCTCCCCCGCTATGTTAGGATCAACTCCCAATATCTCCATCAATGCTTCAAGGTAAAACCGGCTGTCCGTCTTTAAATCAACAGCAAACCCGGGCCATTTTGAATCTTCACGCTTAAGCAGTCTGACAAAACCTTCAAAAGAAAGGAACGCTTCTTTTTGCTCTTTCAGGGGCCAGATTAAATTAATGGTTGCCGCCTGGATTTTTGTTTTTACTGATAAACTGCCATCTTCAATCCTTCCGTCCTCAGAAAAAGATATTTCACCGTCCGCTGAAAAAGAAGAACCGGAAGATTTAAGATTGAGTTCAGTAACCTGGACACTGTTCTTTTTGGTTTTTAATTTTCCTTCAATACTGACTTCCAGTTCCGACTGGTTCGCCAGTTTCAATGTTCCCTTTTTCATCAAGACGGATATAAGGTATGACATTCCTTTAGGTACCATGTCCATATACAGGCTGCTGCCTGAAAAACGGGACAGCTTATCAGCCGTGACAAATGACAAATTACCGTCGGTAAGCTGAATATTCTTTAAAGTCACCCTGTATTTCCCTTCTTCTCCGGCAAGATCTGATTTCTTCAGTCTATCCATGATCCTTTGAATATCCGTCTCATTTACGGTCAGCTCAGGCTCTTTTAATGTCAATTTCCTTATCCTGATCTCCCGCGACAGAAGACCGAACAAATCAATATATGCCCTGGTCTTTGTAATCAACAGGAGACGGTTTCCTTCCTTGTCAAAAAGCTTAAATCCCTTGACCTGCACATAAAAAGGAAATAGGTTGATGACTGCCTTTTCAATAGTCACCCTTTCCTGTGTCGCATTTTCAAACACAGGTACGAGTATGCGCTTTATTGAATTCGATAAATAGGGCCCTCTGATAAGAAAAAACAGAATGCCGAGGCACAGGGCAATTGATCCGAAGATTGTAAATATTTTAACTTTTCTGCTTTTCATACCAACCTTGAATCAATTATGTTCATTCGCCTTTCAGCCTGATATTATTTATGCTGAAACGCATGAACGACTCTGCATAACACAAAGATATTTTCCAATTATCAAATAATTGGATATACGGTTTGTCCGACAAGACTGACCTGTTTAAAATAATCAGCCAGTACACGGAATGAAATTACGGTATAAATCCGCATTCCACTATATGACTCCCTGAATCCCAGCATATATTCAATAAAGTAATCAGGTACGGTTTCAACTCTTCAAACAGCAAATGTTATAATAACTAAACAAAAAGATAGGCGTCAATTTGAACGGAAGCTGTCAGCTTTCATCATTCAGCCACACGTCGTTAATATTTACAATTTATCTCTATTTGTAATATCATCTGTAACGTCAGAAACCGATCTGATTTTATGGCTGATTGCTGTGAGCTGCAAGCTGAAGGCTTTTTACGGGCGGTTAGCTCAGCTGGGAGAGCGCCGCGTTCGCAACGCGGAGGCCGGGGGTTCGAATCCCCTACCGTCCACCAGCTTTTCAATGTATTCTAAAGACATAAGCGCCTTTCTACAAAGTAAATATTATTGATAGAGAAACAGGTTAACGATAAGCAGAAATGGTCGGGGCGAGAGGATTTGAATGGCCGACCTCTCGCACCCTTGTTTATCTGCGGAATCTCAAGTTGTCTCATGCCTATTAATACTAAGTTATCTTCTTATCTGAAAGATTATTGAAAATAAAGAATACGATAATAAAGTGAGAATAGCCAGACATAATCAAACTCAAATGATTAGTTTTTAAATACTAAGAATAAAGACACCAATCTTGTTCCTTTATGAATGCGCTGTTTCGGGATGTGAAAGAAGATTCTTTTGAGCCAGTTCAGCTTAAAGATTTCCCGGCTTGCAAGAAGCGTTTGCCCGTTCTTCTCTTCAATGATAAATTCGTGAAGCGCCGTAATTCCGTGCTTGGTTCCCGACCATACAAGCCTCTGCCCCATCACCAGCTCTTCCACAACCGGCTCTATATTCATTGGAAATGAAAATGGGCGACTGCAAAATTTAAAGCTTTTTCCCTCTGTCAGCTTCTCAGTTTCGAATGAAACATTGCTGAGAACAGAGCTCCAGTCCCGCCAGCAGGTAAGGTCTGTCAAAGTGTTTCAAGCCTGCTTAGGCGGTGCATTGATAATTATTGATTCACTGATCATCATTTGCTGTTTGCCTTATGGAAATTATACGATATAATGTTCTTATCTGAAAGAAGAAACCGTTAAAAGCAGTATACCTGAGATTATGTGCGAAAATCAGAAACCGGACATAAAAGAATTTATTTCAAATCTGAAAGCACAGATGCCGTTTGGCAGGAAGATCACCTCTCTGCTTCGGAACAATGCAATTAAGATAATCAAGCTGCAAAGCTGCTGCGGGCATCCTGATGAGCCCGGCTGCTGACAGTCTAAAAAGTAATTCACCGGGCTGGTGAAGAAATGTATACCATAAAACGGATATTAATATTTGTCCCTATATTTATTATGACCTCATGTATGCATATGAAAGATACGGCCCCCCCATTACAGGTCGTTCCATTTGTTGATCTCAGCCGCTATACAGGCACGTGGTATGAGATAGCACGGTTTCCTCATAAATTTCAGGCAGGCTGCGCCGGCAGCAGGGCTACATATGCATTAAGAGATGACGGGAAGTTATCAGTATTGAATGAATGCTATGAGGAATCAGACAAAAGCAAGCTTCGCTCGGCAAAAGGGAAGGCCTGGGTTGTTGTCACACATACCAACGCAAAGCTAAAGGTATCTTTCTTCTGGCCTTTTTCCGGTGACTACTGGATAATAGACCTCGGCAGGGATTATGAATATGCGGTCATAGGACATCCTGAAAGGAAATACCTATGGGTACTAAGCAGGACGCAAGTGATGGATGAATCGGTATACGAAGGAATACTAAACCGGCTTGAGAAACAGCACTATGATATTTCAAAGCTAATAAGGACACAGCAATAAAAGGAGAAAAAATGGACCTGAAAAAATATTTTGAGAGCGCAAAGGGGACAGGGGTTCTTGCTACTGCTGACTCGCAAGGGAAGGTTAACGTAGCCATCTATTCCCGTCCGCATGTTTTTGATGATGGCACTATCGCATTTTTAATGCGGCAAAAACTAACCCATCATAATCTTCAAACCAATCCGTATGCTTCATTTCTCTTCCACGAAAGCGGGGCCGGATACAGCGGCCTGAGAATGCATTTGAAAAAGATAAAGGAAGAGACGGAATCTCCTCTTATAGCAAAAATGACCAGAGGTAATTTGACACCTGAAGAGGACAGTGCAAAAGGCCCAAAGTATCTTGTGCATTTCATTATTGAAAAGATACTGCCGCTTATAGGAAGCGGACGGGTTACTGCATAAAGTCTTTTGAGAGGGGTAATACAATATGCCGATTTTGATCAAAGCGCCGACCGTAATAGCAGCATCGGGTAACAAACCAAAAGAGATAAGGGAATACATAGGACGTGTCAATTCAAAGACAGATGCTGTCAGCATCGCACGTATGAAAAGCCCCGCCGGATGGATCGAACCCGGTCAGCAGCCTGAGTTCAACGAGTACACACTGGTCTTGCAGGGTGTGCTACGGGTCAGGACACAGAATCAGACAATAGATGTTCGGGAAGGAGAAGCGGTTATTGTACAGGGCGGAGAATGGGTGCAATACAGTACTCCCGAATCAGGCGGAGCTGAATATATAGCTGTCTGTTTACCGGCTTTCTCGCCTGAAGAAGTTCATAGGGATGAATCATAATAGTCAACAGTTATATATACTACTTGTAATAAATAACCGGGCTTACTAGCATATTTTCTATCACGTGTGAAAAAGTGGACTTTGTGATAGGAAGAGATGATTAAAGAGTTGATGTTCAATATAACTTCATGTTAGAAATGACCGAATATAGACAGTCTCGATGACAAGCTCACAGCAATCCCACAGTAAGTAGATTTAATTGATTTCTGAATACCACAGGTTGAAACCCTATTGATTTTAAAATAAATCGGATAAGCAGAAATGGTCGGGGCGAGAGGATTTGAACCTCCGACCTCACGGTCCCGAACCGTGCGCGCTACCAAACTGCGCTACGCCCCGTACTGAATTTGACAATACATAATACCACAATTACAGTCACAACTTCTAAACAATAATATTATCCCTGCATTGTTGTCTGTCTACTTGCCCTATTTTCATCTATCACGCTTCAAATGCGTCCTTTATCAGTTCGCAATCCGGTTTGCCCTGCTCATAACAGATACTTATAACATCAAATCTGCAAGGGGGTATCTCTTTCATTTTCTTCAGGTACAGCATGGCCACATTTACAATCTTTCTCTTCTTGAAATAATCCACCGCCTCAAACGGCTTTCCGTAAGCAATACTTTCTCTTGTCTTTACTTCTACAAATACAAGCGTGTCCCCTTCCCGTGCAATAATATCTATTTCACCTATTCGGGTCTTGTAATTCTGTGTAATTATTTTATATCCCTGCGTCTTAAGAAACTGTACAGCAACTCCCTCACCTTTCTCTCCTAATCGCATATTGTCACCCTGATACGACCATCTATCGCATCCATGTTGATGGTTGGCTTTGATAGCTGCCTCTTATCTATTTGATGCTTCTATAGAAGCATGTTCTATTTCCTGTGTGACAGGCGCCAGAACCTTTTTGCTCCACCTTTATAAGCAGAGTATCCTGGTCGCAATCATAAAGAATTTCTTTGACAAGCTGGAAATTCCCTGAAGTTTCACCTTTCGTCCAGAATTCCTGTCTCGACCTGCTCCAGAAACAGGTCTTGCCGGTTTGTATCGTTCTCTCCAGTGAAGCACTGTTCATGTATCCAAGCATTAATACATCGTTAGAGTCCATATCTTGTATAATGGCCGGTATCAGGCCCTGTTCATTATATTTGAGATCAGGAATCATTTGTCCTCCCTTTACGTGGATTATCATTAAATCATGGCTATTTTACCATACTGGAGATTTAATCCATATTTCCGGCAGCAGGACATTTATTGTCTACGAACCGGTTTGAATTAACTCAAAGGAGGGGAATCCGGACGAATACTGGGGACATTTAATAGCGAATGTAACAGCAAATTAACATGATATTCCACCGCATCACTGAAGATATACATTTCCAATTGTTACGTTGCCGTTACTGATCGTCATATTGCCGCTGATCACGGTATTGCCGGTATTGACAGAATGATCACAATTATACCCGCCCGTAATTGTGATCGTTTTGGGAAGATTGAAATTTACATTCTCTGTTATCGTTACAGCTCTGCTCTGGATGGTGCTGCTGTCCTTTGCTGCATTGTAAGCACTCTGCATTGTAGTGTACGTGCTTGAGCTGCCGATTACATTTACATCGGAATAACAGACCGATATGTAGCTTGTTTTCGTTATCGCGCCAACATCACCATCACTGTCGGTCACGGTAAGTCTTACCGCATAAGGCGGATAGGTACCTCCGTCAATCTTATTATTATACGTGCATGACGGGTTCTGCAGCGTTGAATCAGCCGCTCCCCCGCTATTGTCAAGGTCCCACGCGTAACTAAATGGCGAATTACCCCCTGATGTACTGTTTGTGAAATTAACTGTCAGCGGCGCTGTGCCCCCGGTCACATTTCCCGCAAAATTTGCGGTAGGACTACCGTTAGAAGGTACTATTAACTTGCTGACTTCACTCGAGTAATTACTTTCATTGCCGGATATATCATATGCAGTTACTGCAATATAATAGGTAACCCCTCCGGTTAAATCGCAAAGTGTATAAACAGTTTTATTACTTGCATTAATAACATAAGTATAATTTCTGGGACTATAACCATAATATATTTTGTATCCATAAATATCGGTAAGAGGTGTTCCGTTAGCATTAATTGTGGGGGGAATCCATGAAAGCGTTACCGCATTCCCGCATGCATACAGATCAGAAACAAATAATGAAATAAACAGGAACAATAGCCAGGCGAGCAAACTGCTTTTATACTTAACGCATTGAATCACTTATCGTTTAAGATTCAATATAATTTCTTTTCAATGCACTTCTTAAGAATATTCCCCGTACAGCAGGGGTCGCATTCTATGCACATTGTGCATCCTTCGGATATTTGTTCAAGAATTTTTTCCATTGTCATCAGATTATTCTCCTTATCTTGCTAAGAATGTTTTAGTGACAGCACGGTCTTCGTATAAACCTGTGTTCAAAAGTATCCTCATTGTAATAAGTAGGGATGAAATCCCACTGGATGAGAAATCTATTGGGCAATTCAACCAATATAAGCAACCGTCATGCCAGTCATTTATAACTATTCATAACTCTTTATTTTAATAAGGGTTACTTAACATGCCGGCTGAAAAGAGGAAATATAAAAGCTAGATCATGTATGGATTGCCATACAACAAAATCAATTAAATTCAGAGATACTGTATTTC
>Ga0079037_100001444_pt1 | contig 12376 bp, 12 predicted proteins | sample Mud3Dept4metaG_FD_71479 | JGI IMG/M metagenome (GOLD analysis project Ga0079037, IMG submission 71479) | Freshwater wetland microbial communities from Ohio, USA, analyzing the effect of biotic and abiotic controls - Mud 3 Core 4 Depth 4 metaG | ecosystem: Environmental > Aquatic > Freshwater >... | reverse complement strand
ATGGAGGAGAGCCATGAAATCCGTTAATTTGTCGGAATGGGCCGTCAAGCACGGCGCTCTGGTCGCGTTCTTCATGGTTCTGGTCTCGGTTGCTGGGGGGTATGCCTATTTCCACCTCGGGCGCGATGAAGATCCGCAGTTTACGGTCAAGACCATGGTCGTGCGGGCCTATCTGCCGGGAGCGACAATTGAAGAGACGACCCTGCAGTTGACCGATCGGATCGAAAAGAAGCTGCAGGAAACCCCATCTCTAGACTACCTCAAGAGCTACACCCTGGCGGGGGAAACGACGATCTTTGTGCACCTTCTGACCAGCACCGATAAAAAGGATGTCCCGGACATCTGGTACCAGGTGCGCAAGAAAGTCGGCGACATCAAGGCCGAGCTGCCCTCGGGCACGATCGGCCCCTTTTTCAACGACGAGTTCGGGGACACCTACGGCATCATCTACGCCTTCACCTCCGATGGCTTCACGCACCGGGAGCTCAAAGATTACGTCGAAACGGTGCGGGACGAGCTGCTTCAAGTGCCCGATGTGGCCAAGGTCGTCAAGATCGGCTTCCAGGACCAAAAGGTCTACATCGAGTTCTCCTCGCATCAGCTCGCCAATCTGGGGATTAGCCGGGCATCCATCATGGCTGCCTTGCAGGAGCAAAACATCTTAACGCCCTCCGGTGTGGTTGATACCGAAAAAGAACAGGTCGTTGTCGAGGCCACCGGGAAGTTCGGTCCGGATGAAAACCTGAGAAATGTCACCGTTTACGCCGGATCGAAGAAGGTGCGCCTGGTCGATATCGCCACCATCACCCACGCCTATTCCGACCCGCCGCAGCCGGGTTTTCGTTACAACGGGATCGACGCCATCGGCTTGGCTGTACACATGAGAAAAGGGGGCGATATCCTGGCGCTCGAAAAGAACGTGGCCGACAAAATGGCAGCCTTGCGCGCCGACATGCCCATCGGTATCGAGGCGCATCTGGTCGCCAACCAGCCCAAGGTCGTTCACGAAGCCGTGAATGAGTTTATGGAAGCCTTGATCGAGGCCGTGGCGATTGTTCTCGGAATCAGCTTCATCAGCCTCGGCCTGCGCGCCGGTACGGTGGTCGCCTTTTCCATTCCGCTCGTGCTGGCCTGTGTGTTCGTCGGCATGCAGATCTGGGGGATAGATCTCCAACGCATCTCCCTTGGCGCTTTGATCATTGCTTTAGGGCTGCTCGTTGACGACGCCATGATCACGGTCGAAAGCATGGTGTCCAAGCTCGAGCAAGGCTGGACAAAGGTCAAGGCCGCGACCTTCGCCTACACCTCCACCGCCTTCCCGATGCTGACCGGAACGATGGTCACGATTTTCGGCTTTGTGCCCATCGGCTTCGCCAAAAGCGACGCGGGCGAATATACGTTTTCCCTGTTCGCCGTGGTCGCAATGGCCCTTTTGATATCATGGTTTGTCGCTGTTCTCTTCGCGCCGTTGATCGGAGTCAAAATTCTCAAGGAAAAGCCTGAGCATCATGAACAGCGAAAGAGCAAAGCGGTGAGTCTCTTTCATGATCTTCTTTTGTTCACCATGCGCCGCCCCAAGGCAACCGTCTTTCTGACAGTCGCGGTTTTTGCTCTCGCACTGGGTGCCTGGCCGCTGGTTCCAAGCCAATTCTTCCCTGCTTCGGACAGACCGGAGCTTCTGGTCAACATGACCTTGCGTCAAGGGGTTTCCATCGATGCAACGATCGAAGTCGCAAAAAGATTCGATGACTTGCTGAAGAACGACGCGGACATCGATCATTGGAGTGTATATATCGGACGCGGCGCCATCCGTTTCTACCTTCCGCTGGATGAGCAGCTTGAGAACGACTTTTTCGCGCAGGCGGTGGTCGTAACCAAGAACGCAGAGGCGCGCGAGCGTGTACGCGTTCGCCTCCAGAAAGCGCTCGATAACCAGTTTCCGGAACTAGTGGCCGGTTTGTTTTCCCTTGAACTCGGCCCGCCCATCGGATGGCCCGTGCAGTATCGCGTCAGCGGTAAAGATCCCAGCAAGGTCAGGCACTTCGCGCAGAAGGTCGCCGAGATCATGGCGACCGCCCCTGATCTGCAAAACATCAACTTCAACTGGGGGGACCCGGCACGCAAGCTGAAAATTGACATCCTGCAGGAAGAGGCGCGCCGCCTCGGCCTTTCCTCCGCCTCGATCGCACAGGCGATCTACACGACCTTGTCCGGGGTCACCGCGACGCAAATCCGAGACAGCATTTATCTGATTGATGTCGTGCTCCGCGCCCCAAAAAATGAGCGCGTTTCGATCGAAGATCTGCGGACGCTCAGCCTTCCGCTGCCGAACGGGAAATCGGTGCCCTTAAGCGCCGTGGCAACGCTCAACTATGTCCAGGACTACCCCCTCATCTGGCGGCGGGACCGCTTGCCGACGCTGACGGTTCAGGGCAACGTGAAGGGAGAGGTTCTGCCCGCGACGATCGTCAAGCAATTGCAGGGAAAAATCGAAGAACTGAACGGCTCCCTGCCAAGCGGCTACAAGATCAAAGTCGGCGGAGCCGTCGAGGAAAGCGCCAAGTCGGAGGCTTCCGTTATGGCGGTGATGCCGGTCGTGTTGCTGCTTTTCATGGCGACGCTGATGATCCAGTTGGAGAATTTCAAGCATCTCGTCCTGGTCTTGAGCGTTGCGCCGCTCGGGTTGATCGGTGTGGTTTTCGCGCTGCTGATGACCGGCCAGCCGCTGGGGTTTGTGGCCCTGCTGGGCATCGTGGCGCTCATCGGCATGATTGTGAGGAATTCCGTCATTCTGGTGCATCAGATCGAGGTGGAGCGACAGGAAGGGCGTTCCGACTGGCAGGCCGTTGTCAATGCGTCAACCCTGCGGTTCCGGCCCATCATGCTGACGGCTTTTGCCGCCATCCTGGGCATGGTTCCCATCGCGCCAACCGTTTTCTGGGGGCCAATGGCAACCGCCATCATGGGGGGCTTGGCCGTGGCGACCGCCTTAACCCTGATTTTCCTGCCGTCGCTCTACATCTTATGGTTCGGCGTTAAAGAAAAGATGCCGGCAACGAGTGCCGTGGCTCCTTCGGAGGTTTAAAGCAACATGAGCAAGTTAATTTCACTTTTAGCTTCAGCAGCGGTTTTTTTGACCGGCTGCACCCTGATCCCGGAATACACGCGGCCGGAGCCGCCGGTTCCTTCCCAATGGCCGGCCGGGCCAGCTTACCGAGAGCAACCAACTACGCCGGAAACCCCTCTCGCGGCTGATTTAGAGTGGCGGGAATACTTCCCCGACCCGCGTCTGCAGGCGCTCATCGAGACCGGGCTGCAGAACAACCGCGATCTGCGCACGGCGGCCCTGAACGTCGAGCGCGCACGCGCCCTGTACCGGGTCCAGCAGACCGAGCTCCTGCCGGCCGTCGACGCCTCCGGGCAGATGCTCCGGGAGCGCGTTCCCGGGACCTTGAACGTGGATGATCGCTCGCACACGCTGAAGCAGTACCGGGCCGATGTCGGCGCCTTATGGGAAATCGACTTCTTCGGCCGCATCCGCAGCCTTACCGAAAGCGCGCTGCAACAGTTCTTCGCGACCGAACAGGCGCGCCGCAGCGCCCAGATTCTGCTGGTATCGGAAATCGCCAATGCCTACTTGAGGTTGGCTGCCGATCGCGACAGCCTGGCGTTATCTAAATCCACTCTTGAGACCCAGCAGGCGGCCTATAATCTGATCCGGCAGCGCTTCGAGACCGGGGTCGTGCCCGAGCTGGATCTGCGCCAGAGCCAGACGCGGGTGGACAGCGCGCGCGTGGACGTGGTGCGCTTCACGGAGCAGGTGGCCCGCGACGAAAATGCCATGGACCTGCTGATCGGGGCGCCCTACGATCGCGCCCTGCTCCCGGATGGTCTTAAGGCCGTCACTCCCATGCCGGGGCTCTCACCGGCCATGCCGTCCGAAGTGCTGCTGCGCCGCCCGGATGTGCTTGAGGCGGAAAGCCTGCTCAAGGCGGCCAACGCCAATATCGGCGCCGCACGGGCCGCCTTTTTCCCGAGGATCACTCTCACCGGCACCGTGGGGACGGCGAGCGACGACCTGACCCACCTCTTCAAGTCGGGTTCTTTCGGGTGGAACTTCACCCCTCAGATCACGCTGCCCATCTTCGCCCCCCGCACTTGGGCGGAGTTGAGAGTCAGCAAGGTGGAGCGGGAGTTGGCCGTCACCAATTATGAGCGGACGATCCAAGCGGCCTTTCGGGATGTAACGGATGCACTCGCCCGGTATGGGACCATCGACGGCCAGGTGCAGGCGCAGGAGTCGCTGGTGGACGCCACGCGCGCAACCTACCGGCTGTCTACTGAACGCTACGATAAGGGAATTGACATCTATCTGAATGTGCTCGACGCGCAGCGCAGCGTGTATGCCGCCGAATTGGAGCTGATTGCCGCCCGCTTTCTCAAGTTTAACAACCAGGTCAATTTATACGCGGCCCTGGGGGGAGGTGGCGGTTGAAAATTCAATCTGCGCTTCATTGAGGCGCTGGGGAAAACGACAAGTCAGCGAGGACGGATATGCCCATTATTCCTAAAACCGGGAACCCGGACATGGAAAGAAGATCAAACCAACGATGCATCATGAATATTCCAATTATCTGCAGCCATCTGAGTTCATCTTGCAGCAGAGAGTCAATTGACGGTGTAATTTTAAATACCTGCCCGGACGGCTTTTACGCTGAATTGAAAGAACATGTGAAAGTCGGAACGATCATCGTTGTCCGGAAGACTGGCTCCTTTTCGGAGAGTTCAATGGGTGCTGGGGTACGTTCCTGGGCCCTGGCTCAAGTAAGGTGGTCGAAACCCATCTTAGTCGACAAAAAGATATGCTACGCTACTGGGTTGCAATTGATGGATTATTAAGATTCGAAGTCAGTCAGCTACTTTTTTCTGCCGAACGAAGAAGACACAAAAGGAGTACTCAATGTGTATATATGCCGAGATAAGTCTTCACCCAAGCAACAAGAATATTGGGAGTCTATTTCAACCTTTTGATCCCATACCTAAGGATTGTGTGCATTCTTTTCAGGGGATTGGGGGTGAAGCACAATTAAAGCGGCAAATAATGACTTTTTCTTTAATTTTCCTTTGGCTTTTCCTTTTGCCGGTTAGAGCAATCGCTGATCAATGTGTTGAAGGAGACTGCGTTAACGGCAAAGGCACAAAGATTTTCTCCACCGGGCACAAATACACCGGCGAGTTCAAGAACGGGAAGCTCGACGGGGAAGGCTATATGACTTTGCCGCTCGGCCGAACCCTGAAGGGGCGGTTCCGCAACAATTCAGTTTTCGAGGGAACTTTCACCTACCCGAACGGCCAAGTTTATATCGGTCAGTGGGAGTTTCTTGAGCGCAACGGCCGAGGGACAATGAAGTACGCAGACGGCCGGGTGTATGTTAGCGAGTTTAAAAGTGGTTTGAGGCATGGCAAGGGGATTATGACCTGGCCTAGCGGCCGACGGTATGAAGGGGAGTTCGTTCGCGGCAAGCATACGGGCAAGGGCATTATGACCTATCCAGACGGCCGGGTGTACAAAGGCGACTTCCTGGACGGTGAGCAGTCCGGCAGTGGAGTCATGACGTTTCCGAACGGAGAGCGACTGGAAGGGCAATTTGTCGATGGTAAATATGTCCTACCGCGATAGCTTCTATCCAGGCGCGAGCTGCACAAAGCTGACGGATTTCTTTCCGACAATCTTTCGCTTTTAGGGTTAACGATGAAAGCCGCTCGGGTGAGAGGAGGACGATCGGTTGAAAACTTACCCGCTCAGAATATTCGTTAAACGGGTGCTGCTGATTCGACTCGCGGTTGTGACGATAGGGGCCGCACTGCTAGGCGGGGCAACCACCTTTTTTTTAAAGCAACAGGAGATCGAAAAGCAGGTCGTGGATCTTGGGCGTCACGCGGTTTCGACTTTATCGGCGCAGGTGGCAGCCCTTATGAAATACCAGAAGGCAACTCCGGTCGATGCTTTGCGCCAAGTCCTATCTGAAGGTCCTGAATATCTGGCAGAATACCGCTCGGGTCATTTTTTGCTCGCACAGTTCTACGACAGCTCAGGTACCATGTTTGCGGAAGCTGCGGCGCCGGAGCCACGGATGATCGAGACTCTTAAGGCTTTGGTCAATTCCCAATCGTTATCCTTTCCGGATGCCGAACAAGCAGAGGTGCAGACTCGACGAATCAATGAAGGCTTTGTCGTTTACTTCGTGATGCCGGTAGCCGATTCACAGGATGCGGTGGGCGGATATGCGCGGGGGATCTTTGCCATCTCTTCTGAAACCGTGACGGAGATGCGCAGCGCTGTCCTGCACAGTGTCATGATTGTGGTTTTCATCGTTTTCGGCGTCGCGGCGATTCTCTATCCCGTCATTTTACGCTTGACCCACCGGCTGGCTGACTACTCTACCCATCTGCTGGACGCCAACCTGGAGACGCTCGCCGTGCTCGGAAGCGCCATCGCCAAGCGTGATGCTGATACCGACGCGCACAATTACCGCGTATCGCTCTACGCGGTTCGATTGGCCGAGAAGATAGGCCTTGGGGTGGAGGATATGCGGGGACTGATCAAGGGCTCGTTCATCCACGACGTCGGAAAGATCGGGATTTCCGACGTCGTGCTGCATAAACCGGGGCCGCTCAACGATGAGGAATACCGGGTCATGCAGACCCATGTTGCCATGGGGGTTGACATCGTGCGCCGTGCCGCCTGGCTTCGGGACAGCGTCCCGGTGGTCGCAGCACATCATGAGAAATTTGGAGGTGGTGGCTACCCGCAAGGGGCTCGGGCGGATGATATTCCTCTGGTGGCGCGTATCTTTGCGATTGCGGATGTCTTCGATGCACTCACCTCGAAGCGGCCATACAAAAACCCACTCGGGTTTCAGGAAACAATGAAAATTATCCACGAAGGGCGATGTGTTCATTTCGACCCTAAGCTGCTGGATGCCTTTGCCGGCATCGCAGTTGAACTTCACGAGAAATACGCCGGCGGCGAAGAAGGAGATCTCCGGCAGGAATTGGCTGCTATGGTGGGTCGATATTTTTCCGCCGGAATGGAATCTTTGCATTATGGCAAGACTGAAGGCGCGTTGGGCTCCCCGCAATAAAAAAAACATTGTCGGTGGAGCCAACCGCAGAACAGAAACGAAATGGAATTCCGGTCAAACGGCTTGATTCAGATTATAGGATTCCGGACACGGTGGCCGGTTCAATGCCGACCGCACGGCCTACCGGAGTCTCTTCTATGCTCCCGTCATCAGACGGAGGCGATCACACCATGAAGCGACTTACCTACTTTCGAGTCAATAATGCCATGATTTTTTCAATCCTGATCTCCAATCTGATCGGGGTTGGCATCACCCAGTATCTTACGCAAAGATCGGCCTTCCCGTATTTGCCCGACATCGTGAGACTCGGTGCGCAAATCGACAAGTGGTTTCTACCGGCCTCGCTCCTGGTGTCCGTGGCTCTCATCCTGATTTACGAGAGGCCGATTCGGGCCTATCTCACGACACGCTACGAGCGAAAGGTATTGCCATCTATTTCCGTTTTCAAAGCGCGCCAGAGACTGCTCAACGAACCTTTTTTTCTAATAGGCCTTTCCTTTTGCATGTGGTTGGCCGCCGCTGTTGCCCATTCCAGCGTGCTTTGGGTACATGACGCCAGGACGGTAGTCATCCTCATCGCCTGCTTGCGTCACATCGAAACGGGTCTGATTACCGTAACCGTGGCATTTTTTGTGGTGGAATTCATTCTCCAGCGCAGCGTGATTCCGTATTTATTCCCGGACGGCGGACTATCTGCGATCACCGGGACGGTGCGCATACGCATCCGAACCAAGCTTACGGCTTTTTTATTTGCCTGCAACATCGTTCCTCTCGTTTCCATTCTGCAGCGTACCCATGGAAGACTGCATGCCGATGAATCCTTAATGACGGCTCTGGGGGCGTTTCAATCGGATTTAGCCATCCAGATTTTCGTGTTCATGGCAGTTGGCATCTGGTTGACCTTCCTGGTGAGCAGCAATCTGACCAAACCGTTGCAGGAGATTACACACGTGCTGCGCAAAGTCCAGCACGGTTTGTTCGAAACTAGGGTGCGGGTTACATCCAACGATGAAATCGGGTATACGGGTGACGTGATTAACGCCATGACTGAAGGTCTGATCGAGCGCGACCAGATCAAACAGTCGCTATCGTTGGCAAAGGAGATCCAGCAGAACCTCTTGCCGAAGGATACATGGAAGCTCGATGGCTTCGACATGGCCGGCAAAAGCGAATACTGTGACGAAACCGGCGGTGACTATTTTGACTTTATCCCCGCTGTCGCCGGTAAGGACCAGAAATTAGGAGTGGTGATTGGCGATGTATCGGGGCACGGAATATCGTCCGCCCTGCTCATGGCAACGGTTAGATCCGCGTTGAGACAGAGAGCCTTTCATTCGGGCAGCGCGGCCCAAATCATTACCGATGTAAACCGCCAGCTCGTTCAGGATACCGAACCATCCTGCGATTTTGTGACCTTGTTTTTCCTGATAATTGACACGGCCAGCCATGAACTCACCTGGGTGCGGGCCGGGCATGATCCCGCTATTTTATATGATACGGGGAGCGATTCGTTCCAGGAACTCGGCGGATCGGGAGTGCCTCTGGGCGTGGATGGCAGATACAACTACGAGGAGCAAAAGGGGGCCATGCTTTCGCAGGAGGGAGTCATTCTGCTCGGAACCGATGGGGTTTGGGAGGCACCCGATTTGAAGGGAAACCGGTTCGGTAAAAAGGCGGTATATGAAGCCGTGCGCCACCACCATCAAAAGAGCGCTAACGAAATCCTGGATCGCATTTTGTCCGCCCAGGCTGCGTTTCAAGGAGGCGCTAAAAGGGAGGATGATGCCACCCTGGTTATTATTAAGACCCTACAGTGAATTGTTTCACCTTTCCTGAACGAATCTCCCAATAATGGATCTTATTAGGCAGCCGGGATGATCGGTTTAGAGCCCATCAGATAACTGCCGTCCTGATTGCTTTGATGATTTCATTCAGTGAGCATCCCTTGTTGAGGCACCAAAATGCACCGGATTTGAAAGCTGCCTCAGCAATGCAGTCCACGTCATGCATGGTCAAAATAATTACTCTGACCTCCGGGAATTTGGATTTGATGACCGAGGTTGCATCTATACCATCCATGACGGGCATGCTTATATCCATCAGCACAACGTCTGGTCTGTGCTTTTCTACGGCTTGAATGGCAGCCAGTCCATCCCCTACCTCCGCAATGACCTGGAAGTTATTCTTTTTCTGAAGAAAGTTGGAGATGGTGTTTCGGTAATGCAGGTTGTCGTCAACAATGACAATTCGGAGAGGTGTAGTTGGCATAGAGATAATTTGCAGGACACTGGTCCCAATGGTACTTGGTTGGTTACAGGAAACCTTATTTGGCATCAATGGGGTGGATCCTGTATTTGAAGGGTAATCCAAAATTGGTGAGGGCCTCGGATACCGGCATACCTATCCGGATGTTGCCATCAAATCTATCGGGAGCAGACAGTGTTTACCAAGTAAGCAGAGTATTCTTTAGGCCACAAGAATACAATGCCAAGAGAGGCCCACCAAGGATTGCCCCTTAAAAATTGGACTCATCCACGTTCAGGGTGCGGATAACGGCGATTAATAGAAACTTCGGAAGATTTCTTCGGTTTTGATGGCATTGATCAGGTAATCGCAAAGGAATCGTAATTCCAAAAAGTGTGGATATGATCTTGAGGAGGGGCGCACTTGGATAGATTGTGCCGCAGAAATATATCCAACAAAATTTATTTGCCGCCATTCCGTTGTTATTGACAGCCTATCCAAATCAGTCCTCTTCCACTTTATACCTACTCTTCCGGCTTGTTTTCGATCTCCTTCAATTCTTTATCGGATAAACGTTTACAGACCCAACACGATCTTTCTTGGGTCAACCCTCAATGCGTCTCCTGGGCCGTACGGCTGATGATCTCCTCCTGGTGGTATTGGTCCAGGTCCACGAAGGCCGGGCAGAGGGGACGCCGGGCAGAGGGGACGCCCCTGCGGTTATGCATTTCATTTTGTGTTTTGCGGATTGGTGTCGTGCCACGGCAAGTAATCGATATCGAATCGAATAGTGCTGAATTTGCCTCCTGATTTAAAAACCGTCTTTGTGTATCCAGACCGGCAAACCGCTGGCCCCTTATGTCTTGCCAACTGTGACTACTCCCGATATAATCCCCTTAAAGAAAGACATGGGGCCAGCAGATCCAACGCGGTCCAGTTCAACACCATTTTATTCATCATCCTTATGGAAAGACGAGTTCTTGTTAGCCACATCTGGCTAAAGTAAAGCGGGAGAATACGAAATGCCTACAATTTCGATGTTTTATGGGATTCTCATCCGGATGTTCTTTCGAGATACCGAGAAACATCACGTGCCACACATACATGCTGATTACCAAGGGAAAGTTGCAGTGTACTCAATTCTTGACGGGACGGTTCTGGCTGGTGAACTGCCGCCGAACAAACACAAGCTGGTCGTCGCGTGGGTCGAAATTCATCAAGAAGATTTGCTTGCCGACTGGAACCTGACTGTAAACGGCAAGAAACCTTTTCCAATCAAAGGACTTGACCAATGAGAATTGCAGAACTCCGTCCACAACCCAATTGGGTGTTGTCCATCGTTGCAGACGACGGTCGCGTTGGCAGTTTTGATGTCAGTCCCTATCTGGAGTATGAGGCGTTTGAAGCCCTTCAAGATCACACCGAATTTCTGAAGGTTTATAATGGCGGATACTTTGTTGAATGGGATTGTGGTGCTGATTTGTCAGCAGACACCATTGAGGCACGATGGCAGATTGTTGGCAAAGCAGCCCCGCAGACAAATGCCTAACATCAAATCGCTCCAGCGGACTCCGCTAACGCTCCGCCACTGAGCTTCAACCTTGGAAATATCATAGGCAACTCGACCTCCAATAAGGCTGATATTGTGACAGCGAAGCAGTGACTTTTGGTGTTTTCAAGAGCTACGATTATTCGAACCGTATCCCACATCTTTCAATCTGGCATCTGTTTTCGATTTCTCCAATGGATTTGGACACGGGTAGAGCGCATGGAAGGAGATGCCATCAGATTTTTGACGAGGAGCAGAAGAGATGATCGCGCGAGTCTGGAAAGGATGGACGAAAGCCGAGGATGCAGACGCCTATGAAAAACTGTTGCGGGAAGTGGTCTATCCCGGGATTCAGACAATAAACGGTTATCTTGGAGGCTACATTCTGCGTCAGGACGCTAAGGATGAAACCGAGTTTCTCACGGTGAACTTGTTCGAGTCGCTGGATGCGGTGAGAGCATTTGCCGGGCCTGACTATGAAGTTCCGGTATTCGAGCCGGAAGCGAGACGCCTGCTTTCCAAGGTGGAGCCAATTGCCCGTCATTACGATGTGAGAAAAGCTCCTCAATACTGAGTGGAAGTTCCCATATGGCCAAGGTTCTCTATGAAAAGCGGAACAGGATTGGTTACATTACACTCAACCGTCCTGACGCCCTGAATGCGCTCGATGATGAGCTGAACAGCCAACTCTGGCGGTCTGGGAGGACGCACTCGCAGAAGGTCTCATCCGGGTCGTGAACCGGGGCGCGCAGCCTCAGGCCGAGGTGATTCTCACATCGCGAGCTAAAGCCATCCTGGCTGAAAGACGAACGGCCGCCACGAGAGTCTGAGTAGCCGGGCCCAATCGATTGGCTTCCGCGGGATACGGGGCCGTTGACTCCCGGGGCTCTTATCATTTAGGATGGCATTAACGTATGAAGCCGGAGCGTTTGGGTTAGAACAACGGGCGAAGGACAGTTGAATTAGACAGCATCCATTGCCGACAAAGGAAAGGGGAAGACTCATGAAACGAATTTACCGCTTGGCCAAACCCATCAGCCTTTTTCTTGCAATTTACGTCTTCATGATTTCCGGTCCGCAGCAGGCGGCCCTGGCCGCCCTGGTCGGCACCGACACCGTCCTGGATGCCGCAGAGGTGCAAAGCGCCCGTGACCGGATCCGCAGCCTGATGGCCCGAGAGGACATTCAAGCGGCCCTCTCCAACCAGGGCATTGATCCCCAGGAAGCCAGGGCCCGCGCCGAAGCTCTGGCGGATGCCGAAGCGGTGCGCCTGGCCGATGCGATCGAGAGCCTGCCGGCCGGCGGAACCAGCGCGCTGGGCATCGTCATCGGCGCCATCCTGATCGTCTTCCTGGTCCTGCTGATCACGGACATCCTGGGCTACACCAGCGTATTTCCCTTTACCAAGAAACACCGCTAAGAAATCAGGGCATGCCCT
>Ga0079037_100001443_pt1 | contig 12381 bp, 8 predicted proteins | sample Mud3Dept4metaG_FD_71479 | JGI IMG/M metagenome (GOLD analysis project Ga0079037, IMG submission 71479) | Freshwater wetland microbial communities from Ohio, USA, analyzing the effect of biotic and abiotic controls - Mud 3 Core 4 Depth 4 metaG | ecosystem: Environmental > Aquatic > Freshwater >... | reverse complement strand
CAGCGTATGGCGCGTGATCCCGAGATAACGGGCTGCGCGGGACTGATTCCAGTCGTGCTTCTGGAGCGCCCGCAGGATGAGCTCCTTTTCCACGTTCTCTAGAGACAGGCCCGCCTCCGGCAGACTCACGGGGAGACTCGACGACTCCTTGGCGCGAGGCGCCCGGATCGTCTCGGGCAGGTCGAGCATTGTGATGACGTCACCCCGATGGAAGATGAGGGCCCGCTCGAGAGCGTTTTCCAGTTCACGCACATTACCGGGCCAGTCGTAGACCTCCAGGGCCCGAAAGGCTTCCGGGTCAATCGCGAGCCGCAGCGGCGCTCCCAGGCTCTTCAGAAAGTACTGCGTGAGCGCGCGGATGTCCTCGCGCCGCTCGCGAAGCGGCGGAATTGTGAGCGGGACTACGTTGAGTCGATAGTAGAGGTCCTCTCGAAATTCTCCGGACTGGATGGCCTTCGTGAGGTCCTTGTTGGTGGCGGCCAGCACCCGCACGTCCACCCGGATGGGCCGATTATCCCCCACCCGCTCCACCGAGCGTTCCTCCAGACAGCGCAGAATCTTCACCTGCAGCTCGGGCCGCATTTCGCCAATCTCATCCAGGAAGACGCTGCCCCCCTCCGCGGCCTCGAATTTGCCCACCCGATCGCGTATCGCTCCCGTAAATGCGCCTTTCACGTGGCCAAAGAGCTCGCTCTCGAGCAGATTCTCGGGAATGGCCGCGCAGTTGACCGCGACAAAAGGGCCTCGGGCGCGGGGGGACAGGCCGTGGATGGCCCGCGCCACAAGTTCTTTCCCGGTCCCGCTCTCTCCCAGGATCAGGACGGTGGTGTCCGTCGGGGCTACCCGCCGGATCATCTCCACGATGTGCCGCATGCCAGCGCTGTCGGCGATGATGTTCTCGAGGTCGTTGCGCGACTTCAGGGCTTGGCGCAGGACGACATTTTCGCGCTCCAGGGCCTTCAACTCCAGCGCCTTGCGGATGGTCAGCTTCAGCTCGTCGCGGTTGAACGGCTTGCTGATGTAATGGAAGGCCCCCGCCTTCATGGCCTCCACGGCCGCTTCGATGGTCCCGAAGGCTGTGAGGATGATGACCTGGATGCTGGGGTCAAGCTTTCGCACCTCTTCCATCACCTGGAGGCCATTCATGCCGGGCATCCGAACATCCGTGAGGACGAGATCCGCGCCCTCCTTCTTCAGAAACTCCAGGCCCTGCTCGCCGCTGGCGGCCGTGAGGACGGCGTAACCTTCTTGGGCGAGGTTGTACTCCAAGACCCGCCGCAAGCTTTCGTCGTCGTCGACGACGAGGATCTTGATCCGCTTCATCACTGCACGCTTCTTTCCACCGGGAGGGTGATGATGAAAGTGGTGCCCTTGCCCGGTTGACTCGTGACGCGAATAATGCCCCGGTGGTTTTCGATGATGCGGTACGTGATGGCCAGCCCGAGCCCGGTACCGTCCTTCTTCGTCGTGAAAAAGGGATCGAACACGCGCCCCACGTGCTCCTCGGGGATACCGGTGCCCGTGTCGTCGAAGACCGCCTCCAGCCATTCTTCCCGGTCGTCGGAGTCCATGACGCCGACCGTCTTCGGGTCGGCCACACGGGTCGAAATCGCCAGCTCGCCGCCGTCGGGCATGGCCTCCAGTGCGTTCAACATGATATTCAGGAATGCCTGTTTGAGCAACGCCTCGTCTGCCATGACGCGGGACGGCCCGACATGGAAACTCGTGCGAATCTGAACGCGGTGAGCACGGGCTTCGCCGGATACGAGGCCTTCCAGACTCGCCAGGACCTCTCGCACGTCCACCGGAACGAAGCGCATGCTCACGGGCCGGGCAAAGTTCAGGAAGTTGGTCACGACGTCATTCAACCGTTTCACCTCTTTCAGGATGATGGCGTAGAACTCGGCCTTGGGGTGGCCGGCGGGGTAATCCTCTTCCAGAATCTCGACTGCCCCCTTGATGGCTCCGAGAGGGTTCCGAATCTCGTGCGCCAGACCCGCCGACAGCTGTCCGAGGGCGGAGAGACGGTCTGCACGGTGGAGCTGGGCCTCCTTTTCCAGCAGGAGTCGCGTCTGTTCCTGGAGCTCTCGGTGGGATCGCGCCAAGGTCTCGGCTTGGCCTTCGAGCCCGCGGCGATATTGGGCTTGCCGATCGACAATGAGACCGGTGAGCAGTCCGACCCCCAGGAAGACGGGAATCTCCAGGAGATAGCCGAACGTCAAAGGCCCATGATGGACGAACAGGATGTGAGGCAGGTAGACCAACGTGATCAGCCCAGCGGTTCCCAGGCCACCCCAAAGGCCAAACCAAGCGCCGCCGAGAGCGATCGGCAGATAGTAGAGTCGCACGAAGAGATCATGAGGAACCTGTCGGGTAACAGGCACAGTCATGTGACCTGCCGTCACCCCCAGGACCATCAGCGCCAGGATGGCCGGCCGCGACCAGCGGCGCCAGCCATTCGTTTTGTCCAACCACATCTCCACGACTCGCGCCCGCGCTGAGCCAGAGCCATCGGCGCCGACCATGCCGCGGACGCCCCCCACTCCCCACCAACCGGCAATCGGTTGTTCTTATCGCGCAGGCACAGCGAGTGCGGCCCCCGAAGCAGGGGAATCGCGACGAACCGGAGGGAGAACGAGATCTCGAATGACCTCGCCCGAGCGACCCAGCCGCGGAAGAGGCATCCCGTCGAGCGACAGCGTCACCCCGCCCGCGTTGCCCACAACGACGTGGAAGCTGGTCTGCGCCTCGAAGCGCGCCATTTGCCCCGGCTGCAAGAGAACCTCCCGCGCATCCTTCTGGTCCGCCCGAACGGACATCCAGGTCGGCTCGTCGGCGCGGGCGATGAGGATGTGGCCGGCCGCACCAGTGGACGCGGTGGCGTCCTGCCGAAGTGGGGCCGGCGTCGCGGGTGTCACCACACCTGGCATCGCCGCCGTCTCAGGCACGGCCGTGGGGAGCGGCGACCCGGCGGGTGCCCCGCCGTCCGGCCCCTGTGCTGTCCCGTCGACACTGCCACCGCTGCCCGACACCGGCCTTTCGACCTTCGGCTCGCCCGCTCGGGTCGACACCGCCTGATCGGTGGACCGCTTCGAGGCCAAGGAAAGCGCGATCAAGAGCAGCGGCGTCGCCACCAGAATCGCCGCGATGGTCCACGCCACCTGCCTCCAGCGAATCGTCAACGCCGCAGGGGGACCGGGCGCCGGTGACGGCGACGGTCGGGGCGGCTGATGCATCACGCGCTGGAACTCCGCGTCGAGGGCTGCGGCGTCCAGATCGAGAAAGCGGGCGTATTCGTGCAGCAGGGGAACAAGATATAGGGGGTCTGGGAGAAGCTGGTAATCGTCCGACTCCAGCATCTGCACGAGGCGCAGCGGGACCTTGCTCTTGAAGGCGGCCTGTTCTGGGGTCAGTGCCCGCTCTTCCCGACGCTGGCGGAGAGTCTCACCGATGGTCAGCGGCGAATCCATGTGGGCGAGGCCCCTCGGTCCTCGTTCCGCCGTCTAACAGACGGCCGCAGACATCCCCCGAAGGAACGGAACTCACCCTAGCATACGGGTTGAAGGCTGACAAGCAGTTTGGAAGGCGACTGCCCATGGCCCTATCGCTCTTGAAGCAGGCCTGATCCAACTTGTGGCGAATCGTTTCGGGTCAACCGGTGGGGAAAAGAACCGCGGGCAAGGCGACGAGTGACGGAATCGCTTCGGCGCCATCCGACCGGCTACTGACGCCGCGCGGATGGCACAAATGGATGGCCCTCATGCCGACCCCGCGCGCGCCTGCGACGTCCGTGGTGACGTCATCGCCGACATGGGCCGCCTCTGCAGGCGAGACGCCCAAGGCGGCCAGTGTCTGCCGAAAGATCTCCGGGTGCGGTTTCCGGAGGCCGATCTCGTCGGAGAAGGTCAGGGTCGTCAGGTAGCTGGAAAGACCAAGCCGATCCAGGACGACCCGCAGCATGTTCCCGGGAGTCCTTCCGGTATTGCAGATCAGCGCCAACCTGAGGCCTCGCGCCGAGAGCGCCTCCAAGAGTTCCTCGGCCCCGGCGTTGGCGACGGGAAGAGCCGACAAGATCGGCAGGCAGTACGCCTCTTCGAGGGCAGCCATGACTCGATCGTCCCCCGCCACTGCGCCGTCCAGGCGGAGGATTTCCAGCAGAATTCGCACCTGGCCGTGCGTTCCGACATCTCGCTGGGTTTTCCAGAGCGCCTCGAGGTGCTCCCCCACAGCGTCGTAGGCCCGTTCCACGTCACCCGCAGGGAGGGCATGGCCGTGGCGGACCAAGATGTCGTGCATGCCCTGCACCCGCCCGGCGCGCGCCTGCCGCAGTCCCTCCGGCCGATCGAGCATCAACGTCTGCCAAAGATCGAACGTCACGGCCTTGAGCATGTACTTGGACCTTATTAGCGAGAGTGTGCGTGAGCGAGATAGTGTAGTAAACAGCCCCTCCAGTCAAGGGGTTTCATGCGATCCGACCGGCGCTGGCGCCGATGGGGGATTCGCCGCCCCGGCGCCTCTGGCTGGGCCACCCAATCTTTCCCCTTGACGCCTGCGTCCGGTGCGCCGGATACTTCATCTCGACCCGGGGACGCGCCCTGACAGCGCTTGGGGGGCTGGTCTGGGGCGGTCGGGCTGGGGCCTGCCGGGCCTGTGGCGCGGCCGGCGACGTGCTCGTCACACCCCCAAAGTAAATAACTATCATTAAGGCGGTAGACGCCGCACTATCGCCTGTCCGTCTGGTTGCGGCATTGAAGGGAGAAGCTCATGGCTGGCAAGAAAGCTCTCTTAGTGGGCATCAACAAGTTTGCCAACTACTCGCAGTTCACGCTCAATGGCTGCGTCAACGACGCCAAGGATATGGCGGCACTGTACAAAGATCTGCTGGGTTTCAAGACCAGCGAAATGACGATCCTCACCGATGCCCAGGCGACCAAGGCCAACATCATGGCCAACCTGAAAGCAATGGTCGCCGACGCCAAGGCCGGCAAGCTCAGTTATCTGATGTTCAGTCTTTCTTCTCACGGCACCCAGATGAACGACACCAGCGGCGACGAGCCCGACGGCAAGGACGAAGCCTTCGTGCCCCACGACCTCGCCGAGAAGAGCGGTAGATGGGACCCATCACACATCATCAGCGACGATGAACTCCACGACCTTTTAGCGCAACTGCCGGCCAATGTGTTGCTCGAGGTCTATCTCGACACCTGCCACAGCGGTTCAGGTCTGCGCGGTGCCGAGTTCGGTCTGCATGCGCCCAAGCCGCGCTACATCGCTCCGCCCGACCACGAGTTCCAGAAGAAAACCGCCAGGATGCGGGGCTTCACGCTTCACCGGCCGCCCTCGTCCACGGCCAAGAAAGCCGTCGCAGGCGTACATCACATTCTCTGGACTGGCTGCAAGGCCAACGAAACCAGCGCCGACGCCTACTTCAACGGTCGCTACAACGGTGCGTTCACCTACTACTTTATCAAGGTGATGCGCGATACCAAGAACACGCTCTCGCGCAAGGATGTGATCGCGAAAATGCGCACGCTGATGCGAGGTCACTTCGCGCAAAACCCGCAGCTGGAAGGCAACGCCACCAACCGCGCACAAGCGATCGCCTATTGACTCGGACGTGGCGGCGGTCGAGCTGTGGCGACGGCGCACCCCCATTACGGCGTGACTAGTGAGCAAGTCGCACCTCACGAGGTCGGTCATGAAGAAGACAACGAAGGCCAAACGATCCACCGCTGCCACACGGAAACCCGCAACTCGCGCCGCCGCCCGCGCGGCGAGAGCTCGCACCGCCGCGGCCGTCGAGGTCGAACGGCGAGTCTCGGGGCTCGACTGGAAGGGCCTCGCCGCCGCTTTCGGCGGCGCGACCCGCGGCCCAGGTGGAATACCAGAGAGCGACCTGAGGGATTACTTCGGTGCCGAGGAGTTCGAGCATCTTCAGCAGCTCGCCGGATTCAGTCAGACCATGCGGTCGCGATCGGCGCCGCTCGGCGACGTCATCTTTCTCCACGGCATCACCGGCTCGGACCTGGGTGTTGCGGCCGGTTCGGGAACGCCGGACGACGTCTGGGTGAACTTCTTCCGCCTGATCAATGGCCGCATCGACCGCCTCAAGCTCGCCGCGGACGGCGCCAAGGAAGCGGACCCGATGTGGCGCGTCGTACCGACGGGGGTGAACAAGCGCTATTACGCCCGCGCCGTGCTCACACTCGGCGGCCGTTGGAACGTCACGGCGTTCGCCTATGACTGGCGCAAAGACGTCGACAACTCTTCGAACGAGCTCGCCAAGCTGATCCGCCGCGACTTTCAGGGCAAGCCCGTGCATCTCGTCGCTCACTCGATGGGCGGGCTGGTTTGCCGCAATTTCATCCGGCTGCACCCCGATCTCTGGGAGGCCATGAAGGATCCTGGGCTCGTGCGCGGCGGGCGCCTCATTATGCTCGGCACGCCGAACTACGGCTCGTTCTGCATCCCGCAGGTGTTGACCGGGCAGGACAAGATGATCAGCCTGCTCGCCACGCTGGACGTGAGACACGATCTGGGTGAGCTCCTCGACGTCACCAACTCGTTCGTCGGGAGCTACATGATGCTCCCGGCCCCGGCGAAGCTGACCCCCGCGCTCCAGAAGCTGTACCGCAGCGAAACGTGGGGCGAGAACGCAGGGCTGGTGTCGCAGCGCCACCTCGATCGGGCCTATCAGTTCCATCACGATCTCGAGGCTGCTGCGTCGACGATCGACCCAACGCGGATGACCTACGTCGCAGGATGCCGCCAGGCGACGCTGTCGGGGTTGAAGATCGCCAACCGCGGCGACTTCGATTACGAATTGACCTACGCCGGCGACGGGCGGGTGCCGCACGACCTCGGCCTGCTGAAGGACGTGCCGACCTACTACGTCGATGAAGTGCATGGCGATCTTGCGCGGAACGAATCGGTAATCGCCGCCGTCGATGAGCTGCTCGAACGAGGCCACACGGCCACGCTCGGGACGCAGGTGCTGCGTGCGATCGCACGCGCGGCGCCGACGATGCGCGAGTACCGCACACCCGAGGACAGGCAGCTCATCGAGGATCTCGGGCGGCTCGCGCGGAGGGCCGAGGAGACTCACCAGGTCGTCCGCGGCACCGGTGCGCGCGCCGACGAAACGGCCGAGCGTGCCGAGCTGCGCGACACCTTCACTGCCGACGACGCCCGCTTCGCTGAGGACGCAATCGTCAAGGCTGCGCTCGGCAGCCGCGGCCGGCCGTCGCAGCCGATGGTGATGCAACCCGTGTCGCCGGCGGGTCGCGCCCGGATCAAGCCGATCAACGTCACCCTGCTTCAGGGTGACATCACCGAGGTCGAGGCACCTCTCGTCGTCGTAGGTCATTACAAGGGCGTGCCCCCGACGGCCGCGGTCGGTGCCATCGACCTTAAGCTCAACCACTGGATCGAGCGCGCCGGGCGCCTGGGAATGATCGGCGGGAACCTCGGCGAGACGTTCTTCGTGCCGAACGTCGCCAACGCGTTCAAGGCCGGAGGCGCGGTCCTCGCAGGCATGGGCGAGTTCGGCAAGTTCACACGCGATGACCTTGTGCTGCTCATGTCGAACGTGACCATGGGCGTCTCGGCTCTGGGCCTGAAGGGATACGCCAGCGTGCTGATCGGCTCCGGTGAAGGCAACCTCGACCGCGAGACAGCGCTCAAGGCGTTCCTCGAGGGCGTGGCGGCCGGCGCCGAGCGCTTCGAGGAGGAGTCCGGCGGTACGCTAGGGGCGTCTCGCTCGCTCACGATCGTCGAGAAGTACGACGCCCCGTTCAAGAGTCTCGAAGAGCAGCTTCGGCGACTGGCAGAGCCAGAAACCGCAGGGGCAGGCGACGAGCCGTCACGAGGGCGCAAGGCCACGCGCCACCCGGGCAAGGCGTCGCGCATCGACGAGGCCGCCTCGAACGCGTCGATCACGCTCACCGTCAAGAAGGGCGCGCGCTCGGTGGCCAAGCCGGAGCGACGCGACAAGGCCGAGAAAGCGGGCGACGCTCCATCGCGCCTCGATGAAGTGCGGCTCACCGTCGAGCAGTTCAAGGAGGGCACGTTCCGCTTCTCGGCTCTTGCAGAGACGGCTGTCGTCCCGGTGCGCGACGTAGAGATCAACGCGACATTCGCCAGGGGCGCCGCCGACCGATTGATGAGATCCACGACCCGCGACGAGCAGATCAAGTTCGGCGAGCTGCTCTACACCTACCTGGTGCCGGAAGACTTTCACCGCATGATCGACAGCGATAAACCGCTCAAACTCATCCTCGACCGCAGCACGGCCTCGTACCCTTGGGAGATGGCCTGTTTCCGGAGCGCGCAGAACCCGAATCGCGTTTCGAGCCTCGGCATCGATCTGCGCGTCGCGCGCCAGTTCCGCACGCTGCTTTCAAGCGCGCCGGGCATGAAGCCGGTACTCAACCGCAACCTCAAGGTACTGATTATCGCCGACCCGGCGCGGGAGGCGGACTACCAGCTGCCGGGCGCGCGCCGCGAGGGGCGCGAGGTGGCGCGCGTCTTCCGCAACTTCCCGGCGAAGCAGCATGGGATCTTCGTCGAGGTCGAGGAGCACATCGGCCCCGATCAATGCGACCCGGTCGAAGTCCTGGCGCTGCTCCTCTCCGGAGCATTCGATATCGTGCACTACGCCGGTCACGGCGACTATGACAGGGACAACCCCGCCCGAAGCGGTTGGATCTTCGGCAAGGACTGCGTCCTTTCCGCCAGGGAGATCTTCCGCGCGCGCAAGGTGCCGCGGTTGGTGTTCGCCAACGCCTGCTTCTCGGCCGTTACGACCAGGGGGCAGGCGCTGTCCGCCGACGAGCAGTCAGAGGGGCTTGCAAGCATCGCTCAGGCGTTCTTCGAGCGTGGTGTGAGCAACTACATCGGCAGCGGTTGGCCGGTCAACGACGAACAGGCGACGAGGCTCGCGCGGACGTTCTACGAGGGCCTGTTGACGGGAAAGCCGATCTGCGACGCTCTCCAGGCCGGCCGCAAAGAGATCAGCGGCTACGGCGATACCTGGGGTGCGTACCAGCACTACGGCACTCCGGACGACCGCGTGCTCAGGGTCGATACGTAGCGCGAATGCGCCCCGGACGCGTCCCGCGCGAGCGTCAACCACAGGGTGATGGTCCGCGCGAATTTCGTCTGCCCCTGGATAGGCTCGCTAGAAATTTCAACTAAGCCGTTGTCAAAGAATAAGTTGACCGGAGAAACTCCTAAACGGCATAAGGAGCCGTAACGATATTACAAGAAATGGACAAGTTATTTCGTAACGACTCCTAACCTGACATAAACACAGCAGAAGTTCGTCATTCCAAGCCAGCCCTTCCGCCCAATCACTACCATGCGCACAACGTGGGGTGCCTGTCCCCCGGCACCGTTCCGACTTTCCTCTGCTCGTCTCAATGGCACGCCCTTCGGGTCACCATGACCCGGCTATGCCCGCGCCGGTTAACGTGGCGGGTTCCTTGCTGGCGCATCCGTGGACCTGATAACGCGAAACAGTGTCTCGTGTATGCTTCCGTCTCACGTTGTGCTGGCGCAAACGTGACGCAACGCGGCCAACATTCACAAAAAATCGTCAAGCCGCGCCATCAGGCCGTAGCAGCGAACGCAGCACATCAGCACGACGAATCACAACATGCACGGGGAGTTTCACACACGACCCCTCTTCCCCGTTACTCGGCCGAGGTTGGCATACGGTATGCTCTTTCCTCCCACTGAGAGCGTCCCGCGACGGATGGCGGATGCGAGGCCCGAGAGTACACCCGTGACGTGGTAGGAGATGCGTGGCCGACCTCGCGTCACGGAATTGGCCAAACGGAGAATGGATCCCCATGACCACGAACGCGCTCGGCCCGGGGCCGACGCGCCCCGCGGCGCCGGACCAACTACTTGTGGTGCAGGACCACGCGACGTTGGTCCAGGTTCTCCGCGACGCGATCCCCGCCGGGAGGAACGTCACCGTCATCGTCGACGAGCGGCACGGGGAGCGACGGCGGCGCGTCCAGCCTGTGCGCGAGGAGCGGCGGCGGAGCGAGCGGCGTGCACGGCCCGCGGGCCCGGGACGGGGGTAGCGCATCGGCACGCCGTTCCGCAGCTAGATTCCTCCGAAGCCTCCTGCTCCTGCAGAGCATCCCTGCGCTCGGCGACGGCACGATCCTCGTAGTGTGTGTCCTGATCCTCGGGGGCTGGGTATGCCGGTCGCCACACCAGCCGCTCTCGCCCAAGTCACTCCGCCGTTGCCCGTTGCATCACCCGCAGGCCAGCTAGGCTAGCCCCAGCACTTGAACGCCGCAGGCTTGACCCGGGCCATCCTGGCCCTGCAAGTGACAATGCGTGGCACTCAGCGGCAAATGAATGTCAAACCCACGGCGACCCGAGTCCCTTCTCCCTGCAGGAGGGCGACCGCGCCGCCGGCATCTCCACACGCTAATGCGATGATTTGAGACTGCCGAAGACTATTCCGGTCCGGAGCGGACTGCCGTGGCATCCGCTCTGCATAGCGAGAACACAGCAGGTAGTCTCCGCGAGGCTGGAGGGAACGGCTATGGGACCCCTGGTGCTCATCGGCATTGGCTTGGTCATTGGTTTCGCGTGGGGCGCACTGGTCGTCATGCTCTACACGGTATCCAGCGAGGATAGAGATCCCTCGCTCCACACCTGTTCGCACGGGTAGCCGGAAGAGTTACCTGCTCCTATGGTGGAAACCGGCAAGCCCCTGGGCTGGACCCGCCGGTTTCAGGCCATCCAGTGGGGCGCCATCAACACTGCCAGCGTCGTGGCGGGGATCGGTGGCGGCTGGCTCTCGCAGCACGTCTCGTATCAGTGGAGGTTCCGAAGTCGCCTCAGTGGCTGCGTGCCCATGCGACGCCTCCTTCTTCGCCGCCCTCATGGCCCTCGCCAATCTGGGGACGGCGGGCGGCAACTATGTTGGCGGGTGGCTGTACGAGGCCATCGGTCTGACGCCGCTCATCCTCGTTAGTGCGCTGGCGACGGCCGCGTGCTGGGCGATCATCCCCCTGATCCGGCTCGATGGTCCGACAGCCACCGCGACGGCTGCGCCGTAGAGCCGCGGACGCAGTGCACACCATCTTTCGCTTCCTTGTGCCGCCGGTTACCCGGTCCGACGAGTCCCGTCGGCTGCAAAACAGCTTGCCCACTCCAGGAGGCGCCCTGTACTGCCACCACCGGGTGTATCCCGCTGGGGACACCAACTACCTTCGGCAGTTCATGGCACACCGGAAGACTCACCGACGGGGATAACGCCTCCCCGAGTGTCCGCCGACAACTCGCTTTAGAACCTACGTAGTTACGTCCCCAGTTACATCCATCGACGCACCCGCGCCCCCTCGGGCCCTGCCACGCCACTTGGCATAGTTCGCGCTCCCTGGTCGTGCGTCGCCCCTTGCTGATCATCGGTAGTGCCGCTTCCCCACCAAGGACTCGAACGGCGGTCCGCTCGCGGGTTGTCGGACGACGCAAACGGGGCGATCCGGGACCTAGTGGACTGCGAACAGGGGAATCTGGCGGGCACAGTACGGACACGCGGCGGCGTCCCAATCCCGCAGGGGATAGTGGACGGCGGCGACGATGGGCATGGTGACCGTGGCGAGCCGGAACGCCTCGGGATCGCTCACACGGTTCAGCACGACCGCGGCCCCGATGAAGTTGCACTGCTCGCCGGCGGACCGGACCGCCGCATTGCAGGCGGCAATGGCCTTGCGGAGCGAGCCCCCTGTCGTGTAGACATCATCCACCAGCAGGATGCGCTTGCCCCCCTGCAACTGGAAGCCGCGCCCGAGCCGGAACGTCCCGTCCGGATCCCGATCCAGGTACATGGCCTCGATCGTCGCGGCGTCGATGGCGTACTGGAGGGCCGTCACGACGGCGAGGGCGCCGACGGGCGGCCCGAGGAGGACGTCGATCTGCTCGAGGAGCCCCGCCCCCCGCAGGCGCTTGTACAGCTCGAAGCCGACGGCCCGGCTCGTCCCGACGTAGCGCAGCCCCAGCGACACCTGGATGAAGACGTTGGTGTGCTGGCCGGACGGCAGCAGAAAGTGCCCCTCGCAGTGCTCCTCGATGGCCTCCGCGTGGGCCAAATCGAACCGCCAGTCCGGTTGCACGGCCACCGGCGTCAATTTGAAGCCGACGGGGATCCGATTCGCGTAGGCGACCGCGCCCTCGTCCTCCAGGCGCCGGAGTAAACCATTGGCCTGCATCTCCACCGGGAAGGTCCTCGGCACGCTGGGCTCCTCTGCGGACCTCGCCGCGTCCCCTCCGGCGCGCGCGGGGCCATGGGCGTCCTGGCCTGCTCGCCGGGTCTGCTTCCTCATAGCAGGTTCGCGCCCCGACGGCAAGCGTCGG
>Ga0079037_100001441_pt1 | contig 12384 bp, 12 predicted proteins | sample Mud3Dept4metaG_FD_71479 | JGI IMG/M metagenome (GOLD analysis project Ga0079037, IMG submission 71479) | Freshwater wetland microbial communities from Ohio, USA, analyzing the effect of biotic and abiotic controls - Mud 3 Core 4 Depth 4 metaG | ecosystem: Environmental > Aquatic > Freshwater >... | reverse complement strand
AGCGGAAGGTCCTCATGGCGCTCCTCCCGGGCGTGATGGGAGCGTAGCACGGGAGCGGCGGCACCCCGGCCAGGCCCGATGGGGCGAGCGCGGCGCGGGTGGAGCGGCGGGACTTGCGCGGCCCGCCGGCGCCGGGCTATCGGGACGGCATGCTCCGCGTCACCGCCATCGAGGTCCTCGAGGACCGCACCGCCTCTTCCCGCTGCGACGAGGGCTTCCTGCGCCTCAAGCGCTACCGGGCCCAGAACCGCCGGGCCGACGGCTCGCGCTCGCCGGTCTACCCCATCGACGTCATCGACCGGCCCACCCTGGACGCGGTGGCCGTCTGCCTCTACGCGCGCAGCGGCGGCCGGGTGGAGGTGCTCACCCGGCGCGGGCTGCGCCCGGCGGCCTACTTCCGCCGCGGCCAGGCCACCGTGCTGCCCGAGCCGGAGTACCTCCTGGTGGAGGAGCTGGTGGCGGGCGTCCTCGAGCCGGGAGAGCGGGGCCTTTCGGCGCTGCAGCGCCGCGGGGCCGAGGAGGTGCGGGAGGAGGCCGGCCTGGAGGTCGAGCCGGGGAGGCTCGAGCTCCTGGGCGGCCCCTTCTTCATGCTGCCGGGGATCGCCTCGGAGAAGATCCACCTCCTCGCCGCCGAGGTGGATGGGCCGCCGGCCCGGGGACCCTACGACGCCCCGCACGCCGGGGACGGCTCGCCCCTGGAGGAGGGCGCGGTCCTGGCCTGGCGCGAGCTGCGGGAGGCCATCCGGGCCTGCGAGCGGGGCGAGATCGAGGACGCCAAGACCGAGATCGCCTTCCGGCGGCTCGCCGGACGGCTGGCGGCAGGGTGAGGGCGGCGGACGCCCCTGGCCGTCACCGCGGGGCGGCTCCACCGGAGGGGGCGCCGGCGTCGAGGCAGAGGCGGCACAGGCGCAGCGTCCGCGCCGGGTCCCAGGTCGCCGGGTGCTCCTCGCAGCGAACCCCGGGCCGCGCGTCCAGCTCGGCGAGCAGCTGGGGGAGGCCGGCGCCGCCGTACTCCAGCTGGCGCTCCGCCTCCGCCATCTCGCGCGGGCCGGTGTACCAGAAGGCGCAGGCTCCCGGCGCCGGGATGGTCCGGCCGAGCTCCACCGCCTCGGGCCACTGGCGCGTGCTGGCGAGGCCGGCGTGGCCGAGCGCGCCGTTGGCGAAGTGCAGCAGCGGCCAGCTGGAGGACACGAGCCCCCCGAACGCCTTGCCCTCCGCCTGGAGCGCGGCCTGGATGCGCCGGATCCCCTCGCGGTCCGCCAGCGGGCGGAATCGCAGCCAGGGCGGATGACCGAAGAGCAGCTCCCGGTAGCTGCTCAGGTACCGGCCGTTGGCGCCGCCGAGGAGGACCAGGCCGAGCAGCCCGGCGATGGACCAGCGCCGCAGGCCGCGGCGGGAATCCGGCGCGAGGCCGCGGCCGGCCAGGGCCGGCCCGGCGACGAAGGGGAGCAGCACCAGGACGGCCGCCATGAGGAGCGCCACCGCGTGGAAGTGGTACTTGAAGAAGTAGTAGGCGAGCGGCAGGCCGGAGAGGAGCACCGCCGCCTGCGCGGCCAGGTTGACCGCCGCGAAGCTCCCCGCGAAGGCGGCGAGCCGGCGTGCCTCGGGCGGCATCTCCACGCCTCGCCGCCGCGCCCGCCCGGGCAGCGCGAAGAGCCACCAGGCCAGCAGGGCCTCGCCGGCGAAGGTGAGCGGCAGGAAGGGCATGCGGAAGGCGCCGGAGTGCGGCGCCATCGGCACGAGGAGGGCGTAGGAGTAGAGGCCGGCCGCCGCCAGGCAGGCGGCGAGCGCGCGGCCCAGGAGGCGCGGCAGCCCGGGGCCGGCCGCGCGCGAGTCCCAGGCGGCGAGCGCCGCGCCGGCGAGCAGCACGTCGCCGAGGTTCAGGCCGTAGGTGAAGCGAGTCGTGACCGCCCAGGCCAGGAGCACCGCGGTGCGGGCCAGCGGCGCCCCGGCCAGGCCGTAGAGGACCCAGGCGGCGAGGAGCGGCACCACCCCGAACAGGTGGGGGTAGAAGCCGTCGGCCTGGTGGTAGTGCAGCAGCGGGAAGAAGGCCAGGTTCAGCACCAGCAGCGCGAGGCCCCCGAGCGCCGCCCACGCTCCGCGGCCGTAGCCCGGCCCGACCGCGGCCACCGCGGCGGCGAGGCAGAGGATGGCGCCGAGGACGGTGGCGAAGAAGCCGGCGCGGAGGGCCGCGAACACCTCGGGGCCGAGGAGGCGGGCCGCGGCGTCGGTCACCGCGTAGAAGGTCACGAACCCGAAGTAGGGGCGCGGGTCGCGCTCGATGAACTCCTGCCGCAGGAGGGTATGGACGCCGACGTCGCCGCCGCCCAGCGAGACCAGCCCCTCCCAGTAGCGGCTCCAGTAGCCGAGCCAGGCGAGGAGGCAGGCGGCGAGGAGGAAGGCGAGCGATCCCGCCGCCGCCCGCCGGTCGAGCGGCGCCGGGCGGCGCCCGAGGAGGAAGGCCGCGAGCGCCACCACCACCAGCGCCGCCCCGGACGCCTGCGCCGTCCGCAACGGAAGGCCCAGGGCCGCTCGCAGCATCCCGGCCAGGACCGGCGCCGCCAGTGGAGCGAGCGCCAGCAAGAGGACGTGGGCGAGGCGCAGCTGCCGGCCCGGCCTACCCGCCGTCATGGCGGACTGCATAACACGGGCCGGCGAGACCCGTCGAGGCGCGCCCGTCTCCAGCCCCGGACCCGGTTGGCGTGCGGCCCGTGAAACGGCGATACTGGCCGGGCCACCGCCACCGAGGACCGGACCGATGAACATTGCAGCGGTCGCGCTCGTCGCCAGCCTGGTCGCGAGCCAGCTCCCCTATCCACCCCCGCGCAGCGCCGCGGTGACGGACAAGCTGAAGTGCGACAACGGGTCGGTGGTCGCCTGGGACGAGAAGCAGTCGAAGCTCAAGGTCGTCACCCCGGCGGGGCCGGTCGCCTACCGGGCCGCGGCCGACGTCCAGGTCTTCGACAAGGCGGGCAAGCCGTGGGGGACCGTCGCCCGGCTCGCCGCCGGCCTGCGCGTCCGCGTCTATTACCTGGTCCTCGAGGACGGGCCGCGGGTGGCAGAGGTCGACCTCGCCGACTAGGAGCAGGCCGAGGAGCTTCGCATGCCGAGGACGCCGCGAGCCCGCACCCGCCCAGAGCGGGACAGCATGGGGACCATGCGCGTCCCGGCGAACGCCCTCTACGGCGCCCAGACGGCGCGCGCCGTGGAGAACTTCCCCATCTCGGGCCTGCGGGCCCACCCGGCCTTCCTCGACGCCACCGTCCGGGTGAAGCTCGCCGCCGCCCGGGTGAACGCCGGCCTGGGCCTGCTGCCGCGCCGGAAGGCGCGCGCCATCGAGAAGGCCGCCCGCGAGGTGCTGGCCGGGCGCTGGCGGGACCAGTTCGTGGTGGACGTCTACCAGGCCGGGGCGGGCACCTCCCACAACATGAACGTCAACGAGGTGCTGGCCAACCGCGCCGCGGAGCTGCTGGGCGGCCGGCGCGGGGACCGCGCCCTGGTGGATCCCAACGACGACGTGAACCTGGCCCAGTCCACCAACGACGTGGTTCCGACCGCCATGCGGCTCGCGGCCCTGGAGCTGGCGCCCCCGCTGCTCGAGGCGCTGGACGGGCTGGGGGCGACCCTCGAGGCCAAGGCGCGGGCCTGGGCCGGGGTGGTCAAGGCGGGACGGACCCACCTCATGGACGCGACCCCCGTCCGGCTCGGGCAGGAGGTCTCGGGATGGGCGGCGGCGGTGCGCGGCGCGGCCTTCCGCATCCGCCAGGCGCTCCCGGAGATGGCGGCGCTGGGGATCGGCGGCACCGCGGTGGGGACCGGGCTCAACGCCGACCGGCGCTACCGCCGGCGCATGGTGGCGGAGCTGTCGCGGCTGACGGGACTGCCGCTCGAGGCGGCGCCGAACCCGTTCTACGCCATGCAGTCGCTGGCCCCGTTCACCTCCCTCTCCGGCGCCCTGCGCACGGCGGCGGTCGAGCTGCTGCGCATCGGCGGGGACGTGCGCCTGCTCGGCTCCGGCCCCAACACCGGCCTCGGCGAGCTGCGGCTGCCCCCGGTCCAGCCCGGCTCCTCCATCATGCCCGGCAAGGTGAATCCCTCGATGGCCGAGATGCTGGCCATGGTCTGCTACCAGGTGATGGGCCTCGACGCGGCCATCGCCGCCGCGGCGAGCGGCGGCCAGCTCGAGCTCAACGTGATGATGCCCCTGGTGGCCTTCGACCTGTGCCACGCCCTCTCCATCCTCGGCAACGCGGTGCGCGCCTTCGACGCGCGCTGCGCGAAGGGGCTGGAGGCCGACCCGGAGCGGGCCCGGCACTACGCCGAGCGCACCGTGAGCCTGGCGACCGCGCTCGCGCCCCGCCTCGGCTACGCGGCGGCCGCGGAGATCGTCAAGGAGTCCATCCGCACCGGAAGGTCCATCGTGGAGCTGGCCGCCGAGCGGGGCGGGCTGTCGCCGGCGGAGGCCCGGCGGGTGCTCGACGTCCGCAAGCTCACCGGGCCGGGCCGCGCCTAGGGAGTCCTCCCGGCCCGGATCCGCCCCGGCCCGGGCCCGGGTATGATGCCTGCCGTGAACGCTCCGGCCGCGCTCCTCCTCGTCCTGCTCGCCGGCGCCGAGCCGGCGCCCGCCGGAAGACCGCCCATGCCCAAGGGGAGCGGGCTCGTCACCGGCGTCCTGCGCCACAAGGGCTGCGAGAGCCTGGCCGGAGGGGCCCGGGTGACGGTGATCGGCCGGGACGTCTCCGGCGGCTCGGACGAGCAGGGCCGGTTCTGGCTGGCCCTGCCGGCGGGATCCTACTCGCTGGTGATCCGCGGCCCCAACCTGGTCCCCGACCAGCGCGTGGACGAGGTGTCGGTGAAGGCTGGCAAGGTGCGGGACCTCGGGGTGGTGCAGGTGTGGCCCGAGGAGCGCCCGCAGAACTGCGGGACGGTGCGGCAGCCGTCGCGCTCCGAGGAGCCGGTGGTGGCGGTGGCTCCCGACACGCCCTCGCTGGACCTCCCGGGGACGCTGCTCGCCCCGTCGCCGGTCCTCGCCGAGCAGGTGCTGGTGCGCGGCTCGCCCGGCACCGGCCAGGGCCAGTTCGGGCTCCAGGGAAACCCGGCCCGGGACGACGAGGATGCCCTCGGCCCCGCCAGCTTCGCGGTGGGCCCGCAGTCGAACCTCTTCGTCCTCGACATCCTCAACGCCCGGGTCCAGCGCTTCGAGCCCAAGGGCCGCTGGGTGGGCTCCTTCCCGCTGGTGCGGGCCCCGGGCCTCGAGCCGGTGGTCGAGGCCGACCTGGCCGTCTCCGACGAGGGGACGATCTTCGTCTTCAACAACGGCGAGATCCCCTCGCTCACGCAGTACGACCCGGCCGGGCGGCCGCTGGTCTCGACCGCCCTGCCGCCCTCCTTCAAGGGCGTCGACCTCCTCTTCGCGGGCAAGCAGCGCCCGCTGTTCCTCATGCAGAACGGCCAGTCGGTCCGGGCCGAGCTCGGCTGGGGCGGCGTCCGCGCCGAAGGGCCGTTCCCCGGGCTGCCGGTCGGCGAGGCCTACGCCCAGGTGGAGCGGGTGAGCCGCTGGCTGGCGGCGCTGCGGCTGGTGAGCCCCGAGGGCCGGGTCCGGCGCAGCGTCCAGCTCCATTCCCGCGTGCCCATCGTCCGCACCCGCCTGGTGGGAGTGAACCGCAGGGGAGAGGTGGTGCTGGCGGTGGACCGGGCCGAGGGCGCCGACGAGGACCCGCCCGAGGCGGAGGTGCTGCTGCTCTCGGTGACGCCGCAGGGGCAGCTGTCCGGAGCGGTGTCGGTTCCGCCGGGAGACCGGCGCTTCGAGTTCAGGGAGTTCGCCATCGCGCCCGACGGCGCCGTCATCCAGATGCAGTCCGACGCCGCCGAGGTGCGCTTCGTCCGCTGGACCCTGGCACCGCCGCCGCGCGAGATCGTCGCCGGCGAGGGGCTGGTGAAGGGGCGGGTGGTGGACGGCGGACGGCCGGCGCCGGGCGCGACGGTGACGGTCGGCAAGGTCCGGCGGGCGGTGACGGCCGATGGCAGCTTCGAGCTGCGCCTGCCGGCCGGGACCTACCTGGTGACCTTCCGCCCGGCCGCTCCGGCCGGCGCCGCCGAGCCGGCCGGCGTCGAGCGCAAGGTGGCGGTGGCGGCCGGATCGACGGTCGACCTGGGCTCGGTGTCGCTGGCCTCCCCCGTCCCCCGGCCCACGCCCGTCCCCTAGCTCAGCCCGATGGCCGCCACGCTGCGCTACTTCATGCTCCCGGAGGACGAGCGCGCCCTGTTCCGGCACCTGGCGCGCCACGACCTGACCGTCTACCCCGAGCTGGTGCCGCCCGGACAGCGGCCGCTGCGGGCCGACGAGGAGGGGCTCCGCCAGCTCGATGCCGAGGCCTACTACCTGGCGGCGGAGCGGCTCGGCCCGGTGGTGGTGCATCCGGTGCGCCGCGGCCCGGACCGCGGGATGCTGGAGATCGAGGAGATTCCCTCTCCGGTGCTCCACTACGAGCGCTCGCGCCGGAACGAGGCGGGGGAGCTCCTGGGTGGGCGGCTGTGGGCCGAGCTCGACGTCAGCGACGACCCGGGCAGCCGCCTCGGCAAGCCCGCCGCCCTGCGGGGGATCTTCGAGGACGTCCACCGGTTCTTCCGCAAGGCCTTCCGCCGCAGCGACCCCAAGGGCTGGTGGATCGGCCCGCGCGCCGCCGCTGCTTGCAGGAGCGAGGGACTGGTCTTGCGGGAGCCGGGGCACCGCGGCGGGACCGTCCGGCCCGGGCGGTAGGGTAGCTGGACGAGGCGCGGTTCTTCGCGGAAAATGACCCAGATACGGGACCCTTGCGGCCCCTCAGGGGCGAGGACGGGATGCGGAGGCTGGGCGACCTTCTGATCGAGATGAAGCTCTGCACCCCCGAGGCGGTGCGCTTCGCGCTCGAGAACCAGGCGATCCTCGGCGGGCGGCTCGGCACCAACCTGCTCGACCTGGGCCTGGTGGCGGAGCCGGACCTCGCCAAGGCGCTTCAGGCCCATTACGGCATCCCCTGCCTCCACGGCCCCATCGAGATCTCGCAGGAGACGCTGGAAGCGGTGCCTCGCGAGCTGGTCGACCGCTACGAGGTGGTTCCCTACGCGGTGAACGACCGCAAGCTGACGCTCCTCGTCTGCGACCCGCGCGACTTCCCCGCCCTCGACGCGGTGGCCTTCGCGGTGGGGAAGTCGATCCGCCCGCTGGTGGCCCCGCAGGTCCGCATCTGGGCGCTGATGCGCCAGTACTACGGGCTGGAGCGGGAGCTGCGCGGCATCCAGGTGGATTTCGACAGCATGGGCCCGGTCCAGCGGCCCTCCTCGCCGCGGCAGGCGCCCGCGCCGGAGGTGGCGCCCCGCTCGCTCCCCGAGACCCCCATCGACGAGGCCGAGCTGGCGGCCCTGCTCCAGGAGCGCATGCCCGACGGGGCCCGCCCGCCCGCGAGCGCGCGGGACATCGCCGAGATGGGCCGCTTCCTCGACCAGGGCACGGGCGGCGACGTGCTGCGCGCCCTCCTCAGCAACGCCACCGCGCGATACCGGCGGGCCATCATCCTCTCCGTCTACCCGGGGAATCCCGGCGTCGCCGTCGGCTGGCAGGGCCAGGGGGAGGGGGTCGACGGCGGAGACGCCCGGCGGGTGATCGTCCCGCTGCGCGGGGAGAGCATCATCGACCAGGCGGTGAGCTACCGCGCCCCGGTGCTGGGGCCGCTGCCCTGGAACGAGGCCAACCGGAAGCTCATCGAGGACCTGGGCGGGGGCGGGCCGCGCGACGTGCTGGTGGTCCCCATCCTGGTCTTCGGCCGGGCCATGGCGGTGCTCTACGTCGACGACGGGCCGGGCCAGACCATCGAGGACGACGTCGACGCCATCCTGCTCCTCGCCGGCAAGGCCGGCCGGATGCTGGAGGCCAAGCAGGCGGCCGGTGCGGCGGCGACGGCCGCACCGCGCCGTTGACGAACGGCCCGAGGGCGGCTACACGGAGCGCTTGACTGTGAAGCCGCTCGCTCGCTATAAGGCCGCGCTCGCGGCGGGGCTCCTGCTGGCGCCGGCCGCCGGGCTCGCCGAGAAGGTGGCGGGCGCGTCGCTGCCGGACGAGGTCCGGGCCATCGGCGAGGGCCGCTACCGGGTCGAAAAGAGCTACGAGGACACGCTCAAGTACTTCAAATCGGTCTATCCTCCGGGCAAGTACCCGCGCCGGGCCATCGCCAACCAGCCGGGAATCCGGGCCGTGCACATCGAGAACCCGGAAGCGCGGCCGGGCGGCTGGGAGGGGCTGAACGTCTACGAGCTCAAGGGCGAGACGCGGGTGTTCGTGCTCATCGCCGGCGAGAGGAAGCCGAAGAAGAAGGGATGAGGGAAGGCTTTTCCAGGAAGAGAGGAGATTGGGGGATCGTCTAACGGCAGGACGCCAGACTCTGGATCTGGCTATCTAGGTTCGAATCCTAGTCCCCCAGCCAACATCGCAGCACCGGGTCGTTGACAGGTTCTGGCCCGGCCAGTATTGGAGGTGTCGCCAAGGCCCCTTCGTCTAGCGGTTAGGACGTCGGCCTCTCACGCCGAAAGCATGGGTTCAAGTCCCGTAGGGGTCACCAGCCGTGCCCCGCCTCCTTCGTCCGGGAGGCGGGGTTTTTCTTTCGGGAGGGACGTATAGGATGGACGGCGGGGACCCTCCTTCCGGGAGTGCCGGTGCCGCTGGAGCGCAAGGCGATCGACGGGACCGCGATCGCGCTGATGGTGCTCCTGTGCCTGTGCTGGGCCTTCCAGCAGGTCGCCATCAAGGTGGCGGCGGCAGGCGTCTCGCCCATCATGCAGGCCGGGCTGCGCTCCATCGCGGCCGGCGTCCTGGTGCTCCTGTGGACCCGGCTCCGGGGCATCCCCCTCTTCGCCCGGGACCGGACGCTGGGAAGCGGGCTCCTGGCCGGCGTCCTCTTCGCCGCCGAGTTCCTGTTCATCTACGTCGGGCTTTCGCTCACCACCGCCGCCCGGATGGTGGTCTTCCTCTACCTGGCGCCCTGCCTCACCGCCCTGGCGCTGGCGGTGTTCGTCCCCGGCGAGCGGCTCCGGTCCTCCCAGTGGGCCGGGGTCCTGCTGGCGTTCCTGGGGATCCTGCTGGCCTTCGGCGAGGGGATGGCCGGCGGGAAGGGGGCGGCCGGGACCCGGCTGGGCGACGCCTTCGGGGTGCTGGCCGCGGCGCTGTGGGCGGCGACCACGGTGGTGGTGCGCGCCACGCCGCTGTCCCGGGCGCCGGCGGCGAAGACGCTCCTCTACCAGCTCGCCGTCTCGGCTGCGGCGCTGCCGCCGGCGTCGGTCCTCCTCGGCGAGCCCGGGGTGACGTCGCTCACCCCCCGGGTGGTGGCCAGCCTCGCCTACCAGGGGGTGGTGGTGGCCTTCGCCAGCTACCTGGTCTGGTTCTGGCTCCTGACGCGGTACCTCGCCTCCCGCATCTCGGTGTTCGCCTTCCTGACGCCGCTGTTCGGGGTGGCGCTCGGGGTGTGGCTCCTGGGCGAGCCGGTGACCCCCGCCTTCCTCGGGGCGGCGGTGCTCGTCGGGGCCGGCATCGCCCTCGTGAACCTGCCCGCTCGCGGCCGGCCGGCGGCGCCCGCGCCGGAGTCTCGCCCTTCCGGACGGGACGCGCGCCCGGTAGGTTAGGGCCTGCCACCTCCCCCGGAGACGACCATGCCGCTCTTGAAGCCGCTCGCCGATCACGAGATGTCGCCCGAGGCGCGCTCGGTGCTCGACGACATCCGGGCCACCCGCCGCACCGACTACGTCAACGACATCTGGAGGGTGCTGGCGCACGACCCGCGGCAACTGCGCATCACCTGGGAGAACGTGAAGCAGGTGATGGGGCCCGGAGCCCTCGACCCCCTCGTCAAGGAGCTCGTCTACATCGCGGTGTCGGCCCTCAACAACTGCGGGTACTGCCTGCACACCCACGCGGCCGCGGCGAGGGCCAAGGGGATGACCGACGCCATGCTCCACGAGCTGATGCAGGTGGTGACGCTCGCCTCGCAGACGAACCGGCTCGCCATCGGATACCAGGTGGAGCTCGACGCGCGCTACCGGCCCGAGGCCGGCCGCAAGGAGGAGACGTGAATCGCCCATGGAGGAACGCGGCGCTCGCCGCCTTCGCGGCGGGCCTCTGGCTCGCTCTCGCTGCCCCGGCCTTCTCCGACGACCCCTGCGCCGGCGACATCCAGAGCCTGTGCCAGGGGATCCCCGCGGGCGGCGCCCGCATCTACTACTGCCTGAAGTCCAACTGGAACAACCTCTCGGACGCCTGCAAGGCGACCTTCGACCAGGCGAACCGGCTCGCCCGGGAGGTGAGCCTGGACTGCCAGGCGGACGTCTTCTCCTGGTGCCAGGGGGTCCCCCCGGGCCAGGGGCGCATCCTCTCCTGCCTCATCTCGCACTACGACGACCTCTCCTCCGGTTGCGTCGACGGGCTGGCCAAGCTGCGGCAGTTCCAGGACGCCTGCAGCGCCGACGCCGCGGCCCTGTGCGCCGGGATGCCGGTGGGCGAGGGCCGGGTGATCGCCTGCCTGCTGGCGCAGAGGAGCCAGCTCTCGCCGGCCTGCCGCTCGGTGCTGCGGCCCAGGGACCAGTGAGGGCTCCCCGCCGTCCGGCCGTCACAGCACCATTCGCCAGGGATCGGCCAGCAGCCGGGCCAGGTGGGTCGTGAAGCGTGCCGCCAGCGCCCCGTCGACGACCCGGTGGTCGTAGGAGAGGGAGAGGGGGAGCATCAGGCGCGGCGCGAACTGGCCGCCGTCCCACACCGGCCGGGTGGAGGTCCGCGAGACGCCCAGGATCGCGACCTCCGGGGCGTTGATGATGGGGGTGAAGGCGGTCCCGCCGATGCCGCCCAGGCTGGAGATGGAGAAGCTGCCGCCCTGGAGGTCGGCGGCGGCGAGCTTCCCCTCGCGGGCCCGGGCCGCCAGCTCCGCCAGCTCCCGGGCGATCTCGACCACCCCCTTGCGGTCGGCCTCCCGGACCACCGGCACGACCAGGCCGTTGGGGGTGTCGGCGGCGAACCCGATGTGGAAGTAGCGCTTCAGCACCAGGCTGTCCCCGTCGAGCGAGGCGTTGAGCTCGGGGAACCGCTTCAGCGCGGCGACGCACGCCTTCACCAGGAAGGCCAGCAGCGTCACCTTGACGCCGGGCCCCCCGTTCTCCCCGTTGAGGCGGGTGCGGAACGACTCGAGCTCGGTGACGTCCGCCTCCTCGAACTGGGTGACGTGCGGGATCATCACCCAGTTGCGGGCCAGGTTGGCGCCGGCGATCTTCCGGATGCGCGAGAGCGGCCGCGCCTCCACCGGGCCGAAGCGCGCGAAGTCGATGCGGGGCCACGGCAGGAGGTCGAGCCCGGCACCGCCCCCCGCGCCGACCGCAGCGGTCCCGGACATCACCTGCTTCACGAAGCCCTGCACGTCCTCGCGCAGGATCCTCCCCCGCGGGCCGCTGCCGGCGACCTGGGACAGGTCCACCCCGAGCTCGCGGGCGAACCGGCGCACCGACGGCGAGGCGTGCAGGACCCTCCGGTCGGGGCCGGCCTTTCCGGCGGCGGGAGGCGACGCTCCGGTCGCGAGAGACGCGGGGGAGGGCGGGGAAGCGAGCGGGGGAGCCTGGGCGGCAGCGCCCGTCGGGGGCAGGGCCGCCGGCGCGGCAGGAGCCGTGACCGGCGGCGCAGCCGGGGGCGCCGGAGCGGGAGAGCGTGAAGCGGCCGGCTGCGGCGGGGCGGCCGCCCGGGCCGGCGCGGCCTCGGCGGCCTCGAGGATCACGACCAGCGACCCCTCGCTGACCCTCGACCCGACCTGCACCCGGACCTCCCGCACCGTCCCGGCGGCGGGCGAGGGGACGTCCATGGTCGCCTTGTCCGATTCCAGGGTCACCAGGGGGTCGTCGACCTTCACCGCGTCCCCGGGCTTGACCAGGACGTCGATGACGCCGACGTCCTGGAAGCCTCCGATGTTGGGAATCCGGACCTCGAGCGCGGCCATGGCTACACCGTCCAGGGCGGAGGCCGGCCGGCCTCGATGCCGTACCGGGAGATGGCCTCCTCGACCTTCGCCGGCGGGACGGCGCCCTCCGCGGCCAGGGCCGAGAGCGCCGCCACCGCGACGTGGTGGCGGTCCACCTCGAAGAAGCGGCGCAGCTGCTCGCGGGTGTCGGAGCGCCCGAAGCCGTCCGTGCCCAGCACCAGGTACCGGCGGGGGACGTAGGGGCGGATCTGCTCCGCGTAGGCGCGCACCCAGTCGCTGGCGGCCACCACCGGGCCGCTGGTCTCCGAGAGGCAGCGCTCGACGTGGGGCCGGCGCGGCGCCGCCAGGGGGTGCAGGCGGCTCTCCCGGACGGCGGCCATGCCCTCGCGCGCCAGCTCGGTGA
>Ga0079037_100001439_pt1 | contig 12396 bp, 11 predicted proteins | sample Mud3Dept4metaG_FD_71479 | JGI IMG/M metagenome (GOLD analysis project Ga0079037, IMG submission 71479) | Freshwater wetland microbial communities from Ohio, USA, analyzing the effect of biotic and abiotic controls - Mud 3 Core 4 Depth 4 metaG | ecosystem: Environmental > Aquatic > Freshwater >... | reverse complement strand
CTTGCAGATTCCAAAACAATAATCTTTTATGATGATCATACTGGCAAATCGTCCATGGTATAACAAGAATGATGTCTGGGTTACAGGTTTTATACATTCGGAAAACAGGTATCTTTTAAAAGGTGAACTTCTAAATTATTTCAATGAGATTGACACACTCTCTTCATTTGAAAACATCCTTAAGACTGCAAATGGTCAGTTTTCAGTAGTCATGAAAAAAGACAATGAAATATGGGCTGCGACAGACAGATTAAGAAGCTGGCCACTTTTTTACACGAGCAGGAAAGGAGAATTCATTATCAGCGATGATTGTTATAAACTTGCTGAAATGCAGACTGACAAGCAATTTGATCAGGATGCAGTTGCTTCATTCCTGGCGACAGGATATGTTCTTAACAAACTAACTCTTATTAAAAATATCTATCAGGTAGAAGCAGGCAGTTATGTGGTTCTGGGAAATACTGCAATGAGCAAATTCTATCATGATGTCAGTCGTGAAACAATTAATGACAACGACATCAAAACCGGAGCAGAAAAATCAAGTGAATTATTGCAGATTACATTTAGGAATCATTTGAATGCCCTGAAGGATAAATTTATAGCAATTCCGCTTTCCGGAGGATTTGATTCAAGACTTGTAGCATCGATGGTTGCCAGGTATCATCCCGGGAATGTTCTCTGTTACACATACGGTATAAAAGACAACAAGGAAGTAGCTCCCGCAAAGGAAGTGGCAAAAAGACTTAACCTTAAATGGATAAATATTGTCTATGATTCTGAGCTCATAAAGGATTTTTTACATGATGATTTTTTTAATAAATACTATCCCTTCGTTTCAAACTTAACCAGCATGTTCTTCATGCAGGAATATTTTGCAGTGAGATATTTAAAGAAATACAAACTTATTCCGGATGATAGCGTTTTTATATCAGGTTTCTCCGGTGATCTTCTGGCAGGAAGCTATCTTACAGCAAAAATGAAGAATCAAATGGACAGGGAAAAAATTTCCGGTTTGATTTTCAGGGAATATTTCAGATTGGTAAAGCTTAATAAAGTAGAAAAGGCAAGTGCCATAAAAATGATAGGGGAGAGAATTCCCGACACTGTTTCTGAACCCTGGAAGATTATTGAAATGTGGGACATTAAAGAAAGACATGCAAAATTCATCGTAAACTCTGCAAAGGTGTTTTCATTTTTTGGATATGATTATGTGTTTCCGTTATGGGATAACATGCTTGTGGACTATTTCCTGAATCTGCCATTTTCGCTAAAGCTTAACAGGAGACTTTATGAATATACATTGAAAGAGTATTTTTTTAAAGATTTGGATTTGAATTTAAAGGATGAAATCAATCCATTGCCATTGCAAAAGAAATTCCAGCGTTTTAAGGAAAGCATAAAAACTTCTATACCGGTAAAAATCAGAGACCTGTTTATAAATATGCAAAGTCCGATCTTGTACGACGAAATAACAAAAATATTGCTTGAAGAGATTGATCAAAAAATGATTGTTCCACCGGCACAGCCTAATTATTACAATTCATATTTAACTCAATGGTACCTGATAAAAACGCAGGAACATTTCAATATCAGGAATCCATAATTTAGTTTTTCAAATGTCAGAATAACCTACCGAGGGATCAATGATTCAATAAATCTTAAGAATTCAGGACTTATTTTTTGCCAGTTATATTTCTCTTCCGCCAGTTTACGTGCATTTCTGCAGTGTTCCGCATAGAGGTTATTATTCTCAAGATAATCGGAAATGATTTTTATGATCTGTCCGGAATCGTCGGGTTTAACAAGAAATCCGAATTTCGCAATTTCAACATTAGCCCTGATGGCAACGGAGTCAAAATAAATTACCGGCCTTCCCAGTGCGGCATAATAGAAAATCTTTATAGGCAAACTGTAACGGTTTTCAAAATTATCTGTCCGGAGATCAAGAAAGATATCTGTATCCTTTAACTGGCCGATGAAGTCATTAAAACTTAGTCTACCCGTAAAAGAACACGAAATATTCTTACTGGCGTTTTCTAAAATCTGCTGACACTCCGTTTTATCATGTTCCGATTCGTACCAGCCTATAATCTTTACATAAATTTGAAGATCTTTATATTTCAGGGGAAGGCCCGATACAACATTCATAAAATTTCTGAAACCTTTGTCAATGCTGATCTTTCCGGAATAAACGAGACGGAGTTTATCCGGTAACATGGCTGGTTCAATTTGACTTATGTAATTCAGATCGGGATAATAAGTAATAAAAACGAATGGCTTAAAAGGGAAAAACAGCCTATAGGGTTTGCTTTTATGCCACTCCCCAAAAATAAAACCATCGGTAAAAGATGAAGAAAATAAATTGAATAGGAGAAGTTTAAGAAATATGTAAAACTTCTTAGGTCCCTTGATGGCAGAAAGATTTTCCGCTGATGGATGCCATTCCGTAATATCATATAAGATTTTTACATTCCGGTTTCTTTTAAGCTTGAATTGTTTTGCCGGCAGGAGAGGGAGTGGTTCAGAACATATTATGATTTCAGGATTAAAATTGCTGAGGTATTCTATAAAACGCTTTATCTTTTCTCTTTTGGAAAGATTATCCCCTTCAAAACAATTAATGGAAATACCTTGGGTGACCTCTTTTGTACCTGATTTACTGCTTACTATTTCTACTTTATGTCCGGCTTCTGATAATGACTTCCCCAGGTGAAAAAAAATCCTGTCGTCATAAGGATAATGCCCCGATGTGAGAAAAGAGATATTCATTCAACTTATCTGTTCTGAGGGTTTATCATTATCATTATTTTCAGTCTTAGAAATTACCCCTTTCTTTGTTCCCACGGATTTGGAAGTTTATGCTGATTTGAAATTCATAATGGTTTCATAAACCCTTTTTCTGGTTTCTTCCGGTGTAGGATTAAGCTCTTCAGCGGTAAACTTTCCCTTTTGAATATTAATTTTTTCAAACACCATCAGATAAAGGTTAAAAATAATTTCAAGGCTTAACTGATATCTTAATTCAAGATGAGGGCGGATTTTTTTTAAAATATTATAAGTTTCAAGGCGATATTTATCTGCAACCGAAAAATAATCATAAATCAGATTACGAAAATTTTCATTTACAGGACGACCATTAGCCATCTCCTTCAGATCGGATCTGGTTAATCCGTTCTTAGCCATAAGATCATCTGAAAAGTAATTCAGATTATTTAACTGATCTTTCTGAAAATCGCGGATGATATGAACAAAGTAACTAAATATAGCACAGGGTGTTGCGGCTTCCCTGACATCAAAATGTGGCTTTTCATAGAATCCATTTCTCTTTGTAATCCCGGTGAGATGGACAAAAATCGAAGCAGGAGCTACAGTTGCTCCATGTGAGTATTCAAGGAAAGAATTTAAAGTTTGGAAGCCATCATTATTAATGTCATAGATCATTGACTTAGCGAAAGCTTCCAATGGCCAAAGAGGAATACGGAACTTTTCAATGGTTTCGGTAAGTTCCTTATTAAGGGGATTTCCATCTCCTGTGGCAAAAACCAGTTTTAACCAGTTATTGACATCTGCAGTGAACTTTTTTTGTTCTGCCGGAGCTATGATCTTTTTAGATGCCTTATGGTCATCAATAATATCATCAATTGCCCGCATGAATTTGTAACAGATTTTTGCGGCACCATACCTCTCTTCTTCCCAGAACCTGGCGGCTATGAGAATGTTAGGATGATCCGTTACCTGATTGAAATCTATTGAATTAAAAATTTCAAAAAAACTTTCCATCCGTTACCTCATTTAGTATTAATATCTTCAGTTTGAATTTGTAAAACTAAACTATTTTCCGGAAATGATTCTTTCAGCAACAAGCTTTGCCGACATGAGAATATTCGGAATCCCGTTACCGGGATGAGTACTGCCGCCAACAAAATACAGATTTCCGTATTTATCGTGACGATTATGAGGACGAAAATAGCCCATCTGCCTTATATTATGACTAAGACTTCCAAAGACAGAACCTCTTGAAATATTGCATGCACCTTCCCAGGTCTCCGGAGTATAACATATCTCGAATTTAATATGATTTTCAATATCATCAAAACCCAGTCGCTTAAGTCGCTCAATTACTGCATTATGGGTCTTCTGCTTAAGCATATTCCAGTCCTGTTTCTTTGAAGGATCCACATGTCCTGCTCCGACAATAACTGAAAGAGTATCCTGATTTTGAGGTGCTGCATCAGGATCAGTTCTTGTTGGTGCATGCACATAAAAAGTCGGGTAGTCATTAACTGATTTATCATTGAAAATACGATCAAGGCCATCCTTAAAGCAATCTGAAATAAAAACATTATGATGATCAAGTTGAGAATAGACCTTATCGAGTCCCCAATGAAAACAAATTGCGGAACAAGTGTATTGCATACGTTCCAGCCGGGCTGATTTTTTTCTCTCGCGCAATAATTTCGAGTAAACATAGGGCAGGTCAGCATTGGCCAGAATAATATCCGCCCCGATTTCTTTACCATCTTCAAGAACAATTCCTACAGCTTTGTTATCCCGAATATCAATTTTAATGACATTGATATTAAAATGAAATCTGACTCCGGCTGAGTGAGCAGCTGAATAAATCTTTTCTACAATTCCAAACATACCTCTTTTCGGGAAAAATGATCCTTCCGTAAGCTCCACTGCAGGCAGCATTGAGAATAAAGCAGGAGAGATGAAAGGACTCTGCCCAACATAGATGTTCTGAAAGGTAAATGCCATGCGAAGATGAATGTGCCTGAAGAATCTTTTTGTATAGTTCCAGGTGGAGATATAAGTTTTAAGCTTAATGAGAAGGCCTATATTCCGGAAATTGGCAAACTGAAAAAAATTGTAAAAATTCCGGGAGATCAGCTTCTTCATTCCTATCTGAAATATTTCATATCCTTTTGTAACAAACTCCCTCGATTTTTCGAAACTGCCAGGTTCAATTTCTTCGAGTTGCATTTTCATTCTCTCAGTGTCGGTCGTAAAATCAATCTCATTACCGTCGTCAAAATATATTTTGTAAAGATTTTTGAGGGGAATAATATCTTTACCTTCTTCTAATTTAATTCCCAATGATTCAAATATATTATGGTAAACACCAGGCATAAGAAGCATAGTGGCACCAAGATCGAACCGATGCCCATCACGGATTAGTTGTCCGCATCGTCCGCCCGGACCAGAATTTTTCTCATAAACGGTAACATTATACCCGTTCTTAGCCAGGTAAACAGCAGTTGTTATTCCCCCTATACCCGCCCCGATAATAACTACCGATTTGTTATCCGTCATATTAATAAGATACATATAATTAAAAAACTAATATCTAAATAATTATTGCATTTTAATGTTGATTCGTCGAATTGGCAGACTGAATGAACACCATGAGCTGATTAAAGGGTTACTTTACTGTAACCCTGGTCATTCATAAACAGGAACAAGCGACAGCATAGCCTGTAATCCTGCAATATCTCCACCCGAGTTATTGCAATAAATACTTTAGAATGATGTCTCTTGAAGTTTCTGCTTCAAAAATTAATTCATTTACAGAATACAGATTATAAACAACTAATCTGTGTATTTGCTTCCGGATATTCCTTGAGCAGTCTTCAACTTTGCTTCTTATTTACCGCTTCTCAGTGCCTCCAATGTTTCTTTTGACGGTTTATTGGGAATCGTTGCGATTACCTTTCCGTTGTATTCAAAGACCTCCTTGACATCAGAGGTAACTTCTCCTATCACTGCCGTATTTTTAGTTTTTGATCTTATTGCTTTTAGGACCTCATCTACAGATTTTGGAGCGACATGAACCACATAACGGGCCTGAGTCTCGCAAATAAGGATTTCCTGCGGAGTAATACCCTTAACTGAAACAGGTACACTCGAAAGATCTATTCTTGCTCCCAAACCGCCATATCGTGCTGATTCACAAATTGCAGCTCCGATACCTGCGGCACCAAGATCAGAACATGCTTTAATCTTGCCTGTTCCGAAGGCAGCCATAGCAGCTTCCAGAGTGGTCTTTTCCTCTTTGAACAAAGCTACGGCAGGGCGCATCTCTTTTACAAGACCGGCTCTGTAAAGAGTATCGTTACCATCATTTCCCGTAACGCCAATAATGATAATCTTATCCCCTGCTTTTTTTGCAGGTTTGGTAAGAGGCTTTTTTGTGACCAGTTTACCGATTACCGAAACAACTACTGCCGGTACGATATCAGAAAATGAGGTTGAGAATCCTCCTCCGACAATAAATACTTCCATGACCTCGCACATATCCCTTAATCCTTTGACCATTATGTTAAGCCTTTCCTGACTTGTCATGACCTTGCATTTACCGCAAGTACAACGACCGGAAAATCCACATGGACCAACAATAACTTTCTGGTCAAGCGGTCTGGTACCTATGAAGTCCAAAAGAAAGATAGGTCGGCCACCCATTGCTACAACATCGCGCATTGCCCCGCCGGCGCCGGTTGCAGCAGCGTCATAAGGCCTGGGTACACAGGGAGAACAATGACTTTCCATCTTGGCCACTATAAAACCTTTCATTCCCGGGACCTGGAAAACCGCGGCATCATCATTTTGTTCAGGACCAATCATCAAAGCCCCCGGCCAAATCTTGTCTAACTGACTATTTAATGTTTTAAAGCTTTTAAAATCAATCACTTTGTCAATATTGTGATGCAGATGAACAAACAATCCATGCATCAATGCTTTTTCAATAGTATTCATATTCCCTCCTTTTTTATTAACGCGATATTTGATTTGTTATTTATTATGATTTTATAACTCAGACTAAAAAATTAAACCTTATTAAAATTTTATTGTAAAGTAATCAGTATTTCCTTTATAATCATTTCAGTTACACAATATCTTATCAACAAGTTACAGAAATAAGAAGAGGCTGTCCCGGACATTTGAAACAGTCTCGAAATGAATAATAAATCTGCAGAATTCTGATTATTTTTTCAGCAAATCGCGGATCTCTGTCAGAAGAATTTCTTCTTTTGGTACAGCCGGAGGAGTTGAAGGTGCTGCTTCTTCCTTCTTCTTGGCAGCATTTATTGCCTTAATAAGCATAAAAATAGCTAGAGCAACAATAAGGAAATCAATTGTGACCTGCAGGAAGCTCCCGTAATTCCATGTTACAGCAGGAACTGTTTCTGTTGCTGCTTTCATAACCAGCTTAAGATCGGTAAAATTAACGCCACCCAGAAGCAATCCGATAGGGGGCATAATAATGTCATTTACAAGAGAGGATACGATCTTGCCAAAGGCAGCTCCAATGATTATACCTACGGCCATGTCGATCATATTGCCTTTCATCGCAAAAGCTTTAAATTCATCTAAAAATTTCATAATGTCAGGTTTTAGTTATTAAAATTAGAATTTGTAAGAAAATCCAACGCCAAATATTTCCTTGAACTGAACCAGAGATCCGACAGATTTAGTTTCAGATACCTTTATTTTAATGTCATCATCAAAGAGCAGATGTGTATTGAAATTAACTGAAATAAATTTATTGACCTTCATTGCAATCATTGTTTCCCAGCTAACGTCAATATTCTGAGGATTATTGGCATAGTTTGAGAAAAGATCAATTTTAGTGGTGAAAGCAACATTCTTCATGAATTCATTCTGAAAATCGCTTTTTGTGTAAATAGCTCTCAGGTATCCTCCGATTTCACTTCTGAATTTTTCACCAGGGGTGACACCAAATGCACCGACTGCAGACAGATCATCATCAACAACAAAAGTAAACTTAGTTGTCAGCGGTGCCAGGAATGCACTGAAATATGCATTTGGTTTATAATCGAGTCCCAGTGCAAGCAAAAGATAAGCAGGTGCAAAAAGATTGGATATTTTTTTCGGATTTTCCGGATCAGTATAATCTTTTCCCTCAGTCATCTGGGTTTTAAAATTAAGGAGTGCGGCATAATAAAAATTTTTAAAAGCCTCTCTTCCGTATTTTGAAAGGAAATCGACCTTATCATCTGTTTTTCTTGTTAGTTTATTATCCTTGCTGCCTTGTGTTAAAATACCATAACCAATATCGAGTGAATTATCCCATCTTGATTTGCCTTGTTTAAGATTCGCAAAAAGGGCGACAATACCATTTACTGCTATGGAATTTTCTCCACCGGCTGCCCAGTTTGTAAGTGATGTCTGGGCAAGGTTGACAGCAAATACACCTCCTTTTTTCCAGCCCAGGGTTGTATCAGCCGATAGTGTACGAAGATTTTTTTCAACTTCCGTAACCTGCCCGAATGTTATGATGCTGGTTATTGAAAATAAAACAATTGACGCAATATATCTTCTTTTCATTTTTAAAAATATTTTATAAAAAGTCTCATAATAAAACCAATGCAGCCACGCATAGCATGGCTGAATCAGTGTTGTAAAAGCTGAAAAGTATATTGGCTATTTCTTAACGTCTTTAATTTCAGCTTTAGCAGCATTTCTTTTTACAGAATCAATTCCGTTGTTACGACCACTTTCACTTTTGTAATTCTGGCTTACACCGATAATCTCATTATTGCCGGCAACAACCGAAAAACGAAATAATTTATTCGGAGTCTGTGTTTTGGTGACTCTCTTGGGATCTTTGGCAATTTTCTTTACTGATTCAATGCCGTTTAAGCATGCGGCTCTGGAGGAATAGCCTTCACCGCTCAGGATAGTCTGTCCGTTATCAGCTCTTAGACGAAAACGGAATTCATTTTTCTTGCCACTCTGGTAAACTTCAAACTTTGCCATCTTTTTTTGTTTTAATGTTTATAGTTGAGATGAAACTGAATTAAAATAATATTTGTAAGATACTCTATATATGAGTTAATTAGAGATAGTTTCCAAATATAACTACATTTTATAGATTATTAAAATAGGTTATTAATATGCAATATTTTTTGTTAACAAATTAAGAAAAACATTTTTATTATAAGAATGACATTCCCCATACCATTTTTAAATCTGACAAAATATTTTTATAACCTGTTCATTGGTTGTAAATAATCAGCTAAATTGCACGTCGTATATTGAGAAAATTGGATTTTAATAATTCATAACATGGAAAAGAAAGAAGCATTTTTAACCCATATTAACGAAGGGTACTCATGCAAAGGTGACAGTATAGTGCTTGGTGGTGCCATTCTTGACGGCCAGGTAATAACCGGCACAAAAGTGCAGGTCCCGTTAAAGACAATGAACAGACATGGACTGATCGCAGGAGCTACTGGTACCGGTAAAACCAAAACACTTCAGGTTATCTCAGAACAACTTTCAGAAAAAGGTGTCCCGGTTTTGCTGATGGATGTAAAGGGTGACCTTAGTGGTATAGCCATGCCAGGTGAAGAAAAACCATTTATAACGGAAAGGCATGCAAAAATCGGTATATCATATTCAGTAAAAGCATTTCCGGTGGAGATGTTATCTCTATCACAACAGGACGGTGTCAGGATGCGTGCCACTGTTTCAGAATTCGGACCCGTACTTCTTTCCCGTATCCTCGATCTGAACGATGTACAGGAAGGTGTACTTGCTGTAATCTTTAAGTTTTGCGACGACAGGCAAATGGCCTTGCTCGATCTGAAAGATCTGAAGAAAGTTATACAATATGTTACGGAAGAAGGGAAAGAGGAAATGGAAAAAGACTACGGCAAGATATCCACATCTTCAACAGGAATAATACTCCGAAAAATTATGGAGCTTGAGCAGCAGGGAGCAGATCTGTTCTTTGGTGAACTCTCATTTGACATAAGGGATTTGTTAAGACGCGACAGGAATGGTTACGGATATATCAGCATCTTAAGACTCACGGACATCCAGGACAGGCCAAAACTTTTTTCAACATTTATGCTTTCCCTGCTTGCAGAAGTTTATAACCTAATGCCGGAAAAAGGTGATGCTGAAAAGCCAGAGCTTGTGATCTTCATTGATGAGGCTCATCTTATCTTCAATCAGGCAAGCAAAGCACTGCTTGACCAGATTGAAAACATTGTTAAGCTTATCAGGTCAAAGGGCATTGGGGTATTCTTTGTTACTCAGAATCCAACAGATATTCCTAATGATGTTCTCGCTCAATTAGGGTTGAAAGTCCAGCATGCACTGAGGGCATTTACTGCAGTCGACAGAAGAGCAATCAAACTAACAGCTGAAAACTACCCGCTCTCAGATTATTATAAGACCGATGAAACAATCACTGCTCTGGGTATTGGAGAAGCCTTAGTAACCGCACTGAATGAAAAGGGGATTCCTACACCCCTGGCTGCCACAATGCTTCGTACACCAATGAGCAGAATGGATATCCTGACACCTGACGAATTATCTTCAATAAACAGGGCATCCGAACTGGTAAGAAAGTACAGCCAGACAATTGACCGTGAAAGCGCCTATGAAATTCTCGGAAAAAAAGTTGAGGCAATTGAGAAAGAAAGAGCGAATGAAGAAGCGAGGAAGGAATGGGAAAAAGGGAGATGGGGAGAAAAGACGAGAAGAACAACATCCACTCGAAGCCGGAGATCAGGTGTAGGCCCGGTTGTAAAAGTTCTTACCAGTGCCACATTTATCCGTGGTGTTATGGGGATCCTGAGAAAAGTAATGTAATAATTTCCAATAAGTATCCGGAGGATCTTTCTGGATAAAATTCATGAAGTGGTCTTCTATAAAGAACACCTCCCTGGCATTGCTTGCGGGGAAATAATAAATAAATACAATTCAATGTCTGATAAATACACTGTCAACAAGATATTCGGAATCTCCTCTCCAGAAAATGGCGCCATTCTTAGCTTTGTAATGTACAACAACATCTCTGCCCTGGAGTGTATCAAACTGCCTTGCCATAGCCTTGTTGGTCACAGTAAAAAGAAATTTTTCTGAGGCCAGGGCAACATCCTTGTTGCTGGCTACACTACTGAGTATCATTTCCCCTTCATAAGTTTTGAAGAAAGTGCCTTTGTTGGAGAATTTCTGTAACAGTCCGGCCCTGTAGCCTTCACTGTAGGTATAGAAATATTTCCAATAGATAAAAACACCTCCGAATAATACAATCAGGATAAGTAACCACCTGAAAAATCTCTTCGTCTTCCGGACCATCCTGGTCCAGGTTTCAGATTTTGTAGATGCTAAAAACGGACTCATAAATTATTATTTTTTAACAACAACTAATAACAAGATTACAAAAGAAAAGAACCAGGTTTTTTTAATCCCTGATTTAAGGAAATAAAGTTAGTATTTTTCTGACATATCCAATAGCAGAAAATGATAGCCAAAGTATAAACACTCCTTCAGGTATGCTCTTTAACATGACCAGGAAGTAAAAAAACAAAGTGTTGATAATAATCTTTTCAAAATTAAATTTATGGATAGTATATGTGAAATCTTTCCGGAAATTATTCCTTTTTTTCTTCACCTGCAGTAAAATAGGTTCTGAAGGTAGGATTATTTAAAGGATAACGCATTGATTTATCAGCGAGATGAACCTTACCACCAGTAACCTGGATCTTAGTGAACGTGTATGGGAATTAACCATAATGTCGTATCTTTTCAATTGCCAGGTTACGGCCAATGAACTCCTGGCTATGCTTGATAATATACCACCTGGCAAAACGTGGCGCGGCAAAAAGTACAAGCATGAAAAAGAGGATAATACCAAGAAGGATTTTGTATCGTTTTTTAAGAGAGTTTTTTCATTTCCGCCCGGTTCTATTCAAATCAGAGATAGGCGGAAGTCATGATGAATATTTTTACAAGCTATATTGTTTTATTCCAGATCGTAATTGCTGAATTTCTTCATGTAATCATTAATTGAGGTTCCAAGAACATCTTTCCTGTTTATCCTGCCGTTTGAATTTAGGAATTTCATTAATGTTCCGGCGCCTCCCAGATGGGATGCTGCAATCATTCCCGATTTTGAAATTACGACACCCTTGATTGTATCACCGATAAAGTGCTCATAATTCCTCAGATAACTTAGGTTGAGCTTTATCAGTCCTTTCATTGCTTCTAATTGAAGTTCCCTTGGAAAAATATCAGGATTTGCTTTGAATTTTTTAAGGGTTATTTTTCTATATCCCATAAAACGTAACGTTGATTCTGCAAACTGCCATTCACCGAAACAGCCGATCCGGTTAATTGATAACCAGTTATTCAGAGATTCCCTGTAACCCAGGTCGTTAAGAAATCTTGAGAATTCCAGCTCATGGTGCCTCCTGTCCGCATAGTCAATCAATAACCTGATCTTGAGCATCTTCAGCTTAAAATCAATAACAGGAGCAATGCAGATTTGAGAAACAAATATTAAGAATATTGTCAGAATAAATATTCTCATTTCATTTTAGATTTTGAAAATAATCCATCACTTCAAATCTGATTTTA
>Ga0079037_100001438_pt1 | contig 12396 bp, 12 predicted proteins | sample Mud3Dept4metaG_FD_71479 | JGI IMG/M metagenome (GOLD analysis project Ga0079037, IMG submission 71479) | Freshwater wetland microbial communities from Ohio, USA, analyzing the effect of biotic and abiotic controls - Mud 3 Core 4 Depth 4 metaG | ecosystem: Environmental > Aquatic > Freshwater >... | reverse complement strand
AAAGCACCAAGGATCTTCTTAAAAGAAAAATTCCCTTTTCCGCCATTTTTGCTCATAATGATCGAATTGCCCGTGGCGCAGTATATGCCATTCATGAAGCCGGTTTGAAAGTTCCTGAAGATATATCCATCATCGGCTATGACGATATTCCCGAAGCGGAGTTTGCAGATCCGCCCCTTACAACCATTAAGCAACCCATGAGCGAGGTTGGTCAGGCTGCTACACGTATTCTAATTCAGTTAGTAGAAGATCCAGCTGTACCTCCCAGGCAAGTTTTATTCAATACTGACTTGGTCGTCCGCTCATCATGCGCACCTGTCAACCCGAAGTTCGAAAGATAGATATCTGATGAGACATCCCTACCGTTTCACTTGTATTCCATTTCTATTCCTCAAAGGATTGGAACAGATAGGAGGTGGCCATAGAACGATATACTGGTCCCGAATTTCCTCTCATTACAAACAAGAATCTAAAACCTTAGTTAACCTATAATCCTGGAGGATGAGAAAATGTCAAATAAGATCTCACGTCGTGATTTTTTGAAGCTGGCCGGCACAGCAGCCGGTGGCGCTGTTCTTGCAGCTTGTGCGGCTCCCACCACGCAAGCTCCCCCGCCACCGACAGCCGCCCCGGCGACAGCAAAGCCAGCCACGGCTGCTCCTGCTACAGAAGCGCCCACAGCCGTGCCGACCAAGCCACCCGTGAAGGGACCTGTGGTCCTGATGGGCAATACTGGAGAACTCTCACAGGCCCAAATCGATGCATTCCAGAATGACAACCCTGGCATCACCGTTGAGCTGATTGCATTCGACCTCAACCGCTTCTATGCCATGCTGGCCGCGGGAGCGCAGCTTGACCTGTACCGCACCCAGGCCCCCGTCCTGGCTCCCCTTATGGCGCGTAAGCTTTTCTACGATCTGACCCCCTACTTCCAGGCCAGCGATCTGATCAAAGTGGATGACCTGGCGCCTGCCAATAAAGGCTACTGGGCCAAGAGCCCAACCGAGTTTGGTGAAGGCAACATCTACGGAATGTGCAAGGACTTCTCACCAGATTGCAGCGTGTGGGTCAACGACAACCTCTTTGATGCCGCCAAAGTGGATAAGCTTGACGATACCACTCCCATCACCTTCGACAAGTGGCACGAAATTGCCAAGGCGACCGCCGTGTTCCAAGGCCAGCGCATCCAAACCTGGGGCTTCGGCTATGAGAACGGTTGGACAGACCGATTCTGGATGGTGGCTCTGGCCGAGACGGACAAAGCCCTCTACAAGAACAGCTTCTCGGCTGTCGATTTTGGGGACGACACCAAAGCCCTGGCCGACTACTATTACACCGTCACCAAGGAAAGGCTGACCACCAGCCTGGTGGATGCCAGCCCCAATGGCTGGCAGGGTGGTGACTTCACCGCCGGAATCCTATCCACCATGCAATATGGCTATTGGTATGGCGGCATGGCTGAGACAGATGCCAATCGGGGTGCCGTCCGCATGCTGCCCGCACCCACCTGGACCGGCAAGCATATCGATCCTACCGTCACTGCCACCGGCTGGACCATGATATCCAAGACCCAGGTGCCGGATGCGGCCTGGAAGTTCTTTGAGTATTACATGGCCGGTCAGCCTTCCATCGACCGGGCTGGCAGCGGTTGGGGCGTCCCGGCCCTCAAATCGCAGTGGAATTTGATGCCGAACAACACGCCTTTCCAGAAACAGGTGCAGAAGGTCTTGCAGGGTGAATTGGCTGTCAACGAAGTCAAGATTAACTACAACCCGTTCATCCCTGAAGGTGCGTTCGTGAATGCCTGGAACACGCATGTCCAGGAAGCCCTCACCGGCACTATTACGTTCGACGAACTCTGCTCGCGCACCGAGAAAGACGTCAATACATTGATCCAGGAAGGCATCTCCCGCCTCAGTGGCTAAATGGTGCTTTCTTTTCAGCGAGGGGAGGATGGACTGCAAAAGCTACCATCCTCCCCTCTCCTTGCTAATTACGAATCCATTGACTAAAAAAATGGAGTTAATATGGCTGTAGCCCTGAAAGATACAGGATCGAACCCCCGTCCCTCCCATGCATCGAGAAGAACCCGGCGCAGGACTAGTACATTCTTTGCGTTTCTGACTCCCTGGCTGCTAGGGCTGGTTTTTCTCACCATTATCCCGCTGGTTTTTGGCTTCGTAATCTCAATGACCAATTATGACGGATTGAACCTGTTTCAAGCGAAATTCCTTGGGCTTGATAATTATATCCGGGCTTTTACTGCTGATTCGAACGATGTCGGCTTTTCTTTAAAGAGAACGCTCATCTGGGGTGCGCTCAACTTGCCGCTTTGGATGGGGATTTCATTCCTATTGGCAATCATCCTCAACCAGGATGTGAAAGGCCGTGGATTCTTCCGCACTTTGTATTATTTACCCAGCGTAGTCCCGGCAGTTGCAGCCATCACTGTCTGGAAGATCCTGCTGGATAAAAACAATGGTTTATTTAATGGCATTCTCAATTTTTTCCAGCCCGGCATTGCAGTGGGATGGCTTACCACCTATGCCTTGCAGGGCATGACGGCCATAGCTGTTTGGAGCGGCCTGGGAGGAGGTATGGTTATTTTCTTGGCCGGCCTGCAAAATATTCCAGATGAACTGGTGGAGGCGGCCAAGATCGACGGCGCCAATGGCTGGCAGGTATTTGCACATATTACACTACCTCTGATGACACCGATTATTTTCTTCCAACTCATCATGGGTCTGATCGGATCATTCCAACAATTGACTTTTCCCCTTTTGCTTGCAACCGCAGCATCCAATCAGGCCTCAAAAATACCGCCGCGCAGTATTAATCTTTACATGATCAAGACCTACAACGAGATTTTTACAAATCAGCGCTATGGATATGGTACAGCCCTGCTCTGGCTGCTGACCATCGGCGTTACCGCCCTGACGCTGCTTGTATTCTGGTCACAAAAGTTTTGGGTATACCAAGGCGATACACCTGAGACGGGAGGCCCGGCATGAATACTGCAGATTTGAAACTGGCTGCCAGAGACCGTTTCTATAAAAGGACAAACCGGGCAGGCGGTTATGCCATCCTGATTGTGGTCGCCATTCTGGTGGTCATTCCGGTCATCTGGCTGTTACTCTCCTCCCTCAAGAATGATAGTGATTATATGGCCTGGCCGATCCACTTTCTTCCGGTTGATTGGCGCTGGGTGAATTATGAACTGACCTTCACCATGACACCGTTCTTGACGGTCGCGTTGCGAACTGCCGGTATTGGGCTTGTAACTGCGGTCATCACAGCCTGCACCAGCGCCATGGGAGGCTATGCTTTCGCCCGTTATCAGGACCTAAAAGCCAATGCCCGGCTTTTCCGGATCATCATTGTCCTGTTGATCGTGCCCTATGTGGTCTTCATGATCCCACAGTTCATGCTGTACTCTTATTTCCATATCATCCCGAATACATTCTGGCCCTGGATCTTTGGTGCTCTGGGCGCCAGCCCTTACTACATCTTCCTATACCGGCAATTCTTCCTGGGCTTTCCCAAGGAGTTGGAAGAAGCAGCTGAAATCGATGGCTGCGGACCCTGGCGGATATTCTGGTCGATATTGATGCCCAATTCCAGACCGGTCATTGCCACCGTCCTCATCTTCGCCTTTAACGCAGTCTGGGGAGATTATCTCCAACCGATGCTCTTCTTAAGCAACCGGATTACCCTGTTGGGAGTCAGCATGGCCACCGCTTATCAAGACCCGCATGGGAACACCCTTAGGACGGTCAGTCTGGCCGCTACCGTGATTTACATCATTCCTCTAATAGTCACTTTCTTCTTTGGCCAAAAGTACATTCTCAAGGGGTTGATTACCAGCGGTTTGAAGGGATAGAAATTAATTACACTCCTACGCTTTATAAATTCTTCGATCAAGCTTGGGAACGGAGGAGTATACTTACTCCTCCGTTCACTTGCTAAACCTGATTGGAGCAAAACCTTGAAACGATTATTGACTCCTCTTTTCCTGACGCTGACACTTTTTACCACAATGCTGCTATTGCAGGGCTGTTCTAAAAGTGGTAAACCCAATTCCAAGGTGGAAGCCACTCCTACGCCGCTGCCCACCACTGCCGCTCTCGTCAAGCCAACCTATCCCGTTCAACATGGAGATGTGATTGGGACGGTGAAATTGACCGGCCGGCTTGAACCGGTTAACCAACAATCACTTTTTTTCCCCATCGAAGGACGGGTTCATAGCCTGTATGTCCGCCAAGGTGACAATGTACAGGCTGGCACGCTAATCGCCGACTTGGATATGGCAGCAGACCTCCAGCGGCAGTTGGACCTGATCAAGATCAACCTCCAGCGCTATCAGATTAACGCAAAGATTGCCCAACTCAATGTGGATCTGTTTGTAGAAGAAACCCCACCCGGCTCTGTCGGCTATGATAAACAACTTGCCATTGAAAAATTGAAGCTGGATCTGGCGAATCTGGACGTACAACAGGCTACCATTGGTACCGAAGAATTGCAGGATTCTCTCAGCAAGAATCAATTGGTCTCCCCGATGACCGGACAGGTTACTTTTCTTCAGATTGGGGAAGGCAGCCAGGTACACGCATTTGATTCAATTGGCACCGTGGCCGATACCAGCCAGTTGGAAGTAAGCGCGACCACATCTCATACCAGCATACTGGATACACTTGATATCGGAATGACTGCCACGCTTGTTCCAGCCTCCGGCTCAGGGAGGCCTACCTCAGGGACCATTCGCCGATTGCCTCTTCCAGGTACCGGGGCAGACCAGCCTGACCAGGATAAGAGCATACGCATCTCCATGGATCGATCCCCCATTGATGGTGGATATCAGATGGGAGATTTGGTAGATATAACTGTTGTAATTATCAAGCGGATGAATGTGCTCTGGCTGCCTCCCCAGGCCATCCGCGAATTTGGAGGGCGCAAATTTGTAGTCCTCCAGGAAGGCGATGTACAACGCCGCGTGGATGTGAAAGTAGGCGTTGTCAGTGATGATCGAGTGGAGATCATTACGGGTCTTAACGAGGGGCAGGTGGTGGTCAGCCCGTAAGGGTTCCTTCGTGGAAGTACCCAGATGATAAAAGCATTCTTTTTCCGTTCCTGGGCTGCCATCCTGATAGCCTGCAAGCGCCTGGTCGCGCAGTGGGAGCTGGCGCTGGTAACAATTTTAGGATTGGTGGCCTCCACCTCCCTCGTCATCACGATTCCGCTCTATGCAGATGCCGTCAACCATCGCATTTTCCTCGAAGAGGTACAGAAAAATTCGGGCACCTTGAATTCGACCCAGCCCACAGAATTGCCTCTAACTTTCATCTATTATTACTATGGGAACTGGAGTGGAAACTTAATATGGGAAGGCATCCAACCTTTTGATCAATTTATTTTGAAATCTGCTGCCAGCGGTCCAATACTTGGGATGCCGGTCAAATCGGTGGTCAGATACGTCAGCACGGACTTGTTCAGCTTTTTCCCTCCTTCTGCGAAGTCGAGCAATTACCAGGAATTGCAAGCAAACCTTGGATCGGTGAACCTGGCTTTTATGAGCGGGATAAATGACCATATAAAAATCGATGAGGGTCATTTTCCCACAGCCATGCCTCCCAAAAGCGAAGATGCATTCCAGGTGCTTGTCAGCCTGCCTTTTGCCAACCAGTTAGGTTTGCAGGTTGGAGAGAATTATGTAGTACTTGCCAAGGGCGCCACTACAACCGGCTCGATAGTTTCGGTACCTTTTCCGGTGCAAATCGCTGGAATCTGGGAACCCAAGGACAATTCTGATCCCTATTGGATGTTCAGCACAGCCAATCTGATTAGTGTTCTGCTTGTCCCTGAGCAAACCTTTATCAACCGGATCAGCCCTTATTTGCCCGGGGAAGTGAACTCGGCTATTTGGTACATCACACTGGATGGAACGAATATCAACTCCGGCGACGTGGCAACTCTCCTGGGAAGGATTGGTCAATTGGAGAATTTGGCAGCAAAGCTTTTGCCGAATGTAAAGAGCATGCACTCGCCTGAAAAAGCCCTGGTGGCATACCATCAGGCAGTCGATAAACTGACCATCCTGCTCTATGCGTTCGCCATACCCATTATCGGCCTGATCCTATCCTTCATTAGCTTAGTCTCAAGCTTGATGATCGAACGCAAGCGTAATGAAATGGCCGTCACCCGAAGCCGCGGGGCAACTGCTCTGCAGGTATTGGGTAGCATTACCCTGGAAAGCCTCTTGCTTGGGCTGGTTTCGTTTGCCATCAGCCTGCCGGTATCCTTCCTGCTCACCCGGATCATCGGTAGAGTACGCAGTTTCATGGATTTCTCCAATAGGAATGCCATCCATATCAACCTGACACCTGCTGCTTGGCATGCGGGTCTTGTCACGGTTGTGATGACTCTTGTGTTTGTGCTTATCCCTGCCATTGGCACCATCCGGCATACCATCGTCTCATACAAAGTGGAACGCGCCCGCCAGGTGCGCCCACCCTGGTGGCAGCGTGCCTGGCTGGATATATTACTGCTCATCCCGGTGGGATATGGCATGTACATGTTAAAAAAGCAAGGTGGCATCCTGGCGATAGGCTCAAACGATCCCCTTGGTAATCCCTTGCTATTCCTGGTTCCGTCTCTGGCAGTGTTGGCTTTTACGCTCATCATATTGCGGCTGATTCCTTTGATAATGAGGGCAGTTGCATGGTTGGCAGGTCACACAAAAATGGTTGGGTTGCTCCTGGCTGCCAGGCAGCTTGCCCGGGCACCGGCGAGTTATAGCACTCCATTCCTTATACTTGTCTTTACACTCAGCCTCTCGGCTTATACCGCTTCTCTGGCCCAAACCCTTGACCAACACCTAATAATAAAAACATATTACCAAATCGGGGCAGATATGCGCTTCACAGATGTGGGCGAATCCAAACAGCCGCCCTTTCCAGTGCCGGGCCAGTCCTTTATAAAACCAGAGTTCTTCTTTTTTCCAGTATCGGAATATCTGAAAATCCATGGGATCCAGGCAGTCACCCGAGTCGGAATTTACCCTACAACTGCCAAGTTAATACCCGGCGCAGACTCGCTGAGCGGGAAATATTATGGAATTGACAGGGTTGATTTTCCCGTCGTAGCATTCTGGCGGCAGGATTTCGCCAGTATAAGCTTGGGAGCATTGATGAATGCGCTGGGAGCATCGCCAGAAGGAGTGCTGGTGCCGGAGAGCAGTGGCCTTTCAGCAGGCGATAACGTTGCTTTGAAGGTAACTACCGATATTGGCGATGTAAATATGAACCTCAAAGTAGTGGGAATATTCAAATTGTTTCCTACTTGGTATGTCGAGACTGATGGGCCTCTATTTGTCGGAAATCTAGATTACTTGATTCAGCAGATCGGGGGGGAATCACCCTACCAAGTCTGGGTGAAGACCACCCCAGGTATGGATTACAGCGCTCTTGACAAGCTTGAATTGCCTGATCTTGGCGTGCAGGTGCTTTCTTGGAATGCCTCCATCCCGACAATTCTACAAGTTCAACAAAGACCTGAGCAGCAGGGTATCTTTGGGTTCCTGTTCATCGGTTTTGCTGCCGCAGCTATTCTCACCGTGGTGGGTTTTCTGCTCTATACCCTGTTTTCTTACCAACGGCGCGTCGTTGAGTTGGGAGTATTGCGGGCAGGTGGTCTTTCACGCGGTCAGATGGCCAGCTATATGGCCTTTGAATTAATCTTCCTTGTCATGTTTGGAGGAACAGTTGGTACAGCACTAGGAACTTGGATAAGTGCTAAATTCATCCCTTACCTTCAAATTGGCTCGGATGTTGCCTCGCGTGTGCCTCCATTTAAAATCATTATCGCTTGGAATTCCATTTTCATCATTTATGCTCTTTTTGGCATTTTATTTGCCATTACATTGGCCCTATTGGTTGTGATGCTGGAACGCATTAAGATTTTCCAAGCAATCAAGCTTGGAGAAACGGTCTAGTTTCCTGACAGGTTCTGCAAATCTATGTCTCAAGAGTCTTTCATCATTTGTGATAACCTGGTCAAGATATACAAAGTCTTGAGCCATGAAGTGGTGGCTCTGCAGGGGCTGGATATGACTGTTCAGCCAGGCGAATTACTTGGTATTGTGGGCGTGAGCGGGAGCGGGAAATCGACGCTGATGAACATCCTTGGCGGCTTGGACCGGCCAAACGCCGGGCGCGTCTGGGTGGATGGAAAAGACTTGCTAAAAATGACCGATATAGGGCTTAACCGCTACCGCCTGACAAGCGTGGGGTTCCTCTGGCAGCAGAGCGCCCGTAACCTGATTCCCTATCTGAATGCACTGGAGAACGTTGAATATCCCATGACGATTGCAGGAGAGTTTGGAAAAGAAAAACGCCGCCGGGCTATCAGCTTGCTGGAAACAGTAGGTCTAGCAGACCGGCAGTATCATCGCCTTTCGGAATTGTCCGGCGGAGAGCAGCAACGTGTAGCGATTGCTGTGGCATTGGCCAACAACCCCTACCTGCTGCTGGCAGATGAACCCACTGGGGAGGTAGACGGTCGAACAGCTCAGGTGATCTACCAGATCTTCCGCGACCTTCAAAAGAAAATGGGGCTAACAACCCTAGTTGTCAGTCACGATCCCAAGTTGGCTTATTCTGTCGACCGTGTCATCTCAATCCGGGATGGCAAAATCTCTAGCGAGACGATCCGCCAGGAAAGTATTGCTGTGCCAGCACCGATTGAGGGTGTGGAAACAGCCAGCCAGCCGGCCGGCCAGCATATTGAATTGATTGTTGTGGATTCGGTCGGGCGGTTGGCAATCCCTAAGGATCTGCGTGAGCAGTACCGTATTAAGGATCGCGTTCGCCTAGAGGCGGTAGAAGGAGGCATATTTATCTGGCCGGTTGATGTGGAGGAAAAAGAGTCGGTTGAGGATATGGTGGACCGGCTGGAACAAGGCAAGAAGAAGCATTCGTTACGCTGGCTTTTCCGGTGGGAACGCCAAAGTCGGAATAAAGTTAGTCAAACTTGGGTACGGATGAAAAACAGCCGGATCATTACCAGATTGGCTCGCTTTTCTCGCCAAATCCTGGGAGGCAGACATAATGACCCTTAGCTCAGAATTATATCCTGACATCATTGAGGCCATCAATGTCTGGCGAACTTACCGACCTGGTACCAACCAGGAGGTCAATGCTCTGCGTGGGGTCAATCTTATAGTTGAAAAGCCTTCGGTGGTGGCCATCAAAGGCCGTTCTGGGAGTGGCAAGACAACCTTATTGAATTGCATCGGGGGGTTGGATCAACCTACGAATGGGAGGATTTCTGTATTCGGGCAAAATATGGCTACGATGGACGATTGGCAGTTGACCACTTTCCGCCGCAAGTACGTCGGATTCATTTTCCAATCTTTCGGCCTCAATCCTTCCTTCTCCGCCTTTGAAAATGTGGATATCATGCTGCGCATAGCAGGCAATTCCAACCTCGAATGTCGCGAGCGTAGCATGTTCTGCCTGGAGCTGGTGGGCCTCACCAAATGGCGGCACCACCGTCCAGATGAACTCTCCGGTGGGCAGCAGCAGCGTATCGCCATCGCGCGCTCCTTGGCCAATCATCCGCGCTTGATCCTTGCTGATGAACCGACCGGCGACCTGGACAGCACCACAACCAAGGATATCCTGGCGCTCTTCCGTAGAATTGTGGAGGAAGAACAGGTAACGTTGCTCATCTCATCCCACGATCCAATCATTGACCAGTATGCCGATCAAGTGCTGCACTTGAGCGATGGCGCGCTAGAAGATGATCCAAAGATGAACTAATATAAGTAATCCAGTGGGGTATATTGCTTGCTGTAAAAATGCGACGACACCCCCCGTAATTCCTTAATAACCACTTGGTCAACAGATAAAGCTGTGAGGGTAAAAAGTGAGAGAGGCACCCCACGAGGGTGTTTCTTGTTGCTCATTGACCGGTATAGGTGGTTGTGGGTACGCGTTTCAGCGTCATTGTACCCGAGCCGCCGTTTGAATCCGCCCAGTTTACATCCAATGTGTCACCATGGAAGGCAATCGTCTTCATGGTGAGACAAGGTTTGGCAAGAGGGCAGTATTCCCAGGTTAGCACCCCGTTCGAATAAGAAGAGGAGACAAGCAGGTTCTGGCTATGGGTCTGCCAAACGTCGAATACGGTGACAACCACGTACTGGTCACCCTGTTTCTCGATAGTCGAGACATCCGTTTTATCATCTTGCCAATGCCCTACCAATGTCTTGGATGTGGAAGTGGTGGAGTTGCACCTGGCTGCCAAGAGAACGAGGCAGACAATTGTATAAAATGTAAGTTTTTGCAGGAATGTCGTCATTTCACTTTCCCTTTCTTAAGATCACGCTTGAAAGACGCTTCCAGGTTTATTTCGCAGGTGCCCGGATTGTAACCCGGAAAATAATTCAGGAATGGCAATCCTTTATCAGTCCGTATCAAAGTCATTGTGCCAAACTGCCCTTATCTTCATAAAGAATGGTGGGTAATTTATTGCCATGGGTTTCCTTTATCGGTGCGTGTCAGTGTCATCGAACCTGATCCCCCATTATCGTCTGTTCAGGTAATATCGATGGTCTCACCTTTGAAAGCCACTGTCTTGAGGGTGATACAGGTCTTGGCTGGCGGGCAGTATTTCCAAGTCAGCACGCCATTTTTATAAGAGGATGAAATCAGGGTATTCTGGCTTCTGGCGTCCAACATATAATAATCGGTAACTGCCACATATGTGCTATCCTGATACTGGATAGTAGTGGAATTGCCGGCATTATCCATCCAATAGCCTGCCATGGCCCCTTCAGATGTTTTTTTTCGAACTGCAAGCGGTCGCCGATGCCAGCACTACTACAAGCAATAGGAGGTTAATCATCAGGCGTCTTTTCATTTTATTATTCTCCTTTGAATTGAGCTATCAATCTATATTAGTCCAGATGGAATCGTTTATTTTGCGATTCCAAATTTGCACCGCCAGAACTCCTGAATGCCTGAGAGTTATACACAAATATGGCAGTTATTTGTAAGAGAAGTGCCTTTTGATCAGCTGTTGCCTCTTCCAGTATACTTGACGGAACGGGTCAATGTCATCGTGCCCGATTCTCCGTTGTCGTTCGTCCAGGTCACGTCAAGTGTGTCTTTGTGAACCGCCACTGATTTCATGGTGATGCAGACTTTGGCTGGCGGGCAATACTTCCAGGTCAATACGCCGTTTTCATAAGAAGATGAGATCAGCGTATTTTGGCTGCTGGCAGCAAAAGTGTAATAATTTGTAACTGCAACGTATTGACCGTTCTGCTCCTGAATCTCTGTAACGTTATTGGCGTTGTCCATCCAGAAGCCGGCCATGCTGTTCGAGGAGTTGGAAGAAGAACAAGCAGCTACCATCACTAAGGCAATAGCGAGCAGAAAAATGCTGAATTTATGAAGCGCGTTCATATTAACTCCTTTCTTAACCCTTTTTGTTATTTGGGGGCTGGTCGGTTCTTTCTAAGGTCATCGTGCCCGAATTTCCATTATCGTCGGTCCACTTGACGTCCAGCGTATCGCCATGGAATGCGACCGTCGTCATTGTGATGCAGGGCTTGGCAGGCGGGCAATATTTCCATGTCAACACGCCATTCTCAAAAGAAGATGAGACAAGGCTATTCTGTGAGGCGGATGCAAATGTGGCATAGGTGGTTTCGGCCACAAACTGGTCACCCTGCTGCTTGATGGTGGTCTCGTTGAAATCATTGTCCATCCAGTAACCTGCCATTGTGACCGGTGTCGGAGGGGCTTTTGTGCAGGCTGCTGCAAGTAGGATCAGGATAAAGAGAGTGAGAAAAATGAGACAGGATTTCTGGAAACCGTTCATGTTCCAACTCCTTGGCTAAAAAAGTTGAGAGGATATGAAAAGTATAGCATAAATCGTTTTTAGTAAATCTTTTTTTAAAAGGTGAAGATGAATATTGCCAGTTCCTTTCGTCCAAGCATGTTCTTCTTACAAAATTCACGGATATCTCTCGCCATGCGTCTGAATTCCGTCATGCCTTTTCTCTTAATCCATAAATCTTCGCAGAGGTCGGAGTATCAATGTAAGGTAGATTGCGCTGAAAATGGCCACCCCGGCTGGGAGCAGAGTCAGACCGCTGGCACCTGAATAAATTGTCAGCAGCACGGTTACACCTTGGAAAACAAACAGTCCCCACCGTTTCCACTGCCAGATCCCCAATAGGGAAACATAAGCTGCCAGGCCAAACCCCGCCATGATCAGAGCAGGTTGTCCGACTCCCTGGCCTGCCTCCGGATAACTCAGCAAGGCCAGCACAGCCAGCAGCAGGCTGTCAAACATGGTCAAGATCAGAAAGCTTGCCAGAGGTCCCTCGCG
>Ga0079037_100001436_pt1 | contig 12405 bp, 7 predicted proteins | sample Mud3Dept4metaG_FD_71479 | JGI IMG/M metagenome (GOLD analysis project Ga0079037, IMG submission 71479) | Freshwater wetland microbial communities from Ohio, USA, analyzing the effect of biotic and abiotic controls - Mud 3 Core 4 Depth 4 metaG | ecosystem: Environmental > Aquatic > Freshwater >... | reverse complement strand
ACTCGGGATCCTGGGCGAGCAGCTTTTCGAAAACGGGCCGGGCCTCCGGGCTTCGACCTAAGTTGGTCAGGCACACCCCGTAGTTGTAGAGAGTGGTCGGATCCGAGTCGCCCGAATCGAGGGCCTTTTTATAAAGCTCTCCGGCCTTTTCGAAATCCCCTTTCCGCGCCCAGATCATGCCGGACCGGGAAAATGCCAGGATGAAGTCGGGCTTGAGCTCGCTGGCCTTTTGGTAATCTTGGAGCGCTTCCTCGTTTTTGCCGGATTTTTCGTAGGCCAGGCCCCTGTAGAAGTAGGGCACGGCGTTTTGAGGAAGCTCGGTGACTGCCTCGTTCAATAGAGCGATGGCTTCGTCATACTTCCCGGCGGCGGTCCGCTCGTTCGCCGCGGCGATCTTCTTTGCCACGGCCGGCGCTCCGGCGTCCTCCGCCTTGCCGGCCTCGATTCTGAGGTCCAAGCGCACGGTCTCGTCGAGGATGACCCGGATCGACCCCCCCTGGGGGACATACCCCTCTTTCTCCAGGGTCATCTTGTAGATCCCTGGCACCAGCCCGCTCTTGTAGAAATGGCCTTTCGGGTCAGTGGTCAGTGTGTAGCTCAGGGTCTCCGATTTGGCCGAAACCAGGGTGATCTTGACTCCGGGCACGGGCTCGCCGGTCGCCGAGTCCTTGACGACGCCGTCGACGGCGCCGGTGATCGCCGCCCAGAGGCAGGCCGCCGCCAGGGCGCATACCATGGGGATCGTCAAAACCGACATCCTTCCGGTCCTTCTCATGGACATCTCCTTGACTTGTCCGATTGGGAGGTCTTCTCGTTGGCCTTATGCTCCAATTCCTTGGCCCTCTCCCAATAGACCTTGGCCTTGTCCTTTTCGCCGAGCGAAAAATAAATGGCTCCCAGAGCATTGTTGGCCTCGGGGGTATCGCCGAATTTCCGGACCTCCTCGAAATAGAAGGCGGCTTCCTTGAGCTTCTTGAGCTCGAGCGATGAGTTGCCGAGAAGAAGCAGGACGCCGTAGTCTTTGGGGACCGCTTCTTTTTCCAGGAGCTCGATCACGCGGGCGTAGTCCTTTTTGATATAGTGGGCCCGGGCGATGACGGGGAGCGTCGTCCCGGTCCAGAGGCCGGGAGGGAGCCGGCCAAAGGCATCCAGGGCCTCCGCTACACGGCCGCAGTTCAAGTATTCCTGCCCGACGAGAAAGGGCAGCGTCTCGACGAAGGAGGCCGGCTCCGTTCGCTCGAATTCGAGGGGTTTTTCGATGGCGAAGGACGCCACTGTGAAGCTGCGGCGAAAGACTTCTGTGCCGTTTTTTTTCATCGTCAAATCATAGGTTCCCGGCTTGATTCCCGCCAAGGGCTGGCGGAAAATGATGACTCCATCCTCCTCCCGGTCGACAGCCTGAATCCGGATTCCCGGACCTTGTTCGTCCCTGGGCAGGAGGAAAAATTCGGGGACCTCTTCGGAAAAGGCCAGTCCCTCCAGGGAATCCTCCTGGGAAAATATCGAGCGGGGGTCGAGGAGGACCTTATAAGCCCCCTGGCTGAACGGCGCCATCACTTCGGGCGCTCTAGCCTTGACCTCGTAACCGGCTACGAGAAGGGGAGTCTCGTCGTCCACGACGATTTCCTGCTCATCCACGAAAAACTCTTCGCTGGTCTTATTGGTGAAAGTCAGGCTGACCCGGAACTTCCCGTCGATGATCGGAGCGAAATCATTGAAGCTGAGCTTCCTTTGGAGCATCGCCTTTTGCCGGGCCTCGTCGAGTCTCAAGCGGAGTTCTTTTTCCTGCTGGAAGACGGTCCGCCCCGCCTCGTCGGCGACCCTGAGGAGGAAAATCAGATGGGCGGTTTCCAGCCCTTCGGCCGTCCGGGCGGTGGAAATCCTGTCGGGGAAGAGCGAGTAGTTGAGGAACTTGACGCCGCGATCCCCGGTCAGATAAAGCGCCGTTTTCCCGGCGATCTGTTTAGCCGAGAATTCGACCTCGGCGGTCCCGGCCGGCGCGCTGAAATACCGGAGATAGCTTCTCTCCACTTCCCGCTCCGGCAGGGTGAAGATCTGGCCGATCGTCTGCCCCGAGGAATTGGGGGTTCCGGCCAGGGAGACGTTTGCCTCTTCAGGGATGACCGACAGGGTCGCCTTGGCCAGCTCGGGGTAGCTCTGCTGGATAAACCGATACGCCCTGGCCCGGGACATCCGGCCCTCTCTATTGCCGGACGAAAGGATATCCAGGGTTGAATGGAGGCCGGGATAAAAAAGCTTGTAATCGCCGAGGTTGTTTTCTTTGAAAAACAGGAGGTACATAAGCGGAGGCAAGCCGCTTCGCCCCTCTCCCCGGTAAACCCACAGTTCACAGTCGAGCACCTTGTCCGAACCGACATAATTCTGGACCTCGGCCGGTTTCCCGAGGATGATGTAGATCCGGCCCCGGTCCGATTGGGCCCCTTCCAGGCGGCTTTCGGCGTAGCGTCTGCGGCTGGAGAATTCAGCCATGAATTCATTTTCCGGCGTCCCGGGCGTTGCGTCCCTGACTTTCCAGAAGAGCGATTGAAATTTCTCCCGGTCTTCGTCTGTCTTGAGGGCTTTAAAGACGGAGCGCTCGTTCTTGGTGATGATCGGGTCGACTTCCTCCAGCCAGGCTTTCCAGCGGTCCGTTTTATCCTGCCCCCCAGCCGCAAGACTCCACAGGCCGACAAGCAGGAGGACAAGGGGCCGCCGGACTTTTTCATGTACGGACATGCGCCTATTCTATCATAAATATGGGGCCAAGAGCTTTAGCGCCGCCCTTTCCGCCGGCGCAGCCTCTTCATCAGGAGCGCCAGGATAAAGAGCGGCGCATTGAAGGCTGCCGCGCCGACCGCGAAACCGATATTTTTCCCTTTCAAGAGCTCAACTCCCCAGCCGAACTGCTCCTCGTCGACCAGGTAGGTCCAGGTCGAGGTGGGGCCTCGAAGACCTTCGGCGGCCAGGTCGACCGGTCCCTCTCTCCTGAGCAGCTGCCGTAAAGTTTTGATGACTGCGCTCTTCGACCGCCGTCCCATCCCGGCAAAGGCATCGGCCGCCCGGTCGTGGAACTCATGGAGCGGCTCCCTTCCGCCGAGGCTGACGATGTGGATGCTCTCCTGGACATCGGCGAGGAAGGCCAGGTGGTCGGCCCAGAACTGATCGAGGTAATGGAGCCTAACCTGCCCCTGGATTTCTTCCCACCGCCGGGCGCCGAAACGGGCAACCCCCTTGGCCCCGAGCGTCGGCGGGAGCTTCATTTCTTCCCAGGACGCAGCGGGTGACGACAGGATTTTCTCTCTCTCCCGCCCGACGATCTGGCGCTGGGTCTCGACGAGGAGGGAATATGACCAGAGGGTCCTCCGGAGACCTAAGTTCTGGCCCTCGATCACTTTCTGGGCGTGGACGATGTCCCGGCGGAGGAAGCGGTCAGTTACTCCGTCGGCTTGCCTTTCGAGTCCATAACGGCTGAAAAAGCGGGATTTCAGGCCGTAGCGCTCGAAGATATCGTCTTCCAGGCTGATGAAAAAACGCGAAGAGCCGGGGTCGCCCTGTCGGCCCGAGCGTCCCCGGAGCTGTTGGTCGATGCGCAGGCTCTCGTGCCGGTTGGTTCCGATGACATACAGGCCGCCCAGGGAGGCCACCTGGTCCCGCTCGTTCTCGGACCCGCCGCCGAGCCGGATGTCCGTGCCCCGGCCGGCCATGTTTGTCGAGATGGTCACGGCCCCGAGGCGCCCTGCTTCGGCGATAATCCGGGCTTCGAGCTCGTCATTCCGGGCGTTGAGCACGTGCCCCGGGATCCCGGATTCTTCCAACGCCGCCGCCAGTTCCTCGGACTCCCGGACGCTTAATGTCCCGACCAGGATGGGTCGCCCCGAGGCGTGGACGGCCGCGATCTCCCGGATCAAGGCTTCTAATTTGGCCTTCTTGTGCGTGAAAACGGCATCCGGCTCGTCGACCCGGATGCAGGGCCGATGGGAGGGTATGACGACGACATCCAGCCCGTAGAACTCCTTGAGCTCCAAGGCGGAGGGCCGGGCGGTGGCGGTCATCCCGCTGAGCTTCGGGTAAAGCTGGAAATAGTGCTGGAGGGTGATCGAGCCGAGGATCCGTCCCTCGGACCGGCGGGAAATTCCCTCCTTCGCCTCGACGGCGGCCTGGAGGCCGTCGGGCCAATGGCGCTTGTCCATGACCCTTCCGGTGAATTCGTCGACGATCTCGATGCGGCCCTCCCGGACGATATAATCGACGTCGCGCTGAAGCAGGACTTCGGCGTGGAGTGCGCAGTAGATGGCGGCCAGGAGAAGCTCATTTTCAGGGGAATAGAGGTTTCCGCAGCCGAGAGAGGATTCGAGCGCCGCCAGCCCGCGATCGGTGGGGAAGATATTTCTTTTCGCCTCGTCGATTTCATAGTCCCGGCCGGGCGTCAGGCTGCGGACCAGGGGGACGAGGCGACCGGCGTCGACGTTGAGCTCGCCGACCGTCCCGGAGATGACCAGCGGAATCCGGGCCTCATCGATGAGGATGGAATCGGCTTCGTCCACCAGGGCCGCATGGAAAGGCCGGTGAACAAGGTTCGCCGGATCGCGGGCGAGCCGGTCGCGGAGAAAATCAAACCCCGCTTCCTTGGCCGTCGCATAGGTGATATCGCAGGCATAGGCCCTGCGTTTTTCGGGCGGGCTCATTCCTTCCTGGACGACGCCGACGCTGAGTCCCAAGATCCGGTAGATCGGTCCCATCCAGGCGGCGTCCCGGCGGGCCAGATAATCATTGAACGTCAGGATATGGATTCCCCTGCCGGCCAAGGCCCGAAGAACCGCGGTGAATACGGCCGCGAGGGTCTTGCCCTCGCCTGTGGGAAGCTCGGCGATCTTCCGCTCGACCATCGCCAGCCCGGCGATCATCTGGACATCATGCGGGATGAGGCCGATGGTCCGGCGGCAGGCCTCATTGACAAGAGCAAACGCCTCGACGGCGTCTCCCGGGCGTGGTTCGGCCGAGGATATCCGGTCGCGGATGCGACGGGCCCGATCCGCCAGCTCGCCTTCCGTCGCCCGGCCCAAAGCCGTCTCTTCCCGGAAGCCGCAGACCCCGGCGATTGTCAGCCGGAGGCCGCTCAAGTCAACCTCAACGGGGAGGCCGCGGGCCCTGTATAAAGCGGCTTGGAGTTTCACGGCGCAGCCGGGAGCATTCTTCCTTTTTGGAGTATCCGGGGAATCGGCCCGGACGTATTCTTCCTTCATGGGGTTCTCCTCCTCGAGAGCAAAATGGGATCCGCTGGAACCTGGTTGGGGGAGGAGGTCAGACGGGCGGGCTCCGGAGGGAGAGCGGAGCGGAGGGGCGGAAGGGAAGGAGCGGGTCTTGGAGCGCCTGGGCACGGGAGCGGACAAGAAAAAGGTGGGCGAAAACGGCGGGGAGGACGATGAATAATAGCGGCAGAATGATGGTCGTCGACAGAATCGTCAGCAGAACAATGAGAGAGAGCGGCGAAAGGGCGCTCCGGCTTCTCAAACACGTTCTCCGTTCATCGGACTTTCCCCATTCTAGCCGGGAACCCCGCGGGCGTCAACTCAAACCCGAGACCCGACGGCTTATCCGGAAAGTTGGAGCTCGTCTTTGACCGCTTTGAAGGTCTCCAGGACCTTGTCGAGATGGGCGTCGGTGTGGGTGGCCATGTAGCTCGTCCGAAGCAGGGCAGAATTGGGGGGTACGGCCGGAGGCAAGGCGACATTCGTGTATATTCCCGCGTCATACAGGATCTTCCAAGCCCTGAGCGTATTGAATTGGTCGCCGATGACGATGGGGATGATCGGGGTTTGGCTGAGTCCGATGTCGTATCCCATGGCCTTGAGTTCGGTCCTCATCCTCTCGCCGACCTTCAACAATCTCACGACCCGTTCCGGCTCCTGCTCCAGGATGTCCAGGCAGGCGAGGACCGTGGCGACATTGGCCGGTGGGAGGCTGGCGCTGAAGATGAAGGGCCGCGAGAAATGCTGGATCCAGTGGATGGCTTCCTTCGGTCCGGCGATGAAGCCGCCGACGGAGGCCAGGGATTTGCTGAATGTCCCCATCACGAGATCGACGTCATCGACGCAGCCGAAATGCTGGGCCGTGCCGCGGCCGCGTCCGAGGACTCCGAGCGAATGGGCGTCATCAACCATCAGGCGGGCTCCATGGGCGCGGCAGAGGGGGATGATCTCCGGCAGGGGGGCGATGTCTCCCCCCATGCTGAATACGCCGTCCACGATAACCAGCTTGGCCGGCTCGGAGGGACAGGATTTCAGGATCTTCTCCAGGTCGGCAATGTCGTTGTGCCGGTAATGGCGGGGATGGACGTTTTTCTGGACCTTGGCCTGGCGGACGCCGTCGACGATGCTGGCATGGACCTCTTTGTCCGTGATGACGATATCTCCCCGGTCGAGGACGGCCGGGATCGTGCCGAGGTTGACCTGGAAGCCCGTGCTGTAGACGAGAGCCGCCTCCTTCTCCACGAACTTCGCCAGACGATCCTCGAGCTCGATGTGCATTTCCAGCGTGCCGTTGAGGAACCGCGAACCGGTGCAGCTCGTTCCGTACTTACGGACCGCCTCGATAGCCGCCTCCTTGACCCTGGGATGGATGGTCAGGCCGAGATAGTTGTTCGAACCGATCATGATGAAGTTCTTCCCATTGATGACGGCTTCCGGTCCCTCGGCCTGGTGGATAGGGATGAAATAAGGATAAAGGCCGAGGCTTTGGGCCGTCCGCGGGTTCGTCGGATAGCCGTATTTCTGGGCGTATTCGGGGTCAGAGTAGAAACCCCGGCACTTCTCGAAAAGGTCCATGATGCTCTCCTTTCAATCCCGGGAACGGGTCAAGCCGATTAGCCTGATGGCGGTCGAAGGGCGCCTTTTTCGAGGTATTCCTCGAAGAGCCGGCCCCAGGGGGACTCCGTCCGCCATCGCCTGGCCACGCGCTTTTCCCGGAGCGGCCAATGAACTACATCGTGATAGATGTAGGAGTATAAAGTCAAGAGGTAGAGGAACGGCGGCCGGGTCAGGAACTTCTGGAAAATGCGCGTGGGGCCGAACCAGGTCAGCCAGCCGGCGACACGATGGAAGGAGCGGCCGACCCGGAATTGCCAGTTCTGCTCCGCCAAGCCGGGATCTCCGACGATTTCGATTTCCCCGGTCCGGCCGACGCCGAGGCCGGCCTCATGGGCCAGACGGATGTATTTGATGCCCATCGGGTCGAAGCCCATGAGCTTCGCGGCGACCGCATCCACGGCGACTTGGTCCGCGCCGGCCAGGAGGACATCCTTCGTGACCGGCTTCATGATCCGGGGCCCGGGTCCGTTTCCGGCCGTGGTGCCGTCCATGATGCAGAAAAGGCCCGGATGGATCTCTTTCTGGATGGCCAGGAGGTCGACCAGGGTCTCGTGGATAAAGGTATGGGTATAGTGGCGCTTGTGGGTGAGGAGGCCTCCGAAGGCATTTTTCATCGCGCCGGTCGTCGTCGTGTAGATGTGGCATTTGGCGGTCGGAAGGTGGACAATATTCTTGCCGACGAAATAGTCGGGGATTCGAATCCCCGTCTTAAAGATCTTGTCCAGGACAAGCATCCTGGCCTTCGGGCGGTGGACCGTCCATTTCATATCTTCTTTTTTGAAATTGAACAGGACTTCGATGCCCTGGGCTTCGAAGACCGGCCGGTAGCCGTTGAGGTCCTCTCCCTTGTAGGCGTTTGTGACCTCGGTCTTGTTTTGGACGCAGGACAGGCGGGTAAAACCGTTTTTCCGCAGGGCCAGGATCGTCCCTTCGAGCTGCCAGGGAGTCGTGTTGGCCGAGGGAAAAGGATAGTGCCAGGAGATGTTGTCCTTCAGGATGGTCGGCGCCGTCCGGTCGAGGACTTTTGGTCCGTCGGCCCATTCAAACAGCCGGACGATGTCGTCCAAGACGCTGTCTGGAGACGTCTTCAGGAGAGCGACCTTGGCCTTGTTCAAATCATGCGTCTCCTCGGGAGCTTTCCGCGGGGATTAACCCGCGTTTTTGGCCGGCCGGGACGCGTCCGGAAGCGGACACGTCCGGGAAAAGCCATTACTGGGTCTGGGCCAGCTTCACATCCACCCAGAACGAATGTTTCTTCGGACCCGATGACCCCGATGGGGTCGAACCCAGATAGGTCCCCGTCGTGGTCTCTTCCATGTCCTGATTGGCATCCGCTCCGGTTCTTGTGCCCCGGGCCTGTCCTCGCATTGCCTCCTTCATCTCTTTGGTCAGGCCGCCCCACTCAAAACCGATCTTGATGTCGCTGCCCGGATCGGCTCCGATCCCGGTCGGGTGAACGTCCCGGGAGACCAGCGGAACCCGGAATTCATAGAGGACGGCATCTTCCTGTCTGCCGGTCCTGAAGCCGGGCAGGTCGAAATTCTGGACCGGGCCGGAGGGGAATATCTCTTCTCCCTTCTTGTTGACCGCCGTGGCCATGAAAAGGACAAGCTGCGGCTTGCCCTGGATCTCCGCTTTCTTCTCTTCCGTCAGGGGCTGCCCCATTTTTTCCATGTACTCGATGAGCTGGACCCCGGTAACGGCCTTCCTGATGAACCTGACCCCCCAATCCTTGTCCTTCTTGCCCGTGGTGCTGGCGTAAAGGGTGAGTCCCGTCATGTCGATGGAGCTCAGGGATTTGGGGTTCTTGAATATCAACAGGACATAGAGCTCCCGGCCGTCGTTCCGGAAAGCGTAATCAACCCCGATGCCTTTTTCGCTGGTCAGGGCAGCTCCCGTCCAATCCTCGATCTGGCCGTCTATCTGAAGGGGGGTGGCCGTCCAGATGCTCGGGACGATCTCCTCGGCCGGGAGAGGGATCGAGAGAAAAAGAGCCGCCAGGACGATCTGAATCATTCCCAGGACAAAAAGATGTCTATTCATGATGACTACCTCCAAACCGTTTCTATTTTACAGCAAAAAGCGGGCCGATTAAAGCGGCTCCGGCCCGGGATGCTTGGTGGACGCAGGCCCTTGGCTTGGTTTGTCATGTTCGAACGGCTCGGCTCACTCAACGCGTTAGCTGACCGCACTTCCCCGATATCAGGCCTCGATGGCCGGATAGCGCCGCAGGGCAAACCTCGTGAGCAGAGCATAGCCTGCGCCGGCCAGGGCCAGGCCCAAGGCGCCCATAGTCCCGAGGACGGGCGTCAGGCCGAGGCCGGACTTTCCCAACTTGATAAAAGCCAGCCCGTAGAGGAAAAGAAATCCCAGGTCCAGGAGCATGGCGATGAGGACGTTGAGGTTCTGCTTCATGGCCTTCTGGGGGCTGATCCAGTCGAGCAGCGGCCGGGCCAGGTCAACCGCCAGGTTCAGGGACGTCAGGAAGGCGGTGACGGGAAGTGCCAGAGCCAGGCCGGGGAGCCACTTCCCGGCTTCCGCATGGAGACGGAAGAGCACGACCGCCGTCGCGCTCCCGAGCCCCAGCATCGCAATGGCCATGGAATGGAGAAACTTGGCCAAGACCTGCCGGCGATAGTCGACCGGGATCACTTTGGAGATCCAGAATTTCCGCCCCTCCCGGGAGAAAGACGATGAGGCCACACCGCTCAGCGTGGCGCAAATGACCATGAATAGGGTGATCACCAAGACGGCCGTGGCCGGCTTGGCCGCGGTCATGAGCCGCATGATATCAGATCTATCGTCCCCCGGCCGGCCCGAGCTGGGCATCAGGGCGAACAGGAACGGCACCATGATAACCCCCAGGACCCCGTTGAGGAGGAAGATGGGGGTCCGGTTCATCAACCGGAGCTCGCGCAGGAATATCGCCTTTATGGGATGGGGGCCCGAAGAAAACCGGAATATCCTTCCCGCTTTTGACCTCCGGCCGCCGCCGCTCCGTTCACTGAGGCCCACCAGGCCACCGAAGAAGAGGCGCTGGCCGCCCGCCATGAGGACGCCGAAGAGGAGGGTAGAAACTCCCGCGAAAAGGGCGAAGCCGGCCAGACCCGTTCCCGTGAACAACCCGTTATGAAGGAACCGCGTCGCCCAGATCGCCGGCGGAAAACGGCGGCCGATCGACTGCACCAGCCCATCCGGAGAGGCGATCAGGGAGATGATTTTTTGGGGGTCCGGTCCCGAGGTGCCGGCCGCCCGGCTCAGGCCGAACTGAAGAAAGAACGCGGCGGCGATGAGGACAAGCGACCCGAGGATGATGAGAAGGTCCTTTTTCCTGCCGACGTTGACCAGGCGCATCATCCCGACCACGGCGATCCCGGCGACGGTCAGGGGGATCACCGGAAGCAGAAGGTAGGAGAGTGGCATGACGAACCAGTATCCGAGCCCCGCCCGCCTCTTGACTCCATAGACGATGAGGAGGGGCAGGATGATCGGAGCGATCGTCAGGTATTCGTTGACCAGGACGACTGAAAACTTGGACAGCATGATCTGGCTGGGCTTGAGGGGGAGGGCGAGCAGATACTCCAGGTCCCTGGAGAAATAGAAAGTGGCGATGAGGTAGAAAAGGCCGAAGATGAGGATGATGAGCTGGCCGGAGAGGACGGCCAGCGTCAGCATCGCCTTTTCCTGGCCGAGCGACTGGAGCATGTCAAACCCCGCGCTGAGGAGGCGGACATAAAGAACGAGGGTCGGGACAACACTTACGACGGCCAGGGCGATGAGGGGTACCATCCAGCGGTCGCGCTTTTGAACGAGCAGGCGGTGGCGGACGGCCGACCAGCCGAAATTGGAGTTCAGGGCGGCCTTGATCAGGGCGGCTGTCGGGCTCACTTCTCGGTCAGCTCCAGGAAGATGTTCTCGAGCGAGGCCTTGTCCTTGGCCTGGGCCTGGAGCTCGGCCATAGTCCCGAAGGCGGCCAGGCGGCCCTTGTGGATGATGCCGATCCGGTCGCAGAGGCGCTCGGCAACCTCCATGATGTGGGTGGAGAAGAACAATGTCCCTCCTTCGTCGCAGTGGGCTCTCAGGGCTTCTTTGAGAAGATGGGAGGACCGCGGGTCGAGGCCGACCATGGGCTCGTCGAGGACGAGAACCCGGGGCTTGACCATCAGCGCCGCGGTCAGGATGATTTTCTGGCGCATCCCGTGGGAATATGTCTGGATGGGGTCGCCCGCGGCCCGGGAAAGCTCGAAGGCGTCCAGCCAGCGGGCGACGCGGCTCCGGCGGTCGCTCGCGGAAACTCCATAGACGTCGCCGATGAAATTGAGGTACTCGATCCCCTTGAGGCGCTCATAGATTTCGGGCTCATCCGGCACGTAGGCGGTCATGGCCTTGGTGCGGAGGGCTTCGAGGCGGTTGTCCAGGCCGCCGATCCTGATCGTCCCGCCGTCGGGCTTGAGGATGCCGACGATCATCTTGATGGTTGTCGTCTTGCCCGCTCCGTTCGGCCCCAGAAAGCCGAAGATTTCCCCGGGAGGGACGGTCAGGGTCAGGTCGTCGACGGCTCGAACGGCGCCTTTGTTATAGCTTTTCGAGACATGGAGAATTTCGATCATCGGGCCTCCTCGGCGCTTTTCCTTAACCCATCCTCTAGAGTCATACGAACAACCGCAGTCCGGGTTCAGGGCCTGATCGAGAGGGTGACTTTCAGCACTCCGCGGTCTTGGAGAGGGAAGAAGCGGGCGGCCGGGTCGAACCTCCTCTCCCAGTTCTTGTTGTACACGAGATAGATGTCGTTGCCGGGCCGGACTTGCCAGCGCAACCGGGCGTTCCATCCCAGCTCGCGGGAGATATCGTCGTACTGGATGTAGTTCATCAGCCCCAGGTCCGGTGAGAGGAAGAAGTCGGCCTTGATTTCGTAGACGTTTTCCCGGAAGTTCCCCTGGGGCAGCCGGCCGCGCACGAGGTCGATCCGGAAAGACAGGTTGGCGTAGCCGTCCAGTTTGACCGCCAGGCCCAGGGTCGTCTCGTTCAGATGGCCGGAATAGAACCCGCCGAAAGTATAACCGGCGTCGAGAACAGCGAACCGATGGCTGGCCGTGTTGAACGAGAGCTGGGTGTTGGTGAAATTGTACGGGCCGGCGGGCAGGACGACCCCGCGGGCGACCTCGAAATCGTAGGGGAGGATATCGCGGGTGGGACTGACTTCGAGCTGAAACCTCTCTCCGCTCTCGGTCTGGAGGCTCAGGGGCGTGAATTGAATCCGCCGCGTCTCCAGCCGGCCGGAGAGGTCCCAGTAGAAGTCGAAGCTCGTCTGGAAAAAGAATTGCCGGACGATATCGTCGAGAGGCCCCCTCTCGGGCCTCGGCTGGTAAGCCAGCCGGACAAAAAAGGTCTGGAAGCTTTGCCGCATCATGTAGCCGATCCCGGGTTCCAGGGCCTCTCCGTAGTAGGCATACGTGCTCTCGATGTTCCAGAGGTTGTTGGGGTAATTCGCCCGCAGGCCGAAGCCGTGGTGGCGGCCGGCCTTCTCGTTCCAGTTGTA
>Ga0079037_100001434_pt1 | contig 12409 bp, 9 predicted proteins | sample Mud3Dept4metaG_FD_71479 | JGI IMG/M metagenome (GOLD analysis project Ga0079037, IMG submission 71479) | Freshwater wetland microbial communities from Ohio, USA, analyzing the effect of biotic and abiotic controls - Mud 3 Core 4 Depth 4 metaG | ecosystem: Environmental > Aquatic > Freshwater >... | reverse complement strand
CGCGCAGCGGAACTGAGGGACTTAGGGACGAAGGGACTAAGAGACTGAGAGACGAAGGGACTAAGAGACTTATGGTATCCAGGCTGAAACTAATGACTGGTATAATTTTGAGTATTGTTTTTGCTGTTTTGTTCTCGGCAATGTGGATTGTTCTGGACAGGTTAACGGATTCTCCTGTACCTGCATGGGATTCCTTCATCACATCACTTTCAATAATAGCCACATGGATGCTTGCGAGAAAAATATATGAGCACTGGTTCCTGTGGATTGTTGTCAACATTGTCGCCACCGGCTTGTTTATCTTCCGGGGATTATATCCCACGGCAATTCTATATGTTATTTATTTGATTATGTCTTTTGCGGGATTGAAGGCTTGGAAAGCCTCCATTGTCAGTAATTGAAACACTTCACATAATTATTCCGTTTAACATTTATAGAAAACCAACACGAGTTTTTTGGAAATAGCATACCTTTATTGCCATGTCTTCAAAAACCGTGATACTTGCTGACGGCAGTTTTCCTTCGCATGAAATACCTCTGGATTACCTCAGAAATGCCGGGAGGATAATCTGTTGCGACGGAAGTGCGGAAGCCCTCGTAAATGCAGGGTTACTTCCGGATGCGATTGTTGGAGACCTCGATTCGCTGAAGAAGACGATCGCAAAACAATTTTCCGACCGATTGTTCCGGGATAAAAGCCAGGAGACCAATGATCTGACAAAAGCAGTGAAATGGTGTGCGGAAAGGGGATATGGGGAAATCGTTATCGTGGGTGCAACAGGCAAAAGGGAGGATCATACTATCGGGAATATATCATTGCTCGCCGAATATGTAAAGGATATGGAGGTGATAATGGTAACAGATACAGGAATCCTTCTCCCTTTCACAACCAGCTGTAAGGTATCATCTTTTCCCGGACAGCAGGTCTCGGTCTTCTCTGTTGATACGGAAACTGAGATCACCTCAAAAGGTTTGAAATACCCTCTGAAGAAGAGAAAACTGAAAAACTGGTGGACAGCAACACTCAATGAAGCAGTTGGTACAAGCTTCACACTGGAATTTAACGGGGGACCGGTTATCGTTTACCTCGAATTCCCCGGGCCGGATTCATAGGAACTTCAGCTCTTTTACCAGATTGATCAGCTGCACCCGGCTCTTTACATTTGTCTTTATATAGATCCGGTGGGTGTGGTCCTTTACTGTTTGCAGGCTTATGAAGAGCTTTTCCGATATCTCCTTGTTGCTAAGTCCGTTGCAGATCTCCCATATTATTTCCGATTCACGGGGCGATATCTCATACTTCCTGCAGAATTCTTCAAATGATAAATTCCCGGCAGGTTCAGAGGCAGATGCCAATAACATTGTACCATAGCTGAGATAAACAGGAAGGAATGTATTGCCGCCGAAAAAGGTAAAAATGAAAATCAGTCCTAACCAGGGTTGTGTTGTATAAAAAAGCAGCAGAGTACACTGAGTTGCCGTTATCAATGAAAGCACGGGAGCAATTATCCTCCTGTCATAATCGTGAATGACCGCCCGGGCTTTTCTTGGTAAGTGGATAAGATATGATGCAAGTAACGAATAGGCGAAGTTCATTGCAATCAGGAAATACCTGATAAGTTCGGTCGGTTCCGTCGAGTTCTTTCGTGCAATGATATATCCCAGGATAAACAATATCGAGAAATTCATGATCAGGAATCCGAATACAAACCATTTGCTGATCTTCCTTCCTGATATGCCGGATGAAAACTGAATGAGCATCAGCCATGCAAAGACCAGGAAAGGCAATCCCATGAGCAATGCGATATTTGAAAACCTGGTAAAAAGTTCAGAGGATATATAGGGCGCAAGGAATGCCCCGATCAGCACGTGCCCCCATATTCCGTAAAAGCCAAACGTAAAAATAAAGACCTGATAATAAAGAAGAAAGGAGAAATTTTCTGATTTATAGGTATTTCTCAGCCTGGATGCAAGAAAAATACCGGCTGAAGCAAGTGCCACAGATAAAATAAAAACCAGGTAAAAGAGAATCTTGAGCATTATATAAAGGTATAAAATTCATATTAACCGCAAAGTTCGCAAAGAAATTATGCTTACTGTTTGACGTTGTGTACTTTAAGCCATCTTTGTGTGCTTCGCGGTTTAATACGGAAAATATTCACCACTACTAAAGTATTGCATACCATACTAAAGTAGGAATCTGAAAAATCACTACTATAGTATTAAGTCTGTTAAAAAAACAGGGTTTACATTTGCTATGAAATATTAACTAAACGTAAAACAATTATGAATGCAACAATGGAAACAATTAGAGAATACAAGCTGGTCCCGACCTTTGGTGACAGTTATGGGACGGGCTGGAAAGTAATGATGGGTAATTTTCTGAGATTATTACTGGTTGTTTTTGTACTGGCCATTCTGACCGGCCCGATGAAAGGATTGAATTTCAATTTCGATGGAAATGAATTCAAGGATCTCCCATGGAAATGGGAAGGTGACTGGGGACAGCTCTTTGGACTGGCATCGCTCGGAGCATTTGCAGTTATCATCGGTATGCTTGCACTGGCATATACATTCCTGGCATTACCTGTAGTGAGGTATGGCGCCAAGATGATCTTCGTGGAATCAGTAAGGAAGATCAAACCGGATTTTGAATGGCTTATCAGGGGATTCTGGACGAACTACCTGAATATCATCCTTGCAAACCTGCTGGTTTTTGCTCTGGTGGCGATTGGTCTTTTTGCCCTGTTGGTGCCGGGGATAATCATTGCATGCCGCCTGGCTTTTGTCCCATATATAGTTATGGATAAAAAGCTTGATCCGATCGAATCTGTTGAACTTAGCTGGAAGCTAACCAGGGGACACGGCTGGACCATATTCCTGATGGGATTTGTATCGTTCTTCATTTACATTTTTGGATTAATTCTTTTATTTGTCGGAATCTTCCCGGCAACAATGTGGGTCAAAAGCTCATTTGCATCAATTTATCAGTCGGTGCTTAATGAGAAGGAAAAACCTGTGGAAGTACCGGTTGCCGCTTAAGCAGAAATAGCACTCACTTTCTAAATAGTTTTAACCTGCCGTGATTATAACTCCGGCAGGTTTTCCCGTTTACAGGTATCCTCTTTGCTAAACCTTCATTTTGGTTGACATCTACGTATTAAACTACGTATTATAATACGGTGTTTAATACGTAGATTCGGCGTAACAAACTGAATTGAAATCCCCTTTTTAAGGGATATTTGCTTTGAGGCAAGCACTGATTACACAAATAAAGAATTGTCTACTATTTTCTTTTTTTACCTGAAGTATTCAATTTTTTTACGTTAGTTTGTGAAATATCATTTTCAAAATTATGACTTAAAAGCCATGAAGATCCACTAAAAAGGGGATAGCAGATATAAACTTCCAAATTAGTTGTACTATCCTGAAATAATTACATATTTAAAACCAAAACTAAAATAGCAATATGAACAACACAATTAAATTAATTGCAGTGCTTTTGTTTAGCCTGGCAATGAATGCGGAAGGTCAGATTAAAGTCGATCTAAAGAAGAAACTTGAGAATGCTGTAAACAGGAGAGCAAACCAGAAAGCCGATCAGGCTATTGACAAGAGTCTGGATGCCGTTGAAGAGGGCATCACGGGAGAACCTAAAAAAGAGGGAAATGCAGAACAAGCTTCTGAACCTCAAAAGAATCAGAACGATCAGTCGGCAGGGAAAAGTGATGAAGGACCGGGAAATAAAACATCGGGACAGGAGCAGACCTCGCTTCAGGCATATTCAAAATATGATTTTATTCCTGGAGAAAAAGTTATTTTTTATGATGATTTCAGCCAGGATGCTGTAGGTGACTTTCCGGCATTATGGAATACCAACGGAACTGCAGAAGTGGTAACAACCAATTTATTTCCCGGTAACTGGATGAAATTTGTGATGAGGGAATGTGTATGGACCGATGCTTTACTGAGTTTGCCTGACAATTACACAATTGAATTCGATATAATTCCGATCAAGGGCGAAGAAAATGGAATGGGAGGTTATCTTATGCGGCTTATGCAGGCTAAAAATGCAAAAGCGTGGGATTCCGGCTCAGCCCCGGGGAATGGAGGTTTCTGTTTAAATGTTGAATACACCGGCAGACCAACTTATCATACCTGGCTGAATAAGGCTGATTGTCAAAACTTAAAGTTAAACGGGTATAAAGATGATGCGATCTATAAGCAAAAAGAAAATCAGAAATACCATATCGCCATGTGGATTCAAAAATCAAGAATTCGTCTGTACCAGGATCAGAACAAGATGATCGATCTGCCCAAGGCTTTTCCAACTGATTGTGTGAAACCTGACAGACTCCGGTTTGAATATGGTGCTGCCATGGTGAGCAATATACGTATTGCCGTTGGTGCTCCGGATATGCGCAACAAGTTGATAAGCGAAGGCAAGCTGATTACTTATGGAATCTATTTTGATGTAAATAAGGATGTTGTTAAGCCCGAGTCGTACGGAACACTTAAAGAAATTGCTGCGATCCTGAATGAAGTTCCGGATGTAAAAGTTAAAATAGTCGGCCATACCGACAGCGATGGTGCCGATGCGGCAAACCTTGATCTATCAAAACGCCGTGCAGCATCAGTTAAAAACGAACTTGTCAAGTCCTTCGGAGTCAAAGGGGACCGTCTTGAAACAGATGGTATGGGTGAAGGTCAGCCTGTAGCACAAAATGATTCACCGGCCAACAAAGCCCTTAACCGCAGAGTTGAATTTATTAAAATGTAAAATATGAAGAAATTATTATTTATACTCATAACTGCATGGGTTGCAGTGGGTGCTTCAGCCCAGTTTGTAACAGAAGGTTACCTTAAAAAGATTCCGGCATTGCCTAAGGATTCATGCAACATTTCAAAATCAGATGCTGTAAGTTTCGCACAGCAGGTAAGCGTTATCATGGAAGAGGTTAATAACTCATTAGGACAAATGAACCGTAATACCAGGCAATCGGCAAAAGCCAATGAAGCAGTTGCAAAAGAACAGGCAATGAAGCAGATGGCGCAGTTCGGAATGTCGCAGGAAGATATGGTCAAAATGAAGAGCGGAAAGATGACTGCAGCAGAAAAGCAGGCTCTGGCAAATAAAATGATGATGCAGCAAACCAATATCTCAGTTGATGAAATGAAGGCTGTATCGGGAATGAGCCAGGAAGGTAAAAAAGCTTACTCCGAAGCATTAACAACCGAGATGATGGCCACCGGACAAGCCAGTCAGATTAAATCTTCCGCTCCGGGAAATGCAACAATAGTCGGTACATTTGTAATGGATCAGCAACAAATAATGACGAGGATATCTGACCGGTACCAGAAGATCCCCGGCCTTTACGATGCTATTGAAAATGATCCTGAGAGACAGCAGATGCTTACCAGGATGGCAAACTGGAAGAGCAAATGGACTTCGTTAGGGGGAGTTGATGCCGGACAGGGAAAACAAATGGATTCACTTGCTTTCCTGATAAAAAAAGAACAGATCAAGTATTGTGATAAATTCACTCCCCTGTATCGCAATGCACTCCGGGTTCATTTTTCAGTGATAAAATCATCCCTTCCCGACTACCGGCGTTTGGCGGAGATAACCGGAAAGATAGCAGAATCCCAGACAGGAGTTCCATCCCCGGCAGGGGGAAGTGATATTACAGGTATGAATGCTTTAAAGGAATACCTTGGCAAATTAAATGATGCCTGTAAATTCAAGCTCTATTATCCTGAGGATAATTAAGGAATTCAGTTAAAATGCTACAAATCAGATATGTATTGGTATTTTTAATGCTATTCCTGCCGGTATTGACAGGCGCTCAGACAACACAGTCACCTGAACAGACACGGCAGCAGATGGCAAAGATCAGGCAGACTACAAACTGGAATGATCCTGCTGCTGCAAAAAAGGCAAATGAGGAAATCAGGAAGCTGGCTGGTCAGCTCAGCGGGGGTAAAATCCCGGGAATGCCCGGTTCCGGTCAGCAACAATCAGCCGCCGCTAAGACAGCATCATTAGGTATCAAGACGGAAGCCGCAACAAAAGAAAATATTCTGGCAATTGCGGACAGATTCTATAACAGGTCGTTTAAAGAACTGGATGCTGTGACGAAAAACAAGTTTAATTCCGATTTCAAAGCAGCGGTTGAAGCCGAATTCACTCTGGAGGCGGTAAGAAATCTGGCCAGTAACGGAGGCGTTCAGCTGACTTTCGGGAACGACCATCATATTGCCTGTGTTTATATTGCATCGGCAGTAAAGGCATTTCCAACAGATACCCTCAGTGTCAACAATTTCGGTGCATATCTGCGGAATATCGATTCAACTGCCATTTCAATAACGGTTTTACTATATGCGAATAAGCTCTTCTCTCAAAGTCCGGTAATACTTACCCAGTTAGGCAACAGTTATTTTGAACTGAATGATTTAGTCAAAGCCGAATCTTACTATAAACAGGCGATTAAAATTAATCCTGATTTCGGACAGGCTCATTCTTCGCTTTGTGATCTTTACATCAAACAAAACCGTATGAAGGATGCCCTTCTCGAGCTGTTCGCAGGTGTAAAAGGGATGGGGTTCTCCTATAACCAGGCAACAAATAATTTCTCACAGTTGAAGGCACAGGCTGAGAATTCGTCTGACGATACGACAGACAAGGAAAAATTCTGGGATGAAACCAGGAACCAGATGAATCCTCCCGATCCTCTTGCTTCACTAATACCTGAAGTTGATAGGTTAAAAATGCCAGGATTCGGTAATTGCGTTCTTGTAGCGGACTGGATGGAAGGGGGAGGATACGCAGCTGCCGTTCAGGCTTATCAAAACTTCCATGGCCAGCTTATGAAATTTACTGACGAGTTTAACCAGGTACAGTTCGAAAAGCCTAATATCCCGCCGAGTGCCGTTCTGCGGGATTATCCGAATGAAAGATTTGCTCTTGATTGCATAACCGAATATTTCTTCAGGGAATCTAAAGATGAAGCGGATGATTTTCAGGGTGCGGTTGATGAAATCATTGAAGAACTAAAGGAGGATGCAGACGTCTATTTTCAGAATGCGGAACGGATTACCAGGGATTATACAAAATGTGCAGAAGGTTGCAGCACTGATAATTATTGCCTGGCAGAATGCAAACGGGTTTATTGCACCAGTGAATGCCCTGCAGCTAATAAATTCAATTCCCAGCTTCAGGGACACTATAATGATTACCTGGCGGAATTTGACGATACACGGGATAATCAGAAGAAGATTCTCAATGATCTCTATGAATTTACTGGTCAATGGTTTTCAAAAATTGAAAGTCCCTACTGGAGCAGGATCTATGCTTACGAAATACAGAGGGTTGCTCTTACAATCATTGGAAATGCGTATATGGCTTATCAACAGCCATTTCCCGCCCCGGTACATAATATTTGCGGCACAGATTGTTCAGTATATGCCAATCCATATCCCATACCACCGGAAGAGGTAAAGAAGAAAACACCCAAAGCCATCCCGTGCCCCGATATTGTTAAGGGGAAGATCGGTTTTGGAGCCTGTGATCTGAGCCTTGATTGTGAAAGTATTGAATTCGGTTGTGCATTCGGAGCAGCCGCTTCAGTGAAGAGAAATTTTGTTAGAAAAACCACAACCGGCTTCCTGGGAGTAGGTGTCAAAGGCAGTGTCGGTTTCATAGGTGCAGGAGTCACTGCCGGTTATCAGGTGACTGTAACTGACAATAATGAAATAGAGAGTTTCCAGGGAAAATACAGCGCTTCTGTTTCACTCGGACCGGGTATTACGAAGCTTGGAGCAAGTTATTCGGGAACCTATTCCGTCATGACCGGCCTGAAAGAAAATGTTGGCTTTAGTGCCGGGGGTAAGGCTAAATAAGAAAATAAACACGGATTAAAACTTAATTCATATTTTGATAAATCCTAAAACGCAATTGTATGAAGAAATTGCTTTCAATTCTTGCATCGTTTCTGCTGCCGGTTACAGTTTGCCTGGCACAGGAACTTCCGCTTATTACCGATAAACAGGGTACTTTTAAAATCCTCAGCAGGACTGATTATGTCGGTTATGACTGCGGATACACAAAAGCAGAAATAGCAGCTAACCTCCAGAGAATAACCGACCTGGTAAACGTTGTCAGGCAGAACCCTGTCCTCACCGATCTTAAGGGTTTCGAAGGCAGGGCAAGGATATATAATCTCAGCTGCAAGGATGTCGGCGGTTACGGAATACCGTCAAGGATAAGCTTTGAATTTGCTTCCTGGTTCAGGAAAAAGGACGGTACTCCGGCAATGGGACTGATCGAACCTCCGGAGTGGTCGCTCTATATCAACCAGGCTAAACCCGGCTGGGAGGCATCTTACGGTCATGATGCCAAACACGGTTACTTCACAGTACCTCTAAGAAAGAAGACTATGGAGCCGGGGATTGACGTTTACGACGGTGAGTGGTTCGTAATTTATGACCCATCGAGGCCCCCCTACTGGATCCCCGTCACAGTCAATGAAGCTTTCGCGGCTGTGAAGGAAAACATGAACAGCCAGAAAGACGATATTGCTGCAGCATATTTAAAGGAATATGTAGAGAAGGAATATGCGGAGATACCTGAGGCAGACCGCAATAAACGGGCATATTTTGGCGGAGGGGTTTCAAGGGTTAGCGCCTCTCACGGAGCGGAAGCCCAGGATAGCATATTTCCGTATATAGTAAGAGTGAATCCGGAATACTGGAACCGGAATCTGTCAAGATCGGCAATCCAGTTTATTAATTTCCATTCGATACAGAACAAGGAATATTTAAGGAAAATAAAGGAAGAATATCTTCAGAATAACAGCATCAGCTATAATGTAAAGCGATTTGAGGAGTCATTTGATATGGATGATATCCGAAGGTTGGTTCCATTGATCGGGAAATAGCAGGCTGGATTCGAATTCTTTCCGGCTTTCTTTAATATGAGAATCTCATATTTATTGTTTCAAATTTTCGTAACTTTATTCGTTAAAACATAAATTATTTAAATATGAAAACCAGGACTTTATTCTTCATGGCAGCCTTTGCTGTCATGTTACCTTTTTCGTCAAACGCTCAGGTAGGAAATATCCTCAAGAGCAGGATAAACAAGGCCATAAATAAAAAGGTCGATGAAAAAATCGACACTGCAATCAATAAGAAAATAGAAGAAACTCAACAGAGCCAGGATAGCCAGCCAACTGAAAGTGAACCGCAAGGCAAACCCGGAAGGCTCGGTGCAGGTATCCTTGGCGGAAAAACCGACATCAAACATAATGATGAATATGATTTTACGGGAAGGATATATATGCAGATGGAGGCTTATGATAAAGACAAGGTGTCAAAGTCCGATTATTTTACATATTATAATGCAAATACGTTAAATGCCTGTATTGAGCTCAGGATTTCTGATCCTGAAGGAAGCGGTGCCACTGTACCTACTCTGTTCCTTTTTGATAACGATAACAGATGTTTTATGATGCTCATGGAGGGGAAGGATGCAAAAACCGGAATAATATCATCAATCCCTGATGATTCAACTCTTACGGCACAGGCTGGAACCCCAAAAGTAAAAGAAGTTAACAATGCAACAATTACTAAAACAGGCAATACAAAAATGATCGCAGGATTCAGATGCGATGAATACAAGATAGTAGATCCTGATGTAGAAGGCTATTCAAATGCCTGGATGACAAAAGATGTTAAGGTGAAAGCAGATAAAAAGAACTGGGGAAAAGCAGGAATGCCGACATATTATGATTATCCCGGATTTGAAGATGCAATGATGCTTGCTCTTGAGTCATACGATAAAAATAACAAGCTGGAAATGAAGATGGAAACCAGGGAAATAAATGATAATTTCAAGCATTCTGTATCTACAGTAGGGTATGTATTAATTAAAATGAATTTCGGTCAGGCAGGGGCAAAGAAGAAAAGATAACCCCCAGCCATCATCAGTCAACCGACTGATGATGGCTTGCCCCCTAAAGGGGGCATAATACACAGGCATTTAGCGAGTTATCTTGTAGCCAGGAATCAGCCCCCCTTTAAGGGGGTGCCGCAAAGCGGCGGGGGGTTCTTTCTCAGCTTTGCAAACCTGAGCAGCAGCTTCTTTCTGCCTGCATTTTCAAATTCCACCGATGCGGTAGTATTTGGTGCTTCACCTTCGATTGAGACGATAATTCCGTTTCCGAATCTTTCATGCTGAACAGTATCGCCTTCGGTAAATTCTGAAGGATCACTGCCATTAAATGGTGTTATAGTATGACTTCTGGTTTCCGGAAGTCTTTTGAGACGTGGTGCCGGTTTGTATACTGAAGGCTCCTCCCGGAACGCCGGAGGTATGTCTCCGGTACTTCTTTTTGTCCTGAAGGGCTTTCCTCCCGTCTGCGGGTAATGAAGAAAGCCGGGATCTACCTCGCGAAGGAATCTGCTGGGATTGCACCTTTCGAGATTTCCCCATTTATACCTGTTGAGCGCATAGCTGAAAGTTGCCTGCTTCTTTGCCCTGGTAAGAGCGACATAGAACAGGCGCCTTTCTTCCTCAAGCTCCTTTGAACTGCCTGCTGACAACGGAGAAGGGAAAAGGGTATCTTCCATTCCGACAATATACACATGCCTGAATTCCAGTCCTTTGGCGGAATGCATAGTCATCAGGGTCACCTTGTCGCGGTCCTCCTTCTTTTCATTATCCTGATCGGTAAGCAGGGCGACATTTGACATGTATGCTTCGAGCGTCGAGGGTTCGCCATTGGTTTCGGCGGCTTCGGTAAATATCTTGATTGCATTCAGCAGCTCTTCCAAGTTCTCGTAACGGCTGATCTCCTCAGGCAATTTCCCGTCTCTCAGATCTTTCATGATACCTGACCCGTAAGCAATCTCTTTTGCCTTGGAGTATGCATCCGACTTATCCGCATTAAGAGATAATGTTTTGATTAGATCAGCATACAGTGATAATTTCCTAACAGTTCCCGCATTGAAATGCCCGGGATACTTTGCAGAATCTGCAAGGATGTTCCAGGCCGGCACATTCCCCTCTGCAGCCAGATCCAGTATTTTCTGTACAGTGGTATCACCAATTCCCCTTTTAGGATAGTTAACGGATCTTTTAAGAGCCTCTTCATCTTCCGGATTGATGACCATTCTGAAATAAGCCAGTATATCCTTTATCTCCTTCCGCTCATAAAATGACAAACCACCGTAGATCTTGTAAGGGATGTTTTTTCTGCGGAGTGTCTCTTCAAATATCCTGCTTTGCGCATTTGTCCTGTAAAGAACCGCAAAATCTTCCCACTTCAGCTGCTGGGTCAGCCTCCTGTCAAAAATATCCGATGCAATGTTGAAACCTTCTTCAGTATCCGTCAAAGCCTGTATTACCATGATCTTTTCCCCGGGTTCATTTTTTGAAAAGACTGTTTTATGGATCTGTCCGTCATTATTTGCTATTATCCCGTTGGCAGCGTTCACAATTGTCTGAGTGGACCGGTAATTCTGTTCAAGCTTGAAAAGATGATAATCGGGGTAATCATCCCTGAATTCCAGGATATTTTCAATCCTTGCCCCCCGGAATGAATAGATGCTCTGTGCGTCATCTCCCACAACACAGATGTTCCTGTGGATGGCTGAAAGCTTTTTAACAATAAGATACTGGGCATAATTGGTATCCTGGTATTCATCAACCAGAATGTATCTGAATCGTTCCTGGTATGAAGCGAGAACATCCGGGAAATCCCTGAAAAGAATATTGGTATTAAGAAGGAGGTCATCAAAATCCATTGCATTTGCCCTGAAGCAACGCGTTGCATATATTCTGAAGATTTCAGCCATAAGGGGCATCCTGCTTGCCTTGTCATATTCATGCATTGAGTTGTCGGCAGCATACATGCTGGCAGTTATCAGGTTATTTTTAGCTGTTGATATCCTGGCGGCAATAACTCCGGGCTTATATACATTGTCATCAAGGTCAAGCTCCCTGATTATGGTACGGATAAGGCTTTTTGAATCAACGGAATCATAAATAGTATAATTTGATTTATATCCCAGCCTGTCTCCCTCAATTCTGAGTATTCTGGCAAAGATTGAATGAAAGGTCCCCATCCAGAGAAAGCGTGCTATTTCGTTGCCGGCGATGCTGGCGATCCTCTCCTTCATCTCTCCTGCAGCCTTGTTAGTAAAAGTAAGCGCAAGGATCTTTCCGGCCTGGACACCCTTTCGGAGGAGATGTGCAACACGATAAGTGAGAACGCGGGTCTTGCCGGCACCGGCACCGGCTATCACGAGTGCAGGGCCTTCAGTGTTGATAACTGCCTGTTTCTGAGCTTCGTTCAGATCGTCAAGATAATTATGAACCATTTATTTTTCAGAATTACAGCGTTCCGGG
>Ga0079037_100001432_pt1 | contig 12415 bp, 12 predicted proteins | sample Mud3Dept4metaG_FD_71479 | JGI IMG/M metagenome (GOLD analysis project Ga0079037, IMG submission 71479) | Freshwater wetland microbial communities from Ohio, USA, analyzing the effect of biotic and abiotic controls - Mud 3 Core 4 Depth 4 metaG | ecosystem: Environmental > Aquatic > Freshwater >... | reverse complement strand
TCTACGCCGACGCCGACCACCCCGCCGCCGACGGCAACGCCCACGACGCCGCCCCCGACTCCGACTCCGACCACCCCGCCGCCGACGGCCACGCCGACACCGCCGCCCCCGACTCCGACCTCGACGCCGACTCAGACTCCGACGCCGACTCCGGCAGGCGTCACGCTGAGCTCCCTGCAGTCGACGATCTTCACTCCGAGCTGCGCTCTATCTGGCTGTCATACCGGCGGGAGCCCCAGGGCGGGCCTGAATCTCAGCGCCGGACAGTCCTACTCCAACCTCGTCAATGTACCCGCGACGACGCAGCCCGGGATCCGGGTGATCCCCTTCAACGCCACGGGGAGCGTTCTCGTGATTCAACTCGCCGGGGGCCATCGAAACGTGTCGGCCGCCAACCAGAACAACATCAAGAGCTGGATCACGGCCGGCGCCCTGAACAACTAGAAGCGCCCGGTCTTCAGGGCCGGGGGCGCCGGGGGACGAGCGGCTGTACCCGCCGCTCGTCCTTCGACTCCTCCATCTCCTCGGGCGTCCGCGGCCAGTCACCTTTCAGAAGGCGCGAAAGGGCGCGGTCGGCGAGGAGGCGCCCGCCCGTCTGGCAGCCGGGGCAGTAGTTCGTCTCGCTCTCGGCGAAGACGATCCGCTGGACGTCGGTGCCGCAGGCGGGGCAGGGCTTCCCGAACTTCCCGTGGACGGCCATCTCCGGGCGGAAGGCGGTGACCCTGGCCGGGAACGTGTCGCCCGCCTCGGCGCGCAGCCGCTCCGTCCACGAGACGAGCGTCGTCCGCACCGCCTCGAAGAGGCGTGCCATCTCGCCGTCCGAGAGCTTCCGTGTCAGGGCGACGGGGGAGAGCTTCGCCATGTGGAGGATCTCGTCGGAGTAGGCGTTCCCGATGCCGGAGAAGAGGCGCGGGTCGGTCAGGGCGCGCTTGACCGTGTGGCTCTCCATCGTCAGGGCCGTCCGGAAGGACGACAGATCGGCCTCGAGAACCTCGAGGCCGCCGGGGTCGAAGGCGGCGAGCGCGTCGAGGCCGCGGACGAGGCGGATCCACGCCCTTTTCTTCGGGCTCGCCTCGGTCAGGAGAAGCGTCCCGGAGGGGAAGTCGAAGGCGGCGAGGCCGGTCCGTCCGGGGATCGCGGCGGGGGCGGCCCCCGGCTTCCAGGCGAGGCGGCCGGCGATCATCAGGTGAACCACGAGGTAGAGGTCCCCCTCGAGCGCGAGGACGATCCGTTTCCCCATCCTGCGGACGGAGAGGACGTGCCGCCCCTCGGCCTCCGCGAGGGCGGGGGTCACGGAACGGAGGACGAAGGGGCTCCTCAGGCGGATCCGGCGGAGCGAGGCGCCGGCGACGCGGCGGGCGAGATGCTCGACGTAGAGCGAGACGTCCGGCAGTTCGGGCATTTCCCGGCGAGAATAAGCCCCATGCCGACGATGTTCTGCCGGAAGGACGAGGAGTCGCGGGCGTCGGCCCGGGCCGGGCGCGCGACGCTTCCTCCCGACCAGCTCGTCTCGGGCGTGGCGCGCCTCGGCCGCGTCGCCTCCCTCGGCGCCGCGGTGACTTTCCTCTTCACCGTCATCGGACAGACCGTCTTCCGCGGGGCGCCCCCCGGCGCCGATCCCGGAGGGCTCGCCCTGATCGGGGAGATCGGCGCGATCCTCGTTTCTCTGGGGATGTTCGCGGTGACGCGGCGGAAGGACCTCGCGCCCGCGGCGATCCTCGACCGGGGCCTCGTCTACCAGGTCGCGATGGGCTTCATGCTGGCGCTCATCACCCATTCCTTCCGCCCCGCGGGGGGCTCGCTCGGCCTCGGCTGGTCGGACGTCTCGATCTGGCTCGTCTCCTACACCCTCATGGTCCCGTCCACGATCGGAAAGCGGACGCTGGCGACCGTGGCCACGGCGCTCATGGACCCGCTCGGCCTCCTCGTCCACGTGGCCGCCGGCAAGCGCGTGCCCGGATCCCTCGAGCTCGTCGCCCTCTTCCTCCCGACGGCGGTCGCGGCCGTCATCGCCCTCGCCGGCGCGCGGGTCGTCCACCAGCTGACCGTCGACGCGGGACAGGCGCGCGAGATGGGCTCGTACCGGCTCGTCTCCCTGATCGGGCGGGGCGGGATGGGCGAGGTCTGGCGGGCCGAGCACCGGATGCTGGCGCGGCCGGCGGCCATCAAGATCATCCGCCCCGACGGGGCCGGCGGGAGCGAGGCGATCGCGCGCTTCCGGCGGGAGGCCGAGGCGACGGCCCGGCTCCGGTCCCCCCATACGGTCCAGCTCTACGACTTCGGCCTGACGGACGACGGCTGCTTCTACTCCGTCATGGAGCTGCTGGACGGCTTCGCCCTCGACGACCTCGTCGAGCAGTGGGGGCCGGTTCCGGCGGCGCGGACCGTGCACATCCTCCTCGGGGTCTGCCGCTCGCTCCGCGAGGCGCACCGGCAGGGGCTCGTCCACCGCGACATCAAGCCGGGAAACGTCTTTCTCTGCCGCTCCGGAACGGAGGTGGACCACGTGAAGGTCCTCGACTTCGGTCTCGTGAAGGAGGTCGCCGGCAGCGACGTCTCGGTCACCCAGACCGGCTTCGTCACCGGGACGCCCGGTTTCATGGCCCCCGAGATGGCGCTCGGCCGGAAGGATATCGACGGCCGGACCGACCTCTACTCGCTCGGCTGCGTCGGTTTCTATCTCCTGACCGGCGACACCGTCTTCGAGAAGAAGACGCCGATCGAGATGATCATGGACCACGCGAAGACGCCGCCGCCCCGCCCCTCCCAGAAGTCGGGCGTCGCGATCCCGGACGGGCTCGAGGACCTGTTGATGGACTGCCTCGCGAAGGAGCCGAGGGACCGCCCCGAGAGCGCCCGCGAGGTGGAGCGTCGGCTCTGGGCGCTCTACCTGCCCGACATCTGGACCCCCGACATGGCCGAGCGCTGGTGGGCGGCCCACGCCTCGGCCCTCCCGCCGCCGGGGGTGCCGCGCCCGGCTCCCCTCTCGTCGCGCGGAACACCGGCGATCTGACGGAGAGCCGACATGTGCGGCCGCTACTTCTTCTTCACCCCGGCCGACATCGTGGCGGCCCGCTTCGGCCTCGAGGGCGTCCCGCCGCTCCGTGCGCGGTACAACGTCGCGCCGCAGTCCGAGGCGCCGGTCGTCGTCGCGGAGGGGGGCGCCCGCCGCCTCGTCGCGATGCGGTGGGGGCTCGTTCCGTCCTGGTCGAAGGACCCCGCCTCGGCCTACCGGATGATCAACGCGCGGGCCGAGACGGTTCCGGAGAAGCCGAGCTTTCGCGGCCCCTTCCGGCGGCAGCGCGCCCTCGTCCCCGCCGACGGCTTCTACGAATGGAAGAAGGAGGGGAGCGGGAAGCGCCCCTTCGCCCTCCGCCTCGCGTCGAGGGAGCCCTTCGCGATGGCGGGCCTCTGGGACCGGTGGAAGACGCCGGAGGGGGGCGAGCTTCTCTCCTTCACGATCCTGACGACCGCGGCGAACGAAGTTGCCTCCGCCGTCCACGATCGGATGCCCGTCATCCTCCCGCGCGAGGCGGAAGCCATGTGGCTCGACCCGACCGAAAGCGAGGCGGCGCTGAAGTCGCTTCTCGTCCCCTACGCGGGGGAGATGGAGGCCGTCTCCCTCGGGACGGCCGTGAACAACCCGCGGAACGACGGACCGGAGCTGCTGACTCCCGTCGCGTGACGGCCGGTCACGACGGGGGGAGCGGCGGCGGCTGGACGGGGCCTCCCTCCTCGCTGCCGGCCACCTCCACGCGGTTCCGCCCGCGGCGCTTCGCGCGGTAGAGGGCGTGGTCGGCCGCGCGGACGAGCGCCTCGGCCGAGGCCGGCTCGTCGGAGCTGATCGCGGCGACGCCGAAGCTCGACGTGATCGTGACGGGAGGGGCCTCGGCGGGGCGGATCTCCTCGGCCTCGAGGCCGGCCCGGAGCCGCTCGGCGAGCGTGACCGCCTCCGCCAGGCCGCAGTCGGGAAGGACGACGAGAAACTCCTCGCCTCCCCACCGTCCCACGGCGTCGTGGGGCCGCACGAGGGTCTGGAGACGGCGGGCCGTCTCGTAAAGGGCGCGGTCCCCGGCCTGGTGTCCGTAGGCGTCGTTGATGTCCTTGAACCAGTCGAGGTCGGCGAGGACGACCGCGAACGGGCTCCCCTCGTGGCGCGCCCGGCGAAGACCCCGCTCGACGACGTCGAGGATGGCGGAGCGGTTCCAGAGGCCGGTCACGAGGTCGCGCGTCGCCTGCGAATGGAGCGCCTCGCGCGACTCCGTCAGCTCCCGCGTCTTCTCGTTCAGCTCGCGGACCAGCTCGCGCGCGAAGCGGATCGTGGAATGGAGCTTCCCCCGGACGAGGTCGGCGGGGCGGGACGCGACGCCGAGGTAGACACAGACCGCCCAGATGAAGAAGGCTTTCATCAGGCCGAGGGGCCAGTCGACGGGATGGCCGAGCCCCGAGCGGAGGACGAGCATGCCGAGATAGGCCACCGTCCCGAACTGCCCGTAGGCGAAGACGTGGAGGCTTCCACGCGAGGACTGGTTCGCGACGTGCGCCATCGGGACGAAGAATAGGAGGCTCCTTTCCGCCCCGGTCAGCCAGATGGCGGCCGTGATCGGAACGAAGTCGAAGACGAGGGCCGCGAGGGCGATCGGGAGCGTCGCGTCCGGCCCGCCGAACCGCGGGAGGAAGGCGGAGAGGGCCGCCCAGCCGAGGGAGAGGGCGAGCCACCAGTGAATCGCGTTGGTCGGGACCGGGGGGCCCACGAAGCGGCTGTGGAAGTAGATCCCCGCCGCCATGAAGAGGAATCCGAAGACCCGGAGGGTCGGGACCTGGACCGCGAACATCCGATGATCGCGCGCCCGCCTCCGCGATTCGGCGGCGGTCGGGTCGAGCTCGAGGTCCGGAGGTCGGCTGTTCATCGGTCGGGTCTGCGGGCGGAAGAGAAAGAGGATAGCCCGAACGAGGCGGGAGGGGCGCGCGGGCTCCGGCTGATCCAGAATCCCGGCGATGACCGGCCTCCTCCTCGCCGTCGCCCTTCTGGCCGCGGACGACCCGCAGACGCCGCGCGTCAGGAGCGAGGTCCGGGTCGAGCGGATCCTCCTCGACGCCTGGGCGACCCGGGCCGACGGCGAGCCCCTTGTGGGCCTCTCGCCCGCCGATTTCCGGATCACGATCGGCGGCCTTCCGGCCGAAGTGGAGGCGGTCGAGTGGATCCCGGCCGACGTCGCCGAATCCGCCCTGGACCCGGGAGGTCCTCCCGGACCGGCGCTCGTTCCTCCGGCCCCGGGGCGCCTCCTCGTCGTCTTCGTGCAGGGGGACACCGGACGGCACCGGACGATCGGGGCGATGCACGCCGGGCATCACCTCGACCCGTTTCTTGGGTCGCTCCTGCCGACCGACCGCGTCGCGGTCGTCTCGTACGACTCCCACCTGAAGCTGAGGCTCGACTTCTCGAACGATCCCGCCGAGATCCGGCGGGCCTTCTTCGAATCCCTCCTCTTCGGGCCGCCGTCTCCCCCCGCTCCCGCGGTCGTGCCGGGACCGTCGCTCGCCCGGCTTCTCGACCCGGCGGAATGCCGCGCTGCCGCCTCGGTCGACCGGGCCCTCGAGCTGGTCGCGGGCGCCCTCGGCGCGATTCCCGGAGGAAAGGCCCTTCTCTTCTTCGGCTGGGGTCTTCGCGTCGACCGGGGGCTCTTTCGCCCCGCCGAGCCTCACCCGGCGCTGAGGGCGCTCGAGCGCGCCCGCGTGACGGTCTTCCCGCTCGACATAACGCTCGCGGATTCCCACACGCTGTCGGTTGAGCTGACGGACGTGGCCGACCGTACCGGCGGAACCTACGAGTCCCTTTTCCACTTTCCCGAGGGGGTGCTCGGCCGGATCGCCCGCCGACTCTCCGGACACTACGTCCTCGTCTGCGTCCGCCCCGGGCTGCCCCGGGGACTTCACCGCGTGGAGGCCGCCCTCGCGGGGCGGCCGGGAGAGGTCCGGACCCGGACCTATACGACCGATCCATGAGAACGAAAACTCTCCGATACCTGGCCGCCGTTTCCGTGGTTCTCGTCCTGTCCGCCTGTTCGTCGGCCCCGCCCCAGACGCGGACGAGCCTCCGGGCCCTCGTCCTCGTCGAAGTGGCGGGCTCGGGGCCGGAGGCGGAGGCCTACGCGGTCCGGTTCCTCTCCGTCCTGTCGGACGCCGGCCTCGGCAACGTGGCAGACGCCCGCCTCGCGGGGGGAAGGCTCGATTCGCTTCGCGACGCGACGTCTGCGGAGGCGGCCCGCTTCCGGGCGGCCTGGCCGGGTGACGGCTATCTCGGCATCGATCTTCCGGGCTGCGGCCCCGCCGGAAGATCCGGAGGGGTCCGCTGTTCGGGTACGATCCGTCTCCTGTCGCCGGAGGGGAAGGAACTGGCGAAGGTGGAGGAGGGGGCCTCGAACTTCACCATGATCGCGGAGAACCCGGATCGGAGCCCCGAAGTGGAGGCGGCCCGGGCCGCCGCGGAGAAGGGGGCGAGAAAGCTCCTCGCGGCTCTCCCGCGGTGAGCCGTCCCGGCGGAGCATCCCGTTTCTTCTGAGTCATTTGAATCATCGCCGGAGGAGTCGGCACCCTAGAGACTCTCCGGCCGGAGGTTGTGCCCATGCCGTCCAGGGAACTCACTCTCGGTATCGTCGGCTCCGGCGGCGACGGCGTCATCACCGTCGGGGACATCGTCTCGCAGGCCGCGGCATTCGAGGGCCTCAACGTCATCAAGACGGAGGCGTACGGCCCGCAGATCCGGGGGGGCGAGTCGTCCTGCAACGTCCGGATCGCGGTGAAGCACATCGAGGCGCAGGCCGACCGCGTGGACGTTCTCGTCGTCTTCAACTGGGCCGACTACGGCCGGTTCAAGGGGGAGATGGTGCCGGGAGACGACGCCATCATCCTGTACGAAGCCTCGGACCCGACGCCGCCGCCGGAGGGAATCGCCGCGACCGCCCGACAGGTCCCCGTTCCCTTCGTCCAGATCGCCACGCAGGAAGCCGGGACGAAGGCGGCGAAGAACATCGTCACGCTCGGGATCCTCGCGGGGCTCTTCAACGTGCCGGGAGACGCGATCCGGGCCGCCATCACGAAGAAGTTCACCGGGAAGAAGGCGGGGCTGCTCGACGCGAACATGAAGGGATTCGAGGCGGGGGTCGCCTTCGCGAAGACGCTCGGCCCGATCGCGGAGGCGAAACGGCTCGAGTACACGAAGGGGAGCCCGAAGGTCCTCCTCTCGGGAAACGAGGCGTGCGCCATCGGCGCCGTCCACGCCGGCTGCCGCTTCTTCGCCGGCTACCCGATCACCCCGTCGTCCGAGGTGCTCCACTTCCTCTCCGAGTGGCTTCCCCGCGTCGGCGGCTCCGTCGTCCAGACCGAGGACGAGCTTTCCGCGATCGGCGCCGTCGTCGGCGCCTCGTTCGCGGGCGTCAAGTCGATGACCTCGACCTCGGGCCCCGGTCTCTCGCTGATGACCGAGACGCTCGGCCTCGCGGCGATGGCCGAGGTGCCCGCGGTCGTCTGGAACGTCCAGCGCGGCGGCCCGTCCACCGGCCTTCCGACGAAGAGCGAGCAGTCGGACCTCTTCCAGGGGGTCTTCGCCGGGCACGGGGACCAGCCGCGGGTCGTCCTCGCGGCCGAGGACGTCGAGAGCTGCTTCCACGCCACGGTCGACGCGTTCAACATCGCCGAGGAGTACCAGATCCCCGTCGTCATCCTCGCCGACCAAGCCATCGCACAGCGGCGCGAGACGGTCCGTCCCGAGTCGTTCCAGCACAAGGTGGTCGGCCGGCGCGTGCCGAAACCCGAGGAGATGGCGCCCTACAAGCGGTACAAGGAGACGGCGGACGGCGTCTCGCCGATGTCGTTCCCGGGAATCAAGGAAGGGATCTACCAGACGAACGGTCTCGAGCACGACGAGTTCGGCCGCCCCAGCTCGATGCATCTCCTGCACGAGAAGATGAGCGCCAAGCGCTACCGGAAGCTCCGCCCCATCCGGGACAACTACCACGACTTCTACCGGATGGGCCCCGAGAAAGCCGACCTCGGCATCCTCTGCTGGGGCTCCTCGAAGGGGCCGGTGCTGGAAGCCCTCGAGGCCGCGAACGCCGCGGGGGCGAAGGTGGCCGCCTTCTCGCCGAAGGTCCTCTATCCCTTCCCGAAGGCGCCGTTCCTCGATTTCCTCAACAGCGTCCGGAACGTCCTCATCATCGAGGTCTCCTACGCCGCCCAGTTCTACAAGTACATCCGCACCTTCATCGACCTCCCCGAGAACCGCGTGAGGGTCTTCGCCCGCTCGGGCGGAAAGAACCTGACCGTGCCCGAAGTCGCGGAGCAGATCAAGAAGACCCTGACCGACAAGCCGATGCGCGAGGAGGTGCTGATTTGAGCGCCACGATTCCCGCCTTCACCGCGGGTGACTACCGGACCGACCTGAAGCCCGTCTGGTGCGCCGGATGCGGCGACTTCGGCGTCCTGACCGCCCTCTACCGCGCCATGGCCGAGCAGCAGTGGAACCCCTGGGAAACGGTCGTCGTCTCGGGCATCGGGTGCTCGTCGCGCCTCCCCGGGTACGTCGCGACTTACGGCTTCAACGGCATCCACGGCCGCGCCCTCACGATCGCGACCGGCGTCAAGGTGTCCCGGCCCGAGCTGCACGTCGTGGCGGTCGGCGGGGACGGCGACGGCCTCGCCATCGGAGGGAACCACTTCCTTCATTCGTGCCGCCGTAACCTGGACGTGACCTACATCCTGATGGACAACGAGATCTACGGTCTGACGAAGGGGCAGGCGGCCCCGACGACGCCGTCCGGCGACAAGACGAAATCGACGTACTACGGAAACCCGGAGCCGAGCTTCGACCCCTGCGAGCTGGCGATCTCCGTCGGAGCGACGTGGGTCGGCCGCGCCTTCTCCGGCGACGTGAAGGGGACCGTGGACCTGATGGCGAGGGCCCTCGCGCACCGAGGTTTCGCGTTCCTGAACGTCATGTCCCCCTGCGTCACCTGGCGCGGCGACGACCAGTTCAAGAGCTTCAAGGCGAAGGCCCGGTCGATTCCCGAGGGGCACGACCGGACGAGCCGGGCCGCGGCGCTCCACTACACCCGCGAGACCGACGTCATGTCGCTCGGCCTCCTTTACGAGATCAAGGCGCCTTCCCTCATCGACCGTCTCGAGGAGATGAAGACCCGGGCGCGGTCGAAGCAGACGAAGGAGCCGACGACGGACGACATCGTCCGGTCGTTCCTGCCGAAGCTCTGACCGACGAAGCCTGCCGATCCCAGGGGGGCCGGGCGGATCGCCCGGCCCCCTTTTCTTGTCTCCGACCCCGCCGACCGGCGACATAGACTGACGAAATGACACGCCGCGGGACTTCGGGAACCAGCCTTCTCGAGGCGCTCGTGGCGCTCTCGATCCTCGGGGTCGCCCTGACGATGGGAGCGGGGTTCCTCGCGCGGCGGCGCGACCTCGATCGGGAGCGCCTCGACCGCGAGCGGGCGCTCCGCGCCGTTCGAAGCGAGTGGGTCTTTCTCCGGACGGCCTCGCGCGCGGAGCTTCTTCCGGCGAACCGGCGCGGGTTCTTCGGCCCCCAGGAGTTCGTCGATGGTCTCGGGGGGCGGGCGCCGAGCCTCAGCCTGAGGCCGGGCCCCCACCCGGATCTCTGGTTCGCGCGGATCGACGTCGGTTACGGGCGGCAGGGGCGGCGGCTCGTCGAGGAGGGATGGATCTTCGCGGGGGGCGGGCCGTGAGGCGCCGGGGCTTCACGCTCCTGGAGACGACGGTCGTCCTCCTGATCGGCGTCATCGTGTCACTCTCGCTGTTTCCTCTCGCCCTCGACCTTCTCCGCCGCCAGCAGGGGCTCACGGCGCGCGTCCTGACCGTCCGGACCTTCGCCCTCCTCTACGACCGGCTCGGCGCCGACTTCGCCCGTGCGTCGTCCGTCTCGGTGGAGCCGGCCATCCCGAGCGCGTCGTTCCGCCTGACGCTCCTCCCGCGGGGGCCGGAGGGCCCGGAGGTCGTCTGGGACATGGGGTACCGGACGGCCGTCCGGACGGAGCGCCAGACCGGCTCCGGCGGGACCGTCCGGGAGTCGGTGCGGGACTGGCGGCTCGACGGGAGTCTCTCGCTCCGGCGCGACGAACTGCTCCTCGGCCGCTGCGTCCTCGGCTGGGAGCCCGACGGCGGACCGGCGGAGCTCCTGGCCTTCGTCCCCGCGCCGGACGTCCGGGAGGCGCCGTGAAGCGCCGCGGGTTCGCCCTCGTCGCCGTGACGGCCGTCCTCGGCCTGCTCCTGCTCGTCCTTGCGGTCTTCGCGAGCCTCCTCTCGAACGACCTCGCCGAAACACGCCGGCGGACGAACGCGGCCTACGCGCGGGAGCTCGCGCGCTCGGGACTCGCCTGGGCCCGCGCGTCGATCGCCCGCGGCGGCGCTCTCGCGCCGGAGATCCTCGAAGTGGACGGAGGGCGGATCGAGGTGACTCCGGAGATCACGGAGCAGGGGCTCCGCGTCGTCTCGGTCGGAATCGTGACGAAGGGAGAGACCGTCCTCGCCCGGCACGCGTCCGCCCTCGAGGCGGGGCCGGCCGTCCGCGTGGAAGAATGACGGCGCGATGTGCCTCGTCGTCTTCGCCTGGCAGCACCGTCCCGGGCTCCCCCTCGTCCTTGCCGCCAACCGCGACGAGTTCCTGAAGCGCCCCACCGCGCGCGCGGCGTTCTGGACGGAGGCTCCGGATCTCCTCGCGGGGCGCGACCTCGAAGCGGGCGGGACGTGGCTCGGCGTGACGCGCACGGGGCGCGTCGCCTTCCTGACGAACCACCGCGATCCCCGGTCGCACCGGGAAGGGGCTCCGTCTAGAGGGGCGCTCGTCGTGGAGTTCCTGAAAGGGAACGAGAGCCCCGGGGACTTTCTCCAGAGGAAGAAGGGCGACGCGGCGAGGTTCAACGGCTTCCATCTCGTCGTCTCGGATCTCTCGGAGCTCTGGTACTTCACCAACACGGAGGGGGGGCCGCGGCGACTCCCCCCCGGGATCCACGGCATCTCGAACGGCCCGGTCGACGAGCCGTGGCCGAAAGTCAGGCGGTCAACGGAGCGGCTCGCGCGGGTTCTCGAGGCTCCGGCGGCCCCGGAGCCGGAAGCCCTGCTCGACCTCCTGTCCGACCGGGAGCGCGCCGCAGACGCGGAACTGCCGTCGACCGGGATCCCGCTCGAGTGGGAGCGGCTTCTTTCCTCGGCCTTCATCGAGAGCGAGGCGTACGGGACCCGCTCCTCGACGGTCCTCCTCGTGTCGGCGGACGGCCGCGTCCGCTTCGTGGAGCGGACGTTCGAAGGGGGGCGCCCGTCGCACCCCGACGTCGACGTCGGCTTCTCGCCGCCGCGCTAGCGGGCTTCGGTCAGGACGACGTCGACCTCGAGCGTCCCGCCGCCGCGCAGGACCCTCACCCGCGCCGTCTGCCCCGGCTTCATCTTCTCGAGGGCCGAGGCGAGGTCGTCGTAGGAGTGGACCTCGCGTCCGCCGACCGCCAGGATGACGTCGCCGACGAGGATGTCCCCGTTCTCGTCGCGCCGCGTCCCGCGCAGCCCCGCCTTCTCGGCGCCGGAGCCCTCCGTGACCGAGAGGATCAGGACACCGTCGATGCCGAGGCGCTGCGCAACGTGCGGGTCCGCGAGGAGGACGCCGAGCTGGGGCCGGACGATGCGGCCGTGTCCGATGAGCTGCGGCACGAACTCGTTGACGGTGTCGACCGGGATCGCGAAGCCGATCCCCGCGCTCGCCCCCGAGGGGCTCGCGATCTGTGTGTTGACGCCGATGAGGCGCCCGGCGCTGTCGAGGAGGGGCCCGCCGGAGTTGCCCGGGTTGATCGCCGCGTCGGTCTGGATGACCCCCTCGATCTTCCGGTTCGTCATCGACTGGATGCTCCGCCCGAGCGCGCTGACGATCCCCGTCGTGAGGGTCCGGTCGAGGCCGAACGGGTTCCCGATCGCGAAGACGCGCTGGCCCACCGAGAGGTCGCGGCTCGTCCCGACCAGGATCGGCTTCAGCTTCTCGCGCGGCGCCGCGACGCGGAGGACCGCCAGGTCCTTGTCCGGGGCGACGCCCACGATCCGGGCGGGATACGTCGACTGGTCGTCGAGCGTGACCCGGACGTTCGACGAGTTCGCGATGACGTGGAGGTTCGTCACGACGTGCCCTTCGGCGTCCCAGATGAAGCCGGAGCCGGCCCCCTGCGGGACCTCGAAGACGTCAAAGAAGCTTCGCGCCCGGGCGAGTGTCGTGACGTAGACGACCGACGGGCTCGACCGCTGGAACAGCTCGATCGTCGCCTTCTCCTCGGAGGAGAGGTCGCCCCGCGCCGTGACCGGGCGGGGCGCGGCGGCCGGCCCGGACGGGCGGCGCGCGAAGGGATTCGGG
>Ga0079037_100001431_pt1 | contig 12418 bp, 10 predicted proteins | sample Mud3Dept4metaG_FD_71479 | JGI IMG/M metagenome (GOLD analysis project Ga0079037, IMG submission 71479) | Freshwater wetland microbial communities from Ohio, USA, analyzing the effect of biotic and abiotic controls - Mud 3 Core 4 Depth 4 metaG | ecosystem: Environmental > Aquatic > Freshwater >... | reverse complement strand
GCAGGCATCGGGCTGCGCGGCTACCTGACCAACCGCTTCCTGCTGCAGGCGGAGTATCGCGAGTTCGTGATCTTCACGAGCCGCGACGACAACGAGGAGATCGACGAATGGACCGCTGGCTTCACGTACTACTTCTGAGCGCCGTCGCCAGCGCGGGCGTCGTCGCCTCACCCGGCGCCCGCGCCGCCGATCCGCTCGGCGCGCCCGGCGAGACGCCACAGGTCGTCGAACCTCGGGTCGAGCGTCGCGACGTGACGCCTGCCGTCATCGATACGGAGAACTTCGAAGCGGGCGCTTTCATCGGCACCATCAGCATCGAGGACTTCGGCTCGAGCGTGGTCTATGGCGGGCGCATCGCCTATCACTTCACGGAGGACGTGTACGCGGAAGCCACCGTCGGCACGGCGAAGGCCGGCAAGACCAGCTACGAGGACCTGAGCGGCTCCGCGCAGCTGCTGACCGACAGCGAACGTCAGTTCACGTACTACGACCTCGCGGTGGGCTGGAATGCGCTGCCCGGGGAAGTGTTCCTGGGCGGCAAGCGGGCCATGCCGAGCGCGGTCTATTTCTCGCTTGGCGCGGGCAGCACGCGATTCGCCGGCGACGACCACTTCACCGTGGCGCTCGGCGCGGGACTGCGCCTGCTCGTGACCGACTGGCTCGCCGCACACCTCGACGTTCGCGACCACGCGTTCGAGAGCGACCTGCTGGGCGACAACAAGCTCACCCAGAACCTGAATTTCACCCTGGGTGTCACAGCCTTCTTCTGACCGCCGGAGCAAGACATGCGCCTCATCCGACTATTTGCAGCCATCGTGCTCACGTCCGCGCTCGCGGCCAGCGCCGGTGCGACGACGCCCCGGGCGGCACCGGATTTCGCACTTCCGGCCCGTGACGGCGGCGACGTGCGCCTGAGCGAGCTCAAGGGCCAGGTCGTGATGATCAACTTCTGGGCGACGTGGTGTGGTCCCTGCCGCCAGGAGATGCCACTGCTGCAGCAGCTCCAGGCGAAATACGAGCCGCTGGGTTTCACGCTGCTCGGCATCAACGTGGAAACCGACAGCGCCCCGGCACAAGCCTGGCTCAAGGCCGTGCCGGTGAGCTTCCCGATCCTGTTCGACCGCAGTAACGAGGTGGCCGGACGCTTCGGCGTGGAAGGCATGCCGAGCAGCGTGTTCGTGGATCGCGCCGGCAACGTGCGCTACGTCCATCGCGGCTACAAGCCCGGCGACGAGGCGACGTACGCAGACATGATCCGCAGCCTCGTCAAGGAGTGACCATGAGACGTGTACTTCCCGCGCTGGCATTCATCGCCTGTGTCGGGCTCGCCGGCTGCAGCGGCGTGGAACCCTGGGTCAAGCCGTATGAGCGGCAGAATTTCGCCGACCCGATCATGAGCGCCGACCGCGATCCGGTGGCCTCGAGCTACCTCAACCACGTCTTCGAGGCACGCGAAGGTGCGCGCGGCGCGGTCGGCAGCCATGGTGGCGGCTGCGGCTGCAACTGAGGGGACCATGAAGCGCTCCCGCATTCTGCACGCGTGGCTGCTGGTCGTGGTGGGGCTGCCGGTGCAGGCCGCCGTGCTGCCGGACGATCGCGCTGATGTCCTCTACCATCGCTACGAAGGCGGCGGCGTGACGATCGACGGCCCCTCGCTCCTGGTGCGCAAGAAATTCGCTGAGAAGTACTCCGTTTCCGCGAACTACTACGTGGACATGGTCTCGAGCGCGTCGATCGACGTGATGACGACGGCGAGCCCCTACAAGGAGGAGCGCACGCAGGGCAGCTTCGCGTTCGACATGCTGAACGACAAGACGCAGTACAGCGTCAGCTTCACGAACAGCGACGAGAACGACTACACCGCGAACACGGCGACGTTCGACCTGAGCCAGGACATGTTCGGCGACCTCACCACGCTCTCCATCGGCTTCAGCCGGGGATGGGATGACGTGCGCAAGCGCGGCGATGACGATTTCGATGAGCCCGTGGACCGGCGCAGCTACCGGCTCGGCCTGTCGCAGATCGTGACGCCGCGACTGATGATGGGTTTCGCCTACGAGACGATCACCGACGAGGGATTCCTCAACAATCCCTACCGCTCCGTGCGCTACGTCGATGACGGCAGCCCGGTCGGTTATGCATACCAGCCGGAGACGTACCCGAGCACGCGCACGAGCAATGCGGCGTCGTTGAACGCACGCTATTTCCTGCCATATCGGGCCGCCGTGTACGGCGAATATCGTTACTTCACGGACACCTGGGGCATCGACGCCAGCACCGTCCAGCTGGGTTACACGCACCCGTGGGGCAAGCAGTGGATCTTCGAGGCCGGCTACCGCTGGTACGACCAGTCGGCGGCGGATTTCTACTCTGACCTTTTCCCGCGCCAGAGCTCCCAGAATTTCATGGCCCGCGACAAGGAGTTGAGCACGTTCACCAGCCACATGCTGAGCCTCGGCGCCACGTACGAGCTGCCGTCGCTGGGCTGGAAATTCATCCAGCGCTCCACCGTGAACTTCTTCTACGACCGCTTCCGCTTCGAATACGACGATTTCCGCGACATCACCGCGGGCGGCGCCGCCGGCACCGAGCCCCTGTACGGTTTCGACGCAGACGTGTTCCGCCTGTTCGTCTCTGGCTGGTTCTAGGCGGAGACCGCACCGCTCCGCCATCCGCTCTATCCGCCATCCGCTATCCGCTTCCTTCGGGGCACCTGCTGCGTGATGCAGTGCACGTTGCCGCCGCCGAGCAGGATCTCCCGCCCGGGCACGCCCACCACCTCGCGCCGCGGGAACAGCGCCTTCAGCTTGCGCAATGCTGCCCCGTCGCGCTTCGAGTCGAGCAGGGGCACGACGATGCGTCGCGTGCCCAGATAGAAATTCACGTACGAGGCCGCCATGCGCGCGCCGGCTTCGCGGGGCCTGGAGCCCTCGGCCGCATCCACGCCGTGCGCCTCTTCCCGCGTGATGTACAGCGGGCCCGGCTGGACGAGCTTGCGTACCTTCAAGCGGCGGCCGCGTGCGTCCCGCGCCGCCATCAGTCGCTCGAAGGCATCGCGCGAGATTTCGTATTGCGGGTCGCGACGGTCGTCCGTCCAAGTCAGGGCGACTTCGCCCGGGCGCGTGAATGCGCACAGGTTGTCCACGTGACCGTCCGTCTCGTCGAGATGGACGCCTCGCCCGAGCCAGATCACGGTCTCGACGCCGAGATACTGCCCGAGCAGCTGCTCGATTTCGGCGCGCGAGAGATGCGGATTGCGATTCGGGTTCAGCAGGCACTCCTCGGTCGTGACGCACGTGCCCTGCCCGTCCACGTGGATGGCGCCACCCTCCAGGATGAATGGTGCCCGGTATCTATCGCATCCTTCGATCTCGAGCACTTTTTGAGCGGCGGCGTCGTCGCGATCCCAGGGGAAATAGAGGCCGCCGTTCAGGCCACCCCAGGCGTTGAAGACCCAGTCCACGCCGCGCATTCCGCCGCGACCGTTGACGACGAACGTGGGCCCGACGTCGCGCATCCAGGCATCGTTACTCGACATCTCGATGACACGGATCTGCGACGGCAGCAGGCGCCTGGCATTCGAGTATTGGCCCGTGGAGACGCCGACGGACACCGGATCGCTGGCTGCGATCGCCGTCGCCACGGCGACGAACGCCTGCTGCGCCGGCTTGCCGCCCAGCCGCCAGTTGTCCGGTCGTTCCGGCCAGAGCATCCAGCAGCCGGCATGCGGCTCGAACTCGCCGGGCATGCGGTAGCCGTCGCGATGCGGGGTGGTCGACAGGGTTCGGGTCATTGCTGGCAGCGGCGCGTAGGTTGGGCGGGGACAATACCAGCGGCCACTGGCCGGTCGCAAAGGCGGGCCCGCTCCGGGCCACTTCTTGTCGAGCGCGCCCTGGTGCGGACCATTGCGGAACACGAGCACCGTCTCCGGGCGCTTTGAACACCCCTTCGTCGGCGGACTATCTCCTGTTTACAATCAGTTAGTTACAGGTATTTCCTTAGGTAGTCTCCAGCCGTTGACCAGCAGGTACAGCGATGGAATGATCACGAGCGTCAGCACCGTGGCGGACACCATGCCGCCGACCATGGGCGCCGCGATACGCCGCATCACCTCCGACCCCGTTCCCGAGCCCCACATGATCGGGAGCAGGCCCACGATGATGGTAATCACCGTCATGAGTTTCGGACGCAGACGGAGCAGGGCTCCGTCGACGATGGCCTCGCGTAACTCGTCCTGTGTTGGCGGCCGACCCTCGGCGGCCGCCCTCGCCCTGCGGTCGGCCCAGGAGTGCTCGAGGTACATGACCATGACCACACCGGTTTCCGCGGCGACGCCCGCGAGCGCGATGAACCCGACGACGGCGGCAATCGACATGTCGTAATCGAGCACGTACAGGAGCCACACGCCTCCCACCAGCGCGAATGGCAACGCCCCCAGGATCAGGAGCACGTCGCGGGCGTTGCGGAAGTTGAGGTACAGCAGCAGCACGATGATCGCCAGCGTGAGCGGAACGACGAGCTTCAACCGCTCGGCCGCGCGCTCGAGATACTCGTACTGGCCGGACCAGCCCAGGCTGTACCCGGGCGGAAGCTCGAGGTCGGCAGCGATGCGCTCTTTCGCCTCGCGGACGTACCCGCCGAGGTCGCGCCCCTGCAGGTCCACGAATACCCAGCCGGAGGGACGCGCGTTCTCGCTGCGGATCATCGCCGGGCCGTCCGCAACGTCGACGGCTGCAACGTCTGCGAGCGTAACGTTCGCACCGGTCGGCGTGACCAGCGGCAACGCGCGGAGCGTCTCGAGCGAATCGCGGAAATCCTGCGGATAGCGCAGGTTGATGGGATAGCGCTCGAGGCCCTCGACGGTGTAGCTCACCGTCATGCCGCCCACCGCGCTGCCGACGATGTCCTGCACGTCCTTGACGTTCAGGCCGTAGCGCGCGGCGGCCGCGCGATCGATGTCGATGTCGATGTAGCGTCCTGTGGCGGTGCGCTCGGCATACACCGAGGTCGTCCCGGGTACCTCGCGCAGGATGTCCTCGATCCTGCGGCCGAGCTGCTGGATGGTGCCGAGGTCCGGGCCCATGATCTTGATGCCGACCGGGGTGCGGATGCCGGTGGCGAGCATGTCGATGCGCGTCTTGATGGGATAGCCCCAAGCGTTCGACAGGCCCGGGAACTTCACGAGGGCGTCGAGTTCCGCCTTGAGCTTTGCCGGCGTCATGCCCGGCCGCCACTGGTCGCGGGGCTTGAGCTTGATCGTGGTCTCGAACATCTCGATCGGCGCCGGGTCCGTCGCCGACTCCGCGCGCCCGGCCTTGCCGAAGACGCGCTCGACCTCGGGCACCGTCCGGATCAGCTTGTCGGTCTGCTGCAGGAGCGCGCGTGCCGCGTCCGTCGACAGCCCCGGGAGGGTCGTCGGCATGTAAAGGAAATCGCCCTCGTCGAGTTCGGGCATGAACTCCGTCCCGAGCTGCGACGCGGGCCAGAGCGTCGCGAGCACGAGCACGGTCGCGACCCCGGTCACGGCCCAGGGCGCGCGGAGGGCGAGCCCGAGGAACGGTCGGTACGCCGCCGCCGTCGCGCGGTTGACCGGATTCGCGGACTCCGGACGGATGCGCCCGCGCACCAGCCAGTAGATCAGCACGGGCACGAGGGTGATCGACAGCAGCGAGGCCCAGACCATCGCGTAGGTCTTGGTGTAGGCGAGCGGCGCAAACATCCGCCCTTCCTGTGCCTCGAGCGTGAACACCGGCAGGAACGAGAGCGCCACGATCATGAGGGAGAAGAAGAGCGACGGCCCCACCTCGCGGCAGCCGTCGTAGATCGCCTGCAGGCGATCGGACTCGGACGCCGCGCCGTGCTCGAGCTTCTTGTGCACGTTCTCGATCATCACGATGGCCGCGTCCACCAACGTGCCGATGGCGATCGCGATGCCGCCGAGGGACATGATGTTCGCGTTGATGCCCTGCAGGTGCATGACGATGAACGCCGACAGCACCGCGATCGGCGTGACGATGACGACGATCAGCCCGGAGCGAACGTGGAACAGGAACACGAAGCACACGAGCGCCACGACGATGAATTCGTCGACCAGCTTGCGGTGCAGGTTGTCCACGGAACGCTGGATGAGCGCCGAGCGATCATAGGTCTCGACGATCTCGACGCCCGGCGGCAACCCGGCCCGCAATTCCTCGAGCTTCGCCTTCACCCGGTGGATGGTCTCGCGCGCGTTGTCGCCGTTGCGCATCACGATCACGCCGCCGACGGCCTCGCCCTCGCCATCGAGCTCGCCGATGCCACGCCGCATCTCGGGACCGATGCGCACCTCGGCGACGTCGCGCAGCAGGACGGGCGTGCCCGCCTTGGTCGCCATCACCGGAATGCGCTCGAGGTCTTCGATGCGCTTCACGTACCCGGTGGCGCGCACCATGTACTCGGACTCCGCCATCTCGACGACGGAGCCACCGACCTCCTGGTTGCCCGCGCGGATGGCCTGCTCGACCATCATCAGCTGGATGCCGTAACCGCGCAGGCGCAGCGGGTCCACGACGACCTGGTACTGCTTGACCATGCCGCCAACCGTGGCAACTTCCGCCACGCCATCGAGCGCCTGCAACTCGAACTTGAGGAACCAGTCCTGCAGCGTGCGGAGCTGCGCGAGGTCGTGCTGGCCCGTGCGGTCGACGAGCGCGTACTGGTAGATCCAGCCAACGCCGGTCGCATCCGGACCGAGCGCGGGCCGCACGCCCTCGGGCAGCCGCGCGGCCGCCTGGCTCAGGTACTCGAGCACGCGGGATCGCGCCCAGTACGGGTCCGTGCCGTCGGCGAACAGCACGTTGACGAACGAATCTCCGTAGAACGAGTAGCCGCGTACCGTCGTCGCACCCGGGACGGAAAGAAGCGCAGTCGTGAGCGGATAGGTGACCTGGTCCTCGACCAGCCGGGGTGCCTGACCCGGATACGGCGTGCGGACGATGACCTGCACGTCGGACAGGTCCGGCAATGCGTCCACCGGCGTGCGGACGAACGAGTAGACGCCGAACGCGGTCAACATCAGCGTGAGCAGCAGCACCAGCGCCCGGTTCTCGAGGGAGGCGCGAATGATCGAATTGATCACGGCTTGGCCTCGCTCGTGAGCCGCTCCAGTCCGGCGCGAAGGTTGGCTTCGGAGTCGAGCAGGAACTGCCCGGCGACCACGACACGTTCGCCCTCGGCGACACCGTCGCGGATCACGACCCGATCACCACTCTCGGCGCCGGCCACGACCCGCCGCGGCACGAAGCGGCCTTCGCCCAGTGCGATGACGACCCGATTCTCCGAGCCGGTACGGATCAGCGCGCTGCGCGGGATCGTGACGGCTTCGGCCCCGGCCGCGCCGACGAGGCTGACGGACGCGAGCATGTTCGGCCGGATCGCCGCCGGCGCGTCGTCGAGCGTGATGCGTGCCCGAACGGTTCGCGTCTCCATGTTGAGCTCGGGGTAGACGTATTCGACGTGGCCGGCGACCCGCTCTCCCGGCAGCGACGGGAAGCGCAACTCGGCCGCTGTCCCGGCGCTCACCCATCCAGCCTGCGATTCCGGAATCTCCGCGATCACCCAGAGACTGCCGAGCTCGGTGATGGTCATCGCGACCATGTCGGGCGTCACCATGGCGCCCTCCTTCGCTTCGAGCTCGGTAATAACTCCCGAGATCGGGGCGTGGAACGGCACGCGGCCGGCGCGGCCGCCCTTGTCCAGGCGTGAGGCGGTGCCGGCATCGAGCCCCAACGCCCGCAGCCGGTCCCGCGAGGCCTCGATCAGGTCGCGATTGCCGATCTTCAGCGCGTCGAGGTACTCCTGCTGTGCGCTCTCCAGCATTGGCGAGTAAAGGGTGAACAGGAGCTGACCCGCCTTGACGGTCTCGCCCATGGCGCGGACCGACAGACCCTCGATCCAGCCCTCGGCTCGCGGCCGCACCTGCTGCACCCGACGCTCGTCGAAACTCACGTAGCCGACGGTCTCGGCGCGACGCTCGAGCGCTTGCCGCTGCGCGGCCTCGGTACGGACACCGAGGTTGTTCACGACTGCCGGGGAAACGCGAACTTCCGGACCGGCCGCGTCGGCGAACACGGGCACGTAGTCCATGCCCATCTCGTCCTGCTTCGGCACCGGCGAGGTCCGGCTCGGATCGTGCGGATGCCGGTAGTAGATCGGCTTTCCGTCGGTGCCGGGCGCTGTGACCGACGCGGCCGACTGGTCGGCGGGCTTCGGCTCGAACTTCACCAGCGTCATGCCGCAGATCGGGCACTGGCCTGGCTCGTCCCGAATGACGTCCGGGTGCATCGGGCAGCGATACTTCGGATTCGTGTGCTTGATGGCGTGCTCGGCAGCCGTGTCATCGGCCGCAGCGCTTGCCGGCTCCGACGCCGGTTGCGTTGACTCCTCACGCTCGCAACCTGTGACACCCAGGATCACCAACACCAGCAGCGCAGCGACCCAGCGGCGCGCTCGCGCGCCACTACCCCCTACCCCCTGTTCACTAGTCACTGTCCGGCTCACGGCTCTTCTCCCACGAGGTAATCCACGTCGAATTGGGCCTGCGCGCGGTCCGCGACCAGCCGCAGGTGCTTGAGCCAGGTGTCGAGCGCGGTCCGTCGGGCCGTGATCACCTCGTCCACCATGGCGCGATTGGACCGGTAGGCGAGCAGGGCCGCCTGGATCGACTGGTCCGCCAGCGGCACGAGCTCCGACTCGTAGAATCGTTCGAGCTGGCCCGTGCGATCGGCCACGCTCCACGCCTCGGCGAGCATCGCCTGCATGTCGCGCTGGTGGTCCTCGTGCATCTCGTGCAGGCTGCGCGCCTCCGCACGCGCGGCGGCGACTTCGCGGTCCTGCCGATTGGAGCGGAAGAACGGCAGGTCGAACGTGACCATTGCGCTCATCATGTCGGGACGGGACTCACCGTCCATCGTCCCGCTGCGCAGGCCATAACTCACGTCGAGCATCCAGCCCGGTTTCTTCATCTGCTGCGCGAGATCGACGGACGTCTCGGCCGCTTCGATGCGGCGCTCGAAGTCCATCTGCGCTGGATGACGATGCAGCCGTTCTTCCAGGGTCGCAAGCGGCTCCAGATCCGAGCGAGCCGGCAGCGTGAACGGGCCGGCCTGCGCCGCCTCCTCGTCGCCGAGCCACCGTACCAGCTGCGTGCGACGCATGGCCTCATCCCGGTCGAGGTCGAGCTGCTGCTCGCGCAACATCGCCACGTCGAGCCCGGCCTGCAGCACCTCGAGTTGCTTGCCCTCGCCGGAGGCGTAGCGGGCGCGTGCCGAACTGCGCATCTGCTCGACCCAGTCGACCTGGCTTGCGATCAACTCCCGTGCCCGCGCGAGGTAAGCGAGTTCGACCCACACGCGCCGCACCTCACGCTGTACCGTCCTGCGGCGGTCGCCCGCGGTCGCCTCGGCAGCCGCGGCCGACTGCTCCATGCGCCGCCGTGCCAGCTCGCGGCTCCGGCCCGGCTTGAATTCCTGGCTCAGGCCGACCTCGACCATCGTCATGTCCTCGGCGTCGAGGCTCCAGGAATCCACCGGCACGTTGACGGCACCGAAACGCATCTTCGGATCCATCAACTGGCCCTCGGCGACGGCACGCTCGCGCATCGCGAGGGATTCCGACTCGAGTTGCCGCAGGACCGCATCGCGCTCGATCGCGAGATGCTCGGCCTCCGCGAGCGACAAGCCTGCGGCCCGCGGCGAGGATACGGCGCACAGACAAAGGACCACGACCGCCGTGAGCGATCGCGTGATCGAGGAATCGAAACCAGCGGACCGGCCTTCTGCAGGCGCCGGATGTACCTGTGACATGTCGACCTCCCGGGCAGGAATACGGATGCTCGTCCCTGCGGACGCGAACCGGGGAGGTCTACTCGATGAATCTGCAGTAACTGATCGCCAGTGGACGGCGAGGCACGTCCCACGGGGTGTCGCTCACCGCAATGAGCAGCGACGGTGTGTCGAGCCTGGGGGCCGAGACCATGAACGTGCAGGGCAGCGAGCCATACAACGGATTCAAGGCGCGCGCGTCGATCTGCGGGTCGTGCGGAAAGGCGCACTCGCTTTCATGATCGCAGCCGGCGCCGGCATCATCGTCCGGCGCAGGAGGACAGTACTGGCAATGCGCGTGTTCCGTAGCGGGCGCTTCGTGGCCAGCATGGCCGGCATGAGCCGCATGACCGGTGTGTGCGCCTGCGTGCGCAGCCTGCGCCGCGGGACCCGACGCTTCCGCTGCATAGGCCATGGTGCAGGGCACGACGGCGGCCTGGAGCCACGCGAGCGCAAACAGGGAGAGCGCTGCCTTGACCAGCGCCCTCTGTCGCGTGCGTAACCAAGTGATGCCGGAAGTCATGGTCGTCCTTTCCTGTCCCGCGGCAAAGTATCCTGCGGCACCCTGATTTGCAATGAGAACGAACCGTATTTGCGCAAGGGGTCCACGGCGCCTCTGGCACAATTCACCGATGTCCAGGCTCGCCACTGCCCTGCTCGCTCTCGCCGTGACATCGGCAGCGTGTGATCTTTCCGAGCCTCGCGACGAGGGGTGGCTGGCAGAGGTCACGCTCGTCCCGTCGCCGGCGAAGTCCGGTGGCAGGTACCCGAATCTCGCCGCCGGCGACGAGGGCGAGATCGTGCTGAGCTGGCTGCAGCCGCTCCGCGATGCGGGCTTCGCACTGCAGCATGCCGCTTGGGACGGCGCAACGTGGAGTCAGCCGCGGACGGTGATCACCGGCAGCGACTGGTTCATCAACTGGGCGGACTTCCCGTCGGTGGTTCCGGTGACTGGCCCGATCTGGGCGGCGCACTGGCTGCAGCAGAAACCGGGCAACGTCTATTCCTATGACGTCCGCATTGCAGTCAGCACGGACGCAGGCGGTTCCTGGTCAGTGCCGATCTCGCCGCACGATGATGCAACACCGACCGAGCACGGTTTCGTGTCGCTCTTTGGCGTCGCAGGCGTGCCGCAGGCCGTCTGGCTCGACGGCCGCCACACGTCCGGCGAACACGATCACTCCGGCGGCTTGCAGGGCGCCATGACCTTGCGCGCCGCGGCAATCGATGCCGGCGGGCACCGCGCCGGCGAGGACCGCGAAATCGACGCGCGGGTGTGCGATTGCTGCCAGACCGATGTTGCGCTCACGGCCACCGGCCCGGTCGTCGTCTATCGCGACCGGAGCGAACGCGAGGTCCGCGACATCGCGCTGGTCCGTCAGACAGCCGACGGCTGGTCCGCGCCTGTGAGGGTCCACGACGACGGCTGGGTGATCGATGCCTGCCCCGTGAACGGGCCCGCCGTGGACGCACATGGCGAGACGGTGGTAGTCGCCTGGTTTACGGCACCGGATGCGCCACGAGTGCGCCTCGCCTACTCCGTCGACGCCGGGCGCAGGTTCGCGACGCCGATCGAGGTCGCGAGCGGCCAGGTTGCCGGACGGGTGGACGTGGTCCTGCTCGACGACGGAAGAGCCGTCGTGAGCTGGCTCGCGGATGGCCAGCACGGGGCCGAGGTCCGAGCGCAGCCTTTCACGCGTGACGGCGCGGCAGGTCAGGCCGTGGTCATTGCACGGACGGGCATCGCGCGATCCTCCGGCTTCCCGCAGATGGTGCGCGCGAATGGCGGCCTGCTGTTTGCGTGGACCGAGTCGGGCGACCCGCCGCAAGTGCGGACCGCCTTTGCGCGCCTGCGCTGACGGGAGCCGCGGACGCCGGCGCGACCCGGCCTGTGCTACGATTCGGGCCCATTTTTCCCGTCTTGGCGAACCATCGGAGCCCGATCGATGACCAGCGCGCTCAAGCTCGACGTGCCCCCCCAGGGCCAGAAAATCACGATTGCCAACGGCCGGCTGCAGGTGCCCGACCAGCCCATCGTGCCGTTCATCGAGGGTGACGGCACGGGTCCGGATATCTGGCGCGCCTCGGTCCGCGTGCTCGATGCCGCGGTCGAGAAGGCGTACGGCGGGAAGCGCAGGATCCACTGGATGGAGGTCTTCGCGGGACAGAAAGCGAACGACCTCTACAACACCTGGCTGCCAGACGAAACCGTCGAGGCCTGCCGCGAATACCTCGTCTCGATCAAGGGACCGCTGACGACGCCGATCGGCGGCGGAATTCGCTCCCTGAACGTGGCCCTGCGCCAGATGCTCGACCTCTACGTCTGCCTGCGGCCGGTGCGCTGGTTCAAGGGTGTTCCCTCCCCGGTCAAGGCGCCGGAGAAGGTGGACATGGTGATCTTCCGCGAGAACACCGAGGACATCTACGCCGGCATCGAATTCGAGGCGGGCAGCGCCGACAACCAGAAGTTCAAGGAACTCTTCAAGCAGGCGTTCCCGAAGCTGTACGGCAAGATCCGCTTTCCGGACACCTCCGGCATCGGCATCAAGGCCGTGTCC
>Ga0079037_100001429_pt1 | contig 12420 bp, 9 predicted proteins | sample Mud3Dept4metaG_FD_71479 | JGI IMG/M metagenome (GOLD analysis project Ga0079037, IMG submission 71479) | Freshwater wetland microbial communities from Ohio, USA, analyzing the effect of biotic and abiotic controls - Mud 3 Core 4 Depth 4 metaG | ecosystem: Environmental > Aquatic > Freshwater >... | reverse complement strand
CAGCGCGTTCATCCTGGCCGTGCGGCCCCTGGTCGATGCCGGCCTGCTCGACGCCGCGGCGCCGGTGACGGCCACATCGATCACCGGCTACTCGGGCGGCGGCAAGAGCATGATCGCCCAGTACGAGGCGGGCGGTGACCCGAAGCTCGCGTCACCGCGGCCCTACGGGCTCGGTCTCGCCCACAAGCACCTCCCCGAGATGGCGACCCACACCGGCCTCACGACGCCGCCGGTGTTCATGCCCATCGTCGCCGACTTCTACAAGGGCCTCGCCGTGACGGTGCCGCTGCACCTCGCCACGCTGCGCGCCGGCACGACGCCTGAACGGGTGCGCGACGCCCTGGCGGCCCACTACGACGGCGAGCGCTTCATCCGCGTGATGCCGCTGCGCGACCCCGAGACCCTGTCGAGCGGCTTCTTCGACGTGCAGGGCTGCAACGACACGAATCGCGTCGACCTCTTCGTCTTCGGTAACGAGACCCAGCTGCTCGTCATGGCACGCCTCGACAACCTCGGCAAGGGCGCCAGTGGCGCTGCGGTGCAGTCGATGAACGTGCACCTCGGCCTCGACGAGGGACTGGGGCTCTGAAGCACCGCCTGCATATGCGCCCAGATGCGCGAGGACCGGTCGACCGGGTCCGGAGCGAATGGCGGAGACCGACGCCGTTATCCAGCAGGCGCAATTGACAGCTTGTCTTGGTGCGCCGATTCAATAGGGCGAAGGCGGCACTGAAGAAGCGGCAGACCGGCTACTGCCCGGGCCCGGCCGCCGCGTCGGCGGTGACGAAGCAGCGGTCGAACCTGCCGTGGCAATACTCGATCGCCGTTGCCGCACCCGCTGCCCCGCCAAGGGCCGCCAGACCAAGAACGGTTGCGAGCAGCCAAGTCCATGCCGCGCCGCGCCGGAAACCCGCGCTCACTCGTCAGCCCCCTGCCGGCCCGCCCTGGGACGGGCCGATCTGTTGGTCGCACCACCTGCCTCACGGCTCGAAGAACAGGTAGTCGGTGTTGCCGATATACGGCGTCAGCACGTTGGGATCGGTGATCGCGCTCGAGTACAGATAAGGCGTGCTGTTGGTCGAGAAGTCGAACGGCGTGCCGTCGGCGTAGGTCCCCGACATGATCGACTTGCGCAGCGCCGCGAGTTTGACCCTTTGCTCGCCGGTCAGGGACCGGTTCACCTGCGCGAACACCGTCGCGTAAGCATGGTTGTTGGCGCCGTCGAGTTCGCCGTAGAGCGCGGACAGCTCCAGCACGCGCGCCTTGACCGCAGGCGCATCGGCGATCGGGGCAGGAGCAGGGTACGCAGTTGCGCCGCGATCGCGGTGCGCGTATCGACGATGTTGGCCGTTGGCGACGCGAACAGGTTGTCCTTCTGCGCGGCCACCAGGCTCGACATCACCGCTGCCTGGCTCTCGGTCACGTATCCGGCGGAGGCGTCGCTCAGCGCCCGCCCGGCCGTAGCGGTCATCTGCTCGTCGATGCTGTAGCCCTCGTGGCCGACTGCCGGCGCGTCCTTGATGTAGAAACAGCCGTAGTAGGTACCGTGACGCTCAGGGCAGAAGTACACGTCCGCCTCCAGCGAGCCCGCATACCAGCTGAAGAGGTCGCTGGCATAGGTCATCACCGCCACGGAAGTGCCTTGCGGCAAGCCGCTCATCCGCGCCCGGACTGCGCCAGGAGTGCCTAAACCAGCATTGGTTCTTGAGTTCGGACGACGCCGGCACCAGGATTGAAGCTTGGCGAAAGGCATATGACGAGATTCGGCCCCACGGTACTTTGTGGTGGGCAACGCCGACGGAATTCGCCCACCATGCCTCGCGCTCACCGGTTGCGGTGGGCACAACGAAGTCGGAAGACTCCGCATCCAAGCAGTACTGAAATGGGGCTGGATCAGAGGGATTTCATGCCGGGGGAGGGAATGCGGCGGGTCTCGGGCGGGCGGCGCCGCGGGCGAGATGGGCTCAGTTGCCCTTGCGCACCAGCGCCAGGCGCTGCCGCTCCGCGTTGACGAGATGGCGACGCATGGCAGCTCGCGCGGCGGCGGGGTCCCGCGCGCGGATGGCGTCTAGGATCCGCCGGTGCTCGCCGATGTTGTCGCGACGGCGCGCCATGGTCACGAACAGCGCCTCCAGCCGCGCGTTGATCGGGCGATGCCATGCCGCCCAAAGGTCGCGGACGATCGCCGCCAGCGCGGTGTTGCCGGCGGCCTCGGCGATGCGCACGTGGAACAGGCGGTCACCCTCGGAACGCATCTTGTCGGCCTGCATGTCGGTGGTCAGACGCGCGAAGGCGCTCTCGATCGCGGCGATCTGCGCCGAAGTCGCATTGCGCGCCGCCAGCGCAGCGGTTTCGGCTTCGATCAGGCGTCTCGCGCGCAGGATGTCGAACGGCGACACTTCAGGCGCTTTGTCGTTCAGGATCGTCATGCTCCTGCCGCTGCGCTTGCCCCCGCGTCTGCCCTTGCACTTGCCATACGGCCGCGGCCGCACGTAGACGCCGGAGCCCATGCGGATCTCGACGTATCCCTCGAGTTCGAGTGCGCTCAGCGCTTCGCGCAACGATGCGCGCGACACGCCGAACTTGCGCGCGAGCTCGCGCTCCGCGGGCAGGCGGTTCCCGGCTTCGAACTCACCGGCCTCGATCAGGTCGGCGATCGCCTCGGCGATGCGCTGATACAGGCGGGGCGCGGCAATAGGCTTGATCGACATGGGCGGCAAGTGTGCCACTGACCGTGCCCAGGCGGTCAAGCCCGCTGCACGCCGGCGGTTGACAGTGCGGATGCCGGCGCGTAGCCTGCGTCGATTGGTACGAAAAACAGACCACTATGGCAGGAATCGTCGCGATGAAAGTGCATCTTGGCCGCTGCATTGGCGTGTTCGTGCTGTCGATGGTCGCAGCGTTCGCCGGCAACGCGCTGGCCCAGACCTATCCCGCGAAGCTGATCCGAATCGTCGTGCCCTTCGCGGCCGGCGGCGCGTCAGACGTCCTCGCGCGGCTGGTCGGCCAGAAGCTCTCCGAGCGTCTGGGGCAGCCTGTCGTAGTCGAAAACCGGCCCGGCGCGACGACGACCCTCGGCGCTGCGGAGGTCGCCAAGGCCACCGCGGACGGCTACACGCTGATGCTGGCGCCGGCACCGTTCGTGATCGCGCCGCTCATGTATCAGAAGCTCTCCTACGATGCGGCGAAAGACTTCACCGGCGTCGCACTGCTCGCCTCGTCCCCGCTGATCCTTACCGTGCATCCGTCGGTAGGCGCGTCGACGGCGCAGGAACTCCTCGCGCTCGCCAAGGCGAAGCCGGGAACGATCATGTACGGCTCGCCCGGCGGCGGCAGCGTTCCGCACCTCGCGACCGAGCTGTTCAAGCTGCGGACCGGCACCGATTTCACGCACGTCCCGTACAAGGGCGGCGGCCCCGCGGTCGCTGACCTCGTGGCCGGACACATCGGCATGATGTTCGCGAGCCCGATCGAGGTCTCGCAGTACGTGGCTGCCGGCAGGCTCAAGTACCTGCTCACCAGCACCAGGGACCGCGTGCCGTCGCTGCCGAACGTGCCCACGGCGGGCGACCTCGGCATTGCGGGGTTCGACGTGGTCGCGTGGTTCGGCATCGTCGCGCCCGCGGCTACGCCGAAGGACGTCGTCGCGCGGCTGTCGCAGGAGATCGGACGCATTCTGGCGGCCCCCGACGTGAAGGAGAAGTTCGCCGGGCAGGGCGCGGAGATCACCTTCCTCCCGGCCGACGAGTTCGACCGGTTCCTGACGCGGGAGCGCGAGCAGTGGGCGCAGGCCGTGAAGGTCTCCGGCGCCAAGCTCGACTGACGCCCCGGGGAGATCCCGGTGATCGCCGCCGCGCCGCGCCCCAACATCCTCTGGTATTGCTCGGACCAGCAGCGCTATGACACCATCCATGCGCTCGGCCAGCCGCACATCGCCACGCCGCAGCTCGACGCCCTCTGCGCCGCCGGTGTCGCCTTCCGGCGCGCGTACGCACAGAGCCCCATCTGCACGCCCGCCCGGGCCACCTTCCTGACCGGGCGCTATCCGGCGGCGCACCAGGTGCATCGCAACGGCAACGCGTATTTCCCGGCGCATGAAAAGCTGGTGACCAAGATGTTCGCCGAGGCCGGCTACGACTGCGGTCTCGTCGGGAAGCTGCATCTGTCGGCGGCGAAGAACTTCGAGGTCCGTCCGGACGACGGTTATCGCGCTTTTTGGTGGAGCCACCATCCGACGCCGGACGCCGCACGCGGCCACGACTACGAGACGTGGCTGCGGCACGAGAAGAAAGTGGACCCGCTCGAACTATACGCACCGATCAACTATTTCTGCGGTCCCGGCGTGCCGGCGGCGCTGCACCAGACGACCTGGTGCAGCGAGATGGCGATCCGCTTCATCACCGAGCAGCGCAGCGGGCCGTGGCTGCTCTCGGTGAATCCGTTCGACCCGCACGCGCCCTTCGACGCGCCGCCCGAATACCTGGCGCGCGTCCGCACGGCGGACCTGCCGCTGCCGCTGTTCCGCGAGTCCGACCTCGAGCGGCAGAAGCTGTTCGCTGCCATCGACCAGCAGACCAAGGTCGCCGCCGACCCGCGCGTCCGGAAGACGGTCCGGCCGGTCCCCGCGGGCGACCACGATGCCATCGCGTCGCGTCCGCCGCGCGACTACGACGCGCTCGAGGTCAAGGCGAACTACTACGCGATGATCATGCTGATCGACGACCAGCTGCGCCGCATCGTCGACATGCTGCGCGACACCGGGCAGCTCGAGAACACGATCATCGTGTACATGAGCGATCACGGCGAACTACTGGGCGACCACGGATTGGTCCTGAAGGGCTGCCGCTTTTTCGAGGGGCTGGTGCGCGTACCCCTGATCCTGTCGTGGCCCGGTCGGTTCGGTCGAGGCGTGGCCAGCAACGCACTGGTCGAGACGATCGACGTTGCGCCCACGCTGCTCGCGGCCGCCGGATTGCCGGTCCCGGAGGCGATGCAGGGACGATCGCTGTTGCCACTGCTGACCGGCGCGCAGGACCCGCACGAGCACCGGCCGCACGTCGTCTCCGAATACTTCGACGCGATGGGCGGCCATCCCGACCACACCCACGGGACGATGGTGTGCGACGGCCGGTACAAGACGGCGATCTACCATGGCCACGCGATAGGCGAGCTCTACGATCTCGAGCGCGATCCCGGCGAGTTCGACAATCTGTGGGACGATCCGGCGCATCGGGAGCTTCGATGCGATCGCGTGAAGCACCACCTCGACGCGATGATGGGCACGATTGGCATCGGGCCGCCACGCTTCGTCAACTACTGATGGTGGCGGCGGAGACCGCCGGCATCGCCGAGGCGGATACACGAGCCACCGGGCCTTCCGGTTGCAGGAACCCACGCTGGGGAACGCGATGAAGGAACTGAAGACCTATCCCGAGGGAACACCGTTCACCGGCACCATCGGGCGCACCGCCGGGGAGTCGGAGGCCGCGTGGCCGTTGCCGCAGCGGGCGAAGGCCGGCGCGCCGAATGTGTTGGTGTTCCTGCTCGACGACGTCGGCTTCGCGCAGCTCGGTTGCTTCGGTTCGGACATCCGCACGCCGACCTTTGACCGCCTCGCCGCAGGCGGGCTGCGCTATCGCGACTTCCACACCACGGCGATCTGCTCGCCGACGCGCGCCTGCCTGCTCACCGGGCGCAACCACCACTCCAACGGCGTCGGCATCATCCAGGAAATGGCCACCGGCTTTCCCGGCTACAACGGCATGGTGCCACGGGAGAACGGTTTCCTATCCGAGATGCTGCTGGCGCAGGGCTACGCCACGCTGGGCATCGGCAAGTGGCACCTCACGCTGGCCAGCGAATACGCGTCGGGAGCGTCGAAGGCGCGCTGGCCTCTGTCGCGCGGGTTCGAGCGGTTCTATGGCTTCATCGGCGGCAAGACGAGCCAGTGGGTACCGACGCTCGTGCACGACAGCCACTACATCGACCCGCCGAAGCGGCCGGAGGAGGGCTACCACCTCAACGCCGACCTCGCCGACCACGCCATCCAGTACCTCATCGACCTGCGCACGGTAGCGCCGCGCAAGCCGTTCTTCATGTATTACTGCCTCGGCGCCGGGCACGCGCCGCACCACGTCGAGCCGGGGTGGATCGAAGGCTATCGCGGCAAGTTCGACCAGGGTTGGGACCGCTGGCGCGAGGAAGTGTTCGCGAGGCAGCTCGAGATGGGCATCGTGCCGCCGGACACCCGGCTGTCGCCACGGCCGCAGTGGGTCAAGGCCTGGGACGGGCTTTCGCACGACGCGAAGCGGCTCTACGCGCGGCAGATGGAGGTGTACGCCGGGTTCCTCGAGCAGACCGACCATCACGTCGGGCGCGTGATCGACTTCCTGGAGCGGCTGGGCGAACTCGACAACACCCTCATCCTGCTGGCTTCCGACAACGGCGCCTCCGCGGAGGGCGGCGAGCACGGCTCGTTCAATGAGAACCAGTTCGCCAACCGCGTCGAGCCGACGATCGAGCAGAATCTCGCGCACCTCGACGACTGGGGTGGCGTCCGGTCGTTTCCCAACTATTCGTGGGGCTGGGCCTGGGCCGGCAATACGCCGCTGCGGCGCTGGAAGCGGTATCTGCACCAAGGCGGCATGAGCGACCCGCTGATCGTGCACTGGCCGAAAGGCATCGGCGCGCGCGGCGAGGTCCGGGGCCAGTACGTGCACGTGGTCGACGTCGCGCCGACGATCCTGGAGGCACTGGGGCTGGACGCGCCGGCGACGCTCAACGGCTTCACCCAGCGCCCGCTCGAGGGCGTGAGCTTCGCGCACAGCTTCAACGACGCCGCCGCGCCGACGAAGAAGAAGGTGCAGTACTACGAGATGATCGCGTCGCGCGCGTTGTGGGCCGACGGATGGAAGGCGGTCGTCGAGCAGCCGCAGGGGGATCCGCTCACCGACGAGATCCTGGCCGGGCAGAAGTGGGAGCTCTACCACGTCGAACGCGACTTCTCCGAGTGCGAGAACCTCGCCGACCGGCACCCGGAAAAGCTGGCCGAGCTGGTCGAGCGCTGGTGGGCCGAGGCCGGCAAGTACAACGTTCTGCCGCTGGATTCGCGGATGCAGCTGCGGATGGGCGAGCGCAAGCCGAGCACCATGCCCGCCGGCAGTCGCTACGTCTATTACCCGGGCGGCGCGCCGCAGTTCGAGTACACGGCGGTCAACGTCAAGGACCGCTCGCACACGATTACCGCCGAAGTCGAGATTCCCGAAGGGGGCGCCGAGGGCGTGCTGCTCGCGCACGGCAGCTGGTTCGCCGGCTACTCGCTCTACGTCAAGGACCGGCGGCTCGTCTATGCGCACAACCACCTGGGCCTGGCCGAGTACCGCATCGGCTCCACCGAGGAACTGCCGGCGGGCAAGGCGATCCTGTGCTTTCGCTTCACGCGCACCGGCGAGCACCGGGGCCGCGGCCAGCTCTACCTTGGCGACCGCCTGATCGGCGAAGGCGAGATTCCGCACACGGTGCCGCACGTGATCGAGACGTCGGGCGAAGGGCTTTGCTGCGGGTATGACAGCGGGCTGCCGGTCACCGCCGACTATCGCGCGCCGTTCCGCTTCACCGGGCACATTGCGCAAGTGGTCGTCGAAATCGACGCTGCGCCGTCCGCCGATGCCGAGGCGCAGGTGCGCACGGCGATGACCGACCACTGACGAGAGGAAGACACCGATGATCAGGACGCTGCTCCACCTTGTGCTGGCGGCGGTTGCCGGCCTCTGGTCCGCCGCTGCCCTTGCGCAGGCGTATCCGTCGCAGCCGATCAAGCTGATCGTGCCGTACCCGCCCGGCGGCAACACCGACATCGTCGCGCGGATCTACGCGCAGAAGCTGTCCGAGCGCGTCGGGCAGCCGGTGGTCATCGACAACCGCGGCGGCGCGGCGGGCGCGCTGGGGATGGGAATTGCGGCCAAGGCGCCGGGCGACGGGTACACGCTGGTGATCGGCGACCTGGGCTCGCTGGTGATCGGCCCCATCTCCAAGCCCGGCATCGGCTACGATCCACAGAAGGACCTGGCGCCCATCAGCGCCGTGACCTCGGTGTCGATCGTCGTCACGACGAATCCCAAGTCCGGGATCAACTCGATGCCCGACCTGCTGGCGCGTGCCAAGGCGCAGCCCGGCAAGCTGAACGTGGGTACCGGAGGCCAGGGCGGTCCGGGGCATCTCGCCCTGGAGCTGCTGCGCTCGATGTCCGGTGTCGACATCGTGCACGTGCCGTTCAAGGGCGGCGCGCAGGCCGTGACAGCATTGCTCGGCGAGCAGATCGACGTGGTCATCGATGGCTCGGCGATGGCGCAGGTGAAGGGCGGAAAGCTGAAGGCGATTGCCGTCACCGGACCGCGGCTGGCGGCATTGCCGGACGTGCCTTCCATCGGCGAGACTGTGAAGGGCTTCGAATTCACCAACTGGTGGGGCATCCTGGCACCCGCCGGCACGCCGGCCGCCGCCGTCGACCGCCTCAGTCAGGAACTGACGGCGATCGCCGCGATGCCGGACGTGCGCGAGCGCCTGAGCGACCTCGGGCTGTCGGCTCGGAGCAGCACGCCGAAGCAGTTCGCCGAGCTGATTCGCAGCGAGACTGACAAGGTCAACCGCATCGTCAAGGACGCGGCGATCAAGTTCGATTAGTCCAATCCGGCATGTGGGCTAATGTGCTCCAGCCAGTTTACCGAAAGCAACCCGATGAAACCCACTCGCCCCTCATGCTCCGTCGCATTCGCTTGCGCCGCACTTGCACTGCTTGCTTTCGCGGGTCCTGCCGCGGCGCAGCCATTTCCATCTCGACCGGTCACCCTCATCGTGCCCTTCGCACCGGGAGCCACGACCGACGTCCTCGCCCGGGCGGTGGCGCAGGAACTGTCGGCCACATGGCAGCAGCCCGTCGTCGTCGAGAACCGACCCGGTGCCTCGGGCAACATCGGCGCAACGCAGGTGGCGAACGCGGCGCCTGACGGGCATACGCTGTTGGTCGCGGCGGCTGCAATTTCGGCGGCCCCGGCGCTCTACAAGGACCCTGGCTTCAAGCTCTTCGACACGCTGAAGCCGGTGACCGTCCTCGGTGTCGTGCCGCTGATGCTCATCGTCTATCCCGAGCTGCCGGTACAGACCGTCACCGAATTCGTCGGCTACGCCAAGAAGAATCCGGGCACGCTGGCGCTGGGTTCCGGCGGCAACGGCACCATCCCGCACCTTGGAGGCGAGCTGTTCAAGATGCGGGCCGGAATCGACTTCGTGCACGTGCCGTTCCGTGGCGGAAGCCAGGCCATGGCGGCGCTGATCGGCGGCCAAGTCCAGTTCACCATCGATGGCGGGCCGCACGTCGCACCGCAGATCGCGACGGGCAAGGTGCGCCTGCTCGCGGTGACCAGCGCGAAGCGGCTTCCGCAGTACCCCGCGGTCCCGACGCTCGCGGAGTCGGGCTTCACCGGCTACGAGGCCAGCGCGTGGACGATGGTGCTGGCGCCAGGCGCCACTCCGAAACCTGTGATCGACAAGATCCAGGCCGACATGACGCGCGCGCTGCAGGCGCCGGGCATGGCCGCCCGGCTTGAGAAGCTGGACGTTCAGCCGCGCAGCGACACGCCGGCCGAAGCGGAGGCCTTCCTGCGGCGGGAGGTGGCGAAATGGGGCGAGGTGATCAAGGTTTCCGGCGCCCAGGTCGACTGAACGGGCGGCGCCGGGAAGCTACTTCTTCAAACGGACCTCGACCCCCGCCGCCTGCTCGCGCAGCTTGAGCATCGCCGCGAGATCGTTCTCGCCGTAGCCGGCGGCGAGACACTCGGTCAACGTGGCCACTGTTGCATCGGCGACGGGCGTCTTCATTCCGCGCCGCGCGCTCATCGCCACGGCGAGACGCACGTCCTTCAACCCCAGCTTCAGCTTGAACCCGGGTTCGAAATTCCCCACCAGGCCGCGCTTGGGCATGCCGTTGGCGAGGCTGTTGTTCCACGCCATCGTGGTCCTGAACACGCTCAGCATCAGCTCGGGCTCGAGACCCGCCGCTACGCCGGCGACCAGCGCTTCCACGTTGGCCGCGTGGATGGACGCGACGAGCAGGTTGTTGATCAGCTTGATCGTGACGCCGGACCCCAGCGGCCCGCAGTAGAAGAAGTCCGTGCCCATGGCCGCCAGTACCGGCCGCACCCGCGCGACGACATCCTCGGGCCCACCAGCCATCAGCGTCAGCGTTCCCTCGACGGCGTGCTCGGCGGTCTTGCCTACCGGACAGTCGACCATGTGCGCCCCGCGCCCGGCGATGACGGCGCCGACGCGGCGGGTAGTCGCCGGGTCGATGGTGCTCATGTCGATGTAGACCGCATCGCGGCGGATGCCTGCTGCGATCCCGTCGGGGCGGGTCACCACCGCTTCGACGTCGGCCGGCTCGGGGAGCATCGTGATGATGCATTCGCTCGCCGCGGCGATTGCCTGCGGCGAGGGCGCGGTCCGGGCGCCCGCCGCGACGAGGCGGGCGGCAGCTGCGGAGCTGGCTGCCACGGTGACCTCGCAGCCATGTTTCAGGAGGTTGAGCGCCATCGGCGCGCCCATGGTGCCGAGTCCGATAAAACCGAGTTGTCGCATCAGGATTCTCGCTGTCGATCGTGCGCGCGCCGGACACGTGGCGCGGGTCGGCGCGTTGCTCCGGAGAGTGGTGGCGCCCCTTGGGGCCCGGTCAGCCCTGCGCCAGCCGCTCGCCGTGCTCGCGCGTGGCGTGGAAGCCGACCTTCGGCCAGCGTTCCATCGTTACCTGCAGGTTGTGCTTGTAGGCGGCCCGGAACACCTGGTTGCCGTCGACATCGGCGGCCAGCGACAGGTAGTCCAGACGCTCGAACTCGTGGCGGATGTTCTCGTCGGGATAGGCGAGCCCGCGCGCGGTGGCCACGCTCAAACCGTCGTAGATCGCGTCGACCCGGTACGTGCTCTGACGGATGGTCATCTCAAGCGCAGAGGCTGAGTGTGGGGGAGCCGGTAGGGCGGGTCAAGCGTCGATTTGCGGTGGCAACGGCCTGCTTCGAACGCTTGTCGTAGCGCTTTCGCACGGTCGCCGCCGCCAAGGCGCCGCCGACTTCCCATAGTGGCTGGTCGCGGGCGGGCGCGACCCTTGTCGCCTCTTGTGGGCATCCAACGCCGCCCCCAAGCTCAAGGCACCCCGTTGTCGCGGCCGCTGGCCCGCAATGAACTCTGGTGGCTACCGCTGGGCATCCGCATCGAGCGCATCAAGCCCGGCCATCCCGAACAGAACGGCCGTCATGAGCGTATGTGCCTGACCCCGGAAGAAAGAAGCGACCAAGCCGGTGGCGCACAACCTCCTCCAGCAGCAGGCCAGGTTCGATGACTTCGTCGAGTGCTACAACCGGGAGCGGCCTCACCAAGCGCTGGGCATGAAGTATCCGGCAGAGCTCTAGCGACCGTCCAACCGCCCCTACCGAGGTTTGAACGAGCTCGAGTACCCATTTCACGACCGCACGGTCACTGTCACCCATTGCGGCCGCATTTGCCTCGGCAAACGCTAGATCAACCTGAGTCTAGTCTTCGCCGGCCAGAACGTAGGCATCAAGGAGGTGAGCGATAGAATCCGGCTCGTCACCTTCATGCAGCACGACCTGGGATCTTCGACCACGAGACATGCCGGCTCGAACCGGTGGGGAACCCGTTCGGGCCGCAAGTGTTACCTATGTCTCCGGTATGAACCCTTACCCATGTAACCGGAATAGACCCCGAAAATCGGTGGCGGAGACGGAGGGATTCGAACCCTCGATACAGGTTTTAGCCCGTATGCTCCCTTAGCAGGGGAGTGCCTTCGACCTCTCGGCCACGTCTCCGGGAACCTGTAATTCTACCGTTGGGGCACGTCCGGCGCCACCACCGCCGCCGCCGAGGCAGCCCGGTCCCGCGGCGGCGATCTGCCGGGCCGCACGCGGTCTCGTTCGCGGACGTCACGCGACACGCTTACGCGGCAGTGCCGCGTTCGACACGCATCCATGCGCTCGACCCCGCGTATTCCCGCGTCCCGTTGACGGCGGTCAACACAGCGCGTTTTCGGCGGCGTAGGGTGGACTCGAGGGTGGTCTCCACGGCAGGTGACCAGCCAATGCCTGCCGACGCCGCCCGAAACGCGAAGAGGCCGTCGATGCAAGTTCCCCTCAAGATCACGCTGCGCAACCTTCCGCATTCCCCGGCGCTCGAGGAGTTGATCCGGCGCAGGGCCGAAAAGCTGGACGCCTTCCGTCCGGGAATCACGAGCTGCGTCGTCACCGTCGATGCGCCGCACCGCCACCAGCGGCAAGGCCGGGAGTTCGCGGTGCGCATCGATCTGCACGTTCCAGGACGCGACATCGTGATCACGCGCGAGCATGATGAGGACGTCTA
>Ga0079037_100001426_pt1 | contig 12434 bp, 11 predicted proteins | sample Mud3Dept4metaG_FD_71479 | JGI IMG/M metagenome (GOLD analysis project Ga0079037, IMG submission 71479) | Freshwater wetland microbial communities from Ohio, USA, analyzing the effect of biotic and abiotic controls - Mud 3 Core 4 Depth 4 metaG | ecosystem: Environmental > Aquatic > Freshwater >... | reverse complement strand
TCGCGCCGATGAAGCGCACGTTGAGCCACTCGCGGAAGCCGCGCGTCGGCAGGTCGTACAGCGTGAAGCGCTTCGTGCTGCGGTCGAACATCGCGACCTGGTTCGACAGCGCGACGGTAAACCACACGCGATCCTTCTGGTCGACGCGAATCGTGTGCGGATAGAAACCTTCGTCCATCTCGTGCAGCGTGAAGGCCTTGGTCGCGGGGTCGAACTCGACCAGGCGGCGCTGAGCCGAGGGCGTGATGAAGATGTGGCCGTCCACGCGCGACTCGGCGAGCGAATGCGCGTTCGAGGTGCTGTCGTGCTTGGGGAAGTTCCGCAACCGCGCCGCCAGCAAGCCGCCGTTCCGCTCGCCCTCGCGATGCGGAATCCTGTAGACCGTGACCTGGTTGGTCTTCGGGTCGACTTCGTACAGCCGGTCCTGGATGTTGTCGGCGACGTACACCAGGCCGTTGGCGGCCACCAGCATGTCGTGCACCTGGCTGAAGATGTCGCCGAGCGGCCACTCGGTGATCGTGATGCCGGTAAGTGCGGGGCTCCACGGCAGCGGGTCCGCCAGCAGCTGCGGGTTCTCGCGCAGCTTGCGGTAGCCCGCCGACAGGCGCTCGGGCAGCGCCCGCTGGTCCTGGCTCGAGAGCCGGGCGCCATAACGCTGCATGCGGTGGATGATGTCGCCCCACGCTTCCGGCGTGCGCTCCATGCGGATGAACGAGTTGCCCTGCTGGTGACAGAACGTGCACTGGGTCTGGAAGTGCAGCTTGGTGTCGCGGTCGCCGAGATCGAGCGCCCCGAGCCAGACGCTTGCGGGCTTGGCCTCGGCCAGCCTGACCGGGTCGGTCTCGGGCACGAGCGTCACGTTCAGCTCGCGCGTCTCGACCTCCGGCTTGATGGCGAGGTCCTGGTAACCCGGCTTGCGCACCAGGTATTCCATCGACGCGTCGCGCTCGGCGAACTCCACGCGACCGGTCGCGTCGCTGAATCGAGTGACCTCCGGGGCAACGGTGCGCGCCACGCCGGGCGCCGGGTAGCCGTCGTCCGACGTGTCGAGCTGCGGACCGTCGGCCGGGCGTTCGCGCACCATGACCGTGGCCAGCGGCTGACCCGCTGGGTCGGTCACCGTCAGGTGCGTTGCAAACGACGGCGCGCTGCACGCCATCAGCACGAGCGTAGTCGACAGGTGCCGCAAGCCATGCATCCCTCGCCTCATGAGTCCCCCTGATGTTCTTCGCATGATGTTCTCATGGTCGGCGCGACCGATCCCGTGCAACGTGCCTGCCGTTCTCACGGCTCGGGCAGGCGGTAAATGTTGCGATCATTGCGCTGCGTATACAACGCCGGCAGGAAATGCGGCAGCAGCCCCACCTCCTCGACCTGGTGACGCTTCCATTCGCGCAGCATGCCCTCGCTGAACACGTAACGACGGAACAGGAAATTCACCAGCCGGCCGACGACGGGCCAGTCGACGCCGATGACGGTGTCCACGATGTAGGTCGCGCCCTGCGGCGAGTCGGACCAGTCATGGCGTAGTTCACCGATGGTCACGCCTGCGACTTTGGGCCGCGTGACGAAACGGCGCGGCGACAGCTCGATGACGCGCGCTGCGCCTTCGCTGTCGTACGGGCCGAACCACTCGTAACGCGCGACCACTCCGCCGGCGCCGACGCCGGGTTTGCCGTCCGCAGCCGCCTCGTCGACCCAGATGCGGCCGTGCTCGGTGGGGTGGAACAAGTGATAGAGCGGCCGCAGCGCGCCGTCGAACTGAACCTTGCCGAGCGGCAGCACGCGATACCACCAGGCCAGCATCTCCGTCGTGACGCCGGGCAGCGGCCGATGCTCGATCGTGAGATGGATGCGGCCGTCGGCCAGGATCTCGTGCGCGGTCACGGCCCGCTTCACGTCCCGCAGTGCCCACGGAATGTTGCGCGGCGGGTCGTGCCGTGGATTGACGGGGAGCGCAAAGGCAATCAGGTAGTCGCCGGTGCCGCGGTTGTACATCGCGTGCCCACCGGCATTGATCAGCACGTACTGCCGGCCGTGCAACGCGTAACTCATCGGCGTGGCCGTGGCGTCGATCGGCAGTTTGTACGACCAGAGCTGGCGCCCGTCGCGCCCGTTGAAAGCGCGGAACTGCCGGTCCATCGTGGCGCCGATGAAGAACACGCCGCCGTCGGTGACCAGTCCGCCGCCAAGGTTCGGCGTGCCCCAGTTGATGTGCCACGGCAGCGGAAACGGCCCCATCTCGTGCACCGAGCCGAGCGGTGCTTCCCACGCGATGCGGCCGTGCGCGAGATCCACCGCCACCAGTCTTCCCCACGGCGGTGCCGTGCACGGGATTCCCAGCGGCGACAGCAGCGGTCCCACAGCCAGCGTGTACGGCGTTCCCTGCATGGTGACATGCATCGTCTTCTGGCCGGCGACCGGATGATCCTGCTTCGTTCCGGCTGCGGCGCCTCGAATGAGTTGCGCCACGAACGGCGCGGCGTTGACGTTGATGATCAGCTGCTGGGTTTGCGGCGAATACGCGCCGCCGCCCCAGTTGGCGCCGCCCAGGCTGCCGGGAAACAGCAGTGTCGGCTGCTCGGCGAGCGGCGTGAAGATGCCTTCGTTGCGCAAAGCCGCAATCGCATCATGACAGCGGCCACGGTCCCAGAACGTGAGGCCCCAGGCGTCGTCCGGCTTGATTCGCGTCGGCAGCAGTTGCAGCGACTGCGCTGGAAATGGTTGCGTCGGCCAGGCCTGTTCGCCCGGAATGGTGCTGCCCGGCACGGCACGTTCGTGCATCGGGAACAGCGCCTTGCCGTCACGCCGGTCGAGCACGAAGACAAAACCCTGCTTGCTCACCTGTGCGAGCGCCGGGACCCGCTCACCGTCCGCACCGCGCCAGTCGAACAACACGGGTTGCGCAGGCGTGTCGTAGTCCCACAGGTCGTGGTGCACCAGTTGGAAAGACCAGGCCACTTCGCCCGTCGACAGCCGCAGCGCGACGACTGCGTTGGCATAGCCGTTACGTCCCAATCGCAGCGCGCCGTAGTAGTCGGGTGACGGTGCACCCGTGGGCACGAACATCAGGTCGCGCTCGGCATCGACCGCCAGCGGCGCCCAGGCGTTGGCCGCACCGGTGCCGGTGACTCCCTGCAATGGATCGAAGGTCCAGCGTGGCTCTCCGGTGATCGCGTCGTACGCTGCGATGACGCCGTGCGGTGCCTCGGCGTACGCAAAGTCGATCACCGACGAACCGACGACGACCACGCCGTTGGCGACGGCCGGAGGCGAACTCGACCCGACCTCCTCGAGACCGTAGCGCTCGTGCTCCGCGAGCGCCACCTCGCCGCCTGCACCGAACCCTGCACAACGCTTGCCATCGCGTGCGTCGAGTGCGATCAGGCGGCGGTCGCCCGTGACGGTGTAGATGCGATGCCGGCACGCACCGGCCGCTTCGGCTTGCGCCATCTGTGCGTAGACGACGCCACGGCAGCGATAGGGTCGCTCGCTGGTGCGTCGCACTGCGGGATCGAAGGTCCAGCGCTCGAGGCCCGTCTGCGGGTCGAGCGCAATGACGCGATTGAACGGCGTGCAGTAAACGAGGTGCTCGCCAGCCGCCCGCGGCAACAGGATCGGCGTGGACTGCGCCGAAACGCTCGAGGGCGCCCCTTCGGCGGCGGCCATGTCACCGTTGCGGTGGGTCCAGGCGGGCTGCAGCTGCGTTACGTTGTCCGGCGTGATCTGCGTTGCTGCACTGTGATGCTGGCCGAGCGGGTCGCCGGTGGCATAGGCGCGTGGCGCGACGCACGCAACGATCAGGAGTACTGGCGCAAGTGGACGCACTGCACAGGCGAACGTGCGGACCGGAAACTTCATGGGCACGGAGTGTGCCGTGCGGACGACGCGTTGGCGAGACCGGCATTACTCGCTCTACCGCTTACAGCGCGACGACTGCGGAGAGGGCTTTCACCTCGCTCGGTGACCTTCGTTCAGGCAGTAGCGGTCAGTAGCCCGACCCCGTTCGATCGCAAGCGGCGCGCGCGTCCCGAGCTCTGCCATTGCGTGGCAGGGCCGGCCCACAGTCGATCGTAGGCCTGCCGGACGACCGAGTAGCACTCGCAACTGCGTGCTTCGAGTCCAGCTCGATCCAGGACGGAGATACGCCCGCGTCGATACTGGATCAGGCATGCTTTCTGCAGCTTCAGCGCGCTGGCGGTCACGCTTTCCCGCCGCACGCCCAGCATGTCTCCGATCTGCTCGTGGGTCACGATCATCTCGTTGCCATCCCGTCGGTCGAGACTGAGCAGGAGCCAGCGGCACAGCTTCTGGTCCAGGGCATGGTGCCGGTTGCAGCCCGAGGTCTGGGCCATGTGCGTGAACAGCGCCTGGGTATAGCGGAGCAACTGCTGCATGATTGACTCCGACTGCCAGGCATAGCATGCGATCGACTCCGCAGTGATGCGCAGTGCCTGGCCAGCGCTATGCACCACGGCACCGCTCAGGGCGCGCCCGCCACCCATGAACGCGGAGACCCCGACGACACCCTCGTTGCCGACCACAGCCACCTCGGCCGAGGCCCCGTCCTTCATCGACGAAACCAGCGAGACGATCGCGGTCGCCGGAAAATAGACGTGCTGCGGCACGACGCCGGCTTCGTACAACATCGCACCGAGCGGCAGCTCGACCCAGTTGAGGTGCGGTTCGATCTGCCGCCACGCGCCGGCCGGAATTGCCGCCAGCACCTGGTTCTTCGAGCGAGCAAAGGAATCAGCTGTCATTTGGATGCTCCTATGCGCACCGCCCGCGGCCATTGCGGGAATTTTACTTCTGCCGGATCTCGAGATCGTTGCGTACCTGTGCGACGCCGTCGACGGAAGTCGCCAACTCGCCGGCGCGGGCCTTCGCCGACGTCGTATCAACGAACCCGGCGAGTTGCACCACGCCTTTCTGCGTCTCGACGTTGATCTGGTGCGCCTTGGTCGTCGAATCTTCGACCAGCTTCGCCTTTACCGAGGCGGTGATCGTGCCGTCGTCCACTACCTGTCCAGCCGTCGCCTGCGGCGTGCTGATACGCAAATCGTTGCGGACCTCCTGGACTCCCGTTACCGAGCGGGCCACCTTCGTGGCCTGTTCCTTCTGCTGGGCGTTGTCGACGAAGCCGCCAAGTTGCACGACGCCCCGGAAAGTCTCGACGTTGATCTGGCCGGCTTTGGTAATCGGATCGTCGATCAAAGCCACCTTCACCTTGCTGGTGAGCACGCTGTCGTCGATGACCTCGCCGGCCGACTGCTGCGTGCGAGTGGAAGAGCAGGCACTGGCAAGCGCCAGCGTCCCGAGAATCGCGGTCAGTTTGAGGATTTGAGTCTTCATGCGTGTTTCCTACTGTGTGGTCAGGCGTTTTGTTCCTGCGCGGTGCCGTCGTGGTTCGACGAGTTCGACGGCGCTTCCGCGATCGACTGCAGGGCATCGCCAGCGCTTGTCGGCTTCGAGAGCGCCAGGTCACCCAGCGACACGATGCCGACGAGCCGCTTTTCGCGATCCAGGACCGGAAAGCGCCGGACATGAAGATCGCCCATCACCCTGGCGACGTCCCGCACAGACTCGTCGTCGTAGACGTACCGGACTTTCGTTGACATGACCTCGTGGACCTTGCTGTCCTGCGGTGCCAGGCCGCGCGCGACGGCACGAATCGTAATGTCGCGGTCCGTCAGCATCCCCACCAGCCGGTCGTTCTCGGCGACGGGCAGGCTGCCGAAGTCCTCTTCCTGCATGACGCGGGCCGCGCTTTGAAGGGTGTCGTCCGGCGAGGCGATCCTGACTTCGCGTGTCATGACTTCGCTGATGAGCATGGCTTGGCTCCTGTCGCTGCGTGATGGTTGGCGGCTGTACCGTACCGTGCGAGGTCTGCAGCTGCCTTCCGCGCATGTCCGGAAACCCTGTAGGACGCGTCGGACGTGGGCGGCAATGCGTCGAGTCGCCGGCCTGACGAACCGGCGAAAAACGGGGGGTGACGTGGCCGTCGTAGGACGCCACCTACAGGAAGTCGCAGGACTGTGCGGCTGACCGCCGAATCCGGCGACGTAAACTCGCGCCATGCAATTGCAGTTGCCATCATCGAACGCACGCAACTGGAGTCGCCGCAGCCAGCAGGCGCTGGTGGTCATCTCATTCGTACTCGTGCTCGGTGCCCTGCACGTCACGAAGTCTGCCGTCGTGCCGCTGCTGTTCGCGGCTTTCCTCGCGATGCTACTGTCGCCGGCGGTCGCCTTGCTGCGCCGTATCGGCGCGCCACGCGGAGTCGCGGCCGGGGTCGTCGTGCTGTCGCTGGTCGCGGTCGTGGGCCTCGGATTCAATGCGACCTGGCAGCCTGCCAGGGCCTGGCTGGATGAGGCGCCGCAGACGATGCGCACGCTGGAGAGCAAGCTGCGCCCGGTCACGGGCTTCATCGCCAGGGTCGAATCGGTGTCCGAGCAGGCCGAGCGGGTCACTGATCCCGGCGCAGCCAGGAACGTCGCGGCGGCGCCCGCGACGGCCACGGAAAAGAAGTCGACCATCGCGATCACGCAGGATTGGCTGGTCGCGATCCTGACCACGCTGGTCGTGACGTGCTTCCTGCTCGCCACTGGTCCATCGCTGCTGGTGAAGATCGAAGCCGCACTCGGGCCACGCACGCGCAGCACGCGCCTGCTGCGCCTCGCCACCGCGATCAGCGACGACTTGAGCCGCTATTTCGCCACGGTGACGTTGATCAACCTGGCACTCGGCATCGCAACGACCGCGGTCATGTACTGGCTGGGCATGCCCAACCCGTTGCTGTGGGGGGTCGTCGCCTTCGTGCTCAATTACGCTCCGTACGCCGGCTCGGCCGCGACGCTGGTGCTGCTCACGGTCGTGGCCCTGGTCTCGTTTGACGGTCTCGGGAAGCCCCTCGCCGTGGCGGGCTGCTATCTCGCCCTGACTACGATCGAAGGCCAGATCGTCCAGCCGATACTCGTCGGCCGGCGCCTCGACGTCAGCCCATTGATCGTGATTCTGTGCCTCTGGTTTGGCGGCTGGCTGTGGGGCATAGCCGGGGTCGCGCTCGCTGTACCCCTGCTCGTGACGGTCAAGGCGCTGGGCCTTGGCCTCGGTGAAGCCGATTCGATGTATAACAAGCTCAATCGCCCTGCCCAGCTGGCGGGCGAAGCGTGACTGGAGGCGCACTGCGATGACTCGCGTACTGATCGCCGACGACCACGCGCTGTTCCGTGCCGGGCTGCGCCAGTTTCTCGTAGACGCGCTGCCTTCGGCCGAGATCGGCGAAGCGGCTTCGGGGAACGAAGTCCTGACCTGCCTGCAGCGCAAGGACTGGGAAATGTTGATCCTCGACATCAACATGCCCGACCGTACCGGTCTCGACATCCTGCGGCACGTGAAGTCGGGTCATCCTGCCACGCGCGTCCTGGTGCTTTCGGGTTATCCGGAGCGCCAGTACGCGCTGAACGTGCTGCGGGCGGGCGCCGCGGGCTACATTGCGAAGGACGCCGCCCCGGAGGAACTTCTCAAGGCCGTGCGCACGGTGCTGCAGGGCCGTCGATATGTCAGCGAAAACCTGGCGGAACTGCTGCTGCTCGACATGGATCGCGCGGACAAACCGTTGCACGCCCTGCTTTCCGACCGCGAGTTCCAGATCTTCGGCAAGCTGGCCGCAGGACGCGGCGTTTCCGAGATCGGCCGCGAGCTGTGCCTGTCGGTGAAGACCGTCAGCACCTACCGGACGCGCATCCTGGAAAAGATGCGAATGAAGAACAATGCAGACCTGACCAGTTATGCACTCCGAAACGAAATCATCCAGTAGCGATTCCGATGGGCGTGGCGTGACGGGCGCGCGCCCCGACCTGCAAGTCCTGCTGGTTGAGGATTCGTCGGTCATTTCCGGCCTGATCACCGAGATCATCAACGAGGTTCCCGGAGTCCGGGTGGCCAAGAGCGTCCAATCCGAGCGGGACGCGATCGAGGCGGTCGGTCGCCTGCACGTGGACGTCGTGATCCTCGACCTGCAGTTGCGTAAGGGCACCGGCTTCGGGGTGTTGCGGGCCATGCGTGACATGCCGAAGAAGCCGATCGTTGTGGTGCTCACGAACTTCGCTATCCGGTCGTACCGGGAAACCGCGCTCGCACTCGGCGCGCGCGATTTTCTCGACAAGTCGCGCGACTACGACCGGTTGCCGGCGATCCTCACCGAGATCGCATCCTCGCAGCCCGCCTGACGCTCAGGCCGCGGGTCCGGGCCCGGCCGCCCAGGGAAGGGGCGCGAACGGGCCAGAGTCGCCATCGTCCGCGCCCTCCTTCCGGATCACGTTGACCAATGGAACCGAGACCCGGATCGTGGTGCCACCGTTTGGCGCGGACGAGATGTCGAACCGGCCGCCGAGCACCTGGATGCGGTGACGAAGTCCTGCGATGCCGTGCGATCGAGACCGGTTCAAGTCCGTCGGCGCGGTACCGACGCCGTTGTCCTGGACCGTCACGACGACATCCCGGTCGGTCAGTTCGAGCGCGATGTCCACTTCGCTCGCCCGGGCGTGCTTCGCCACGTTGGCAAGGGCTTCCTGCACGACCCGGAACAGCGCGATCGCACCGGCCCGGTTGAACGGCGGCTCCTCGTCGGGGAATCGCTCGGTGCACTTCAGGTCTGCGCGCCTGCACGTTTCCTCGCTCTGCCAGCGCAGTGCGGCCAGCAGTCCCATGGTGTCGAGCAGCGTCGGACGCAGCTCCTCCACGACGCGCCGCTTGAGCTCGATGCCCTGATCAAGGACCTCCTTCAGGCGCTCGAGACGCATCTTGACGTCGGCGTTGTCGCCCGCTGCATGCCTCTGCATCCAGGTCACGTCCATGCGCGCGGCCAGCAGCACGCCGCCGAGCTCGTCGTGCAGGCCGCGCGAGAGGCGCGCGCGCTCTTCCTCCTGCACGTGCTGCAGGTGCCGCGCCAGCTCGGTCAACTCGCCCGCCTGGGCGTCGAACTGCGCCTTCAGTTCGTCGTGCTGCTGCTGCAGCTCGGCTGCGGCCTCCGCGCGGTGGCGCGCGTTGCGGGCCAGCGCAGTGGCCGCGATCACGGCGAGCACCAGTCCGAGCAGGAGCGTCGCGAGATTCAGGCGTCCGGCGAACATGAGTTCGCGCTCCCACCTGTCCAGGGAGCGGTCCATCAACGCCCGCTCGTAGTCCCGCGTGACCCCCGCGAGTTCACGGAACGTGGCCATGGTCTCGTGCCGTAAGGGCGAATTCGCCAGCCTGAGCGCGGCTGACGGCCCCTGCGCCCTGTACACGGCAACCGATTCCTGCATCTGAGTCATGCGCGAGCGGGCGACAACACCGAGCTGGCGGATCGCCGAGCCGACCCGTTCGTCCTTGCCTCGATAAGTCTGCGCGAGCTCGCGGCTGAGGTCGTCGATCTGCCCCTCGGCGCGGTGGAGCGGCTCGAGGTCGGTGGGGTCACCCGTAAGAAGGTACCCGCGGTGCCCTGATTCGGCATTCATGAGCAGCTGGTACAGGTCCACGACCCGTGCCAGCTGTGCCTGGGCCCGGCGCACGTCTTCCTCCGCCGTGACGAGTCGCAGGCGCCCGAACTCGGCGACGACGTACAGCAAAACGACGAAGCCGATGGACACGGCCCCTACGATCGCGAGTTGCCACCACTTGAATCGCATCGTCTTTTTGTACGCCCGGTGGCCGCCGATTGTCCAGATTGCCGGAAGTCTGTCGGCATCATCCGACAAGCTGGAGCGACCGCCGCCGATGACCTCTCATCCGCCGCCGACCCATCATTCATCCCAACGAGCGCAGGCCCACTGAACAGGCGGTCCGACCCCCACTCTGTACCGCCTACCTCGCCCTCGCCGGCCCCGGCTTGCGAGGGCATTTTTTTGGATCTCAGAGCTGGGAGGACAGCAGCGCCGAGGCGTGCTCCAGGATCTTCTCCTGCCAGGGCCGGGCTTTCCATGCCTCGAAGGTGATCCGATGCGCGCGCTTCAAGTCGTCCTTGAAGACGTCACTGACGCGCGACGCGAATTCGCCGTCGTACACGTTGAGGTTCGCCGCGTCGTTGAGTCTGAAGGATCGGTTGTCGAAGTTCGTCGAGCCGACCGAGGCCATGAGACGGTCGACGATCAACATCTTGCAGTGGAACATCTTGGGCTGGAACTCGTAGATCTCCGCGCCGGCCTCAAGCAACACGCCCCACTGGGCACGGGACGCCTTGCGGACGACCTGCGTGTCGATGTGCTCGCCCGGCACGATGATTCGCACGCGCACGCCGCGCTCGAGCGCGGCGCAGAGCGCGGACCGGGTCAGGTCGTCGAGAACGAAATAGGACGCGGACAGGTCGATCGTCCGCTCTGCGGTCGTGATCGACAGCAGGTACATAAGCAGCATGCTGTCGCCGCCGCCACTCGGTGAGCTGGTGAATACCTGCGCCCGTGCATCCCCCACGGCGGCCCGAGCAGGATGCCGAGCTCGCGACGGAACTGCGGATCGTCGATCGTGTAGCGATGCTCGAGCTTGCGCTGGATCTGCTTCTCGCCGGCGACGAAATTCAGGGCGATCACGGTGATGATGGCCGCGAACAGTGCCCCCACCAGTCCCGCCACGATCATGCGCCTACCGCTACCATCCGACCTCTCCCGGTCACATCGCAGGCGAGTGAACGCCCCGGTCTTCGTGCCACCGGGCCGCGGCTACCTGGCCGTTCCACGACGAAAGAGGTTCACCACGACGAGCAGCATGATCGCCCCGCCGAACGAGACCAGCAGCCCCATCAGGCTGAAGTCGCCCTGGTTGACCGTTCCGGCGCCAAGCAATGGCGAAAGCAGCCAGCCTCCGAGCAGGGCGCCGACGATGCCCACGACGACGTTCAGGATCAAACCCTGCTGGGCGTCGGTCTTCATCACGAGACTCGCGAGCCAGCCGATGGTGCCGCCAACAACCAACCAGATGATCAAGTTCATGTTGTGCCACCCTGCTGTGAGTTGCGTTTCGAGGGCACGTGAATTCTGGCCGGCGTCGGCATGCCGCTCTATAGGACCCTCCCCCGCATCGATGTAGGACGGACGACCCGGGTTGGACGCTGTCCGACACGGGGATGGGCCGGCCGCCGACATGAACCGTCGATTCACGCGCTCATTCTCCAGCGGGCGCGCGTTGCGCTAACACCGACGACGGAGAATTTTGCTATGGATACGAGACAATTCGACAACCTGATCCTGCAGGCGCTCGAGCACGAGAAGGGCGGGCTGAAGGTTTATCAGACGGCGCTCAAGTGCGCCGTCAACGACGACCTGCGGGAGGAGTGGGAGAAATACCTCGACGAGACACGGTCGCACGTCGAGACGCTGACCGCCGTCTGCCGGAGCCTCGAGATCGACGCTTCCACGGAGACCCCCGAGCGAAAGATCGTCCGTCACCTCGGCGGTGCACTGGTCGAGGCCATGGAAATGGCGCTGAAGAGTGGCACGCCGGAGACAGCCGAGCTCGTGGCATGCGAGTGCGTCGTGATTGCGGAGACGAAAGACCATCTCAACTGGGAGCTGATCGGCAAGTGCTCGACGAAGCTCCGGGGTGAATCGGCGAGGATGGTCGCAGAGGCCTACGGCGAGGTCGAGGAGCAGGAGGATGAGCACCTCTACCACTCCCAGGGATGGTGCCGTGAGCTGTGGATCCAGTCGTTGGGAATGAAGGCGGTGCTGCCGCCGCCCGAGGAGCGCAAGCACGTCAAGACCGCGATCGGTGCGTCGCGCGCCCAGCAGGCGAGCGAACGCAACCGTCGATGATGCAATGGCGATCGCCTCTTCCGCTGCGGCGGGAGAGGTCGGCCCATAAACGAAGATGCCCGTGACTGACGTCACGGGCATCCGCTTCAACAGGCCCTCAACTCAAGCAATTACATGCCCATGTCGCCCATGCCGCCCATGCCGCTCATGTCCGGCATGCCGCCATGCTTGTGGTCGTCGTCCTTCGGGGCCTCGGCGACCATCACTTCCGTCGTGAGCAGCAGGCCCGCCACCGAGGCGGCGTTCTGCAGCGCGAGACGGGTGACCTTGGTCGGATCCAGGATGCCCATGTCGAGCATGTCGCCGTAGGTGCCCGTCGCGGCGTTGTAGCCGTACGTGCCCTTGCCTTCCTTGACCTTCGCCAGGACGACGGCAGCGTCTTCACCGGCGTTGGCCACGATCTGGCGCAGCGGCTCTTCGATCGAGCGCGAGAGGATCTTGATGCCGATGGCCTGGTCCTCGTTTGAACCGCTCAGGTTCGCGAGCGCCTTCTGCGCGCGGATCAGCGCAACGCCACCGCCCGGCACCACGCCTTCTTCGACGGCCGCACGCGTGGCGTGCAGCGCGTCTTCGACGCGGGCCTTCTTTTCCTTCATCTCGATCTCGGTCGCAGCGCCGACCTTGATCACGGCAACGCCGCCGGAG
>Ga0079037_100001423_pt1 | contig 12444 bp, 8 predicted proteins | sample Mud3Dept4metaG_FD_71479 | JGI IMG/M metagenome (GOLD analysis project Ga0079037, IMG submission 71479) | Freshwater wetland microbial communities from Ohio, USA, analyzing the effect of biotic and abiotic controls - Mud 3 Core 4 Depth 4 metaG | ecosystem: Environmental > Aquatic > Freshwater >... | reverse complement strand
TCATAGCTCATAGCTCATAGCTCATAGCTCATAGCTCATAACTCATGACTCACAGCTGGGATATCAACGGCGCAGCCCTTGGCTCGTAAGTGAGACCGAGAGACCGACTGACATGCCTCTCCTCTCCATCCTCGTCCCCGTCTACAACGAAGTGCGCACCGTCGGCGCCGTGCTCGAGCGCCTCGGTGCCATCAGCCTGCCGCTCGAGCGCGAGATCGTCGTCGTCGACGACGGGTCGACCGACGGGACCCGCGAGCTGCTGCGGGGCTGGCACGACCGCCCGGGCATCCGCGTGATCGAGGCCCCGCGCAACGGCGGCAAGGGGAGCGCGATCCGGCTCGCGCTGGCCCACGCGCGCGGCGACATCGTCGCCATCCAGGACGCCGACCTCGAGCTCGATCCCGCGCAGCTCGCCGCGCTCGTCACGCCCATCCTGCGGGGCGAGACGGGCGTGGTGTACGGGTCGCGGTTCCTCGCCGGCACACCGGCGGCGCCCTGGCGGACGCTGGTGGCCAACCGTGTGCTCACCGGCCTCACCAATGTGCTGTTCGGCGCGCGGATCACCGACATGGAGACCTGCTACAAGGTGATGCGCGCCGACATTGCGCGATCCCTGTCGCTGCAGGCGAACCGCTTCGACATCGAGCCGGAGATCACGGCGAAGCTGCTGGGGCGCGGGTACGCCATCCACGAGCTGCCGGTCCGCTTCGAGCCGCGGTCGCGGGCGGCCGGAAAGAAGATCGGCTGGCGCGACGGCGTGCAGGCCGTGCAGGTGCTCGTGCGGCACCGCCTGCGCGGATCGCGGCGTCCTTCCTGAGTCGCGCGTCGATCCCCGCCTTCAACCCGAGTGACGTCGATGGTCCGGGACCACCAGTCGCCCCCTCGACACCGCTCGGGGCGCGTGGTGCGCCTCCTCGTCTCGCTGGCGCTCGCCGCCGTGGCGTGGGCCGCAGCGGTCGTCGTGAGCGGGGGCACCCGGTTCGCCATCGGGCCAGTGCGAATTTCGGCGCGGAGCGTGCTGGCGCCCGCGATCGTGGCGGGGCTGGCACTGCTCGCAGTGCTGGTGATGCGACGGCGGCACGGACGCGACGGAGGGCTCGGCGCCGCCCTCGCCTGGGCTGGCGAGCGGATCGACGCCCGCGCTGCGTGGTTCGGCGTGGCGGCCGCCGCGGCGACACTCGCCATCGGGGTCGCGTGGGGCACGGGCGCGGTGGGTGGTTCCGACTCCTACTGTTATGTGGGCCAGGCCGAGATGATGGCCGCCGGCACCTTGCGGCAGCCGCTGCCGCTCGGCTTCGAACCGCCCTGGCGCGACGCGGGCCAGCTCATTACGCCGGCGGGGTTCGTGCCCTCGCCGGTCGTGCCGGGCGGCATCGCACCGATCTGTCCCGCCGGGCTCGCGCTCGTGATGGCCGTGCCCATCGGGTTCGGCTGGCCCAGTGGCCTGTTCCTCGTCGTCCCGTTGTTCGGGGCGCTCGGCGTGTGGTCGGCCTTCGTGCTGGCCCGGCATCTGCGGGACGGCATGGCCGGGATCGCTGCCGCCTCGTTGGCCGTCGTGGCGCCGGTGTTCCTCTATCAGCTCGTGCAGCCGATGAGCGACGTGCCAGCGGCCGCGCTCTGGACGGCGGCGATGGCGTTGGCCGTGCGCGGCGGCGCGTGGCGGGCCGCGGGAGCGGGGTTGCTCGCGGGCGCGGCGATCACGATGCGCCCCAACCTGGCGCCCCTCGCCGTGTTCGTGTGGGCACTGGCCTGGGTGGGTGGCGGCGAGGCCGGGCGGCGCGGCCGGCTGCAGCGTGCCGTGATGACCGCGCTGGCCACAATCCCCGGCGTCCTCGTCGTGGCGGCGCTGCAGTGGCGGCTGTACGGCTCACCGCTCGCCTCCGGGTACGGCAGCCTGTCGGTGCTGTTCTCGCTGGCGCACATCGGGCCCAACCTCGCGCGGTACTCGCGCGCTCTGCTCGAGACGCAGACGCCGCTCGTGCTGCTCGGGGTGGCGGCACCTTGGCTGGCGCGTGCGCCGGAACCACGACCTGGGAACTCACCTGGCGGCGTGGCTGCGGCGGCGCCGACGGCGCGGCGCCTTCCAGCGATCACGGTCGCCGCCCGCCAGGCCGGGCGTTCGGTGATCCCCGACAAACGCGCGCTGCTCGTGCTCGGGTTCGTCGTGGCGTGCTGCGCGCTCTACCTGCCGTACGTGGTGTTCGAGGAGTGGTGGTACCTGCGGTTCCTGCTGCCGGGGCTGCTGCCGCTGGCCGCGCTCCTGGGGGTGACGCTGTCGGCCGTCCTGGCCCGCCTGCCTGCCGCGCTCCGCGCCCCGGTGCTGCTCACCGGGCTCGCGGCGTTGTGCGCCTGGCAGGTCACGGTGGCCCGGGAGCGGTCGGTCTTCGACCTGCAGCGGTTCGAATCCCGTTTCGTCGAGGCCGGCCGGTTCGTGAACGCGCGGCTGCCGCGCGAGGCCGTTGTCCTCACGGTGTGGCACAGCGGCAGCGTCCGTCACTACGCGAACCGCGTGACGCTCGTGTGGCGCGCCTTCGATCCTCAGGAACTCGACCAGGCTGTGTCGTGGCTCGAGCAGCGCGGCCGGCCGGTGTACCTGTTGCTCGAGGCGTGGGAGGAGCCGGACTTCCGGGCGCGCTTCGGAGCAGCGAGCCGCGCGGGCGCCCTCGCCTGGCCGCCGCTGGCCGAGATCGGGCGCTCGGTGCGGATCTGGCGTTTCGCCGACCGCGAGCGCTTCGAGCGGGGGGAGACGGTGCGGACAGAGCGCCTGCGGAGGTAGGGGGGGTCGGAGCAGATTTCAGAAACTGCGATCCGCTGCCTGGATGCTGCAGAAACTGAAATCAGCTCCGACCCCCCACCGCCGCGACTGGTCCGTTCCTGGTTCTTGGTGCACGGTCACACGGGCCGACGCACCTGGGAACCACGAACCGAGAACGGACCAGGAACTACGAACCAGGAACCGTGAACCGACCCGGTTCCCGTCCCGCGTCGTCTACCGCACTCCGGCAATTTCGTCGTAGAGGTACGCGGACGCCACCACGCCGTTGAAGAAGTTGTCGAGGTCGAGCTTCTCGTTGGGCGCGTGGATCCGGTCGTCGGGCAGCCCGACGCCGAACAGCACGCTCGGCAGGCCGAGCACGCGCTGGAAGGTCGCCACGACGGGGATCGAGCCGCCCTCGCGCATGTACACCGGCGCCTTGCCGAACCCGCGCTCGATGGCGCGGCCGGCCGCCTGCACGAACGGGTTGTCGAGCGACGCCATCCACGGGTGCCCGCCGTGCATGCGCGTGAGCTTCACCTGCACCGTCTTCGGCGCCACCTTCTTCAGGTAGGCCTCGAAGAGGTCGCCCACCTTGTCGGGATCCTGGTCGGGGACGAGACGCATGCTCACCTTGGCCATCGCAACGGCCGGCAGCACCGTCTTGGCGCCCTCGCCCGTGAAGCCGCTGAGCAGGCCGTTCACCTCGAAGGTGGGCCGGGCCGAGGCGCGCTCGAGCGTGGTGTAGCCGCTCTCGCCGAACAGCTTCGGCGCGCCGAGCGACTTGCGGTAGCGCGTCTCGTTGAACGGCAGCTTCTTGAACTCCGCGCGCTCGGTGTCCGACAGCGGCCGCACGTCGTCGTAGAAGCCGGGGATCTTGATGCGACCGCCGCGGTCCTTCATCTGCGCGAGGATCTGCGCGAGCACGAACGCGGGGTTGGCCACTGCGCCGCCGAAGGTGCCCGAGTGCAGGTCGGTGTCGGTGCCGCGGAGGTCGATCTGGAAGTACGCGAGGCCGCGCAGGCCGTAGCAGAGCGACGGCACGCCGCGCTCAAACATCCCCGTGTCGGAGATGACCACCACGCTAGCCGAGAGCAGATCCTTGTTGCCGGCGATGAAGCCGTCGAGGTGCTTGCTGCCGACCTCCTCCTCGCCCTCGAGGATCATCTTGAAGTTGACCGGCAGCCGGCCGGCTTGCTTCAGGTGCGCCTCGATGGCCTTGAAGTGCATGAAGATCTGGCCCTTGTCGTCGGAGGCGCCGCGCGCGAACAGCTCGCCGTCGCGCACCGTGGCCTCGAAGGGCGGCGACTGCCACAGGTCGAGGGGGTCGACCGGCTGCACGTCGTAGTGCCCGTAGTAGAGGATCGTCGGCGCGCCGGGCGCACCGAGCCACTCCCCGTAGACGACCGGGTTGCCCGGCGTCTCGATGAGCCGCACGCCCTCGAGGCCGACGCGCCGCATCTCGTCGGCCGCCCACTCGGCGGCACGCTTCACGTCCGCGGCGTGCTGGGGCAACGCGCTGACGCTCGGGATCGCGAGCCACTGCCCCATCTCCTCGAGATAGCGGTCGCGGTGCGTCTGGATGTAATCGATGACCCTGGTGTCCATGGATGAAGCCCCCTCGGGATCGCGGGTTCGGTGCCCGCTCCGCGCGAGCCGGTCGTGCGGCGTCCGGGCCGCGCGGGACCGACGACGCCGCGGCGGCGCGCCACGCGGCGAGCTCCATTGTAGTGCGGGTGGGCTTACTCGCCGCCCCTCGATCGATCGGCCGCCGCCGATGCGGGCCGCGTGAGTTCCTCGCCGTAGAGTCGCTCGCAGATGCGCGACAGTTCCTTCACGTCGCGCGCGGTGAGACGGCTGGCGAAGCGGCGCTGCACCTCGCGGATGCCCGGGTCCATGCGCCGGAGGAGGTCCAGCCCGGCACGCGTGATGCGCGTGATGGAGAGGCGACGGTCGTCGGCCACGCGGGCGCGCTCGACGAGGCCGCGACGCTCCAGCCGGTCGATGAGCCGCGTGACGTCCGGTGCCCGATCGATGAGGCGGCAGGCGATCTCGCCGCGAGGGTAGCCGTCGGGGCGCGCGCCGCGCAGGATGCGCAGGGCGTTGTACTGCGCCTGCGTGATCGCGTGCGCCTCGCACAACTGGTCCACCACCTGCCGCACGTGTCCCGCGGCCACGAGGAGGTTCAGCATGGCCTCCTGCGCCGGGCTGTCGAACCGCGCCTGCTTGATCCGCTGCCTGAGGACGTCGCCCACACATCAGCTATACCACCGGCCGTTGTGTGTTGCAACATCATTCGGTGGCCAAGCCTCCGGCGTGGCGCCGGGCAGCCCGTTGACATCCGCCGGCACGACGGCAATCATCCCCTCCGGTGCCACGCGCAGCCGCGAACCGCCCCTCACGCACCGGCCGGGACCGTCGACCGGCCGCCGCACGACCCGGTGGCCCGCACCGGCCCGCTGCCCGGCCACGTGACCGGGTTGCGCCGGCCGTCGCGCTGGGGCTGCTCCTGGCGGCGGCGTGGGCTTACGGCAACAGCCTCGCGGGCGTCCCGGCCCTCGACGACATCCGGGCCATCGTCCACAACCCGACCATTCGCACGCTCCGGCCGATCACGACGCCGCTCTCGCCGCCAACGGGGACCACGGTGGCGGGACGTCCGGTGGCGAACGTGAGCTTCGCGCTGAACTACGCCGCGGCGCCGGCCGAGGTGCGTGAGGCGTTCGACCCCGGGCCCGCCGTGACCTCGCCAGGGCGGGCGGCCTTCGAGCGGAACATCCTCGGGTACCGCCTGCTCAACGTCGCGATTCACTTCGCCGCCGCGCTGGCGCTCTTCGGCGTGCTCCGGCGGACGTTGGCCAGCGAGCGCCTGGGCGGGCGGTTCGCGGCCTCGGCCCCCTGGCTCGCCGCCGCCACCGCGCTGCTGTGGCTGCTCCATCCGCTCCAGACCTCGGCAGTGTCGTACCTCGTGCAGCGCGTCGAGTCGCTCATGGGGCTCTTCTACCTGCTCACGCTCTATTGCGCCATCCGGGCTGGGGAGCCCGCGCGGCGAGGCGCCTGGTCGATGGCGGCCATCGTCGCCTCCGCGCTCGGCATGGCCACGAAGGAAGTGATGATCACCGCGCCGCTCACGGTGTGGTTGTGGGACCGGCTCTTCGGCGCCGCGGAGGACCGCCAGCAGCGCCGCCCCCTGCTCGCTGGCCTCGCCGCCACGTGGCTGGTATTGGCCGTGCTGCTCGCGGGCGAGCAACGCACGCCGTCGCTCGCGCTCGAGGGCGCCACGGCGTGGCAGTACCTGCTCACCCAGTCGGCGGTGGTTGCGCATTACCTCCGGCTCGTGTTGTGGCCGTCGCCGCTCGTGTTCCTCTACACCTGGCCGCTCGTGAGATCGGCTGCCGAGGTGGTGCCGCAACTGCTGGCGGTGAGCGTGCTGCTCGGCGCGACGGCGTACGGGCTCGTGCGCCGCCACCCGCTGGCCTTCGCCGGCGCCTGGTTCTTCCTCGTCTTGGCGCCCACCTCGAGCGTGCTCCCGATCGTGACCGAGGTGGCCGCCGAACACCGGATGTACCTGCCGCTCGCGGCGGTCGTCGCGTGCATCGTGCTCGGCCTGCACGCGCTGACGGGCCGGTTGACCAGCAGCGCGACGGCGGGGGGGCGGCGTCACGAGGGCGGCGGTCTCGTGCTCACCTGCGGCATCGTCGTCGTGATCGCCGCCGTGCTCGGGACGGTCACGCGGGCGCGGAATCTCGACTACACGAGCGCCGAGCGCCTCTGGGGCGGCACGGTGGCCGCGCAGCCCGACAACCCCCGGGCCCAGGTCGCCTACGGCGAGGCGCTCGCGCGAGCAGGGCGCCTGGCCGACGCCGAGACCGCGTACACGGCGGCACTGCGCGTCGCGCCCGCCGACGTGGTGGCGCTCGTGCGCCTCGGCACGGTGCAGGCAGCGCTCGGCCGGCCAGACGAGGCGACGGCCACCCTCGAGCGGGCGCTCGCCATCCGGGGCAACGACCCCGATGCGCACCGTGCGCTCGGTCGCCTCTACGCCCTGCGCGGCGAGTCCGCACGCGCGGTGCCCCACTTCGATGCCGTGCTCGCCACCTATCCTGACGATGTGACCGTGTTGAGTGCGCTGGCAACGCTGCTGGCCGACGCGCCGGACCCGATGGTGCGGGACCCTGCGCGTGCCGTGTCGATCGCCGAGCGCGCCGTGGTGCTCACGGGCCGTGGCGACGGCGGCGCACTCAACCTGCTCGCCGTCGCGTTGGCGCGCGCCGGCCGCATACCTGAAGCCGTGTCGGCTACCGAAGAGGCCGTGCAGGCGGCGCGCCGGCAGGGCAACGCGGCACTCGCTGCGGACCTCGAGCGCCGGCTCGGCATGCTGCGCGGTGCCCCCGGCGGCCCCATCAGTCCACGCTGACAATCATGACCATCCGGCTTTGCGGTGCGCGCCGGTGGTTGGCCGTCGCGACATCACTGCTCGCGGCGTGGCCCTGCCCTGAAGGGCCCGGCGACACCCGAGGGGGAGACCACACCCCGCAGATCCGGTGTCGCGCGACGCCCTCCAGGACACACCTTGGCCAGCAGCCCCAGCAGCCCGTGTTCCGCGAACACGTCGAGGTGGCCCGCGTGGTGGTGGACGCGCGCGTGCTCGATGGCGAGGGCCGGCCCATTCGCGGCCTTGGGCCGGCGGATTTCCGCGTGACGATCGATGGCCGCGCGGCACGCGTGGAGTCGGCGACATGGGTGGAGGGTGGTGCCGTGGACGAGGAGGGCTTGCCCGTGCGCGCCGCGCCGCAATCAGCCGCCGCCGTGCAGCAGGGCCCGACCGGCCGCCTCGTGCTGTTCCTGTTCCAGAAGGACTTCGAGCCCTCCCGCATGATCGGCCTGATGCGGATGCTCGCGGAGACCCGTCGTCACCTCGGGCGCTTCACCGAGGCCGATCGGGTGGCGGTCGGGTCTTTCGACACGCACCTCAAGATCTGGGTGGACTTCACCAACCAGTTCGAGGACGTTCATCTCGCGCTCCGGCGCCGCATCCTCTTCGAGCGATCCCGCCCACCAGAGCCGTCAGGCTGGCCGTCGCTCTTCCCGCGGCTGCGGCTCGAGGCCGCACGGAAGACCTACACGATGGAGGGTGCCCTGCGGTTGCTCGCCGACGCGCTCGCCCCGCTACCCGGCGCAAAGTCGCTCGTGCTCGTCGGCCACGGCTTCGGCCGGTTCGACGGGCACACGCTCTCCTTCGATCGCACGTATGGGCCGGCCATCCGATCGCTCCAGTCCGGCCGCGTCACCGTGTACGCCCTCGACACGACGCAGGCCGATCGCCACACGCTCGAGGCCGGGCTGATCCACGTGGCCGAAGAGACCGGCGGGTTCTTCGACCGCACGCACCTTTCCTCGCGCCGCGGTCTCGGTCGTCTCGAGGGTGCGCTTGCCGGGCACTACGTGCTGCTGGTGGAGAAGCCCGTCACCGACGCGGGGCCGCACCGGATCGCCGTGCGGCTCGTCGGGCGGCGCGGCACCGTGCTCGCTCGCCGGGGGTTCGTGGGGTAGGGTTCGGTCGAGCGTGCAGAGTGGGGCGGGGCTTGGCTGACGGTTCGTGGTTCATGGTTCGTGGTTCGTGGTTCATGGTCCGTTCAGGGTTCATGGTTCATGGTGCGCGGGTTGGTTGAAGGTGCGCGGGCTGGTTGAAGGTGCGCAGACCGCGAAGCCCGAACGCGACCGCGGGCCCGCCGCCACGCCGTCAGCGTGATCTCGCACCAGGGACCACGGACCAGGAACGGACCAGGAACCACAAACCAAGTACCACGAACCAGGCAGTGAAAACCGAGGGGAGCCCGTCGCCGCTCAGCCCCTGAGCCAGGCGTATCTGAGCACGAACAGCACCGCGAACAGGTACACCAGCCAGTGCAGTTCGCGGCCGCGGCCGGTGGTGAGCTTGAGCACGGCGATCGCGATGAGCCCGAACGCGATGCCCTCGGTGATGCTCATGGCGAGCGGCATGACGATCAGCGTGAGGAACGCCGGGATGGCCTCGGTGGGGTCGTCCCACGCGATGCTCCGCGTCTCGCGCATCATCAGCGTGCCGACGAGGACGAGCGCGGGGGCAACGACGGGGTAGAGCGTGATACCGCCCGGCGCGGCATAGCCGCCGCCGATCATCCGCACGAGCGGCGCAAACAACAGGGAGAGCAGCAGGAGCCCGGCCGTCACCACGCTCGCCAGGCCCGTGCGTCCCCCGGCTGCCACGCCCGTGGCGCTCTCGATGTAGGCCGTCACGGTCGAGGTGCCGAGCGCCGCCCCTGCAACGGTGCCCACCGCATCGGCGAGCAGCGCCTCGCGCGCTCGCGGCAGCTGCCCGTCACGCATGAGACCTGCTTGTGCCGCGACCCCCACGAGGGTACCGACCGAGTCGAAGAGCGCCAGGAAGAAGAAGATGACGATGACCGGCGCGAGTTGTGGGGTGAGCGCCGCGCGGACGTCGAGCTGCAGGAACGTGGGCGCGAGCGACGGCGGGCGGCTCACCAGTCCCTGGTACTGTACGAGGCCGCTCGCCAGCCCCGCGGCCGTCGTGAGCAGGATGCCGTACAGGATCGCACCGCGCACGCCACGGGCGAACAGCACCGCGGTCACCGCCAGCCCGAAGAGCGCCAGCAGCGCGGGCGGCGAGGTGAGGGGGCCGAGCGTCACGAGCGTGCCCGGGGCCGCAACGACGAGGCCGGCCCACTGCAGGCCCACCATCGCGATCAGCAATCCGATGCCGGCGGCGATCGCGTGCTGCAACGGCGTGGGCAGGGCGGTGATGAGCCGCTCGCGCAAGCCGATGCCGGCCGTGAGGATGAAGATGAGCCCGGCAATCGCCACCGCACCGAGGGCCGCTCGCCACGGCACCCCCATGGCCACGACGACGGTGTAGGCGAAGAAGAAGTTGTGGCCCATCGCCGGCGCCACCGCGATCGGGTAGTTCGCGAGCAGCGCCATCAGCAGCGTGGCAAACGCGCTGGCCAGGCAGGTGGCCACCATCACGGCCCCGAGATCCATCCCGGCCGCGGCCAGCACGGCCGGCTGGACGAAGACGATGTAGGCGAGGGCGAGGAAGGTGGTGAGCCCGGCGGTCACCTCGGTGCGGACCGTCGTGCCGTGGTCGCGAAGGTGGAAGGCGCGCTCGAGCACGGGGGAGAGTGTAGTCCGCCCTACGCCTTACGCCCTACGCCTTACGCCCGGGTCCGCCATGCCTTACGCCTCGCGCCCGGGTCCGCCACGCCTTGCGTCTTACGCCCGGGTCCGCCGGGGACGTCATGTCAGCCGCCACGCGCCGGTGGGCTCGTCCGCCCCCTCGAGCACGGCGCGGCCTTCGTCACGCAGCTTGTGCAGATGGGCCAGCGCGGACTCCGATGCCGCGCCAACCAGGGCGGAGTCGAGGCCCGGATAGACCCGCGCGACGAGCACGGCAAGGGGCAGCGGCCCGTCCGTGAGCGCCTCGACGATCTGGCGTTCGCGCGCCAGCCGGTGCGCGATGTACCCGCGCAGCAGCGCCGCGGGCTGGTCGATCGGTGCACCGTGGCCGGGGTAGATGCGCCGCGGCTGCAGGTCGAGCAGCACCCGCAGCGACCGCAGGTAGTCGGCGAGGCTCCCGTCGAGGGAGGCGGGGATCACCACCGTCCCGCCGTTCACGACCAGGTCCCCGGCAAACACCGTCCCGCTCCGCGGCTCGAAGAAGCAGACGTGGTCGGGGGCGTGTCCCGGCGTGTGCAGCACCAACAGCGCGGTGTCCCCCGCCGGCACCGTGTCGTTGTCGGCCAGAGGGAGCCACGCGACGGGATACTGGACGTCGTGCCCGGGCCAGGGCCGCTTGGCGAAGCGGGCCGCCGGGAACCGGCCGGCCAGGGCCGCGGCCCCCCCGGCGTGGTCGATGTGCGCATGGGTGACGAGCACCTGGGCCAGCGCCATCGGCTCCGCACCGTCCGATTCGGCCGCGAGCGCGGCGGCCACCTCGTCGAGGTGCCGCGGCTCGCCCGCCCCGGCGTCGATGAGCGTGGGCACCGCGCCTGGCAGCAAGTAGGTGTTGGTGCCAGCCCCGGTGTAGGTCCCCGGGTTGTGGGCCGGCAGGGTCACGACACGCATGGATCACCCCGTACGCAGAACCGCTCTTCCCGAGGGGGAAGAGCGGGGGATTCCGGCGGTCACTTGTGGGTATGAGAGCTGTGGACTTGACTGACCGTCAGGCGGGAAAGCCTATGCGGAACCGGTCGGGCCGGAGGCGTGAGAGGTCATCGCGTCTCCGGCTTGAAGGGACCAAACGAAGAACAGGTGGTCCGGAATCCCAAGCCGGATTATGTGAAATCCTTCACAAGGTGTCAAGGGCCGCCCACGGCGGCCCCTCAGACTCCTCAGGTGCCGCCGAATCCGACCGTGACACGGCCCCCCTCCACGATGACCGGTACGTCGCGCCGGCCCCGGCTGTGCTGGAGCATTCGCGCCATCCCGGCCGGATCCTTCTTCACGTCCACGAACTCGACCGCGACCTTCCTGCTGGCGTAGTCCTCACGGGCCGCCTGCGTGTAGGGTCACGTGGGTTTGCCGAAGATGGTGACGGATCTCTCGGTCATCAGGTGTCAGTCCTCAGTAGTCAGGTGTCGGCCGCGGCGCGCCAACCCAGGCGCAAGGCGTAGGGCGCAAGGCGCGTGTCACAGCCTCCGCTCCACGTCCGGGAAGTTCAGCCACACGGGCACGCCGCAGAAGTGGGTCCCTTCCGTGCAGCGCGGCGAGATCAGCCCGTTGCGAATCACGCACGGCGGGCCGAGGTGCCGCCCCAGGCGCGGGTGCAGCTGTCGCACCTGCTCGACCTCGTCCATCGACGCGTCGTAGATCTCCTCCTGCGCGTTGAAGCACGTCCGCATCGTCCACTTGTGGACGAGCGCGATGAGCGGCCCCGACTCGTAGAAGCGCAGCGCCTTCGCGTTCGGCAGCACGTAGAGCGCGTGCTCGAGCGGGACGCCGAGCGCCAGCAGGCGGTTCTTCGCCGCCCACGCGCGCTGCATCGCAGCGTCGAGCTCGGCGCGGGCCGCGGGGTTCGAGAGGACGAGGCGCGGCGTCACGTAGTCGGGGACGGCCGTGTCCGCGAAGGTCAGCAGCGGGCGCGACCCGGGCACCATCCGGTGGCGCTGGTCCTGCGAGTCCGCGGTGTGGCTCAGCCGCTTCGCGAACGTGTAGCTCGCGTGGTGCAGCGATCGCATCAGCGGCGAGTGGTACGAGAGGTTGAGCGTGTCGAGCCGGTAGCGGTTGCGTGCCGGATCGAGCACCCGCGCGATGGCCTCGTCCTCCGACATCTCCGACCGGCTCAGACCGAACACCGCCCGGACCGCCTCGGCGACGACGTCCTCCGCGCCGGGCGACCAGTCCACGAGCTTCGACACGCGCCCGCCGAGGCGCGCGTCGAACTCGGCGGCGAACGCTTCGCCGCCGGCCTGGGGCCGCGGCACGCCCTGCTCGGGCAGATCGCTGGAGTCGATGGGTTCGACCACGACCTTGTCGAAGAAGTCGGGGTCGTGCTGCCGCACGGCGTCCACCATGGCGCCCACGACGAGGCGCGTCTCGTGGGGGACGTCGCCCGAGCCGGCCATCCGCCACAGCCGGTAGAGCGTGACGCCGGACACGGTGTGCACCATCGCGGTGAACGCCGCGATCGG
>Ga0079037_100001421_pt1 | contig 12451 bp, 7 predicted proteins | sample Mud3Dept4metaG_FD_71479 | JGI IMG/M metagenome (GOLD analysis project Ga0079037, IMG submission 71479) | Freshwater wetland microbial communities from Ohio, USA, analyzing the effect of biotic and abiotic controls - Mud 3 Core 4 Depth 4 metaG | ecosystem: Environmental > Aquatic > Freshwater >... | reverse complement strand
GGCCCGCCATCGACGTTGAGAATGCCTGGGGCATGGATGCGAGCACCTACGGCGTCCATGAGTTCGACCACGGCATAGCTCGCCTGTTGCAGCACCAGGCACGTGCTAATTTCCCTTTCCTCGCCGCAAACATCGTCGACACCGCGACGGGCGCGCTGCCCTATTGGGTGCAGCCCAGCAAGGTCTTTACTGTCAACGACATACAGGTCGGGGTGATCGGCGCCGCGCTTGAGAACACGCCCCTGTTCCTCCCCGCAGGAACGACGGCCGGGCTAACCTTCTTGCCGGCGGTTCAAGCCGTCAAGTCAGAATCCGAGCGCCTGCGGAGGCAGGGAGTCCGGGTGCAGGTTGTGCTGATCCACGAAGGCAGCTCGACCGGTTGGAATGCGGTGGACGGAATTGCCGCAGTCCCATGGGAAGGTCCGTTGATCGATATTGCGACGGCTCTCCAGGATACGACGGTCGATGTGATCATCGGCGGGTACACCGAGCGCATTACCAACCTGATGGTGGGACGCATTCTGGTCCTGGAAGGATACGACGCCGGCATGTCCTATTCGGTGGCACAGATGATGGTCACGGGCGGAGACGTCACCTGGGCAGGAGGGGCAACGCGGATAGCCAAGAACCTCGGCGTGGCCAAGAGACCCGACGTCCAGGCAATCGTCGATGAAGCCAACGCCCAGACAGCCGCGCTCCGCAACCGGGTGATCGGGACGCAGCAGTTTGATATTAAGCGCGCCCCAACACGACTCTTTGAATCCGCGATGGGCAACATGGTCGCTGATGCCATGCGTTCTTCTTACACGGACGTTGAGGCAGCGCTCACGAACTCGGGCGGCATGCGCGCCGATCTACTGTGCAGCCCGTCGAGCGCCGGGGAGCAGCCCTGCGAAATCACCTGGGGCGAGATGTTCGCCGTGCTGCCTTTCGGCAACCGAACAGTGATCGAAACGCTGACCGGCGCGCAGTTGGAAGCCGCTTTCTTGAACGGCTTCATACCGTTCTGCGACTCGATCTTTCCTGGCGGTACCGGTGGCTTCCCGCAGATCTCGGGACTGAAAGTCCAATTCAGCTGCAGCGGTACAACACCGGTGATCACCGGCATGTGGAAGGCGCCGGACGGACCTGGTGGCACTCTCACGCCGATTGGCCCGACAGACACGGTGCGCATCGTGACAAACGACTTTATGTTCACTGGTGGCGATGGCTACACCATCTTGAGCTCCGGAACAAACGTGCTCTATCCGGGGGATGCATTGCTGGATCTTTCGGTCGATTATGTCACGGCCAACTCGCCGGTGGGTCCGGTGGTCGAAGGGCGGATTGTCGGGCCTTAAACGACGCACAAGGGCGGGGTATAATAATACTTCGCCCTTGCAATTTTCTTTACATGCAGAGAGGAGGCAAGGCGTGTGGGCCTCAGGGATGATTCCGATACCTTTTGAGATAAGGCGCCGGGCAGTCTGCGCTGATTGTGGCCGCAATGGCAAGTTCTACCGGGTGGCTGGTACAAGGTGTTGAGATATGACGGGTACTTCAGGCGCAGCGCCCTGACCGGCAAAAGGGGCACATCGCCCGCTTTCCACTCGAACTCAGTCCTATCGTCCATTACGATTTTTACAGTGCCCGACAGCTGATATTGAAAGTGTGGCGCTTCACGGCTCGTTGTCTTGACCGGCGGCTGTACCGAGGTAGACCACTTCCAGCCAGGTTCAAATGTTGCCAGGCCAATTGTAGCGCCTCCTATGCTGATCAGTTCCAGCTTTCCTCTTGGGAATGTTCTTGTCTCGTCAGGTTTATTGAAACTCTTTGCTTCTGCTTTTGTCTGGTTACTTGTGTGCATCTATTTGCCTTTTTTCAATCGGGTATGTTGAATAGAAATTAGTTGGTTCACTTCATAACGGTTCAATTCCCTATGGACCGAGAATCTGACGGTTACCACGCTGGCGTCGAAGGACGAAAATGAAGAAACAGGGTAGGAGGAAGAAGCAGGTGAGTCGCTGGGTATTGAGTTCACCTACGAAGTGAGCGGGCTTAATGAGCACAAGGAGTAACGATTACCGTGTGAAATTGATATTCGCTGAGTTATTTTTTGCTTTCAAGGGCCCTGCGAACCGCCTGGGCCAGCTCACGCTTTGACAGGGGCTTCATCACGAACTCCGTTATGCCGACTTCCTGTGCCGCCTCCCGGGACACGCTCTCGCTGTAGCCCGTGCATAGGATGACCGGCAGGTCGGGTCTGAGCTTGAGGAGCTCTGCTGCGAGCATGACCCCCGTCATCCCGGGCATCGTCTGGTCGGTGATGACGAGGTCAAAGCGCTTTGGGTCCTCCATGAAGATCTCCAGCGCCTCCTTGCTCGATCTCTTTGCGACCACCGTGTAGCCGAGCCTGGCAAGCACTGCTTGACCCAACTCTCTGATCACTTCTTCATCGTCAACAAAGAGTATTCTCTCTGTCCCTTTGAGTAAGCTCTCCCAAGATACGGTTTCGCTCTGAACCTCTGCGGAAACACTGGCCAGTGGGAGATAGACCGTGAGGACGGAGCCGTGACCGGGCTTGCTCCACACGCGCATGCCGCCCTTGTGGCTCTTCACAATGCCGTGGACGACCGAGAGGCCGAGCCCTGTTCCCTGCCCCTTCTCCTTTGTCGTGAAGAACGGCTCGAACATCCGCTTCATTACCGCGTCATCCATCCCATGCCCCGTATCCCTGACCGATAGGACCAGGTACTCACCCATCGCCATATCAGGCTCGGGAAGCAGTTCTCGTGAGTCGATGGTGATCGCGCGTAGCGATACCTCCAGTGTGCCTCCCTTCTCCCGCATGGCCTGGGCTGCGTTAGTACAGAGGTTCATGATGATCTGCTGTATCTGCGAAGGATCGGCATATACCAAGTCACGGCTAGCATCAAGATCGAGCTTCATCTCGATAGTAGTTGGTATAGAAGCGCGGAGTAGTTTGAACGTCTCTTGGATGAGCGGAGAAAGGTGCAGTGCCTTCTTCTCCGTTTCACTTCTCCTGCTGAAGGTGAGGATCTGCCTGACGAGGTCTCTCGCTCTAAAGGCGGCTTTCAATACCTGGTCCATCTTATGTTGTACATATGCATTGTCCGAAACATCGTCTATCACGGTCTCGGTGGAGCTGATGATGGCCTGAAGGATGTTGTTGAAGTCGTGGGCAATGCCGCCGGATAGCGTGCCGATGGCTTCCAGTTTTTGGGCCTGGCGGAGCTGTTCTTCGAGTAGACGCTGCGCCGTGATGTCACGGGCTGCGGCAAAAATCCCGATCACTTTCCCTGCCCGGTCTCTGTAAACCGAGGCGTTGTACAGGACAGGAGTGAGCTGTCCATCTTTGTGACGAATTTCCAGTTCGTAGTCACGGACGAACCCCTCTTTAAAGACAAGCTGATAGCCAGCCTTTGCCTTCTTGGGGTCGGTAAAGTAGTCAAAGAAGTCAGTACCGATGAGGCTGTCCCGGGAATATCCCGTGACACGCTCTGTAGCCGTATTCACGTCTGTGATCCTGCCCTCGGGATTGATGGTCACCAGAGGGTCAACGCTTGCCTCGATCAGGCTTCTGTTATATTCGCTCATCATGCTGAGGGCTTCCTCGGCCTGCTTACGCATCGTGATGTCCCGGTTGACCTCCATGACCTCTGTCGACCCGCTGACCTCGTCGTGCCGCAGTGCCCACCGGCTGTGCACGATTACCTGCTTGCCTTCCTTGCAGGTTTGGATGAGTTCCCCTTCCCAGCGCCCGTCGCGGTTGACTCTGTCCACGATGTCGTTGAGGGGAGTATCGAATTTTGTTTGGAGCAACGTATGCACAAACCTCCCGATGGCTTCCTCTCGCATGAAGCCGTAGGTATCCTCAGCGCCGTTATTCCAGAAGGCGATCCTGCCCTCCATATCCCTCAAAATAACGGCATCGTGTGCGAGGTCGAGTAGTTCTGCCTGGCGCCTGAGCTGTGTGGTACGCTCCTGGACACGAAGTTCGAGTTCATCGCGACTCCGGCGAAGGTCTTCCTGCATCTGCTTCAGGTGGTCGATGTCGAGATTGATGCCCGCCCAGCAGGTAATCTGCCCCTGGTCGTCGCGGACAGGTATGCCCCGTGCAAGCACATGATGATACTCTCCGTCCACCCCCCGGAAGCGATGCTCTATGTCCCATACGCCTTCTGTCCGGACACACTCCTGCCATGCGGCGATTGTCCGTTCGGCATCATCCGGGTGCAGCACGTTTCCCCACCCGAAACTGGAGCACTCTTCCTGAGTCAACCCCACCATCTTGAGAAAGGATTCGCTGGCGTAAATGTTCCGTCCGTCAGGGGCACACACCCAGACGCCATAGTTTATCGACTCCCCGATTGCCCGGTACAGACGCTCGCTTTGTTGTAGTTCTTGCTCCATCCGCTTGCGTTCGGTGATGTCCTGGACGATCCCAGTCATGCGGCGCCGAGCCCCTGCGGCATCTTGGGTGTGTCGTCCCGCGGCCCATATCCAGCGAACCTGCCCGTCCGTGCGGCGGATGCGGCATTCAAAGTTCCAATCGCTTTCGTTTTCCACTGCCCGTTGAAATTCGCCGTCGACTATCGAGCGGTCTTCTGGAAGCACGTGTTCGAGGAACATTTCGTACGTCCATTCGGGCAGCAGTTGGGCGTAGCCAAAGATGCGGTCGTGTTCGAGGGAACGGAACGCGCTGTGGTCGACTAGATCCAGGTCCCACGCGCCAGCGTGGATGATTTCCAGCGCGAAGCGAAGATGTTCCTCGCTTTGCCGCGCAGCCTCCTCGGCCTCCCTGAGTTGGGTTTGCGACCTCTCCAGTTCGGTAATTTGTTGGCGTAGCTCTGCAAGTTCATTCAGTAGTTGCTCTTTTGTGCTGTATCTATCTCGCATGTAATGCCGCTAGTCAAAGACCGCCAAATGAATTATACAACATTTATTGAGGTATGCCTCCTGAGCATTGCAGGAAGAGGTTTTCACAGGTGGCATGAAGCGGCCACACGCGTAAGAGCAAGGCTTTATGGCCAGTAGAGGCTCAGTCAGCAGGCCTCTTCAAAAGCCTGGCTACAGCCTCGTTTGATGAGAACGGTGATGGCAGTGATCACCAGGTGCGCGCCACCCGTCTTAAGCTCCACGCGATCGACGCCGCGGTAATCCAGGGTGCAGTGGGTGGTCGAGCCTCGTGACACCGTCTGTATCGTGACGTGTTTTCTGACCCCTTTCTTCCATCCTTCTACGCCAATCTGCGCCTTGTCTGCCCAGAGCGCACAGAGGGATAGCCCCTTGAGGTCAAAGGGGTGCTTACGTTCTATGGTTATATCTTTGCCGTGAGCGTTAAGGAGCCCGATCTGGCTCCCAGGGCAGACCGACGAAACAAATGCTCTGGTCATGAACCAGGCGCTGTCGCTCCAGGTGAACCCCCTGTAACCGCTGGGGAGGGGTCCCATCGCCCGACCCCCTAGATCGAGGTCCTCGAAGGTAATCAGAGTCTCCCCGCCGGCGTTCTTTGGATCCGGTGCCGTCACACGCAGCCTCCTCTCAAGAAAGTTGTTCTATCGAGGCCAACCCATAGGGGAACTCGATAGAACGAACTGCCCTTGGTCATCCGCTGGCACGTACGCACCGCTAACATTGCGGCGGCTCGAAACGAGAAAACGTTTGCCAGCGGTTCATATAAGAAATAAGGGGCACTTTCAAACGAATTTCAAGGGCGCCACCGAAAGAACTCATCAGCGACCCGCACTTGATCCTTTTCCGTCTTCGCACGCCATGGTACGCTGCATTACGGGTAGCAATGTTGGATAGCTACGACAGAGAAGAGAATCACGAGTTTAGGAAGGAGTCGATAAGCCTTCGGGCATTAACTCCACCTACAAGTCAGTGGTGAGAACCCTCTTGAAGGACCAAAGATTACCACTTGAAACCGAGGATCAGCGCCGTACAAAAGATTGTCGGCTTCGTCAAACAACGGGCTATCGTTACTCACCGGTCCTCTTTATCACCAGAGGCCCTCTTATTGCCTGCATGACATATGACGCAGGCAAGCCGCTTTCCAATAGTTGGGCCATGACTCGGAGTTACTTCCTGATGTGAAGAAAGAACTTCTTGTACCCTGCACAAAGATAATGGAGCCCGGGCTCGTCGCAATATGTCTTTGTGAACCGATGTTTCGGACACGCACCCCGGCAGGTCGTGAGAACTTCGCACTCCCTGCACCACCTCGGCAGGGCTTTCTCCCTTGTTATGCCGAACCCTGACCTTACCGATTTGCCTACCATCTGCAGGAGATTGTCAGCGGAAATATTCCCCAGTCTGTACTCGGGGTAGACGCAGTGATCACAGGCATAGACGTCGCCGTTGTGTTTAATCACCACGGCGTGGCCGCACCGCTTTGCACCTGTCGACGCCAGTTCCACAACAGCCGCGGCTCACATCGCGACGTCGGGCAACCTCTGCGAAGCAGGCCCCCGGCTCATCAACTTCCGTTGCAATCCGCAGCTTCTCGTTTACCCGTCAGTGGGCGTCATAGTGAGGACTTCCACCGCCGCTCCCGCTCCTGTCCTAACGGCGTTCGTACAAGATCAGAGCGTCGATTCGGCACCATAATACGGCGCCCGCCGGAGGGAGACGAAGATGACCTGCTTACGCGTCAAGCTCATTTCTGGACGACGACGCTATCGCAGTGCAGAAAGAAGGATTGGGCGGTGAGCTCGTCGACTTCGGCCCACGCCTGACGATCCGGCAGCCTGTTGTTCTTGATGTAGACGGTCCCATCGCAGAGGATTCGTGCGGTTCGCGCGAAATTCAGGGTCGAGTACGCGATGGCGTTCGGGTTTGCGCTGAGGACCGGTGATACGTTCAACAAAAACGTTCCGCTGGGGTGGCCGAATGTCATCTTATCGCCGTTGCCAGACTTCAATGTGCCCTCGCGAAGGACCTTGTTCGGCACGGTTCCCGGGATCGCCGAGGCCGCGGCGAGACACGTCGAGCCGCTGCCGGGCGCCGCAAAGTGCATGGAGGAAGCCAGGTAAAACCTCGCGACGAGATCGACATCTTCCGCTTTGACGACATGACGGTTGAGATTGGTATAGGTAGCGGATGGGGCGACAGAGACGGCCCACGGCAGGGCAGTCTTGCCGATCGTGTCGATCGTGTAGGTATTCCAGCCGATTGCCTGAGCGATCTTGAGACGCAGCTCGGACAGCCGCGCGAGCATGCCGGGGGGGTGGAGGATGGCCCCGCTCGTCGCCGGAAGTTCAAGCCCGGTGTAGCCGATGCCGAACTCCGTGGCGTCAAAGAAGCCGCAGAGGTTGACCATATCCATGATCGTGACATCGATCGAGCTGCCGTCGCTGAGCGTGATCCTGTCGACCAGATTGCCGGTCGGGAAATTGCGCCCCGTGAAGCCGCCGCCCTGCTCGCGAAAGTCCACAAGGATCTCGGCGCCGGTCCCGGGAACGCCCCCGATTATGGTGTCGCCCGCGACGCGGGCCTCGCCGTTGAGCACGTCGAGCGTCATATACATCATCTTCTGCGTGGTCGTCGAAAAAACGCGGATTGTCACGCGGCCGTCAGGGACGTTCGGAATCATGTTTTTCATGAGGGCGAACACCGGCACGCCGGCGGAGATGTTGCCGCAGTTCATTTTGTAGGTGAGCCCGGCCGGCTGATCCGGGAAAATCTGGATGAATGTGTAGTCGACGTCGGCGTCCGACCGCGTGGACGGCGAGACAATAGCGCATTTGCTTTGAGGCCCACTGTCGCCGCCGAGCCCATCCATGCCCATGGGGTCGGGCGACCCCCGAACGGCGAGAAGGAACTCTTCAAGTCCCCCGCCGGGCGGAGGGACGTTGCGCCCTTCGAAAAAGAAAGCCCGGCTGGTTCCGCCGCGGATGATCGTGATCGGCGCAAGGATTTGCTCGTTGTTCCGATCGAAGTGAAAGTAGCTCATTGTGCCCTCCTTTTTTCCGTTGCATCGGCACTTGCGGACCACCACAATTTGAGGCCCTCCGATGTTGTCAATGCTTTGTAGCTCTGTACCTGTGTGGCATGCGCCTTGATTTCATGCTGAATGCCCGCCATCCCATCCTCCATTTCGCTGCAATCAGGATTGATAGGAACCTGCTTACACCCTGGGATGATGCGGGGCGCAATGGATCTTTGCGGCCGGCGCTGCCTCAACGGCGAACTCGTGGCCCGAAAACGTGTACCTGTACCACGGGTGGTCGTCAGCGCGCCCGAGCCTCGGCCGTAACCGCCCGAAGGCGCGATAGACGAGCGGATAGGGCTGTCCAAGATAGTGTGCAATGATCTCCTTCCAGGCGCGCGGCTGCTCGGTAATGAACGTCTCCATGTCCTTGGCGATCTCGTCTTCGGACATGGCTGTCACGTTCGCCTGCGGATCGCCGAGATCCACGGCGAGCGCCCAATCGAAATTATCGCGCCGCCATCCGGGCCCGATCGGGATTGTGCAGTCCAAGCCCAGCTTCGACGTTTTGTAGGGCGGCTCGTCGCGCCCGGTTGAGGGGTCAATACCGATGCCGTTACAGTCGGGAATGATAAAGGTGTCGTGCGCAGGCATGAAGCGGAACGCCCACGCCTTTTGGATCTCCGAGTCGTTCCAGATGTCCACGTCGTCGTCGAAGACCATCGCCGTCTTCGGCACACCCTGCCTGGAGCAGGTGAGCATCACGCCGAGTGCCTGCTTTGCGTCGCCGCCCGCGTGGGTGCTGATCTTCGCGTAGGCGACTTCCCCAATCACTCCCTCGCAACGCACCTCAAGGACATCGATGCCGGCATTTTTTAGGCTTGCGTAGATGTCGCTCTCGAGGGAGGGCCGGGCGCTCGCCATGTCAGTTTTGCCCGCTGCGCGTCCGCCAATAGTCGCGTGCTGATAGATGCCGCTCTTGACGAATGTCATGCAGGAGATGACTACGCGGCAATTGTGCTTGAGGCCACCGCCGTACATGCCCGACGCCTCGCCGTACGGTCCTTCGTCATGTATCCAGCCTTCGGAGGTGATGATTTCGCCCTCGAGCACGATCTCCGCATTGGCGGGGACCAGCAGATCGTTGGTCTCGGACTTCACCATCTTCGCCGGCGCGCCGTAGAAACTTCCCAACACCTCCCAGTCGTTGGTGTCGTTCGGCACGCCCGCTATCAATGCGAGTTTGTCGATCGTGGGACCGCCCACGACGATCGAGACCGGGGTGTTCTTCCCGGCGTGGTGGTTTTTCATCGCGTTGATGCGGCAGCGATGGGTCTCGCACGTCATGTCGATGTTCATCTCGTTTTTCGAGCGATACATCGATCGATAGATGCCCCAATCCTGAACCCCTGTGTCCGGGTCGGCGGAGATGAAGCACAGGTCCTGGATGAAGGCGTTGCCGTCGCGATCGTGATGCAGGAAGAGCGGGAATCGGGTGAGGTCCACGTCGTCGCCCTTCAGGATCACGTCCTTGCAGGGCGAGGTCGTGACGATCTCGGGCTTGATGCGGCCGCGCGACAGTTCGGCCGCTTTTCGTCCCACTTCCTGCTTGCTACAGCCCAGCGCCAGACAATACTGGTCATAGTTGGAATAGGCATTGGCGAGGAAGGAAAACTCGCAATCCTTCACCTTCTCGACATAGACTGCCTTGTCCGGATTGCTGTCCATGATTTTGGACAGCTGGTCGACCCGCTTCTCCTCTTTGATGCGAACAAGCAGGCCGGCCCTCTCCAAATCGTTCACGAAGTTCTTCAAGCTCTGTTGTGACATGACGGGATCCCTCCTCGTTTCTGAGCCCCTGCGATGTGTTCCGCGCTTCATAGATCTTTGACTGCGGGGCAGTTATTTTTTTGAACCCATTGCCTACGGCCTCGATTTTTTGCATCCCAACTGTGTTTTCTTTCTCATTCTCTTCAGGACATCGATCCCCTCCCATGCTGCGCCTTGGCCGGTTTTGACCGCCGCCCTTTCGGTGAGCAGGTCGATCACCCCGAGAAGCGCCATGCCGTTCGTGGAGCCTAGATAATGTTCCAGGTTTGCCTGTGTTTCCCAGTGACCCGACAGAAAGAAGACCTCCCCATCCTCCACGTCCCGGTAGATGCGCCATTCCCGGCATCCTTTCTCCTTGCGAATAGTGGGAAGGAGCCCCTGCAACACCTGATACAGTTCCTGAAACTTTCCCTGTCTGGCTTTAAACTTGATGGTGACTTCCATAAACCGCCCTTCCTTCCCTTTGGGTCCGTACCATTCCTTCCGAAATTCCTTCGAATGATTCGCTGTGCTTTGCGCAAGACCTATGATAATCAATTCAAGAAGCATTCCGGAAGGGCAAAAAAGGGCAGACAGATTTCAACAGGTTAGTATTACTCGGCTATTCCCAAATGAAGGATGCTTTCGGAAGGACGACGACTGAAGAATGACTCACGATATTTCGTAGATCCACGAAACATCGTAGGCTGTCGGTTGAGGGCAGTCGATTTCAGGGGCGCGTTATGCGCAATTTCTTGATCCGGGACCGAAGAGTGTTCGGGTGAAGCTTGAGGACAGAGGCAGCGCCGCCTTCGCCATCAATCTTCCACCGGGTTTCTTGGAGGACCTTCAGGATATGCTCCCGTTCCATCGCTTCAAGCCCTTTGGGCGACTCCCCCTCTGCTTCGGCAGGCATACGTTCGAGCCGGTCCACAAGCCGAAGCACCGGCCCCGGGCTGGTGATGACGGCCCTTTCAATAACGTGTTCCAGTTCCCTCACGTTACCGGGCCAGGGATGCTCCTTTAGGGCTGTCATCATACTCTTGGGAACGGTTTCATACTTCCTGCCGAACTTCCGGGCGTACTTGTCAACAAAGTAGGAGACCAGCTGCGGGATGTCTTCGGCTCGCATCCGTAACGGCGGGATCGAAACAGGGAACACGTTCAGCCGGTAAAAGAGGTCCTCCCTGAATCGTTTGCTTTTGACCTCAGCCATCAGGTCCCGGTTCGTCGACGCGATCACCCGCACATCCACGTTAATGGTCCTCGGGCTTCCGAGCCGTTCGAACTCCCCCGCCTCCAGCACCCGGAGGAGCTTTGTCTGGAGTTCCAGGGGCATCTCGCCGATCTCATCCAGAAAGATCGTCCCGCCGTCGGCAACCTCGAACCGGCCGATCTGCCTCGCGTGGGCCCCCGTAAAGGCCCCTTTTTCCCTGCCGAAGAGTTCGCTCTCGATGAGGTTTCCCGGAAGAGCAGCGCAGTTCACCGTGACCATCGGCCTGTCCTTGCGGCCGCTCAGCTCATGTATGGCATGGGCCACCAGTCCCTTGCCCGTACCGGTCTCCCCGAGAATGAGCACCGTGGCATCGGTAGGGGCGACCTGTTTGACCCGGAAGAGAATATATTGGAGCGTATCGCTTTTTCCGACAATCTTCTCGAATCCCTGAACCGTCTTGATCTCCTCACGGAGATACAGATTCTCCTTCTCCAGCTGGAGCTTCAGCCTTTCAATCTCGTCCAGATGCTCACGCAGGGCCAGCTCAGCTCTGCTTCGCTCCACTGCATTGACAAAGAGTTCCCCTAGTAAGCGCAGCCGGGGGATGTGTTCCTCCGGGCAGTTTCGATTGTAACTGGCTGAAAAGACACTGAGGCTATATTCGGAGGACCTCAACGCCACAATTGGAATCCACGACCCGGACCGAATTCCATGTTTCCAAAATGACTGCCTGTCGATGTTCGCCTCTTCCGGCATGTCCTCCAGTCGTGCAAACGAACAGACCTCGTTCTCTTCTGATAGTTTCTTGACCGTCCATGGGAAAAGGGGAACGGGTCGGGGGATCCCTGTTGGGAACGGCGGAATACCATCAGCGTCGGCATTGTGGGTAACCATGAAATGCGTCTTGCCCGGCAGCAGTCGCAGCAGATTAAAGTGGTCGAGGTCGAAGAATTCCAAGACCTCTTTCAGGGCGCTTCGGATCTCGTCATCGATTCGTTCCGGGGGAAGGGCGAGCAGCCTCGCGGAGAGGTCGGCGAGGAATCTTTCAAACTCCAGGCGCACACCGCGTTGAGACCGCTCAGACGAGTCTCTATCATTATTCTTTTTCATGGGAGAGACGCTCTAGCCTCTGCTATGAGGAACCCATGGGGAACTATAACATAGACAAGAATTTTCGCCTATCACAATCCGCACTCGATAAGACAAGGGCTATCCTGTATTACTCAGCGCAAAATCAGATACATTCGGGAAGAAAGCGCGGATAACTTGTCACGATGGTGCCTTGGTCAACTACTACGATACGGGAGACAAACCTGCCCTCCGGATCATTCCGTCGATTGCCACTCGAAATCTTGTAGTGAGGTCAGATCACCAGAAAACTCGAGTACAGTCAACTATATTTATTTCCTCCTCTCCGGTTCAAAGTATGTTTGGTTCACCAGCATGGAGTACATCACCCTGATGAGCTTATGAGCCGTGGCCAGTACTGCCTT
>Ga0079037_100001420_pt1 | contig 12453 bp, 9 predicted proteins | sample Mud3Dept4metaG_FD_71479 | JGI IMG/M metagenome (GOLD analysis project Ga0079037, IMG submission 71479) | Freshwater wetland microbial communities from Ohio, USA, analyzing the effect of biotic and abiotic controls - Mud 3 Core 4 Depth 4 metaG | ecosystem: Environmental > Aquatic > Freshwater >... | reverse complement strand
ATGAGTTCGCTTTCCATACAAAATGCCGTCTGTTGGCAGAGCCTGAAAAACTCTTCAAAGTGAATAATGCATTCGGTAATTTTAAGAATAGATTGGCATACCAGGTCCGAATAGCTTGAATGCCCTTGATTGTCTGTTCTCCAGTTACATAGACAGCATCAGGATTGTAAAGTGAAACCACCTGGTTCGGATCGTGGGAATTCATTAATGATAGCCAACGTTGGATTATATCTAGACCTGGATCCGCTTGCCAGGAGTAATTCTGAATCATTGTCCAGACATCCGGGAGATATCGCCGGGTATTTGACCATTCCCAAAAATTCACCGCGTCCAGATTAAGATTCCGAGCAGTATCAAGAAATTCATTCACTTCTGCTGAAGTGGGAGACCATCCGTATTCTGTAAACGCTGCACCAGTAGGGATAATATGACGGAAGGGTTGGATCACCTGGAACTCATTAACGCACCGCGTTAATTGTTGGCCTGGATTGTGCCCTTTCAACCAGTAAACCTGTGGCATATTGTAATCGCATTTTTCCAGAAACTCTACCCAAGGTAGACCTGGATGATACGTGGGGAAGCGGAATGAGCTCAACGCCACAGGAAAGGAGGGTAAAGCGCTTCGTAGTTTGCTCATGAATGTTTCTGCTGCCTGATCTTTTCCCGGTTGTTCGTATTGTGTTTCGGCGTCAATTACATAACCATCCAGGTCGAGCTTATGAAGACGTTGAATCGCGATATCCGCTTCATTTGAGGGATCATTACCATACACAAAATGCCAGCCCCATGGTGAAATACCTTTGCTACGTAGGGCTTGCGCAACTGGTTGCACCAAGTCAGCCCCGGTGCTTAAGTCAACGTTGTAAGCGCTAGCACCGTCTGCGATTTTAATCAAAATGTGACTGTAACCGGAGTGGTCGGCTAAATCAGCAATTGCGTTCGCATCACCTCCCTCACAATTGCGTATTTGCCAGATGTAGTAACCTTTCCCGTAAAGCGTCATCAAGGATTACTTAAGATTCTGTGATTTGCGGATCACTTCCATGACGGAGCTCATTTTTGGCACCAGCACCATGGCACCATCGGGAGTGATCCAGTTATCCAGGTGGTGATAATCTATGTAATAGCTTTTGACACTATCGTTCTGATACACCTTCACCGCTAAGGGTATCCAGGAAAGGACATCCAACAAACTGATATCGGTGGTCACGTTCTTACTATAGGTTGCATATAGCTCTGGTGCACGACGCACCCCATCGAGGGAGAACAGCTTCTCAGCAATAGCCATCAGGACTTCTTGTTGGCGTCGATTACGCTGGATGTCGTTAGTGGTTTTACGCGTACGTACATACCATAACACTGCATCGGCATCCATAAAGACTTTGCCCTTGGGGATCTTGGTCCAATAGCCAGCACGGTAATCGGCAACTTGCTGTCCAACCTTGACATCCAAACCGCCTAATCCATCGATGATCTGCTTAAAGACATGAAAATTAATAAGAACATGATGATCAATATCCACGCCAAAGTTTTGTTTGAAGGCAGCATCTAACATCTTGAATTTGCCAAAGGTGTAGGCAGTATTAATGCGACCTGGGCCATATCCAGGCAAGTCAATCCACATATCGCGCGGGAATGATGTGAGATTGACCGTACCTAACTTTGAATTTAAAGTGAGTAAAACAATTGTATCCGTGCGGAATTGTGATTGTCCAGGCCGGCGATCCGCACCCAACAATAGAATATTCACATTACCCTTCGGTTCCTCTAAGAGAAAACCTTCAGGGGCTGACCAGGTAGCTTCCGTTGCTGTTGCAGTCGGCTCCGGCGTAAATGTTGGCGTTGGGGTGTCAGTAGGCATATAGACTGCCGTTGGAGGAATGGGTTGGAAGGGTGTTGATGTGGCAGTCGCGTCAGGGGGAGCGAGAACATAAGTAGCAGTGGCAGTGGGAGATGCAGTCGGATCGGAATCCACCGCAGGAGGCAGTATAGCCGACGTCCCAGGAGTACAAGCAGTAACTGGCACTATCAAAGTAATTAATGTTACAAAGAAGAATAATTCATGTAGGAATTTACCTGATCTCAGCATCATATCGTCGTCGATCCTCATCCAGGATTTAATAATGGTGGAGCTGGTTCGCTTAGCTCGCTAATAGGTGTTGGTGCTTCGAATTCTTCAGAAGGTGATGGCGCTGTAGGATTGCTTGTTGCTGAAGGTGTGGGTTTACTTACGGGAATATGAGGTACAGACAACTGATCGCCAGTCAAAATTAATATTTTATTTCCCATGCAATTTGCGCTTTGGAGCTGGCGTATTGTAACACCAAGGCTCATACTCAAACTGTACAATGTATCACCCGACTTGACAGTATAAAACACCCAATCTACAGGAGGACCACAACTCTCGACCGGCTTAGTAACGAGCACTGCCGGATCGCGTAGATCAGGAACAGACAATACCGTACCAGGCTCAAGCGAATGGGTGTGTAGACAATTTGCATACGCCAGCTCCTCAGTCGAAATGCCATATCGGTTGGCGAGATTGGTCAATGTGTCACCCCATACGATTACTATGCTTGACCAGCCAGGAGGCCTTGCGCATTGTAATGTTTGCGAAGGTGAGGGAGTTATCTGCCTCTCTAAAACTTCGGTGGCTGAAGGCAGTATCGGTTGAGTGGGGGTGAAAGTCGGTTCTCCTGATTTAGACGTATTAACCAAAGGAGAAGGTGTCGCGCTCACTATGTAATCAACCTGAAGCGGGGGAAGTAAAGCCAACTCCGGCTCACTTTCAACCATAGCCATGGTTAAGCTACCCAACAGGATTCCCCCTGCGAGCAGTACTGAGAATACACCCCAAAAAACCTGCGAAAACGCTTTCAAATTCCAAAGCCTCCACCTTCCAAGACCTCATTCAGCCTAAGCCTCAAATTACTTTCATCTAATTCAAGTTAGATTAGAGGTTTCACTCATCGCTTCACCGGTGGCAAAGGATGATTTTATCTGATCGATCTGTTCAGCTTCGAGGCGTAGAAAGGCGATTTCCTCCAATACTAGACGCAGCTCACCACGTAGTTGTTCTAACTCATGATCCCTGGCATCAGATTCATCTTGAGCAGTTTGCTCATCAAGTGCCAGGAGATTTGTCTTGGTTTGCGTATCGACCAACACCATGTCATGTTTAAGATCGGCAAGCTCGTTTTGCAGATTTACTATCTCCTGGCTATGTTGCAAGAAATGAACCATTAATTTCGCCAAGATGGTTAAGTAAAATTGATCACCTTGCGACCAATCCCGTTCCGAATAGGGGGAAAGTAATACAACACCCATAACCAGACTGCCTTCTGTGGAAAGAACTGGTACAACCAGTAGATTCCCGCTCCGATCGAGATTTAAGGATTTCACCAAGGTATCTAGATCGGGCGAGGTGCTGCCTGCAGGGATACGACGGACACGTCCCAATTTCAGCGCTGCAGTCAGCACTGGTAAGGATTGGCTGTCCATTAGGAACGAAGAGAGTTCCTTTTCTTGAACTACATCATATCCACATTGGAGAAGTATCTTATCGCTATCTCCTGAAGGAGTAACCAACAAGCATAAATCCGACTGCATGATGCGACAGATAGAAGCTGCAATCTCACAACAAATACGGTCAAAATCCCTTTCAGAGGCCAAGGTTAACAACGACTGAAGAACTTTTGGATCGGTATAGGACGGCCTATTCTCTAAAATAGCTCGCTGCTCCTCGGTAAGATTCATTTGCGGTTGCTCCTGTATGATCTGAATAGTTGTGGTTTGCTTAGGAGCAGAACTAGCAAGACGAGAAGGTAACGCAAACAATAGCGGATATGCAGCCATTTGCGCCAAACGCATAGCGCCGGAATAATCCCCGTCAGGTGGAGGAAACGCCAGATTGTAAAGATATCCTGATAATAATAACGCCAACATTGCCAAACCTGATCCCCAGTTTTCTGGTCGCTTGATAAGCAAGAGTAATAACCCAAGAGATAGAATGGCGATTGCAACAAAAGATATCAATGTATCCGGATACGATCCATTGAAAGGCGCACCATAAGCAACTTGGAACCAATAAAGCGATGCAAATGTGGCAACACCGATCGAAAATAATGCCAGCATGATGGTCACACCATCAGCCAGTCTTGAAGGTTTTGGGAAAGCCCACAACCATACAATGACTATGACGCTCAACAGACTAATCATACGATCTATAGCCGGCAAGAAGATCTCTCCGTAGATTAGATCTTGCCAAGCTAATGCGGCTGATATGAAGAGCGCAAACTGCAATAAGAGCAGCATGGACAGACCTGTGATCATACGCTTGGATTGTGATGCATCTGCTTGTTTCGCATGACTGATCGCAACCTGCAAGACGCCAACAACGGTAAAAGCAAGAACCAGATGATAGGTTAAACTGCCGGCGGGGGTGGTTAGTAGTGAAAATACTTGTTGAAAAAAGTTGTTCATCATAGGTGGGCTGACCGAGTATGATTATAGCATGGGGTAGAATGAAGTTAAGGGATACCAGGTTGACAAAAACAGATTTCAGGGTACAATGTTTGGCGCAAGCCGAAGTGGCGGAATTGGCAGACGCGCTGCGTTCAGGGCGCAGTGGGCTTACGCCTGTGAGGGTTCAAATCCCTCCTTCGGCATAAAACCAGCCCTCTTTGACGGTATGCAAATTGCACCCAAAAAGAGGGTTTTTTCTATATCTTGCATCAAACCTTTGCTTGAGGTAAGATGATATTGAGAATAAATAAGAACATTCACCGGAGAACCTTATGAAATACGTCATTCTGGTGTTTAGCCTCGCTCTGTTGATTTTGCTCATTTCCGAATTTAACGATCGTACGACCGAACTCAATCGCTTGAGTGATGAAAAAGTGGTTGTTGAAACCCAACTCGCCAGCAACGAGGGGACTAAGGCTGCCCTGGAAGAGCAGATCACCTACGCCACTTCCGAAGCTGCGGTGGTGAAGTGGGCGCACGAGAGCGGTCATATGGTGCAGAAGGATGAAAATCCTGTCGTCCCAATAGGTGTTGCACCTGTGACCCCAACGCCCACCCCACAACCGGTCATAATTCCGACCGAAGTCGCAAACTGGCAACTTTGGCTTTCTCTCTTTATCAAACCATCATCTCCTTGACGCATCCCTGGGTTGGTGATACAATCTGCCCGCTCTACGAAGGGAAGATCATCTCCCAAATCGATTTCGATGCGGGGTGGAGCAGTGGCAGCTCGTCGGGCTCATAACCCGAAGGTCCCAAGTTCGAGTCTTGGCCCCGCTACCTTTAACAAGCCGTAGACCAAAATAGGTCTGCGGTTTTTGTTACTTTATTCAGGGTGCAAGATAGATGCCGACCGATCATCATTATAAATATATTGTTGTGTTTATTGGGTGTTATGTAAATCTATTACAGAATACGCGCAACAATATTTTCAACGTACACCAGCCAAAACAACTATCTCAAATAATCTGTTTATAGGTGACAAAATGAACAATCAACACCGAACAATCGTATCAAATGTTCTAGTCATTGGATCGGGTGCAGCAGGTTTGCGTGCAGCAATTGCAGCTCATCAAGCTGGCGTGGAAGTCCTGATTGTTGGGAAGAGCATGCGCAAAGATGCTCATACCGTTCTAGCTGCTGGTGGTATCAATGCCGCCTTTGGCAATATCGATCCACAAGATAGCTGGCAACAACATTTTACCGATACCTTTCAAGAAGCCTACCACCTGGCTAATCCACGAATGGTTGAAATCTTAACCCAAGAAGCTCCCGCTGCTGTACTTGAGCTAACAGAATGGGGTGCCAGGTTTGCACAGACACCGGATGGCAAGCTGGATCAACGCTTTTTTGGAGCACACAAATTCCGGCGTACATGTTATGCAGGTGATTACACTGGGCGTGAAATCGAGCACATCTTGGATAACTATGTAATGAAGCTCAATATCCCGGTTTTCGAACAGCAATATATCTCTAAATTGCTGGTTGAAAACGGGATTTGCTTCGGCGCATTTGGCTTCGACATTAACACCGGTCAGCGCACTGTTTACATTGCTGACACAATCATCCTTGCAACCGGTGGGCATACACGACTTTGGAGGCGCAGCTCCTCCCGCCGAGACGAGAATACAGGCGACGGGATGTACATGGCACTTCAGGTGGGGAGTTCCTTGATGGATATGGAACTTGTCCAATTCCATCCCACAGGTATGGTTACACCCGAGGATTGGGCGGGTACCTTGGTCACCGAGGCAGTGCGCGGTGAGGGTGGTATCCTTCTCAACCGTGACGGTGAACGTTTTATGCGCCGTTACGATCCACAGCGCATGGAACTCTCTACTCGTGACCGAGTTGCCCTATCAGTATACACAGAGATCATTGAAGGTCGTGGCACAACCAATGGCGGTGTATACCTGGACATTAGTCATCGTTCAAAGAACTTTATCTTGACAAAACTGCCGCGCATGTATCGCCAGTTCCTTGAAGCGCAAATGCTTGATATTTCCCTCCAACCTATGGAGGTCGCTCCCACAGCTCATTACTCGATGGGTGGTATTGTGGTAAACCCGGAAGATACCTCTACAGAAATAATGGGTTTATATGCTGTTGGTGAAGTAACCAGTGGTTTGCATGGCGCGAATCGTTTAGGTGGCAATTCCTTGGCTGAGACAGTTGTATTCGGCCGGCGTGCCGGCGAAGCCGCAGCGGCATATTCAAAAGCTCTCGTAAACCAATTCCGCTCGCAGCGCGCCATTCATGCAGCACACGAGGATCTGGACCAATTGATCCAGGAAGGTGATGAGTTGGTACTACCACTTCAACGCAACTTACGAGATATTATGTGGGAGAATTGCGGAGTCGTGCGCAGCGAAGAGCGTCTCGAGAATGGATTAGAGCAGATTGCAAATATTAAAACCACGCTTGACCACATGGATGTAAGACCGAGTTCGGAGGGTTACAGAGATCTTGCTCTCGCCCTCGATTTGCGTGCCTCTCTGACGGTTGCTGAAGCTACTATTCTCTCCGCTTTACAACGACGTGAGAGCCGTGGCGCTCACCAGCGTTATGATCACCCCGATCTTGATTCAATGTTGAGAGTAAATTTCGTGACTCGACTGGATAATCAAGGTAACCTTCAAGTGACGAGCTTGCCAGTCCCAGATGTATCCCGCGAGCTTGCTCAGTGGATAGAAAAAAAGGAAGAGATGTCGCTCCAAGGTCGTTTGCTGGAATGATCTGTCTTTTTTCCAGAATGACGGGATACATCTATGGATACTCTGCTCGACAAACACTGGCATCATCTCCCTGCGGATGAAGTTCTCGACCTACTTGATACTGATCTCAAGCAAGGATTAGATCTATTCGAGGTCAATCATCGCCAGAATCGCTTTGGCCTCAACGTGTTGACCCAAAAGAAAGGTAAAAGCTCGTTTTTACGATTCCTGGATCAGTTTAAAAATCCACTCGTGATCATTTTGCTAATCGCCAGTTTGGTGACTGCTGTGCTAAAGGATCCAATTGATGCATTGGTGATCTTTGGGGTAGTACTGATAAACGCTATCATTGGTTATATCCAGGAATCGCGCGCCGAGCAAGCCATTGCAGCCCTGGCAGAAACCATAACAACTGAAGCTTTGGTAATCCGTAGTGGGAAGATGTTGCGCTTACCAGCAGTAGAACTTATTCCAGGAGACATTGTCCAATTACAGGCGGGGACACGGGTGCCAGCAGATTTGCGCTTGGTTGCTTCTCGCGATCTCCAGGTGACTGAGGCTGCGCTAACCGGTGAGTCAGTTCCAGTAGAGAAATATGCCACCATGACCATTTCTCACGACGCTGTGTTGGCTGAACGCAGCAACATGGCATATGCCTCAACCCTTGTCACGTATGGTACAGGCACTGGTGTAGTTGTTGCCACCGGCGACAGTAGCGAGATTGGGCGCATCTCGCAGTTGATTTCTAGCGCTGCTGAATTGGAAACGCCGCTCACCCGTAAGGTAAGCCAATTTAGCAGGGTGCTGCTAGTTGCCATCCTTTTATTATCGGCACTAACTTTTGGTGTTGGTATATTGCGCGGTCAACCAGCGGTGGACACGCTTATGTCGGCGATAGCTTTAGCTGTCGGCGCCATCCCGGAAGGCTTGCCCGCAGCATTGACAGTGACGCTTGCAATTGGTGTTTCGCGAATGGCACACCGCCGCGCCATCATTCGTAGATTACCGGCAGTTGAAACCCTCGGCTCTACCACCGTTATCTGCTCTGATAAAACCGGAACACTTACCCAAAACCAGATGACAGTGCAAGAAATCCATACCCTGGGTGGCGAGTACACTGTAAGTGGCGTAGGTTACCGACCGGTAGGAATAATTGATTCCAAAGCTCATACCCCCACTACCTGGACAGAGGACATCGCTGTCCTTGAGACGCTTAAAGCTGGGTTGCTATGTAATGATAGCCAGCTTATTGAAACCGAAGGACGTTGGACCGTACAAGGAGATCCAACAGAAGGGGCATTGATAGTAGCAGCTTATAAAGGATTGCTCAATCCTGATGAAAAAGATTACGCTGCCCGTATTGACTCAATCCCATTCGATTCTCAACACCAATACATGGCAACACTTCACGCTGATGGAACGGTCTATGTCAAAGGCGCTGCGGAAATACTGCTTGACCGCTGCACTGGCGCACTTGACCCAACAGGGCAGACAACGATGTGTGGCAGCGAATTCTTCCACCAGGCGCTAGATTCTATGGCAGCACAGGGTTTGCGTGTACTGGCTTTTGCCCGGCTTGAGATACCTGGTGCTCAGAAAATTGGCTTTGACGATATCACAAATCTAACACTCCTTGGATTGCAGGGTATGATGGACCCACCACGCCCGGAAACAATAACTGCTATTCAAGCCAGCCAGAAGGCAGGCATTACTGTTAAGATGATCACCGGCGACCATGCTCTCACCGCAGCTGCTATTAGCCGGCAAATTGGGCTGTGCCATGAGGGTTGTGATACTGTGTTGACCGGTTCTGAACTGGCAAAGCTATCTGACACCGAGCTAATCGAGCAAGCTGATGCAGTCAACGTATTTGCACGTGTGGCGCCCGAACAGAAACTACGGTTGGTTGAAGCGCTGCAGGCTCGAGATCATATTGTCGCAATGACCGGAGATGGGGTGAATGATGCCCCTGCTCTGAAACAAGCTAACATTGGTGTGGCAATGGGTATCACAGGTACAGATGTCTCCAAAGAAGCCGCTGATATGGTACTCACTGATGATAATTTTGCGACCATTGAATCTGCTATAGAAGAAGGACGCGGTGTTTTCGATAACCTAACCAAGTTCATCGCTTGGACTCTCCCCACCAATTTGGGTGAAGGATTGGTACTATTAGCAGCAATAGTGACCGGCGCTATGTTGCCTATTCTACCCATACAAATATTGTGGATTAATATGGTGACCGCTGCGGTTTTGGGAATCGCTCTTTCTCTAGAACCAAAAGAGCCAGATTTAATGCTCCGCAAGCCACGCGACCCAAAAGCGCCCATTCTGAGCAAGATTTTGATCTGGCGGATAGTGCTAGTGAGTATATTCATATTGGCAGGAGCTTTTGGATTGTTCGAGTACGAGCTTTCGCGCGGTGCATCTGTGGCAGAGGCACGCACTGTCGCGGTAAACGTAGTCATTTTTGTCGGACTCTTTTACCTTTTCAACGCTCGCTCCTTAACACTCTCTCCCTTCCAATTGGGATTTTTCTCAAACCTATGGGCGGTGGGTGGAGCCATTTTGATGGTGCTAGTCCAAATACTGTTCACTTATGCCCCTTTTATGAACACCATTTTTGGAAGTGCACCAATTCCGCTGTTTCTTTGGCTGGATGTGTTAGCAGTCAGTCTGGCAGCGTATATACTGGTTGAATTTGAAAAATGGCTACGCCGTAAGTCCGCATCTAAATAATTTCTAATTAAGAATTAACCACTAGCCATACTTTATTTAATATATTTCTAGAATATTGTTGTACAATATCTATACATATATTGTTGGTGTGTTGAAAGGTTACTTGCTATGAAATGGTCGTGGAAGATAGGTTCATTCGCAGGCATTGGCGTATTCATTCACGCCACATTCCTTCTCATACTGATTTGGGTCGGTTTCCTCAATTGGCAACAGACCCAATCCCTAGCTGGAACTTTAGAAGGCATATTCTTTACCTTGGCTTTGTTTGGCTGCGTAGTGTTACATGAGTTCGGGCATGCCCTCACTGCCAAGCGTTATGGCATCAGAACCCGGGACATTACCCTTTATCCAATTGGTGGTGTTGCTCGTCTAGAACGTATGCCCGAAAAACCCATCCAAGAGCTTTGGGTAGCTTTGGCTGGTCCCACTGTTAATATTGTGATTGCTATGTTTTTCTTTGGCTGGCTCGTCATTACAGGCACTTGGACACCTCTCTCTGGCATCAGCACGGCAAGTGGATCGTTCATCGAGCGACTGATGTTGGTGAATATTTCTCTTGTTTTGTTCAATATGGTCCCAGCTTTTCCCATGGATGGGGGGCGTGTTCTACGTTCATTGTTGGCTTTACGACTGGAATACACGATTGCTACTCAGATTGCGGCAACTATTGGGCAAGGTATGGCACTGCTGTTTGGTTTTGCGGGATTCTTTATCAATCCTTTCTTGTTGTTAATCGCTTTGTTTGTCTGGATTGGCGCCTCGCAAGAATTTTCAATGGTGAAGATAAAATCTACCCTGAGTGGCATCCCCACTGGACAGGCTATAATCACTGATTTTCAGGTGCTTTCGCCTCATGAAACCCTGGGACGAGCCATCCAACCTATCCTAAACAACATGCAAACCGATGTTCCAGTAGTCAAAGATAAAACAGTTTTAGGTATGCTGAGAAGAAATGACATCTTCACAGGACTTTCCCGTTATGGTAAGGATGTTCCTGTAATCAATGTCATGAACAAAGAATTTTCAGTAGTTGATGTTAACGAAATGCTGGACGTTGCTCTTTTACGTCTTCAGATGTGTAATTGTAATGCCTTGCCCGTTACGTATCACGGTCAACTGGTTGGCCTAATAACAGCGGTAAGTATTGGTGAATTCTTGAAGGTTCAATCGACACTGGATCAGTCCAGCCCATCAGGCAAATTCGAAGCACGCAACGCGTGATATGGATTTTTTACCAATCTATCTGTTCTTAGGCATCCTTATCCTGGGATTGATGACCCTGCTCTGGCTAGTTAGCCTGAGACTGAAGAATTCGAGCATCGTAGATATTTTCTGGGGAACAGGCTTTGTCATTGTTACTTGGATTGCTTTCCTGCTTACACCAGATGGTTTCGTTCAGCGCAAATTGTTACTTAATTCACTTGTGACGATCTGGGGACTGCGTTTATCACTCCACATTCTTACGCGTAACTGGGGTAAACCAGAGGATTTTCGTTATCAAACATGGCGTAAAAAAGCCGGAGCATCCTGGTGGTGGCGCAGTTTTTTTAAAGTTTTCCTCTTGCAAGGCGTTATCCTATGGATTGTCGCATCCCCTTTGCTTGCCGCACAAATCCGCCCCCAGCCAGATCATCTCACTTGGATCGATTTCATGGCAATTCCCATCTGGCTGATTGGCTTTTCCTTTGAAGCCGTGGGAGATTGGCAATTACAAAGGTTTAAAGCCAATCCTCTCAATAACAATCAAGTCTTGCGAACAGGGGTTTGGCGATTCACTCGGCATCCCAATTATTTCGGCGATGCCACGCAGTGGTGGTCCTACTACTTATTCTCATTGGCAGCTGGTGGTTGGTGGACAATCTATAGTCCGACCCTCATGACGCTTTTGCTACTTCGGGTATCGGGTGTGACCTTGCTCGAACAAACTCTGAAGGAAGAGAAACCAGGGTACAGGGAGTACATGGAAACAACTAGCGAATTCTTCCCCTGGTTTCCTCGCCAGAAAAAGCGTTAGCGCGGGCTTTCTAAGTTCTTGCCTGCTTTATCTACAATTTTCCTACTGGACTATATCTGGATTTACTACGATCTTGCCACCACGAACCGTTGCACCGATCACCAATCCTGCGCTGATTAACACCATATTCTTAAAGATGTACTGCCCTTCCAGAGTTGGAGCGTAGGGGATGACAGTAAATACTTCTTGAGGAAAGAAAAAAATTGGCGAGATGGTTCCAAGCATCTGGAGGAAAAGCAAAAGCAGCGTAACGCGCATGAATAAGCCAAATATGAGCCCCAAACCGATAAGGACTTCCCATACCGCCAAAATAAAAATTGAAACATCCGGTGGAATCAAGCCAAAGGTCAGGCGTTCGATCGTACGGGTTGCCAGGTCAGCAGCTGGGCTAAGACCAGGGAACAATTTTAATGCGCCAAACCAGAGAAAGACAAACCCCATACTGATGCGCAGCAATAGAAT
>Ga0079037_100001419_pt1 | contig 12460 bp, 8 predicted proteins | sample Mud3Dept4metaG_FD_71479 | JGI IMG/M metagenome (GOLD analysis project Ga0079037, IMG submission 71479) | Freshwater wetland microbial communities from Ohio, USA, analyzing the effect of biotic and abiotic controls - Mud 3 Core 4 Depth 4 metaG | ecosystem: Environmental > Aquatic > Freshwater >... | reverse complement strand
GATCCCTACGTGCGCAAGCCGGTGGCCGACGCGCTGGAAGCTTACTATCACGCGCTGGTGGCGCCCGAGAACATCACGCGAGTCGAGCAGCCCGAGGCAAGCCACGCGTTCCCGACGGCGAATTCGGACGCACCATCGTGCGCGCTCGCTGAATCGCCCTTCGTGGCCAACTGCGGGCTCGACGGCGCCCGGGCACTGCTCGGGCATTTCTACGGCGAACTGGCGGCAGGTCGCGAGCCGCGGGCCGGGGGACTCGTGGAGTTCGACCAGCGTCCGTACGCGCAACAGGCCGGCAGCGCCGGGCTCGCCGAACGCGGCTGGCTGTTCGTCCCCGCAGCCTGCAGGGACGGCAGCGGAACCGGCTGCCGCCTGCACGTGGTATTCCACGGCTGCAAGCAGGGCGCATCGTTCGTCGGCGACGCGTTCGTGCGCCGCTCGGGCTATCTCGAGGTGGCCGAGGCGAACCGCATCGTGCTGCTGTTCCCGCAGATCGAGAAGAGTTTCCAGCCGCTCAACGCCTACGGCTGCTGGGACTGGTGGGGCTACGAGGGCGAGGACTACGCGACGCGGAACGGTCGCCAGGTGCGCGCGATCCGCGCCATGGTTGCAGACCTGCTCGGCGGCGCGCGCGAGTCGCCCTGATCAGGCGTCGGTGCGCACACGCTGCTCGCCGTACATCACGCTCACACGTCGCACGCCTTTCATGCGGCGCGACGAGCGGCGGATCTCCTTCATCAGGCGCAGCAGCAGGTTGAGGTTCTCGCGCTCGCCTCCCGCACAGTACTGCTCGCTCAGGCCGATGTGCAGCACGGTGACGTGCTCGAGGTCGGCACGCATGTAGACCGCCACGCCGAGCGGCCGGCCGGTCGTCGTCTCCACCGCGAACAGGGACTGCACGTCGGCAAGCCCTGACACCTTGACGCGCAGCCACTCGCCGTCCTGCTGGATCTCCGGCGGGCCGAATCGGTCGATGACGTCGACGATGCCGCGCGCCACGCGGTTCTGGCAACCGTTGAAGAACAGCAGTCGCTCGAGCGTCTCGCGATGCTCGCGGGCGACCTTGGAGGTGAACGTGACCGGTTCCCTCATGCTCCCTTTGCCCGGACCGGTACTCCGGCCTTCTGTGGATCGGGAAAGGATCATGCTCGCGGCGGCATCTTATGTCGAGTCGCGCGGCAAGCCATGCGCTGCGGACCCGACGAAGCAGACTCAGTCCAGGAATCGCGGCCCGGTGCTGGAACTTTGAATTGCCTCGGATTTCTTCACTGCAGTGATGGACCGGACGGCCGGCGTGGTGCGCAATTCGCGGGTGCACTCCCGCGCCCCGCAACTTCCCGGCGACCCCGCCGCTCGGCGCACCGCGCCGCCACCGGCCGCGGCGCTCATGGTGGACGTCGTCGTCCTGTCCAATGACCTCATCCTGTACGAGGCGATCCGGCATGCGGTCGGCGAGCGCAACCCGGTATGGCGTGCGCGCTCGGCGGAGGAGTCGGTCGACCTGCTGCTGACCGGCCGCTGCGGGGTGCTGCTGATCGACATGGCCGCCGTCTCTACGAAGCCGGGCACGCTCGTCGAACAGATCGTGGACCAGTTCCCCGATGTCGTCGTCGTCGTAGCCGGCCGCCGCGAGGACGAAGCCGTGCTCGCCGGCCTGATCAGCGACGGTCTCGTCTATCGCTTCATGCACAAGCCGCTGTCGCCCAAGCGAGCCGGCATGTTCCTGAATGCCGCAATCCGCAGCCACGTCGATCGCCGCGAAGGCCGCACCGAAGAACGGCGGTTACCCTTGGTACGCGAGTTGCGTTCGCGGATGCAGCCGCGCAAGTGGTTGTTCGTCGGTGCCGGCCTGGCATCGTTCCTGGCGTTGCTCGCGGTCGCGCTGGTGGCCCAGTTCGGCAATCCGCCGGATGCCGAACCAGCGACCGCAAAGGGGACGGCAGCAACCACCTCGCCCGTTCCGCTCGCGGACCCGGTGCTGTCGCGCGCGCGCGCAGCCCTCGCCGCCGGCCGCTACGCGACCCCACCGGGTCGCAATGCGCTGGACCTGTATTCCGCGGTACTGCTGACGAACCCCGATAATGCCGAGGCGCGCGAGGGCCTCGAAACGACAATCACGCACCTGCTCGAGGACGCTCGACGTTCGGCCGCCAGCGGCAACGCGGCTGAGGCCCGTCGCACCGTTGACCGAGTGCTGCAGGCGGACGCCGGTCACGTGGGTGCGCGTGCGCTGCTCGCCCGACTTGCGCCAAAGGCGAGGCAGGTCGCCGTTGAGCAATCGGCACCAGTGGCGACCCCCGTTCCGGAGACCGCTGTCGCGCCGACCCACGCACCACCGGCGCCGGCGAGCGTGGTTCGGGCGATGACCGCGCGGCAGCCACCGGCGCCGGTCGTGACTGCACCCACTCGAACCGCGCCCGTCGTGGCGGCCGTCGTACGACCCGACCCACTGACGCCGCGCGTCGCGGGTCCGGGCTCGCGGTCGACGTCGCCCGGCCGCGGCACACAGCAGACGGAGCAGCGCAGCTTTGGCGCACCCGCGAGTTCGGGCCACCCGACGGCAGGCTATGTGCGGCGACTGCCGGAACTCGCGGCAGGAGCGGCGCCCGCGGCGGTCAGCGAGACGCGGACGGCGTCATCCGTGCAGGAGCGAGACCTAGAACCTGTCATGACCCCCGACCCGACCTACCCTCCCCAGGCGTTCCGCAACGGTGTCGAGGGCTGGGTCGAGGTGGAATTCACGGTGACCGAACGGGGCACGACGCGTGACATCGAGGTCGTCGGCGCCGAGCCGAGCGGCGTGTTCGATGCGACGGCCGTCGCAGCTGTCGCGGACTGGGGTTTCCGACCGCGCATCGTGCACGGCCAGCCGGTGCCTCAACGCACCTCGGTGACCCTGCGGTTCAACGTGGACGATTGATCTCGACGTGCCGGGTACCGAGCGCCCAGGCAACCACTGCCCACACGGCCGCGAGCACCGCGCCGCACCACGCGACTCCGCTCAGTCCCAGCCCGAACGTGGCCTTCACCAGAGCGTGTGCCGAGGCCGAGGTCGCGTCGCCGCCGCGATAGATGAAGGTGTCGATCAGGCTCTTCGCCTTGTAGCGCTCCTCACGCGTCACGGACGTGTACAGCGTGTCGCGCGACGGGCGCGTGAGCGAGTACTCGCCGACACGCCGCACGAACATCACGGCGACCAGCACGGCGAAGGCCGGGAACAGCGCCAGTGCGGCAAAACCGATCGTCATCAGCACCGGCACCGTGACGATCAGCGCCCGGAAGCCGAACCAGCGGTACAGCCGGCCGAACACGAACAGCTGCATCAGCAGCGAGCCCGCCTGCACCCAGAAGTCGAGGCGGCTGAAAAACCGGGTCTGTTCATCCCGGTCGGCGAACACCTCGGCCACCAGCGCCTGCTGCTCGAGATACAGGAACGTCGAGACCCACGTGAGCAGGAACACGAACAGCGCGATCAGTGCGAGGTAGGGTGAGCGCGCCACCTGGCGGAAGGCCGCGAACGCCGACCCGCCGAGCCGCTCGTCGGGGTTCTCGCCGGGGGCAGTGTTCTCGCCGTGGCGCCGGTGCCACCTCAGCACGAGCATCAGGCAGCCGAGCGAAACCGCAAGCAAGGCCGCCGACACCAGCAGCAGGTTGATCGTGCCGAGCGGCTCTGCAAGGCGTGCCGCGAGGAACGGGCCAAACAGCCCGCCGGTGCTCAGTCCTGCGGACACGAAGCCGAACAGGCGGCCCGCCTGCTCGCGGCTGAACACGTCGGCCATCAGGCTCCAGAACACCGCGACCACGAACAGCACGAAGATGCTGACCCAGATGAAATACGCGCGGGCGATCCAGGTGTGATCGTCCTGCGCGTTGAACCAGGCGTGGAAGCCGACGATGTTCACTACAAAGAACAGGTACACCCACGGCAGGAACGACGAGCGGCGGTAACGCGAGGTGAGCCAGCCATACAGCGGCTGCACCAGCAGCATGCCGGCAAACGTCCCCCAGAAGAGCGCGGGCAGCGTCTGCACGCCCGAGGTGATGCCCATCGTCTCGCGGATCGGGCGCAGGATCGCATAGGCAGAGAACATCGCGAACGCGGTGGCGAACGCGGCGAGCGCACCGCCGAGCTCGTGCGGGCGCGCGTTGATGGCTCTCGCCAGCGCGCGCGTCATGCGGCAGCCCCGAGATCGAGCGTGATGCCGGGCGCGGCGACCTCAGCCCGGGCGCCCTGTGCCCGCAGCACGTCGCAAAGTCCCGCAGCGGCCGAGGCCTCGCCGTGCACCAGCCACACGGGCGGGCGGCCAGGGATCAGGGCATACCAGCGCAGCAGGTCGTGCTGATCGCCGTGCGCCGAAAAGCCCCCCAGCGTGTGGACGTGCGCCGCGACCTTCACCGGCGAACCGTGGATGCGCACGTAGTCACGGCCGTCGACGATGGCGCGGCCAAGCGTGCCCTGTGCCTGGAAGCCGCTGAACACGACGTCACACTCAGGCCGCGCCAGGTTGTGCTTCAGGTGGTGGACGATGCGCCCGCCGGTGCACATGCCGCTGCCTGCGATGATGATCGCGCCGTGCGGGATGCGGTTGATCGCCGTCGACTCATCCGCCGTGCGGCACAGCTTCAGATTCGGCAGCGTCGGCAGGCTGCGCGTGCGCACGCGCCATTCCTGCGCCTCCTGGTCGAACAGCTCGGTGTGCTTCCAGTACACCTCGGACGCCTCGATCGCCATCGGGCTGTCGAGAAACACCTGCCAGTGGTCGAGCTGCCACTCGTCGAAGTGCGTGGCGAGCTCGTAGAGGATCTCCTGGCTGCGGCCGACTGCGAAGGCGGGAATCAGCACGTTGCCGCCGTCGCGGCGCGCAGCGCGCAGGAGCTCGCCGAACTCATCCAGGGTGGCCGCACGCTCGCGGTGCAGACGCTCCCCGTAGGTGCTCTCCATCAGGACGAGATCCGCGCCGGGTCCCGGCTCGGGATCGCGCAGGATCGGCGTGTCGAACTGGCCGATGTCACCGCTGAAGGTGACGCGACGCTCGAGCGCACCCTCGCGCAAGGTAAGCCAGACGCTCGCCGAGCCGAGGATGTGGCCGGCATCGCGAAAGACGAGCTCGACGCCCGGCAGTACTTCGACGGCCTGGCCGTAGCGCACCGTGCGGAACTGCTGCAGCACATCGAGAGCATCTTCGAGCGTGTAGAGGGGTTCGACCGGGTGCCTGCCGCCCGCTCGCTGGCGCTTGCGGTTCTCGCGCTCGGCATCGCGCTGCGCCATGGTCGCAGAATCGGCGAGCAGGATGCGCGCCAGGTCGCGGCACGCCGCACTGGCGTAGATCGGACCGCGGAAGCCACGCTTGCGCAACAACGGCAGGCGCCCGCAGTGGTCGATGTGCGCGTGACTCAGGACCACGGCCTCGACCTGTGCCGCGTCGAAGGGAAACGGCGCGCGATTGCGCTCCTCGGGTGAGGCGCCGCCCTGGATCATGCCGCAGTCGAGCAGCAGTCGACGGCCACCGACGGTCAGGATGTGGCACGAGCCGGTGACCTCACCGGCGGCGCCGTAGAACTCCAGCTGCATGCGGTCGCCTCAGGCGATCCGCTGGCCGACGGTCGCCTCCCCTTCCGATCGTGTCTCTCGTTCGCGCAACAGCTTAACGCAAGCCTTGACGACGCGGGCGTCGTAGCGGCGGCCCGCCTGGGACTGGAGCTCCTCGATGCAGGCCGCGAGCGACAGCGCGGGGCGCTGCGGGCGCGGGGCGAGCATGGCCTCGGCGGCGTCCGCGACGGCGACGATGCGCGCCTCGAGCAGGATCTCCTCGCCCTTCAGGCCGCGCGGATAACCCGAGCCGTCCAGCCGTTCATGATGCTCGCGCACCACGTCGGCGACCGGCCACGGGAACTCGATGCCGCGCAGGCTCTCGTAGCCGCGCTCGGCGTGGGTCTTGACGAGTTCGTACTCCGACGGCGACAGCTGGCCGGGGCGCCAGAGGATTTCGCGCGGAATCTGCAGCATGCCGACGTCGATCAGCTGCCCCATGACGCGCAGCCCACGCACCGTGTGACCAGGCAGACCCAGGGCCGCGCCGATCCCGGCGGCGAGTTCCGCCACGCGGCGCGAGCGGCCCGACTTGCACGCATCCTGCGACTCCGCGAGCGTCGCGAGCGACTCGACCACGCCGAGCATCACCCTTTCCATGTGATCCATGGCGCTCACGACTTCGGCGTCGGAGCGGCGGCGGCGCAGCAGTCTCCAGAGGCTGTCGGCGACCTGCGCGGCATGCTGCAGGTCCTCGTCATCGTAAGGTTGAGGCTTGTCGGCAAGCAGCAGGATGCCTGCGAGGCGTCCGCCATCGAGCATCGGCACGCACAACTGCCGGCGCAGCGAACCCTGCAGTCCGGCATCCCGCAGCGAGCCCGTGCCCTCGAGCGCTTCGCGCGACACCGGCCGCTGCGTGCCGAGGCATTCGTGGAGCGCCGTATCCGCCGGCGGGGCGCCGCGCCATCGGGTGAGCACGGACAGATCCTTGCCGGCTGTGTCCCCGCCGCAGCAGGCAGCAAGTTCGAGCTGCGCAGCCTCCGGCAGCGCCAGGAAGAGGTACGAACTCGCGCTGTCGGTGAGCTGACCGCTCAGCTCCAGCGCCTCGGTGAGGATCTCCGTCTCCGTGAGCGAGTGTGCGCGGTGGGCAAGGTCCAGCAGGGCCGCGGCCCTGCGCTGCTCGCGCCCGGCGCGCCGCTCCATGCGCCGGCGCGCGCTGAGGTCACGCACTGCGACCACGCGCAGTCCAGGCGAACCCTCGAGCGGCGTCGAGGCAACCTCGACGTCGATCACCACGTCATCGGTCCGGCGCCAGCGGCCTTCGTAGAGCACCCGTCCTTCGCCGCCGAGCGCCAGGCTGCGGACCGTACCATCAGCATCGTCGTCCGCGGTGAACTGCTCGAGCGTCCTGCCCGCGAGCGCGTCGGGCTCGAGGCCGACGAGCGCAAGGAATGCCGCATTGCCGTACAGCAGCCGGCCCTCGCCGTCGGCGAGGCAGGTCGCGAGCGGCGCGTTCTCCAGAATCTGAGCGTGCTGCCGCGCCTGCTCGACGCTCGCGCGCTGGGCGCGCTCGTCGGTGACATCGCGGGCTGCGGTGAGCCAGCAGGCGCGACCAGCATACGACACCGACTGGCGGCGCAATTCCAGCACCCGGAGTACGCCGTCGGCGCACATGCACATCACGTCGACGGGGTGCGCAGGCTCGGCATCCGGAGCGTACCCATCCAGGAGGTCCAGGATGGAACGCCCGCGCAGCGACTCCGGCGCAAGACCGAACAGGGCCGCCGCAGAATCGCTGACCACCCGCAGCTCGTTGGTTTCCATGTCGGCCAGCCACGTCGGCGTAGGCTGCGCCGCAAATGCGCGCTCGGCATCTACGGCAGCGGCATGCGCCCGCGCACGAGCTGCCTGCAGTTCGGCGAGCCGCGTTTCGAGCAGCCCGATGCGCGCGAGCTCGGCCTGGGACTGTTCGGCCGCACCGCGTGCCGCACTCTCTGCCTGCGTGAGCTGCCGCTCACGGGACTCGAGTTCCTGGAGCCTGGCCTGCAGTTCGCGGATCCGGGCGCCGTCGGCAGCGGCGCGTTCGGCCCGCTCGCGTGCGGCACGCTCGGCGGTCTCGCGGGCCACCCGCTCCGCCACCGCGAGGCGCTGCTGCGCGCCCTCGAGGTCCCTGATCCGGCGCTCGAGTTCGCCAACGCGGCGCCGATCCTGCTCCCGCTTTTCGACCAGCTCGGGCACCAGCGCCGGCATGCGCATGGTCCCGGAGCCGGGCGAAAGTTCGTCAATCGCGCTGGCGAGTTCCTCGAGCGTCGAGCCTCGCGGCAAGAACCGCTCGGCGCCGACCTCGGCGGCAAACGCCTCGTACTTCGGCCCCTCGACGCGGAACGACAGGATCAGCACCGGCATGTGGTGCAGCAGTGGGTCTTCCTTGATGCGGCGGCACAGCGCGAAGCCGTCGAGCTTCGGCAGCAGCACGTCGCTCACGATGACGTGCGGGGCCTCGCGCCTGGCCACCTCCAGCGCGTCCACGCCGGAACGCGTCTTGATGACACGGTGGTTCCGGGATTGGAGCAACGTCTCGAGGGCTGCGAGATCCTGGTCGCGTTCGTAGGCCAGCAGGACGGTCTTCATCGTCACGGGTCACGTTGCCTGGCAGGCAGTCAGTATGCACCCCCGCGCAGGATGCACCAACGCGCCCCTGGGCCGCGCGCGGTCCGTCACAGTTCGCCCCAGCGCCAGCCGTCAGCAGTGCCCTAGGCCGGGTGCAACTCCGCCGCGGACTCGGGCAGGTGCTTCCGCAGCGCCTCGACCGGGCTGTGCACGAGGTCCTTGCGGATCTCGTGGACCACTCGCTCGCGGGTCGGCCGCGACATCTCCTGTCGCATCAGGCCCAGGAACGGCGGTCCGGCAACCACGATCAACTCCTCGAATTCGCCCTTGCGGCGAGCCTCGTCGAGCCGCCGCGAGATGCGCTTCGCAAAACGGACTGCCTCCAACTGCCGCGGGTCGTTCTCCCGCGCAATGGCGTGGCGCTGGCCGCCGACGCTCTCATAGCTGCGACCTGGCCGGTCGCTCACGAGGTCGCGGTTATGCAGATGCGCCGCAGGATCGGTGATGCGGGCCACCTGCTTCGGTTGCGCCTGCAGCGAGGCGGTGTCGTAGAAAATGGCTTCTGCCTGGTCGGCGACGACGATCCGGATCCGGTTCATACTGGCCTCCCCTTGGTTGGGGCCCGATTACAGGTTGCACCGCCGCCCGCGACCTGGCAATGCGTGGAATTGGCAGCCCGCTGCTGACCGACCGATCGGTCAGTGCTAGGATGCGGCGATGGACCGCAATGCCCGCCGCCCCCGTGCGCCGGCCCCGGGTGCCCGGCGCATTGAAAGCGCTGCCCGGCGGCTGTTCGCGAACCGCGGCTACGCTGGCACCTCCATGGCGGAAATCGCCGTCGCCGCCGGAGTCAGCAAGGCCACAGTCTTCCACCATTACCGCAGCAAGCGCGCGCTGTACGAGGCGCTGGTCGGCGACGCCTTCGCCGGCTTCCGCGAGCAGCTCATCCCGCTGCTCGACGCCGAGCACGACCTGCAGGGCAGCCTGCGCGAGTTCATCAAGGCTCATGCCGAACGCATGACCCGCATGCAAGGCACCATGCGCCTGATTGCACGCGAGATGCTGAGCGGCACGGCCGCCTCGAGCGACCTGCTCAGCAGCGGCGAGATGTCACGCAACTTCTCGCTCCTGGTGGACGGCCTGCGCCGCGGCCAAGCGAGCGGAGCCGTACGCGCCGACGTCGATCCCGGCCTGGCCGTCTTTCTGCTGCTGGCCGCCAACTGGTTCCTGTTCCAGAGCTCGGCGCTGGTCCGGCGCAGCCCGGACCTGGCCGTGACCACCTCCAGCGAGGCCTACGCCACCGAGCTCGCCCGCCTTCTGTACCACGGGCTCGCGCCGCATACCGAGACCGTGCGCGAGGACTCGCCATGAATCGACGAACGCTCCACATCCCGCTCGCCCTGCTCGCACTCGCCGCGCTCGCCGCCGGCTGCGGTGGCAAAGACAAGGAGGACGGAGCTGCCTTCGTCCGCAAGACCCCCGTGACGGTCACGCAGGCCGTGCAGGAGCGCGTGAATGCCGTCGAAACGACCGTCGGCCGGCTCGAAGCCACTGCGGCCCCCGCGCTCGCGGCCGAGACCTCCGGGCGCGTGGTGCGGCTGCATGTGGACGGCGGGAGCGTCGTGCAACAGGGCCAGGTTCTGGCCGAGCTGGACGGGGAGCCGCAGCGACTCGCCGTCGCCTCGGCGCGCGCGAGCGTGGAGCGCCTCGAGGCATTGCTCGCGAACCAGCGACGGACCGTCAAGCGGTACCAGGAGCTCCGCTCCAAGGCGGTATCGGAAAGCATGCTCGAGGAGGCTATCGCCCAGGAGAGCGCACGCCAGGCGGAACTCAACGACGCGCGGGCGCGCCTGGCCGAGGCCGAGTACCGCCTCGACCGCACGCGCATCAAGAGCCCGGCAGACGCCATCGTCGAGCGGCGCCTGATTTCGGTCGGCGACTTCGTGTCGCCCGGCACGCCCGTCGTCACGATCGTCAGCAAGGGCAGCCTGCGGGTCGTGCTGCCATTCCCGGAGCGGCTGTCGGGCCAGCTCCAGACGGGACTCGCGGTCACGCTGGACCAGCCGGCGCGGCCCGGCCAGACACTCACGGGCGTCATCGCCGAGGTGCGGCCGATGGTCGGCACCAACAACCGCGCGGTGGAAGCGTTGGTGGAGCTGCCCGCAGGCTCGGATTGGCCGCCCGGCGGCAGCGTCACGGCACGGGTCGTGCTCGCCTCGCGGGATGGGGTCGTCGTGCCCGCCGGCAGCGTCGTGCGCCGGCCGGCGGGCGACGTCGTGTACGTGCTGAAGGATGACAAGGTCGTCGAGCGCAAGGTCACGGTCGGCATCCGCACCAGCGAGCGCGCTGAAGTGCTGGGCGGCATCGCGGCCGGCGAGACCGTGGTGCTGTCGGGCGCAGGCTTCCTCACCGACGGCGCGCTGGTGACCGTGCGCGAGCCCGGCAAGACGGATGCCAAGCCATGAAACTCGCCGAACTGTCGGTCCGGCGGCACGTGCTCGCCTTCATGGCGAGTGCGGTGTTCGTGCTGTTCGGCCTGGTGGCCTACGACCGCATCGGTGTCGATCGCTTCCCGCGCGTCGAGTTCCCGGTGATCTCGATCACCACCGTCCTGCCCGGCGCCAACCCCGACATCGTCGACGCCAGCATCACCAACATCATCGAGACCTCGGTCAACAGCGTCCCGGGCATCGACTACATCCAGTCGCGCTCCAGCCCGGGCGTGTCGTCGGTGGTGCTGAGCTTCAACCTGTCGAAGGACATCGACGTCGCCTTCTCCGAGGTGCAGGCCAAGGTCAACCAGGTGCTGCGCCAGCTGCCCGACGACGCCGACCCGCCGGTGGTGCTCAAGGTCGAGGTCGGCTCATCGGCGGTGATCTGGCTCGCCCTGCAGGGCGACCGCACCACCCAGCAGCTCAACCAGTACGCCCGGCAGGTGATCAAGAAGCGCCTGGAGACGGTCGAGGGCGTCGGCCAGGTGATCATCGGCGGCGAGCGCCGCCGCAACATCCGCGTCAACCTCGACCTCGACCGCATGGCGGCGCTCGCCGTAACGGCGCAGGACGTGCGCAACGCCTTCCGCACGGAGCACGTGCAGCTGCCGGGCGGGTTCCTCGTGAGCGGCCCGGGCGAGAGCCTGATCAAGCTCGACCTGGAGTACCACAGCCCCGCGGCGCTCGGCGAAATGATCGTCCGCTACGCCGACGGCGCCCCGGTGCGGCTGCGCGACCTCGGCACCGTGGAGGACGGGCTCGCGGACGATCGCCAGGTCATCCGCTTCAACGGCGAGCCGAGCGTGGGCATCGGCATCGTCAAGGTGAGCAACTACAACACCGTGCAGCTGGTCGACGACGTCCGGCAGCGCCTCGACGAGCAGATCATCCCGCAGCTGCCGGCCGGCCTGAAGATCAGGGTTTCGTCGGACGACTCCGCACCGATCCGCAAGATCGTCTCCGCGCTCGAGGACCACCTCGTCGAAGGCACGGTTCTCGCAGGACTCGTCGTGTGGTTCTTCCTGCGCAGCTTCCGCTCCACGCTGATCATCTCCACCGCCATCCCAGTCTCGCTGCTCGGCGCGATCGCGACCATGTATTTCATGGGTTACACGTTCAACCAGATGTCGCTGCTCGGCCTGCTGCTGCTGATCGGCGTCGTGGTGGACGACGCGATCGTGGTGCTCGAGAACATCTACCGGCGGCGCGAGGAGGACCCCGCCCTCGAGCGCCGCGCCGCCGCGATCGAGGGCACCGAGCAGGTCGGCTTCGCGGTGATCGCGGCCAGCCTGACGCTGGTGTCGATCTTCGGCTCGGTGCTGTTCCTCGAGGGCATCGTGGCGCGCTTCTTCCAGTCGTTCGCCGTGGTGGTGACGGTTGGCGTGCTGGCCTCCCTGTTCGTCTCCCTCACGCTCACCCCGATGCTCTGCTCGCGCTTCCTCGAGGTGTCGGAGAAGCACGGCCCCGTTTACCGCTTCTTCGACCGGCTGCTCGACGCGCTCGACAGCGCTTACCGCCGCATTCTGGCGTGGACGCTGACGCACCGCGGCAGGGTGCTGCTTGCAACGCTGGCGCTGGTGCTCTCGAGCGGCTTCTTCTTCGCCCAGGTCGGCAAGGATTTCATCCCCGAGGAGGATGACGGTCGTTTCCTCGTCAGCTTCCGGGCGCCACTCGGCACCAGCCGCGCCGCCATGGACGACCTGCTCACGGAGGTCGACGAAACGATCAGGCGGCATCCCGAGGTGGTGACGGCATTCATCGGCATCGGCATCGGCGGCACCGCGCAGGTCAACAGCGGCGTCGCGTTCGTGACCATGGTGCCGCGCGAGGA
>Ga0079037_100001417_pt1 | contig 12466 bp, 11 predicted proteins | sample Mud3Dept4metaG_FD_71479 | JGI IMG/M metagenome (GOLD analysis project Ga0079037, IMG submission 71479) | Freshwater wetland microbial communities from Ohio, USA, analyzing the effect of biotic and abiotic controls - Mud 3 Core 4 Depth 4 metaG | ecosystem: Environmental > Aquatic > Freshwater >... | reverse complement strand
CGGCGCCGAGCAGCCCGAGCGCCAGCGGCCCGTCGGGCCGGTCGAGGCAGACGCCGGCGAAGCCGGCCGCGAGCGCCGCAGCGGTGGCCTCGGCCACGTGCAGGCGATTTCGCTCGGAGGAGGAGCAGGCGCTGGCCGCGCCGCCGCCGGCCGGCGTGCCGTCGAGGGCCAGGCACGCCTCCTCGGGCGCGGCGGCGAGGCCCGAGGGGACGAGCGCCATGGTCCGCACCGGCAGGCCCGGCGGGAGCGCGGTGCCGGCGGCGACGAGCAGCGGCTCGGCGGCGAACTCCGAGGAAATCCGGGCCCCCTGGGCGGGCGAGAGGCTCTCCGGCAGCTGGTAGGGGGCGAAGGAGGTGGCTTCGAGGGGCATCGGGGAGCCTTCGGGTCGAGGACCCTACACCGGCGGCGCCGGCGCCGGCAATGGGGCGCAGCGCAGCGCGTCAAGGCGCCGGGGTGGGAGGCCCTCCCTGGACGTAGGAAAAGGTATGTAAGTCGTTAAGTTGACTGGGTTTCATGCCGCTGGTACTCGTGGATTCGTCGGCCGGCCGGCCGAGAACGCGGGACCCCAAATCCACCGCCCGCGACCCGGCCGATCGTCGGAGGTCATCGAGCAATGGGCGACATGTTCGGCAGCGTGGCCAGGGCGTTCGAGCAGGGCGGCTGGGGGATGTACCCCATCTCGGTGGCGCTCATCTTCGCGCTCACCATCATCTTCGACCGCATCTGGGTGCTCTACTTCCGGGCCAACATCGACAAGGAGACCTTCCTCCGCGGCCTGAAGAAGCACATCTACGCGGGCGACCTCGACAAGGCCATCAGCTACTGCGCCGGCCAGAAGCGCACGCCGCTCGTGTCGGTGGTGAAGGCCGGGCTCATCAACGTCCCCAAGGGCGAGGAGGACGTCCAGGCCGCCATGGACGAGGCCACCCTGCGCGAGTCGCCGCGCATCGAGAAGCGCACCGGCTACCTGGCCATGATCAGCAACGTGGCCACCCTGCTCGGCCTGCTCGGCACCATCGGAGGCCTCATCAAGAGCTTCGGCGCCGTCGCCAGCGCCAACCCGGCCGACAAGGCCACCATCCTCTCGCTCGGCATCTCCGAGGCCATGAACTGCACCGCCTTCGGCCTCGGCGTCGCCATCCCGTCGCTGGTGCTCTACTCGGTGCTGCAGGGCCGGACCCAGTCGATGATGGACGACATCAACGAGGCCTCGGTGAGCGTGCTGAACCTCATCGTCGCCAACAAGGACAAGATGAAGATGCCGGCCGCGGTGCCGGTCGCCGAAGCGGAGTAGGCCATGGCCGGCGGCGGAATCCCCGAACAGGGCGGCTCGAGTCGCGGCCGCAAGAAGAAGGCGCTCGACGCCGTCATCAACGTCGTCCCGGCGATCGACCTGCTCTCCTGCGCCATCGCCTTCCTGCTCTTCACCGCGGTCTGGACCCAGATCTCGCGGCTGCAGGCCCAGTCCCAGGGGAGCGGGCTGCCGCAGACCGCCGAGCAGCAGAAGCAGCTCCAGGTCACGCTCTCGCTCACCGAGAAGGGGATGCAGCTCACCACCTCGGCGGGAGCCGCCATCGACCTGCCCAGCCTGGGCCGCTCGCCGGACGGCGGGCCGGTCTACGACGTGAAGTCGCTGGCCGAGAAGCTGAAGCAGCTCAAGACCGAGTACCCCGACCAGTCGGCCATCACCGTGGCGGTGGACGACGCCGTCCCCTACGCCGACCTGGTCCGGGCCATCGACACCTGCGTCGGCGCCGGCCTGGCCGGCATCGCGGTGAGCGCCACCGGGTAGGGAGCTTCGGATGCCCATCGTCCAGCCCGGCAAGCGTCCCGCCAAGCGGTTCGAGAAGTCGCGCCTCCTCGGCGGCAAGATCGCCAAGGGCCGGCGCAACGTCAACGCCGAGCTCAACGTGGTGTCGATGGTGGACATGATGACGATGCTCGTCATCTTCCTCCTGCAGCAGTTCTCGGCGACCGGCGAGGTCCTCTTCATGCAGAAGGACATCAAGCTGCCGGACGCCCAGCACGGCCAGGCCATCGAGGTGGCCCCGGTGGTGGCCATCTCCTCGGCCCAGGTGGTGGTGACGGGGCAGAAGGTGGCGGACGTGGCCGACCTCGAGCGCGACGGCAGCTTCAGCATCGCGGCGCTGGAGGAGCGGCTGCGCGACGAGAAGAAGCGCTGGGACTTCATCCACCAGAACGATCCGGACAAGGACAAGAACTGGAAGGGCGACGTCAACATCCAGGCCGACGTCAAGGTGCCCTTCCGGATCGTGAAGCGCGTGATGTACTCGGCCAACCAGGCCGGCTACTTCAACGTGAACTTCGCCACCCTGGACCAGGGCAACATCCAGGCCTTCAGCCAGGCCAAGCCCTCCGCCAAGTAGCCCATCCCCCATCCGGCCCAGGACCCTTGCCAAACCCGGCAGGGGCTTTGTAGTATCCGCCGTTCCGCGGTCGGCCCGCGCGTCCGATCCGGTAAAAACCGCGGAATTTCGCGCTCAAACACCCGCTGATCCGCTGGAGGATCCGTCCGGCCATGAACCTTCATGCCCTGCTCTCGTCCCTCACCCTCGCCGCCACCGAGCATCGGGGCGGAGGCGAAGCCAGCCTGGTGCTGCCCGACCTCGGCTCGGTGACCTTCCTGGGGATGAAGGGCAGCTCGCTGCTGCTCGTCGGCATCCTGGTCTCGCTGGCCGGCCTGATCTTCGGCCTGGTCATCTCGTCGCAGCTCAAGAACCTCCCGGTGCACCGCTCGATGCGGGAGATCTCCGAGCTGATCTACGAGACCTGCAAGACCTACCTCGTCACGCAGGGCAAGTTCCTCGCCCTGCTGTGGGTCTTCATCGGCGTCATCATCGTGGTCTACTTCGGCTTCCTGGCCCACCAGGCCGACGGCAGCCGCGGCATGAGCGCCGGGCGGGTGGCCATCATCCTGGTGTTCAGCCTGGTCGGCATCCTCGGCTCCTCCGGGGTGGCCTGGTTCGGCATCCGGGTGAACACCTACGCCAACTCCCGCGCCGCCTTCGCCTCGCTGGGCGGGAAGCCCTTCCCCACCTACGCCATCCCCCTCAAGGCCGGGATGAGCATCGGCACCATGCTCATCTCCACCGAGCTCATCATCATGCTCGGCATCCTCCTCTTCATCCCCGGCGACCTGGCCGGGCCGTGCTTCATCGGCTTCGCCATCGGCGAGTCGCTCGGCGCCTCGGCGCTCCGCATCGCCGGCGGCATCTTCACCAAGATCGCCGACATCGGCTCGGACCTCATGAAGATCGTCTTCAAGATCAAGGAGGACGACGCCCGCAACCCCGGCGTCATCGCCGACTGCACCGGCGACAACGCCGGCGACTCGGTGGGCCCCTCGGCCGACGGCTTCGAGACCTACGGCGTCACCGGCGTGGCGCTCATCAGCTTCATCATCCTGGCGGTGAAGGACCCGGGCAGCCAGGTGCAGCTGCTGGTGTGGATCTTCGCCATGCGCATCATGATGATCGTGGCGAGCGTGGTCTCGTACTGGATCAACGAGGCCCTGGCCGCGGCGCGCTACCGCAACGCCGACAAGATGAACTTCGAGGCGCCGCTCACCGCGCTGGTGTGGCTCACCTCGTTCGTCTCCATCGTGCTCACCTACCTGGTGAGCTACCTGCTCATCCCCCAGCTGGGTGGCGGGACCCTGTGGTGGAAGCTCTCCACCATCATCACCTGCGGCACGCTGGCCGGCGCCGTCATCCCGGAGGTGATCAAGATCTTCACCTCCATGAACTCCGGTCACGTGAAGGAGATCGTCACCGCCTCCCGGGAGGGCGGCGCCTCTCTGAACGTCCTCTCCGGCCTCACCGCCGGCAACTTCAGCGCCTACTGGATGGGCCTGGTGATCGTGGGCCTGATGGCAGTCGCCTGGGGCGTCTCCACCGCCGGCCTGGACGTCATCATGCAGGCCCCGGCGGTGTTCGCCTTCGGCCTGGTGGCCTTCGGCTTCCTGGGCATGGGCCCGGTGACCATCGCCGTCGACTCCTACGGGCCGGTCACCGACAACGCCCAGTCGGTGTACGAGCTCTCCCTCATCGAGAAGGTCCCCAACGTGAAGGCGGAGATCAAGAAGGAGTTCGGCTTCGAGCCCAACTTCGACAAGGCCAAGGACTTCCTCGAGGAGAACGACGGGGCCGGCAACACCTTCAAGGCCACCGCCAAGCCGGTGCTGATCGGCACCGCGGTGGTGGGCGCCACCACCATGATCTTCTCCATCATCGTGCTGCTCACCAACGGCCTCACCGCGAACCTGGAGAAGCTCTCGGTGATGAATGCACTGTTCCTGCTCGGCCTCATCACCGGCGGCGCCATCATCTACTGGTTCAGCGGAGCCTCGATGCAGGCGGTCACCACCGGCGCCTACCGGGCGGTGGAGTTCATCAAGGCCAACATCAAGCTCGAGGGCGTGGAGAAGGCCTCGGTGGAGGACTCCAAGAAGGTGGTGGAGATCTGCACCCAGTACGCCCAGAAGGGCATGTTCAACATCTTCCTGGCGGTGTTCTTCGCCACCCTGGCCTTCGCCTTCGCGGACGAGTTCTTCTTCATCGGCTACCTCATCTCCATCGCCGTCTTCGGCCTGTACCAGGCCATCTTCATGGCCAACGCCGGCGGCGCCTGGGACAACGCCAAGAAGGTGGTGGAGGTGGAGCTCAAGGCCAAGGGCACCCCCCTCCACGACGCCACCGTGGTGGGCGACACCGTGGGCGACCCCTTCAAGGACACCTCCTCGGTGGCCATGAACCCCATCATCAAGTTCACCACCCTCTTCGGCCTGCTGGCGGTGGAGCTGGCCCTGGGCCTGCAGCGCGGCCTGCGCGTCGGGCTGTTCGTCGCCTTCCTGGCCGTCTCCATGTACTTCGTCTACCGCTCCTTCTACGGCATGCGCATCCAGTCGCACCTGAAGGAGGAGGCGGCGACCGGAAGCCGATGAAGGGCGAAGAGGCCCCCAAGCCCGAGGCGCTGCGCGCCCTCGTCGAGCAGGCCAAGGGGGCCCTCAAGGTCTTTCCGCTGCCCGGCGTGGTCGTCCTCCCGGGGACGCCCACGCCGCTGCACGTCTTCGAGCCGCGCTACCGCGCCCTGACCGCCGACGCGCTCGCCGGCGACCGGGTGATGGCGGTGGCCACCCTGGTCCGGGACGAGGACGCGCCGCAGCCGCGCGCCGCCGTCCACCCGGTGGCCGGCGCCGCCTTCATCGAGTCCCACGAGCGCCTGGCCGACGGGCGCTACCACATCGTGCTGCGGGGGGCGGCGCGGGTGCGGATCCTCGGCGAGCTCACGCGGGGCAAGCCCTACCGCGAGTTCGAGGCGGAGGTGCTGCAGGACCTCTACCCGCCGGGGGGGCCGTCGGCCCTGGGCGAGCGCATGGAGGCCCTGAAGCGCTGCGTCTACCAGCTCACCCGGCTCCTGCCGGCCGAGTCGGGCGCCTCCGAGCTCGCCGAGGCGGCGGCCCGGCTGCGGGCCCCGTCCCGGCTGGCCGACCTGGTGGCGGCGGCGGTGGTGAGCGAGCCCGAGGCGCGGCTGCAGATCCTGGCGGAGCTCGACGTGGGCAAGCGGCTCGACGAGGTGATGGCCGACGTGGCCAGCGTCATCCTCATGCTGTCGCAGGGGAAGAGCCCGAACGCCTGAGGGGTCAGCCGCGTCCGACGCCGTAGTAGGTGAAGCCGAGGCCGCGCAGCTTGGCGGCGTCCCAGATGTTGCGGCCGTCGAAGATCACCGGCGTCCGCATGATGGAGAGGAGCCGCCCGAAGTCGGGCTGCCGGAACTCGTTCCACTCGGTGACCAGGAAGAGCGCGTCGGCGCCCTCGGCGGCGGCGTAGGGCTCCTCCACCAGCTTCACCCGGCCGTGGAAGAGCGCGGCCGCCACCTCGGTCGCCACCGGGTCGTGGGCCTTCACCGTGGCGCCGTTGCCGATGAGCCCCTCGATGATGGTGATGGACGGGGCCTCGCGCATGTCGTCGGTCTTGGGCTTGAAGGCGAGGCCCCACACCCCCAGGGTCTTGCCCTGCAGCGAGCCGAAGTGCTTGAGCGCCTTCTCCACCAGCATCCGCTTCTGCCGCTCGTTCACCCGCTCGACGCCCCGCAGGATGTCGAAGTCGAGGCCCACCTGCCTCGCCATGGTCAAGACGGCGCGGACGTCCTTGGGGAAGCAGGAGCCGCCGAAGCCCACCCCGGGGAAGAGGAAGGGGTAGCCGATGCGCCGGTCGGAGCCCATGCCGCGGCGCACCTGGTCCACGTCGGCGCCCACCCGCTCGCACAGCGCCGAGAGGTCGTTCATGAAGGAGATCCGCGTCGCCAGCATGGCGTTGGCGGCGTACTTGGTGAGCTCCGAGCTGCGCGCGTCCATGAAGAGGATGGGGTGCTCGGTGCGGACGAAAGGCGCGTACAGCTCCGCCATCACCGCGCGCGCCTTCTCGGAGGAGGTGCCGACCACCACCCGGTCCGGGCGGGTGAAGTCTTCGATGGCCGAGCCCTCCTTGAGGAACTCGGGGTTGGAGACCACGTCGAAGGGCTGGCGGGTCACCTCGGCCAGGGCCTCGGCCACCTTCTCGGCGCTGCCCACCGGGACGGTGCTCTTGTTCACCACCACCGTGTAGCGCTTCATGGCCCGGCCGATGTCGCGGGCCGCCGCGAGCACGTAGGAGAGGTCGGCCTCCCCGGTCTCGCCGGGCGGGGTGCCGACGGCGATGAAGGCCACCTCAGCCCCCTCCATGGCCTCGGCCAGCGAGGTGGTGAAGGAGAGGCGCCGCTCGCGCGCGTTGCGGCGGACCAGCTCCTCGAGGCCCGGCTCGTAGATGGGGATGCCGCCGCCGCGAAGGGTGGCGATCTTCCGCTCGTCGAGGTCCACGCACACGACGTGGTTGCCCGACTCGGCGAAGCAGGTCCCGGTGACGAGGCCGACGTAGCCCGTGCCGACGACGACGATCTTCACGCGAAGCACCTCCTCGAACGGGATCGGGACGTTAGCACACCGGCGGTGCCGGACAACCACCTTTCCCCTGGAGATACGGGGGCTTGTTCGATGAGTCGCGCGGTCAGGCCCGCGGGGCGACGAGGGCGCGGGCGGCCGCCTCGGCCCCGCGCAGGTGGCGCAAGCGCGCCGGATCGCTGGCCGATTCGACCAGGGCCTCGACCGCCACCCGCTCGGCCGCCCCGAGCCCCGGGCGAAGCTCCAGGGCACGCCCCTCCACCGCCGGGAAGAAGCGGGCGAGCAGGCTCATCGAGCCGTACAGGGCGCGGGAGAGCCCGGCCGCCTCGGCCCGCTCGCGGACCCTCCCCGCGTCGACCGGCGGCGAGAGCCGGAGGAGCTCCCGCAGGTCCACGAAGGTGACGAGCGGTGCGTAGAGGCCGAGCTGGGCCTGGCCGGCCACGGCGCCGAGCAGGGCGTCCTCGGCGGCCGGCCGGGCGGCAAGCGGCCCGAAGGCCCGGTAGGGCGTGGCCCGCTGGAAGACGCGCGGCTCCTCGGGTGCGCCGGGCCACAGGCCCTCCTGGATGCCGACCTCGAGCTTGCCGTCGGTGAAGCGGGCGGTGCGCCCGCCGTCGCCCGTCCCCGAAAGGCGGAAGTTGGCGCGCGAGGCCGCGGCGGCGAAGCGGTCTCCGTCGGCGGCCCGCACCAGCAGGCGCAGGTCCCCCACCGGCCGGAAGGCGAGGTGCGGGTAGATCCAGTCGAGGTAGGCGGCGCCGTCGAGGAGCACCACCGGCACCTCGGCCGCCTCCTTGACCAGGCCGCGCAGGATCAGCATGCGGAAGACGTTGTCGTTCAAGATGCCCTGGTAGAGCGCCAGGAGCCGCTCGCGGAAGGCGGCCGGCAGCCCGGCGCCGATCCGCCGGGTCTCCACCTGGTAGGAGGCGAGCGGGGCGAGCCCGTGGGCCTCGAGGACGTCGGCCAGCTCGCCGAGGTCGCAGGGCGGAAGCGCCGGCGGCGGCTCGAACTCGCTCAGCGCGCGGATGGCATCGAGGAGCGCCACGGGATCGTGGGACTCGGAGCGGTCGATCAGGCGCCGGCGGCGCGCTCGCGGGAGACGTCGAGCGAGGCGGCCCCGGCCTCCAGGCTCACCCGCGGCTCCAGCACCGCGATGAGGGAGAGCGGCGGGAAGGGCAGCCAGCCGTCGATGAGGCGGAAGAGGGGCGTCAGCCAGTTGACCATCTTGACCTGGAAGAGGCCGAAGGTGCGGCGCCGCAGGATCTTGCCGTTCAGGTACCAGGGCAGCGAGGAGGCGCGGTTGAAGGTGAGGAGCGCCTTCACCTGGAAGCCGGCCGAGGCGGCCACGCGCCGCAGGCTCTCCGGCGTGTAGCGGCGCTTGTGGCCCAGCACCTCGTCGAGGGTCCCGAGGTTCCATGGGCCGTGCGGCACGAGCACGATGGCCCGGCCGTCCTCGGAGAGCATGGCGCGGATGTTCTCCAGCGCCCCGCGGTCGTCCTCCACGTGCTCGATGACGTTGAGGCAGACCACGGTGTCGAACTTCTCGTCGCGGGGGTAGGAGGCGAGCTCGGTGACGTCGGTGTACTGGGCGGTGAGGTAAGGGCGGTCGGCGGTGAGCGTCTGCAGCGTCTGGAGGTACAGCGGGTTCACGTCGCTCGCCACGTACCGGTCGCGCGGCACCAGGCGCCGGGTGAGGTTGCCGGTGCCGCTGCCGATCTCGAGGATGCGCCGCCCGCAATAGGGCTTGACGGTGTCGGCCATCCAGGCGTTGAAGCGGGGGGCGCGCGAGAGCCGGCCCAGGATGTGGCTGCCGTACTCGTCGGCGGCGTAGACGCGGTCGGAGAGGGCAAAGCGCAGGATGGCCCACAGCGCCTTGAACCCGTCCCGCCAGTTGATCTTCTTCCCTTCCTGGTAGGTGCGCCCGGAGTAGCTGATGGGCACCTCGAAGAGGCGGGCCTCCCGCTTGGCGAGCTTGATGGCCAGCTCCGGCTCGAGCCGGAAGTCGTTGGAGACGATGGGGATGGACTTGAGGAGGTCGGTGCGGACCGCCTTGTAGCAGGTCTCCATGTCGGTGAGGTTGAGGTTGGTCGCCAGGTTGGTGAGGAAGGTGAGCAGCCGGTTGCCGAGCTCGTGGCGGTACATGAGCACCCGGCGCCGCTCCCCTCCGGCGAAGCGCGAGCCGAAGACCGCGTCGGCCCGGTCCTCCTCGAAGACCTGCACGATGCGCAGCAGGTCCTTGGGGTGGTACTCGAGGTCGGCGTCGTGGATCACCGTGATGGCGCAGTCGGCGCGGGCGAGCGCCGTCTGGATGGCCTTGCCCTTGCCGCCGTTCCTCTCGTGGCGCAGGAAGACCCACTCGATGCGCCCGCCCCGCTGCCGCTGCTCCTCCTGGAAGCGTTGCAGCACCTCGGGAGTGCCGTCGCGGGAGCAGTCGTCCACCACCACCACCTGGATGCGCTCCAGAACCGGGCTCGTCTCCAGCACCACCAGCCGGGCGAGCGAGGTCGCCACCAGGTGCTGCTCGTTGTAGACGGGGACGAGGACGGAGAGGGAGGTCATGGCGGGCCGGGCGCGGGCGTCACCGCCCCGAGGAGAAGAGGTCGAGCAGCGAATAGACTGCCACGAGCCCCGCGTAGTGCAAGAAGTGGCGGGCCACCGCCCCCCGCTCCCCCGGCTGCGCTCGGCGGCGGGCCACCTCCAGCGCCTCGCGCGCCCCCTTCTGGAAGGCTCCGCCGGTCTTGGAGCGCTGGTAGACCCGGAAGCAGGCGAGCTCCCGGGTCAGGTAGGCCGGCTCCGCCAGGCGCGCGAAGCGCAGCCACAGGTCGTAGTCCATGGCGTAGTGCAGGGACTCGTCGATGGGCCCCGCCTCCTCGAGGAGGTCTCGCCGGAAGAAGGTGGAGGGCTGGGGGACGAAGTTCGAGGAGAGCAGGCGCCGCAGGCTGTACCCCCGCGCCAGGCCCGACTTGTAGCGGGCGACGAAGCCGCGGATCCGGGCGTCCTGCTCGTCGACGATGCGGCAGTCGCCGAAGCACCAGCGGGCGCCGCCCCGAATGGCGTCGGCCACCGCCTGGAAGGCGCCGGGGAGGTAGGTGTCGTCCGAGTTGATCCAGGCGACCACGTCACCCTGGGTCATCCGAAAGCCCTTGTTGATGGCGTCCGACTGTCCCCGGTCCCGCTCCGAGACGTAACGGATCCGCCCGGTGTAGCGCTCCAGGACGGAGAGGGTCTCGTCGGTCGAGCCGCCGTCCACCACCAGGTAATCGACCTCGAAGTCGCCCTGCTGGGCGAGGACGCTCTCGATGGTGCGCTCGATGAACGCACCCTGGTTGAACGAGGGCGTGACGATTCCGAACTTCAACGGGGGCTCCGCGGGTGCGGTATGCTATCAGAGTTGCAGGCCCTGGACCCGTCAGCCGCCGCCGCGCGCGAGACCCCGGTCGCGAGCGCCCGCCGCCGTCTACTGGTGGTCATGCCCGCCTACAACGAGGAGCGGCGGGTCCGGCAGGTGGTGGAGCGGGTGCGCGGCGCGGTGCCGGTCGACGTGCTGGTGGTGGACGACGGCTCGGCCGACGCCACCGCCGCGGAGGCCCGTCTCGGCGGCGCCCGGGTGGCGGTCCACCCGGTCAACCTCGGCTACGGCTCGGCGCTGCAGACCGGCTACCGCTACGCGCTCCGCCACGGCTACGACGCGGTGCTGCAGATGGACGCCGACGGGCAGCACGATCCGGCCTCCATCCCGGCCCTGGTCGCGGGGCTGGACCACGCCGACGTGGTGGTCGGCTCGCGCTTCCTGAGCGGCGAGTCCTACCGCCCCCCGCTGGCCCGGCGGGTGGGGATGTGGGTCTTCGGCACGCTGGCGCGCCTGGTGGCCGGCATCCGCATCACCGACCCCACCAGCGGCTTCCAGGCCATCTCCCGCTCCGCCCTCACCTTCTACGCCCACGAGCGCTACCCGCCCGACTACCCGGACGCCGACGTCCTCGCCATGGTGGCCCGCTCGGGCCTGCGCCTCACCGAGGTGCCGGTGCGGATGCTGGCCTCGCCCGACGGGAAGAGCATGCACGGCGGCGTCCTGAAGCCGATGTACTACGTGTTCCGGATGACGCTGGCGCTGCTGCTCGTGCCGCTGCGGAAAGAGACCATATGACCGGCACGCAGCAGGTCTTCGCGATCGCCGCCGCGGTGGTGACGCTGATGGTCATCATGGAGCTGGTGCGCCGCCGCCGGCTGCGGGAGGAGTACTCCTGGCTGTGGATCCTGACCACGCTGGCGATGCTGCTTCTCGCCTCCTGGTACGGGCTCATCGAGTGGCTCTCCCGCCTCATCGGCGCGGTCACCCCCACCACCACCCTGTTCCTCTTCGCGCTGATGTTCCTGCTGATGCTGAACGTGCACTTCTCGACGGTCATCTCGAGGCTCACCCAGCAGGTGAGGCGGCTCACGCAGGAGCTGGCCATCCGGGAGGCGGAGAGGCAGGGCGAAGGCGTCGAGCGGCCGCGGCCGGAGGACCCCGGCCGGCCGGCGCCGCGATAGAGGCGCGGCTCAGCCGTGCCGCGAGACGGCCGGTCCGGCGCCGGCCCGCTGCTCGCGCTCGGCGAGCTGCAGGTCCGATTCCATCATCAGGCGGACCAGCTCCCGGAAGCTGGTGCGCGGCTTCCAGCCGAGGACCCGGGCGGCCTTGGACCAGTCGCCGCGCAGGTCGTCCACCTCGGTGGGCCGGTAGTAGCGGGGGTCGATGTCCACGTGCTTGCGGTAGTCGAGCCCGACGTGGCCGAAGGCCATCTCGCACAGCTCGCGGACGGTGTGGCTCTCGCCGGTGGCCACCACGTAGTCGTCCGGCTTCTCCTGCTGCAGCATGAGCCACATGGCCTCGACGAAGTCCTTGGCGTAGCCCCAGTCGCGCCGCGCCTCGAGGTTGCCGAGGTAGAGCTTGTCCTGCAGCCCCAGCTTGATGCGCGAGGCGGCGCGGGTCACCTTGCGGGTGACGAAGGTCTCGCCCCGGCGCGGCGACTCGTGGTTGAAGAGTATGCCGTTCGCCACGTACAGGCCGTAGGCCTCCCGGTAGTTCACGCCCATCCAGTGGGCGTAGAGCTTGGCCACGCCGTAGGGGCTGCGCGGGTAGAAAGGGCTCTTCTCGCCCTGCGGCGGAGGGGTGGCCCCGAACATCTCCGAGCTGGAGGCCTGGTAGATGCGGGTGGAGGTGAGGTCCATCTCCCGCACCGCCTCGAGCAGGCGGGTGGCCCCGAGCCCGGTCACCTCGCCGGTGTACTCGGGCACGTCGAAGGAGACCCGCACGTGGCTCTGGGCGCCCAGGTTGTAGATCTCTTCGGGGCGGACCTTCTTGAGGAGCAGGTTCAGGCTGGAGGCGTCGTTGAGGTCGCCGTAGTGCAGGAACAGGCGCGCACCGGCGGTGTGCGGATCCACGTAGACGTGGTCGATGCGCTGGGTGTTGAAGGAGGAGGAACGGCGGACCACGCCGTGGACCTCGTACCCCTTCTCGAGGAGCAGCTCGGC
>Ga0079037_100001415_pt1 | contig 12473 bp, 10 predicted proteins | sample Mud3Dept4metaG_FD_71479 | JGI IMG/M metagenome (GOLD analysis project Ga0079037, IMG submission 71479) | Freshwater wetland microbial communities from Ohio, USA, analyzing the effect of biotic and abiotic controls - Mud 3 Core 4 Depth 4 metaG | ecosystem: Environmental > Aquatic > Freshwater >... | reverse complement strand
GATCTTCGCTCTCTCGGCGTCCGCTTCAGCGAGGATATACTTCTTGCTTCCGTCCTTCCCCTCCAGTCCCTTGACGAAATTCGAAGCCTCCCGGCCGACGATCTTGCCGAAGACGATGGTGTCGAGGAGGGAGTTCCCGCCCAGCCGGTTGGCTCCGTGGACGCTCACGCAGGCGCATTCGCCGGCCCCGTAGAACCCCGGGAGCGAGGTGGCACACCGCACGTCCACGTCGATCCCGCCCATCGAATAGTGTTGGGCCGGCTGTATCGGGATGGGCCTTTCCACCGGGTCGATGCCGCCGAACTTGATGCAGATCTCCCGGACCGAGGGCAGGCGCTTGTCGATCTTTTTCTGGCCCAGGTGCCGCAGGTCCAGGTGGACATACTCGTCCTCGAACCCGTTTCCTTTGTCCACCTCGGTCTGGATGGACCGGGCGACGATGTCCCGCGGCGCCAGTTCCATCGCCGACGGGGCGTAATCCGCCATGAACCTCTGCCCCTTGTTGTTGACGAGATGGCCGCCTTCGCCCCGGGCCCCCTCGGTGATGAGGATGTTTTTGGGGAAGATCGAGGTCGGGTGGTACTGCACGAACTCCATATCCTTGAGCGCCACCCCGGCCCGGTAGGCCATCCCGATGCCGCTGCCGTGGTTGATGTAGGCGTTGGTCGTTTTAAGATAGACGCGGCCGTAGCCTCCGGTGGCGAAGATGACGGCCTTGGCCCGGATAGGAAGGATCTGACCGGAGGCCAGGTCATAGATGACGACACCGACACAGCGGCCGTTTTCAACCACGATTTTGGCTACCAGGGCTTCCTCATAGACCTTGACCTGCCTCTTGATTGCCTGTTCATAGAGCGTATGGGCGATGACCAGTCCCGTGCGATCGGCGGCAAAACAGGTCCGGGGAAAACCGGCCCCACCGAAGGGCCGTTGGGCGATGAATCCGGCGGGCGAGCGGCTGAAGGGGACCCCGAAATGCTCCAACTCATAAATGGCCGGGACGGCTTCGCGGCACATCAGTTCGGCGGCATCCTGGTCGGCCAGGTAGTCGCTGCCTTTAATCGTGTCGAAGGCGTGTTTTTCCCAATTGTCGTCTTTTCCCTCAACGCTATTCCCCAGGGCGGCGTTGATCCCTCCCTGGGCGGCCACCGAGTGGGACCTCAAGGGGTGGACGCGGGAAATGACGGCCAGCGAGAGCCGTGGGTCGGCGGTCAGGGCAGCCGAAAGGCCGGCCAGTCCCCCCCCGACGACCAGGATGTCGTGCGTGATCATCAATAATTCCTGGTGAAGTAGAGGACAAGCAGCCCGGCGCTCAGGACGAAACCCAGAATGGTGAAGATCCAGAAGAGCAGCTTCTCCCGGCGCGCCCCCATGTCCATGATGACCGTGCGCAGGCCATAGAGGGCATGGAATACGACCAGGATGATGAGCAGCGAATCGGTCAGCTTGTTGGTGTGGAGGACGAGCGCCCAGTCCGGCTTCTGGTCCTTGGTCATCAGGAAGAACGAGGTGAAGAACTTGATCCCGAGAAGCACGATGAGGAGGAGCCCCGAAACCCGGTGGAAGACCCAGACAAACATGCCGTTCTCCCTTCAGGAAGGACTATTTTTACAGTAATTCGGAAAAAGATGTCAAGGGGAAAACCAGAATTCAGGCTTAATACATTGAGTAGGTCTATCTATTTGTTTTGAGCGCCCGTTTGATCTCCTCGAGGCCGACACCGAAGCCCCGCCGGGCGATCCCGTCGAGGGCTTTGTCCTCTCCTTGGAAGTGAACGGTCGTATGGACGTGGGTCAAAGTCTCCCCCGGATTGAGAGCCGCGGCCGGCGATGAGGACTCGAGTTCATAGAAGGGCCCGAGCGGTTTGGCGCCCGGCGCGGGCGGGCCGTCGTTGTAACTGTTAATGACATCTCCGCCGAAGGGATTCTCCTGGATTTCCCACATGGAGTTCACGTAGTCGGCGGCGCCCTCGGGATCCGTCAGATGCACGATGGTCAGAACCTTATGGGCGGCATCATAGCTTCCGGCGAACGGCTTGACCCGGCGCGGCGAGATCCCGATTTTGCTTCTGTGGTTCCCGTCTCCGCTGAAAAAGAGAATCCCGTCTTTGACGATCAGCCGGTCCGCCGGGACCTTGCCGAAATAGGTGTCGTTGACGGCCGGACCGAGCTCCTCCTCGGACCCCGGCTTGAAGGGGATCACGATGGTCGTATCCGGAGAGGGGTTGAACATGCCCAGGATCCAGATCGAAAGGAGCCCGGTCTCTTTCGTCCAGGCGGCCGGACCCGTATTGGTGATCGAGTTTTCCGAGGCAAAGGCCACCATCCTGATCTTCTCGGCTACGGGGATCCCCAGGGCGCGAACGTCTTCCGCTGCGAGCAGGCGGATGGTTCGGTTGACCTCGAGGTCGAACTCCGTCCCCGAGTAGTTCTGAAGATGCATGGCCTTCCGGAAATGGATGCGGTCGGCTTCCTGGGAGACGACGTCGAAAGCCCCCTCGTTGATCGGGGGCGGAGTATACCAATGGTCGAGGTCAAAGGGGTCGTCTTTCTTGAAGAAGATCGAAAACTGACCGCCCTCGGGGCCGAGCCAGAAGCGGTCCTCGCCGCCGAATCCGTTCATATGGAGGTTATTCTCGCCGGAGGCGATGAGCTCCCGGTTGATCCAGCCGAAGCTCGCCCCCTCGAGTCCGCCCGCCGTGCTCGTCATGACCCGGCCCTGGAGGTCAGGGCTCACGACCGCCTGGGCCAGGCCGTCCTGGGCACTGAGCACGACGGGACTCGTGTGGGTTTTGAGGAAGGCCAGATCGTCCCGGAAAAGGATTCCCTCGGGGGCTTTGGCCGGCCTGGAACAAGCGGCCAGGAAGGCCGCTACGAGAAACACGGACCATATAAAATATCTCATGGGACCTCCTGTCCAGCGGATTCTATTATCGACTAAATGAGCAGTCGGACTCAACGGGTTGGCTTATTGACTTCATTAATCAGCCGGAGATAGATTAGGAACGCGAGGTGCCCATGAACAAAATCGTCGATATCTATATCCCCCTCGACAGCCGCGAAACGGCCAACCGGGAGGTCTGGCCGGTGGCCGTCCGGCAATTGGTCGAGCTCATCCGGGTCATCAAGAAATGCGGCTGGAAGGCCAATGTGCTCAACCCCGACCGGCCGGTCGCGAGCGTCGCCGAAGGCATACGGGTTGTCCGGCGGGCGAAGGGACAGCGTTTCCTCAACTTCATGGCCGGTTGGGCCTATCCGGATTTCTCGGTCAGCCCGATGGCCCAGCTTCCGTCCGATCTCCCCAAAATGTTCGTCGGAAGCGCCATCCGGGATTTCCCGGGAAGCGTGGGGTTGCTCGCCGCCGCCTCCGGAACCGCCCAGATGGGGATCGCGGCCGACCGGATGTACATCGAGCGGTTCGAAACCCACGGGGAATACGAGGACGCCCTGGACGATTTCCTCAACAAGGGCTATTACCGTCCACCTTACCCTAGGACGATCGACGTCCCGGTCGTTGAGAAGAACAGCCAAAAAGCCAGGCGCATCAAGGCCGCCCTCCAAGGTTCCATCTACGGCGCCGTCGGGCCCCGCTCCATGCAGATGTGGAACAAGATCTCCGAGGCGGATTTCCTGCGCTATTTCGGGATTGCCAGGGAAGGCTTTGACGGGCTCCGCCTGGCCAAGATGGCCGAGAGAGTTCCGGACAAGCGCGCCGAGCAGGCCCTGGGTTTCCTTCTCCGCAAGGGGATGGACGTGCGCCTCGGCCCGAACCCGAAGAAACATCTGACCCGGGAGATGGTCGTCTTCCAGATGAAGGTCTATTTCGCCCTGCTGGAGCTCAAAGAGCGCTTCGGCCTCGATTTCATCGGCGTCCAGGACCAGCTGGACTGGATCGAACACTACCCGGCGACCGACCTCACCCTGGGAATCCTCAACAACCGGCTCCGGCCCGAGTCCGACGGGACGACCGTGGTCGCGGCCACGGAAGCCGACGACGGCGCGGCGCTGACCATGCAGGTTCTCAAGCTCGTCAGCGGAGGCCAGCCGGCCGGGTTCAACGACTTCCGCTACTGGGATCCCCGGCAGGGCCTCTATTGGTTTGTCAACTCCGGCGCCCTGGCCCCCTTTTTCGCCCGGGGAAGCCATGATTCGCTGGCCGGCTCCTGGTCGGAGCGCCAGACGCCCATGTACTTCGTGAAAGGCGGCGGCACCTGCTCGGTGGTGGCCCGCGTGACCGGCGTGGTTACCTGGGCCCGCTTTTCCTACCGCAACCATAAAATGGTCTTGTGCGCCGGCCGGGGAATCACCGACGTGCCCACGGAGGAGCAGTGGAAGGAACGGTCGCGGAACTGCAGCCCGGAGTGGCCGCACTGGTACCTCAAGCTCTGCGGGCGGATCGAATGGAAAATCAATTCCAACCACCCGATCACCGTGGTTGGCGACTACCTGGCCGACCTCAAGGCGGTCGCCCAGGAGCTGGGCCTTCCCTTCGAATGCTACGATAACCGCACCCCCGCGGAGATAAAGGCGGGAGCCTCTCTCTGAGCCGGAATAAACCATAGCAGTCGGCCACCGCGGGAATAAGCCATAACCTCAAGCCCCGGCCATTCAACGCGAAGCCTAACCGGGCTCGGGATGGTCTCAGGACCGGGTGGCTGCGCCCCTCGCGGGAACCTGTAATTAATGAATAATTAAGAGGTTATACGGACTTCGGCGCATTTGGCCGGAGGACGTCCTTTGCCCACCGAACCGTTTTAGACTATAATGGAAGTTCCTGTCTTCCTCGCATGAGCTCACATAAAAGGAGAACATTATGAAAAAGCTCGCCATTCTTTTCTCGCTGGTCCTCGTTCTGGCCGCTTTCGCCAGCGCGGACATCTACATCAAGTCCAAGGCCCACACGGACGCTTTCGCCGTAATGGGGCAAAGCCAGCCGGCCAAGGACGAAACCACCGAACAGTGGATGGGCGATGACAAGTTCGCCACCATAACGCCGGAGATGACATTCATCGTCGATTTGAAGAAAAACATGCTCTACTGGGTCAATCACAGCAACAAGACCTACCTCGAGTCGCCGCTGCCCTTCGACATGACCAAACTCCTCGACCCCCAGATGGCCCAGATGATGTCCCAGATGATGAAGATGACGGTGACGGTGACGCCCAATAATCAGACCAAAACCGTCGGCCAGTGGAAGTGCGCAGGGTACGATGTCGCCCTCAACATGATGATGATGCCGATGAAGATGTCGGTCTGGGCCTCGACCGATGTCCCCTTCGACGTCGACAAGTTCCAGAAGCTGTACGCGAACGTCCTCAAGGCCCAGCTCCGGCTCGATGACGCGGCCGTCCAGGAGATGATGAAGGTCAAGGGCTACTGGATCGCCACCGAAATGAACGCCGAGATCATGGGCGCCAAAATGCACAACACGACCGAAGTCGTCGAAATCAGCAACAAGACCGCGCCCGCCTCGGCCTATTCGGTCCCGGCCGGTTACACCAAGAAAGACAAGCTCAGCATGCAGGATATGCAGAACAGGTAATGAAGCGGGGGGATTCCCCCTGACCTGTTCTCAGAATCCCGGGTCTTTGTCGGCCATTCCGGCTTCGTCGAAATCCGAGATAAACTCGGTGGGCCGGACTCTTTCCCTCAGGCGCGCCGTCCGGAAGTGCACGCGGATGGCATCCTTGACCTGGAGCGGACGGGCCACCCCCAGAAGCTCGAACTTGGGCGCGGAGGCGTCCGTCGAAAAGACGGTCATCCGGCCGAACCCCAGGATCCTCTGCCAGAAGCTCTGGGCGACCTGGATATCCCGGACGCGGAACAGCTCCAGCTCTTCGATCTTCCGGGAGACGAGCCCCCGGATGAGGAACAGACGCTGGGTGCTCAGCCGGTAGAGGACGGAATATTTTTTATAGAGCACGGTCAAAAAGAGGATCAGCGCCACGGCCAGGCCGGCAATCAGGATGATCCGTTCGATGTCCGGGCGGGCTTTTATGACCATGGACAAGGCGACCGCACCGGCCGCAATGAGGAGCGCCAGGAATAACCTTCCCAGGTACATTTTCATTGTCGGCCGGAACGATAGGACCTCTTTTTCCTCTTGGGGGAGAAGATCGCCCATGCCTGCGGCGGCAGCCGCCGGAGAAACGACCTTGGGCTGCGGCGCCCTTTCGGCCGGCTTTGTCGGGATGGTTATTTCCTTTTGGCAGGCCGGACAAGTCGTTCTCTTCCCCTGGTGATCCTCGTCAATGCGAAGCGGTTTTTCGCAATTCGGGCATTTGAAATCAAATTCCGCCATTCCTTTCTCCTTCCAGAGGGAAATTCGGCTTCCCAAATGATAGGACAGTCCTCGGCAAATTTACACACGCTCTCCCCCACCTTCCCCCATCAAGGGGGAGGGATCTATAGGACCGTCCTGATTTTGCAGCTGTCGCCATTTTTAGCTTAGGTATTTTCTCAATACACGACTTCATAATATCTGTAATAGATCTCTCCGGGATATGCTGGGCACCCATAGGTCCAGACTACGTGAACATAGTTGTAGTCATCTACGGCAACGCCCGGCCAAACGCAGTCTCTATTCCCCCAGGTGATCCTTTTATTAGGTGTCCAGCTAGCTCCCCCATCATTGCTCTTCTTATAATAAATCTCCCACCCGTCCGTTTGATCTTCCCAGACGACGTGCAGATTACCCCAGGAATCGGCGGCTATCGATGGCCGATCGGTCCAACTCGGTGTCCAGGTCAGCCTCCGGACGGTTGGCCAGGTGGCTCCTCCGTCCGCGCTCTTCCTGTAATAAATCTCCACGTTCCCAGGAGTATCATCTTGCCAGACCAGTTGAAGATTCCCTGAAGGATCGACCGCAAGGGAGGGACGGTCGGACGAGCCCGAAGTCCAGGTAATCCTTTTAGCAACTGTCCAGGAGGCTCCCCCATCTGTACTCTTGGTATGATAGATCTCCTGGTTGCCGGAGGTGTCATTCCGCCAAACCACGTGGAGGCTGCCCGAGGGGCCAGTGGCAAGGCATGGAAAATTGGACCAACCCGAGAGCCAGGTGATCCTTTGGCTTGGCAGCCAGGAAACTCCTCCATTCGTGCTTTTTGTGCAATAAATTCCATGGGCCGTGTCATCTCTCCAAGCCACCACAAGATTATCGGAAGAGTCGACAACAATGTTCCCAAGATAGGACTCGCCCGAAGTCCCGCTGATCGCCAGGCCTGCGGTCCAGGAGGCCCCCCCGTCTGTGCTCCTCCTGTAATAGATCTCTGCATTCCCGAGCGCACTATCATGCCAAACGACATGGAGATGGCCGGAGGAATCAGCCGCAATTTTCGGTTGAGACTTGGGGACGGCCGGATTCCAAGTCAGTCTCTTGGCTCCGGTCCATGTGTCTCCTCCATTCGCGCTCTTCTTATAATAGATTTCATAGTTCCCGGGCGTATCGTCCAGCCAGACTAGATGGATAATCCCGGAGGGATCGGTGGCAACGGCCGGATACTCGGACCAGCCCGATGTCCAGGTGAGCCTCTTGGTCGGCATCCAGTCGGCTTGAGCCATTTGCGCTAAAATCGCCAATCCGATCGCCAACATCGTCAGCCTTTTCAGCCTCATCCTATCCTCCTCTGAGAGTAAGTTAGGCAGGAGGTACTGTTTTGCCTAAGAATCCTCCCCCTGACTTTCACGATTATCTCGTCCCGCCTTTTTTTGACTATATATTTCAAGAGAAGGGAAGTCAATAACAATCGAGATGCAATAACTCTGTTTTTCAGATTGAAAACGGGCAGGCGCAAAGATAAAATGGGACTGACAAGGAGGCATCAATGAAAACGATCAGCTGTCTGCTCGGCGTGTTCTTTATCCTTCTCATCGCGGCTCCGACGGGGAGTGCTATCCCGACTGGAACGGAAGAACCAAACCATGTGACCGTTCAACACATCCTGGTCGCCTTCAAGGGATCGATCCCCAAGCCCACCGTGACCCGAACGAAGGGAGAAGCGAAAACGCTGGCGGAGGAGGTCTTCGAGAAGGCCAAGCAGGGAGACGACTTTGACGCCCTGGTCAAGCAATATACCGATGACGAATATCCCGGGATCTACCGGATGGCCAATAAAGGCATTCCCCCCGACGAAAGCAAACAGGAATATCCGCGCCAGGGGATGATCAAGGGGTTCGGGGACGTCAGCTTCTCCCTCCCGGTCGGGGGGATCGGGATGGCCAAGTACGACTCGGAGACGAGCAAGTACGGCTGGCACATCATCAAGCGGATCGAGTGAAAGTGGAGACGATCGGCCGGCTGAACCCGATCATCGAGACCCTCCGCGGCGCCTCGGGGCGCGTCCATAAGGTTCTCATCCAGGAGGAAAGGGGCCCGCACAAGATCGCCGAGGTCATCCAGCTGGCCAAGGAGAGGGGACTCCCCTATCATTTTGTCCCCAGGCGCAAGCTTGACCTGATGTGTCCGGGCCACCAGGGGGCAGTCCTCCTCCTGGCGGCCAAGGAATTCAGCCCGGTCGAGGACATCCTGGCCGGCGCCCCGAAACCCTTCCTCGTCCTCCTCGACGAGATCGAAGATCCTCAGAACCTGGGGGCGATCGTCCGCAGCGCCGAATGCGCCGGGGCCCACGGCATCATCCTCCCGGAGAGGCGTTCGGCCGGGGTCACGGATACGGTCATTGAAGTTTCCGCGGGGGCCGCCGAACACCTGAAGATCGCCCGGGTAACCAACCTCGCTCGGACGATGGACGAGCTCAAGCAGAAGGGCCTCTGGTTCGTGGGCGCCGAGGGGGGTCAGAAAGGACTCTGGTATGAGTTCGACTACACCGTGCCCGTCGGCATCGTCCTGGGGTCCGAGGGCCGGGGTCTGCGACGCCTGGTCAGGGAAAAATGCGACCAGGTCCTGTCCATCCCGCTCCTGGGCCGGGTCAATTCCCTCAACGTCGCCGCCGCGGCGGCCGTATTCTTCTTCGAGGTCGCCCGCCAGCGCCTCCGCCCCGCTTGACTAAAGTTCACTCAAGTCTATAGAATGTGAAAGGTAAACGCCCTCTTTTTGCCGGTTAAAATGAGCCAAGAACAGGACTTCTATCAACTCGAAAAGGACATCGTCCTCCTGAAAAAGGAGATCACCGACCTCGAGATATCCGAGGACCCTTCCCGCGAAACCAAGATCGCCAACCTCCGGTTCATGATCGCCAAGGAGTGGGCCAAGATCAGCCCAGCCCTGACAACCACCCACATCGTCCAGATGGCCCGCCATCCCCAGCGCCCCTATACCTTGGACTATATCGCCAGCCTGGTGGAGGATTTCACCGAAATGCACGGCGACCGGCGTTTCGCCGATGACCCGGCCATCGTCGCCGGCCTGGGCTTCTACAAGGGCAAGTCCACCGCATTCATAGGGCACCAGAAGGGCCGGAGCACCAGGGAAAGGATCGCCCGGAATTTCGGCCAACCCAATCCGGAAGGCTACCGGAAGGCGCTCCGGGTGATGAAAGCCGCCGAGAAGTTCGGCTTCCCGATCGTCACCCTGATCGATACTCCCGGCGCCTATCCCGGCATCGGCGCCGAGGAGCGCGGCCAGGCCGAGGCCATCGCGCACAACCTCAGGGAGATCGCGACGATCCGGGTTCCTGTCGTCGTCGTCATCATCGGCGAGGGCGGAAGCGGGGGAGCCTTGGCCGTCGGTGTCGGTGATACAGTCTTGATGCTCGAGAACTCCTTCTATTCGGTCATCTCTCCCGAAGGCTGCGCCGCCATCCTCTGGAAGGACCAGAGCGCCGTTTCCCAGGCGGCCGAGAACATGAGGATCCGGGCCAAGGACCTTCTGGAGTTCGGCATCATCGACAAGATCATCCCCGAGCCGCCGGGCGGAGCCCACATCGACCCGGATTGGACGTTCAAGTCCGTGGACAAGCACCTCAGCCAGGCCTTGAAGAAGCTTGAAGCCAAGCCGGTCGAGGAGATGCTCGAAGAGCGCTACCAGAAATTCCGCAAAATGGGAGTCACCACCGAGAAGTGAGCGAGGAGAGCCAGGAAAAACAGCCCGTTTCCGCCATCAAGGGAACGCACGATATACTTCCCAGGCAGTCACGGGATTGGCAGAGGGTCGAAGGGGCCGTCAAGGCCGCCTTCGAGCTCTATGGCTACCGGGAGATCCGGACGCCCGTCTTCGAAGCCACCGAGCTCTTTGAAAAAGGCACAGGCCAGACCTCCGACATCGTCCAGAAGGAGATGTATACCTTCACGGACAAGGGCGGCCGCTCCCTCACCCTCCGGCCTGAGTATACGCCCTCTGTTGCCCGCGCCATTATCGAGCACCGGCTCGACCTCCTGCCCGAGCCGATGCGCTTCTATTTCATCGGGCCGATGTTCCGTTTCGACAAACCCCAAAAGGGCCGCTTCCGCCAATTCCATCAAGTCGACATCGAGGTTTTCGGTGAAGACGACCCGGCCATCGACGCCGAGATCGTCGAGATGGCCGATCACCTTCTGAAAAAACTCAAGGTCGGCGAGATCGAAATCCTGGTCAACTCGGTGGGCTGCCGGAAATGCCGGCCCGCCTATCTCGCGGAGCTTCGCGCCGCGGCGGCGGCCGTGGAAGCCTCGCTCTGCCCTGATTGCCGGAGGAAAGCCGAGACCAATCCGCTCCGCATCTTTGACTGCAAGGTCGAGGCCTGCCGGGAGGCGGCGAGCCGGTTCCCGGAGATCACGGCCTACCTCGACCCGGACTGCGCCGAGCATTTCCGAAAGTTCCGGTCCTATCTCGATGTCTACGGGATTCCCCACCGGATCGAGCCGCGTCTCGTCCGCGGCATCGATTACTATACCAAAACAACCTTCGAGATAACGTCCGCGAAGCTCGGCGCTCAAAACTCCATCCTCGGCGGCGGCCGCTACGACGACATGATGAAGGATTTCGGCGGCCCGGATATCTGCGGCATCGGCTTCGCCATGGGCGTCGAGAGGCTTCTCTCCGTCGTCGAGCCCAAGCCGCCGGACGAGCGATTTGTCTATGTCATCTATCTGGGCGAGGAGGCCAAGAAGGAGGCCATCCTGCTTGCGCGACTGCTCCGGTCGCGGGGCATCGAGTGCCTGCTCGAGTTCAAGGGGCGCGGCCTCAGGAGTCAGCTGGGCCGGGCGAGCAAGCTCCAGGCTTCCTGGGCTCTGATCATCGGCGAGGACGAGGTCCGCAAAAAGAGATATCAGCTCAAGGACTTGAAAGCCGGCACGCAAACCGAGCTGGCCGGAGAGGAGATCCCCAAGGCCATCGCCGGGTCCGACCGTTGAGCAGGCGCCGGCGACGCCCCGGAATTCGGCAAGTGAGATAAAAATGGAAGACGCACCTTCAAAAAAAACGCGGCCCTGGCAGAGGACAATTTACTGCGGGCTCATCCGCCCCGAAAACGAAGGCCAGGAGGTCGCGCTTCTCGGGTGGGTGCAGAGGTCGAGGGACATGGGCCATCTTCTCTTTGTCGACCTCCGGGACCGCGAGGGGATCGTCCAGGTCGTCTTTTCGCCGGAGCGGCCGGACCTCCTCGAAGCCGCCAAAAAACTCCGGCCGGAGTATGTCGTGGGGATAAGGGGCCTCGTCCGCAAAAGGGAGCCCCGGGCGGTCAACAAGGAGATGGCCACAGGAGAAGTGGAAGTCGAGGCCGGGGAGATGGAACTTCTCAATGTGTCCAAAGTCCCGCCTTTCCAGGTCGCCGACCCGGTCCAGGCATCCGAGGACCTGAGGATGAAGTACCGTTATATCGACCTCCGCCGGCCCTCCAAACAACGCTCCATTAAGCTGCGGCACGAGGCCGCCCTGCGCACGCGCAATTACCTGAGCGGCCAGGGCTTCCTGGAGATAGAGACTCCTTTCCTGGCCAAGTCGACTCCCGAGGGCGCGAGGGATTACCTTGTCCCGAGCCGCATATACAAGGGCCGGTTCTACGCGCTGCCCCAGTCTCCGCAAACCTTCAAACAGACGCTGATGATCTCGGGATTTGACCGCTATTTCCAGATCGTCCGCTGCTTCCGGGACGAGGACCTGCGCTCGGAGAGGCAGCCGGAGTTCACCCAAATCGATATCGAGATGAGCTTCATCGACCGGGAAGACGTCTATTCGCTCGTCGACGGGATGCTCGGCGCCATCTTCGATGTCATCGGAGAAAAAATCGGCACGCCAATCCCACGGCTCACCTTCGAGGAGAGTATGGAACGGTACGGCACCGATAAGCCGGACCTGAGGATCGAGGCGGAGATCACCGACTTAACGGCGGAAGCGGCCGGGTTTCAAGCCGAAGTCATCCGCAAGGTCCTGGCCTCGGGCGGCACTGTGAAGGCCTTGAGGGTACCGGGAGCAACAGGCCTGTCCAGGAGTCAGCTCGATAAGCTGGGACAGAAAGCCCAGGAGCTTGGGGCCAAGGGGATCGTTTGGCTTAAGAAACAGAACGGGTTCAAGGCGGCCCTGAAGCTCGAGGAGGCGGAGGC
>Ga0079037_100001414_pt1 | contig 12476 bp, 8 predicted proteins | sample Mud3Dept4metaG_FD_71479 | JGI IMG/M metagenome (GOLD analysis project Ga0079037, IMG submission 71479) | Freshwater wetland microbial communities from Ohio, USA, analyzing the effect of biotic and abiotic controls - Mud 3 Core 4 Depth 4 metaG | ecosystem: Environmental > Aquatic > Freshwater >... | reverse complement strand
CCAGCGCGAATATCCATCGGCCATGGCCGCCTCTTCCAGTTCGACCGGAGTCTCCCGGCAGAAACTTCTCAGGACCCAGACATAGAAAGAAAGATTGAACGTTAAGTAGGCGAGGATGAGGCCGGGATAGCTATCAAAGAGGCCGACCTTCGCGTAAATCAGATAAAAAGGGATCACCATGGCGACAGGAGGCGCCATCCGCGTCGCCAGGATGAAGAGAAAGAAGTCGTCCCGGCGCCACATGGGGAAACGGGCAAAGGCGTAGGCTGCGGGCGTTCCAATAATGACGATCAGCAAGGTGCTGGCGATGGAGACGATCAGAGAGGTCCCGACGTTCTTGATGAAGCCCTGTTCGATGACGTAATCAAAATGATCGAGGGTCGGTTCAAAAAACCACACGGTCGGCCGTTGAAACATCACCGATTCCGGCTTGAACATCATGAGAGCCATCCAGATGACCGGGAACAGGACGACCAGCACATAGATCCATGCAAGAAGGGTGTAGAGCCAATCCTTCTGTTTCTGGGATAACCCCTGCCTGCCTGCTGTTGAAACCACTTTTTTCCTTTCAGGCCATCAAAATGCCTTGAGTTTTTTCTGAGCCACCTGATAAAAAACATTGCAAAAAATGAAGAAGAGGATCCAGATGACGACGGCCGTAACGGTCGCCGTCCCCATTTTCCAGTAGTTGAAGACCGTCTTGTAGGTGAAGATGCTCACCGACTCCGTCGCTACGCCCGGGCCTCCGGCCGTGAGGAGAAAGATGGTATCGAAAATCTTGAAGGCATCGATGAAGCGAAGCAGCACGATGACGGCCAGGAGCGGAACCATCAACGGGATCGTCAGACGGAAAAAAGTCTGGACCGGCGTTGCACCATCGACCGCCGCGGCCCGGTAGGGGTTGAGCGGAAGCGATTGAAGTCCGGCAAAGAAGGCCAAGGTCATAAAGGGAGTCCATTCCCAGATGTCCACGAAGATGATGGCGTAGAGGGCGAGGTCCGCCGAAGCAAAGGCTGAAACCTCCTTGATAATGCCAAATCGCTCAAGCACATTGTAAGACAGCATACCCCAGGCCCCGGCAAGCATGATTTTCCACAGAATGGCCACGACAACGGGGGCCATCATGGTCGGGATAAAAAGCAGCGGGACAACGGCCTGCCGCAAACGGATCTTCTGGTGAAGAAGGAGAGCGCCGGCGAGGCCGAGCGAAAATTCGATCGGCACGGCGATCGCCACGAAAAGCGTGGTGACCCAGACGCTATGCCAGAAGGCACTATTGCCCAGCAATTCCCTGTAATTTGCAAGTCCCGAAAAAGCTCCCACCTGTGCATAGGCCATCTTGTGGAAGGTGAGATAGATGGTATAGAGAAACGGGATCAGGCTCACCACGGTCAGCGTGATCATGGTGGGAGCAATCAGCGCGTAAGGAAACCACAAGGTCTTCTGGCGGGAAGTCACCTGGGTTTCCTTTGGGATGACGATTTCCGAAGGGACACTCATCCCTTTTGCTTCAGACATGAGAACTCCATTTTGGTCTGACCGGAAGCAGGGGCCTCCGGTCAGGGCACACAGGATTATTTCAGAACACAATCGGTGCAGAGCTGAAGGACCTTCTGTTGTCCTTCTTTCATGCCGTTCTCGGCGGTCTTCTTGCCAAGGCCGATCTCCTGCAAGATGCCACCCATCACGTCCAGCATCTCATAGAGCTTCGGGGCGGGAGGTTTGCCCCTCCCTGCCTTATCAGAAGCCTGCATCGCCTTGTAAAGGGGCTCAAAACGGGATTTGGCCAGGGTGGGGTCGTTCCAGGAACTGTTTCTCACCGGAACGCCTGCACCCAAGGTCTTAAACAAATTAGCCTGGGTGGTTTTTTCGACCATCCACTGGAGGAACAGGTAAGTCGCTTCAGGATTCTTAGAATTCTTGCTGATCCCGAGGATGGAGGGTTCGATCTCGGCCGAGCGGGGGCCTGAGTAGTTGGCATTTCGCGGAATTCCTCTGTAGGCAAATTTCCCCGAAAACTTGGACTTGGCGGGCTGATCGATCCCCAGGACGAAGTCGCTCCATGCAATGGTCTGGGCAGCGATCCCGTTGCCCATCAATGTGGGGATATCGATGAGTGAGTATTCTGATTGCCCGGGAGGTGAGAACTTCCAGAGGGACGCCCAGAATTTGACGGCCGCGATATTCTCAGGAGTGTCTATGGAAGACTTTCCCTGAGCATCGAAGATGTTCCCTCCCCAGTTTCGCATGTAGTTGTAAGTGACATCCCAAAATGTGGTACCGCTTTTCAGGCCTTCCAGAACGATCCCGTAAAAATCGCTTTCCAGGGTCTGGCCTGCCAGTTTCTGTCCCTTCTTTCTCGTGAAGAATTCGGCAATGTCGCGCATCTGCTGCATGGTCTCGGCTGGAGCCAGGTCATAACCGTATTTCTTCTTGAACGCCTGTTTCTCCGCGGCGTTGTTCATCAGGTCCGCCCGAGTCCAATAGATCTGGTTGTAGTTCCAGGTGAGAAGGCCGTAGGTTTTTCCCTTGAACTTCGCCGTGCTCCCCCAGGCCGGCTCAATGAAGTCCCCTGGATCCAGGGCGGGGCTCAGCAGCTTGGAGTTGCTCATGAGATCGTCAATGGGACGAAGCGCTCCGGCGTTTAAAAGGAGCCCCATTTGCGGCGAGTGGAGCAGGACCGCATCGTAGGCGACTGTCCCGGAGAGAAGGTCAGCCTGGCCCTTGCTGATCACGTCAAAATGGTTCAGGAGCACATAATCCAATTTGATCCCCGTCTCCTTGATGAAATCGGGAACCAGTTTCTTCATGGTCTCTTGCAACGGTGTGACTTCGTCGAGGATCGTCACCGATTTCCCCGCGTAGGGCTGGGCGGCCTCCTTGTAGGACCAGGCCCCGGCAGAGAGGGGTGCTCCCCAGGCGCAGGCCAAGGCCAGGGCGACCCACAGTACAAAAATCCCGATCGTGGCGCGTCGTCTTCCACATTTTCTTCCCATCTTCATCTCCTCCTCTTTTGGATTTTGCGAATCCTTAAGCCTCCGACGTTTAGAGAACCCTGTTCCCTGCAACCGGATCAAAAGCCAGGAGATTGGCCTGCTCAAACTGGAGCCTCACCTTTTCCCCCGGCTGATAGAGCCTCAAGTGCGATGTCTTCACTTTGATGACGTCGCCTCCCAGGCGCACGCTCAGGATGATGTATTTTCCAAAGGGCTCGAAGACGTAGACCTCCCCCGTATGTCCGTCTCCCAAGCCCTCCAACACGTTGATCTCCGTCGGGCGAATTCCAAGGGTGATCTTCTCGCCCTTTGCCCTGGCCTCAAGGCCGGTCCGGAAGGATTCGCCGAGTGAAATCCGGAAGGCAGGATGGTGAAAGAACAACGTGCCGTTTTCTTTTCCAAGGGTGCCGGTCAAAAGGTTCATCGGAGGATCCCCCACCAATCGAGCTACTTCTGTGTTAGCAGGGTGGCGATAGATCTCCTGAGGGGTTCCCATCTGTTGAACGTGCCCGCCCACCAGAACGACGACACGGTCGGCAATCGAAAGGGCTTCCAGGGCATTCGGCGTCGTCCAGAGCGTGGGTGTTTCGGTTTGGATCAGGCGACGCCGGATCTCCCCCCGAAGCCTGTAGCTCAATTTTGCATCGAGGTGTGAAATGGGTTCATCCAGAAGATAGACGCGGGGTTCCTGGATCAGCGTTCGACAGAGGGCAACCCGCTGCCTCTGCCCGCCTGAGAGCTCATTGGGAAAACGATTTTCAAGGCCTCCAATTTCAACACCTTGAATCAATTCGATCGCTCGCCTCTGAATCTCTTCCGGGCGATAACGGTTTTTATGTTTAGGCGCCCTGAGTGGAAACGTGATATTGTCGAGAACGGTGAAATGAGGGTAGAGGGCATATGATTCAAACATGAAGGCTACGTTCCGGTCTTGAGTGGGCAGGGAGTTACTGTTTTTTCCGTCAAGACAGATTTCGCCCTCCGAGGGGAATTCGAGTCCTGCCACGAGCCGGCAGGTCGTCGTCTTTCCGGCGCCCGACGGCCCGGTCATCGCAACGATTTCACCGGGTCCGATCTCGAGATCAAGCTGGTCGAGGGCCCTGTTCTTCCCGAACTGTTTGCCGATCCCTCTCAATTCCAGTCGACTCACGTCTATCTCCGCTTTCTCTTTGAGACGTAACTCTTGGCCGAGAGATTGTTGCCTGTCTGTACATCGAATAGATGGAGTTCAGATTCGTCGAACTTTATCTTAACCGGGTTACCTTCCCGAAGAGGAAAGGTCTCGGACAGCTCAACCGTCAGCAGGTCGCGAATGAAAAATCCGTCCGGCCCGCCCTTATCGATGGCCCCATTAAGCTGTACGAGCACAATGTCAGCATCCCCCCTCGGTTCACGGCAGAAGACCTGGCCTGCGAGGTCAACGCTTTCTCCTGTCCCCCCACCCACGGGGGTCAAGTGAACGTGCTCCGGCCTGATTCCGATGACGATCCCAGCAGGGACGTTCATCTGTGCCACCCGGGCCGCAAACTCAGGCCCGAAGGAGAAACAGAGTCCGTTCCTCTCGAGGCAGAGCCTTCCTGAATCCTGCCTTAATTCGCCCGCCATCAGGTTCATCGGCGGCTCGCCGATAAAATTGGCTACGAAGAGGTTGGCGGGCCGGTCATAGAGTTCCTGTGGTTCTCCTAATTGATTCAGAACGCCCTGATTCATGACGGCCACCAGATCGGCCATGGCAATGGCTTCTGTCTGATCGTGTGTCACGAGAATGGACGTCAGGCCCTTCTCTTTTTGAAGCCGCTTGATCTCAGCTCTCAATTGAACCTTGTGGTCGCCGTCGAGGTGGCTGAGGGGTTCATCAAAGAGGATGAGCTCCGGGTCCCGTACAAAGGCCCGGCCAAGGGCCACTCTTTGCTGAGCGCCGCCGCTGAGACGCCGGACGTTGTCCTCCCGGATGTTCGTCATGCTGAGAAGTTGCAGCGCATCATTCACCTTTGTTTCAATCTCTGACCGCGGTCGGTTTCGAATCTTGAGAGGAAAAGCGATGTTCTCGGCGACTGTCAGGTGGGGATACAACGCATAATCCTCGAAGACCATGGCGATGTTGCGTTTACCCGGAGCGAGGCTGCTCACCGGCTGTTCGTCGAAATAGATCTCGCCCTGACTGGGCTCCTCGATCCCAGCGATCATTTTCAGGGTCGTGCTCTTGCCGCACCCCGAGGGACCCAGGAGGGCCATCAGTTTGCCGTCCTCACACAAGAGGTTCAGATCCTTTACGGCTTCGACAGGGCCATAGTTTTTGTAAACGTTCTCAAGACGAATAGATGCCATCTTCAAAACCAAAATGGAAAGACTTACGGTCTCAGCGATCTCTCCCTGTAAAACGACCAGGCGATAAGCGGCCCCTTTCGGGTGGCCTGTCTCGGCGAACTTGTTCGCAGGAGGCCAGGGCGTACTCAATTCCCTAATTCGGTCCCCTTTTGATAAGGAAGCCACTGGGGGCTTTTAGCCCCCAGCATGCAAACCGTATGCTTCTGTGCAGGTTACTTTAGAACACACTCGGTGCAAACTTTGAGCGCCTGTTCCTGCCCTTCGGCCAAACCCTGCTTGGCTGTCTTCTTCCCGAGACCAATCTCTTGGAAGATGCCTCCGAACATGTCCATAAATTGATAGAGATACGGAGAAGGAGGCTTTGCCACTCCACTTTCCTGGCTGTCCTGCATTGCCTGATAAAGCTGGGAATGTCGGGATTTTGTCAAAAGGGGCAGCTTATAAAAACTCTTTCGTATCGGCACACCGCCTCCAAGGACCTCGAAGATCCGCTTCTGAGTGCTTTTTTCCACCACCCATTGCAGAAACAGATAGGTCGCTTCTGGATGTTTCGTCTTCGTGCTCATCGTAATCATGGAGGGTTCAGTCTCCGACCAATGCCGATTCGAAGGGTTCGTATTCCTCGGAATTCCTCCATAGACGAATTTCCCGGAGAACTTTGACTTCTTTGGATCGTCGATTCCCAGCACAAAATCGCTCCAAGCCATCGTCTGAGCGGCAACGCCGTTCCCCATCAATGTCGGAATGTCGATCAGGGAATACTCTGCTTCTCCCGGAGGAGCAAACTTCCAAAGGCCCCCCCAGTACTCCAGTGCCGCTACATTTTCAGGAGTACCAAACGACGGGCGTCCAGCGCTATCAAAGATATTCCCGCCCCAGTTTCGAATATAATTTCCCCATACGTCCCAGAAGGTGCTTCCGCCTTTCAGCCCTTCGACGACAATGCCGTAAAAATCGCTCTCCAAGGGCTTCCCTGCCAGTTTTTCCCCTTTTTTCCGAGTGAAAAACTCCGCGTTGTCACGCATCTGTTTCATCGTTTTGGCCGGGCCAAGATCGTACCCATACCGCTTCTTGAAGGCTGCCCTTTCATCGGGGTGCGTTAGCAAATCGTTTCTGGCCCAATAGACCATGTTGTAGAACCAGTTCAAAAATCCATAGGTTTTGCCCCGGAATTTCGCCAAACTATCCCAGGCCGGCTGAATGATATCGCCCGGATCTAGATCGGGATTCCTAAGCTTTGGATTGGAGTAAAATTCATCAATGGGCCGGAGGACCCCTGCGTTAAGAAGGAGCCCCATTTGAGGCGAGTGGAGCATCACCGCGTCATAGGTACCGGTGCCGGAAAGCATGTCTGCCTGCCCCTTACTAATTACCTCAAAATGATTCAAGAGCGTGTAATCGACCTTGATCCCGGTCTCTTTATTGAACTCAGGGACTACCTTCCGGAGCGCCTCCTGCAGGGGAGTGATTTCATCCAAAATCGTGACTTGCTGCCCCTTGTAAGGCGCCGCAGCCTCTTTGTATGACCATGCGCCTGCTAGGCCCGGCAACACCCCGATCCAGGCAAGAATGAAAAGACCCAAGAACCCCTTTCCCATTCCTCCGCGTGACTCTTTTCTTCCCGACATCGCATCCTCCCTCCTCATTTTCTCGGACCCGGCTGACTTCCGCCCCAAGGGTCCGGTTCGGTGGTCAAAAAACTCTCTCAATCCTCCCAATCGTCAATATGTACAGCGGCTCTCCCGGGTTAAATCAAAAATGAAACGACAAGCAACGTTGTCATGGTTCGATCATCACTTTGATCGCTTTTTTTTCCTCCATCGCTCTGATGCCTTCTTCAATGGACTGTAAAGGATACCGATGAGTAATTAAGGGTTCTGTGCGGACCCTCCCCTCTGCGATCAGGTCTCTGCCTTGCTCGAAATCGATCCATCCATAATCGAACGATCCATAGAGCTCAAGCTGTTTGAAAACGATATCCATTGGCTCAAATGAAGAGGAATCATGAAAAATGCTGAGGAGTATGACACGTGCCCCCTTTGCGGCAATCTTGAGGGCCAGCCTCACAGAGCCTGAACTTCCCGAAGCTTCCAGGACCACGTCCACCCCCCTCCCGTTGGTTCCGGCCAGGACCTCTTGGAGGGAAAGTAAGGGATCTTCCCGGTTCACTAAAATGGTCTTCTGCGCGCCGAGTTGAGTGGCCACATCTAAACGGCTTTGCCGGGTGCCGAGCATAAAAACCCTTCTGGCGCCCTCGAGCTTTGCAATCTGGCACGCGTACAATCCAATCGGGCCGGGGCCGATGATGGCCACGGAATCCGAGGAGCGCACACCGGACTTCTTTAATGCGGCAAGGGCTGATGTGACAGGCTCAATCGAAGCCGCAGCATCCCATGTCATTGAGTCAGGGATGACGTGACATCGTTGTGAAGGGACCACGACGTACTCTGCAAAGCCGCCATTGGTATGAAATCCAATGAGGTTCGAATGCAAACAGAGGTTTGGGTATCCCCTCCGGCAGTCATGGCAATGCCCACAGTTGTTCACGAGATTGACGGCCACCCGGCTGCCCAGCTCCACATCCGCTACATCCGCCCCTTTTTCCACCACTTCTCCGGCAAACTCGTGGCCCGGAATCACAGGGACTCGAATATCTTTCTCCCGCCCGTCATAAATGGCCAGATCACTTCCACAGATCCCGATGCGTTTCACCCGGACGAGCACCTCGCCCCGTGAAGGGGCCGGTTTGGGAACATCACGCAGGACCCATCCCTTCCCGATTCTTTCTTTCACAACGGCCAGCATCATTCCCCCGTCGCGGAATTTCATCCGCGGCTATCAATGAAGTCCGCCTTAGGCATCGATTGACTCAGCCCAATGCGGCGTCGGCAATGCCCTCTTCTGCGTAGTAGGGATTATTGGAAGCCTTCCTCCAGGGATTGCGCTCGAAGGCAATTCGGATCGCTTCCCCAAACGCGTGCATCGCGGATTCCCAGGCGTGGTGAGCATCCCGCCCTTTTAGAAAATCCAGGTGAACGGTTGCGGGGAACCCCTGGCAGAACCCCTCCACAAAGGCAAACATGTCCTGCGAATTCATATCTTCGACCAGCTCCGTCTTTGCCCCCGGACAACTGTCGCTGATTGAGAAAAAGGTATTTCTTCTCCCTTCCATGTTGACCATTGCCCTGGCCAGCGATTCATCTAGTCCGAAAACAGAACTGCCCGTGATGTTGATGCCCTCGTCCTTGAGCCTCCGGTTGAAGAAGCTTTTCAGTCCGGTGCCGATGGTGATACCGACGTCCTCCGAAATCGTGTGCGTCGACCTCCATTTGCCCGTTTCTACGACAACGCCGATGGAGAGGCATGCTCCCCAGGAAAACGTGTAGAGCATATGGTCGAGAAAGTTGAGTGTGGTCTCAATCTTGAATTTTCGGAATTCCGTAGAGAGTTCGACAAGAATGGTGAGTTCGTGTGTTTCTTTCTTCAGTTTCAAATACTGGTCCGTTTCCTGTATCCGCGTGAACAATTTTGCCATGGCAGGCCTCCTTATGTGGCTCTACGCCGTTTGTTCCGGCTCCTTTCCTTGTTGAATCTGGCCAAGGTTATTCACGAATTGAGTCCCGTACTTCAGCCTGACAACGCTGATTCTCTTCGCATAATATCGGAAACGCGGAGGGAAACAGTCACCCTCAGATCAGAGATCCTTGACCAACGCGTCAAGTCGCAATTCGGAAAGAGTGTCTCGAGAAGGTTTGCCGGTCTCCGTATCCCAGCCCATCGCCTCGAAGTAGCAGCGCTTCAATGAATCGAAATCGATCCGAGTCCCTTGGGGGACACCCACCTTCAACGGTTCCAAAAATCTCTCTGGGAGTCTAAAAGCGTTCGGACGCAAGCCTTCGCGGGCGTTGAACGCCTGTCTCATTGTGAGTATTCGTCTTCCCGTTTGGATAACTTCTTCCCAGTCACATTCCCATCCTGTCACATGGGATAAGAATTCCGGGATTGGAATGGGCAGGTACAATGCGTGCAGAGAACACAGCCCACTTGAGCTTAGGACTTGATAATACGCAGATCCTGTCGCATACAGTGTACCCTTCTTTGTGTAATCGCCATAGAGTTCCAGTTGCGGCGGTTGAACAATAGGAGCTGATCCCAACGGCACTCCTCGTTCAAGGAGTGCCGTGCCGGAAGGTTCCATGTGGCATGCAGGCTGGGCATCGGCAATGTAGTTGGTCCCATGGCATGGGCTGAGCCTTGGATCATGGTAGGGGATCCGATGTCCATGTACATGCATCGCAAATCGTTCAGAGCCCTTCCCGATCCGCTCTGCGGCCTTTTTTACGCCATCGGCGAGGACCTTCCCAAAGCCTTCCCGCTTTGCGATCTTTTCGGTCAAGGCAACGACAGCGTCGGCGTTGCCCCAAACCAGTTCGATCCCATCGGTATCCTCTTTCCGAATCAGACCGTTTTCAAAGCACTCCATAGCAAAGGCGATCACATTGCCGACAGCAATGGTATCCAAGCCAAAGAGATTGCAAATCTCGTTTGCTTTAATCACCGATTCAATCCGGTCATTGAGGCAGAGCGTTCCGAGCCCGGCCAGTGTCTCGTATTCAGGCCGGTGCACCTGAGACTTAGTGGCAAAAGGGCCTTCATTGACCTGAATGAGGGCGCCGCAACGGATCGTACAAGAGTGACATCCATACGCCCGCACCTTGTACTTATCCATCATGGGCGTGTCCAAATTCGCGCAAGAGGGCATGGAGGGAGTTCCGGTAGCATTCCAGTTCTTCGTCGGGCAATCGCCTATGGAAACCAGGAAACTCGTCCCTCCGCCCGTCCCTGACGCAGATAGGGAAGTATGGAATGGACTCTCCTTCAACTGTTTGAGGAAGCTCTCTCGGACGGCCTTCAGCCGTTCCGGGTAGGCTACGGAGACAGCTCTGCCGGTTCCTTTTACCCCAATGGCTTTGAGTCGTTTGGACCCCATGACAGCACCGACACCGCCGCGAGCGGCGATCCGTCCGTGATCATTCACGATCCCGGCCATTAATGAGCATGATTCCCCCCCGGGGCCGATGCAAGCCACTCTGACTTTCTTTTCCCCCATCACCTGCTGAATCAATTCCTCCGTCTCGTTTGTATCTTTTCCCCAGAGGTGATTCGCATCCCTCAATTCAACCTTCCCATCCACGATGACCAAGTATACGGGGCTGGGTGACGCGCCGCTGATGAAAATGGCATCGTAACCGGCGTGCTTTAGTTCGGGTCCCCAATAACCTCCCGAATTCGAATCCACCCAAGCTTCTGTAATGGGAGACTTCGTTGTAACCGTATGGCGGCCGCTGCCGGGTGTCGGCGTTGCCGTAAGCGGACCCGTTACGAATCCAAGTATATTATCTGGTCCCAATGGATCTGCGCCTGCCTTCATCCGCTCGTAGAGGACTCTGACCCCGAGTCCGGTACCACCAATAACATCACGGTAAAGATCCTCTCTGACAACTTCCTCTTCAATACGCCCCGAGGAAAGATTCACATGGACTATTTTCCCGATATATCCGCCTAACATTGATAGATCCTCTAATCTTAATTGAACTATTAAAATCGCGAAAACGTTAACACACGAGGTTCTTTTCTGTCAAACATACAGTCCAATCAGAGGCCACATGCAAGACATGAGGGGACGTTGAGAACGTTGATGATCATCAGTTTCTCAGGGAATCAGCGATATCCTCGAGGTCCAATATCTTCAACGTCTCCCGTTTTGGAATTCCCTCTCTATCCCAGCCGAGGGCCTCGTAATACTCGTCGAGCATGCCCTCCAGGTCCTTCATGTGCTGCCCCTTATTCGGTCCGTCGGGGAGAGGTTCAAACATGAGCCTGGGAAGGGAATCGTCCTTCCTCGTCAGCCCCTCCCGCACATTAAAGCACCTTTTCAGGTTCCAGCTCCTCTCGGCCGCGCGCATCAGTCCTTCGTTCGTGACTGGCCGTCCGGTGAGGGAGCGCAACATTTCACCATAAAGTTGAGGGGTAATGCACTGGTCCGCAGCACCCCAGGAATGGAAGATGCAGCAGCCCAGGATTTCAGCGATCTCTCCTTGCAAAACGACCAGGCGATAAGCGATCCCTTTCTGATGGCCTGTCTCGGCAAATTTGTTCGCAGGAGGCCAGGGCATGCCGAATTCCCTCAATCCCGATTCGAAATTCCCTGCGTCCCAGGTGCTCGCCCAGTTGGGATGCATATGGCAGGCGCCCCGGTGAGAGACCGCGTACTGAAGTCCGAGGATCTTTGACTCCCCTCGCGGTTCATGGGCGGGAAGCTCCATTCCCTTCGAGTGGAGCGCGATGTCTTCGGCGCCGAAGTGAGCAGCGGCTGAACGGACACCGTCTGCTAGGATTTTGCCGATGCCTTTTCGATGGGCAATCTTCTCCAGCATCGCGACCACGGCGTCGCTGTCGCCCCAGTGCAGTTCCTCACCCTCGAGGTCCTTCTTCGAGAGGATCCCCTTCTCAAAACATTCCATCGCAAAGGCGATGACAGAGCCGGCCGAGATGGTGTCCATGCCGAGATCATTGCAGAGATGGTTCGCCTTGATGATCGAGCCGAGGTCGCTGTTGAGGCAGAGGGCACCGAGCATATTGATCGTCTCATATTCCGGCCCATCCTGGGGAGGCGTCTCCCATTTTCCTTCGTCCACACTCGAGTAACGACCGCAGCCCATGGAGCAGCCATAACACGCCCTTCGTTTGATGAGATATTTCTCGGCCAGCATTTCTCCGGAGATCTCCTCCGCCTTGTTAAACGTGCTGTATTGAAAATACCGGGTGGGAAGGCAACCGTTCCCGTTGAGGATGTTGACCAGCAGCGACGTCCCATATTGATTGATGCTCTCGAACGGATATTTGTCCAGGGCCTCTTCAGCCTTCTGAATGGTATTGATGAAAGATTCGGGTTTAGCAACCTTCATATCCAGGGTGCCATTGACGGCAATGGCCTTCAAGTTTTTGGATCCAAGGATCGCGCCTCCGCCGCCCCGGCCCGCTGCCCTCCCGCGGTCATTGATGACGGCTGCAAAATGGACCTGGTTCTCTCCGGCGACGCCGATCGCCGCCACCGATGCATCCGGGTCTCCGACCTCTTTCAAAATCACG
>Ga0079037_100001413_pt1 | contig 12479 bp, 10 predicted proteins | sample Mud3Dept4metaG_FD_71479 | JGI IMG/M metagenome (GOLD analysis project Ga0079037, IMG submission 71479) | Freshwater wetland microbial communities from Ohio, USA, analyzing the effect of biotic and abiotic controls - Mud 3 Core 4 Depth 4 metaG | ecosystem: Environmental > Aquatic > Freshwater >... | reverse complement strand
GGACGGCGTGGGCACCAAACTGAAGATTGCCTTCATGATGGACAAGCACGACACCGTGGGGATCGATCTCGTGGCCATGAGCGTGAATGACATCCTAGTCCAGGGAGCAACTCCCTTGTTCATGCTGGATTACATTGCCACGGGAAAATTGGAGGTCGAAAAGACCGTTCAAATCGTCAAAGGCATCGCTGCAGGGTGCGAGGAAGCCGAGTGTTCGCTCATTGGCGGGGAAACAGCGGAAATGCCGGGCTTCTATGCGAAGGGGGAATACGATCTTGCCGGGTTTGTCGTGGGCCTGGCGGACAAATATCACCTCATCGACGGCTCAAGCATTGCCGTAGGGAATCAGCTTATCGGTGTCGCTTCAAGCGGGCTGCACAGCAACGGCTACTCTCTGGCACGAAGGGTTTTCTTCGACCAGCTCAAAATGTCGGTCCACGATTACGTCGAGGAATTCGGCCGGACCCTCGGGGAAGAGCTCCTTCAACCCACTCGGATTTACACCAAGACCCTGAAAAACATCGTCCGGGATTTCCCGATTTCAGGAATCGCTCACATCACCGGCGGCGGGCTCATCGATAATTTGCCGCGCGTCTTCCCCAAGCGCTGCAAAGCCGTCATTGACATCTCAAGCTGGACCCCTCCACCTGTTTTTCAGTATCTGCACAAGGCCGGAAAGATCCCCTTCAGAGACATGATGCGCACGTTCAACAACGGCCTTGGGATGGTGATGGTGGTCGCCCCTGAAAACGTCGACGAGGTGCTGTCCAGGCTCAAGGGGATGGGAGAGACCGCTTACCTCATAGGAAGAATCGAACCCAGGGATCACAAGGAAGAGCCTATCCAGTTTGAAGGCTGATAGGCGTTTTCAAAGGAGTCTGTTCTATGTTTGGTCTTGGAACCCCGGAACTGATTGTCATTGGAGTCATTGTGCTCGTTCTCTTCGGCGCCAAGCGAATCCCGGATATCGGCAAGGGTCTAGGCGGAGCCATCAGGGAATTCAAAGACGCAAGGAAAGAAATCTCCCGCGATCTCCCGAAGCAGGGTAAAAAAGAGGAACCGAAATCACAGACCTCTGTGGAGAGCGATCTTGCCGAGAAGGTGGTCAACCAGGTTCCCGGGGTCAAACAGGTCATGAATGTGAAGGACAAGGTCGACAAGGTGAAGGAGTTCATGAAATCCTGATGCAGAAAAGAACGTGTGAAGGAGGCACCTTATGGACAAGACAAAACTGTTCTTCTTGATTGTACTTACCCTTGTCGCGAGTCCCGTTATCAATGCGCATGCACAGAAGTTGGGTGACGATCTGCTGGCTGGGCTTACGACCTTAAGTCTGCGGGTCCAATATTCCGACGAATCCGGCTCGAAATCGTCCGGCACGGAGTCAACCCAGTTGCTCTCTGATACGGAACGACAGCTGGCCGACACAGGCCTCAAGCTGGTTTCAAGCGCTGATTTTGAACGGCTGGTCTCCTCACGCGGCTATCCCATCGGAGTGTTGAATCTCGAGGTGAGGACCAACAAGGTCAGCGGAATAGATTCCAAGATTTACTCCATCAGTCTGAAGCTTCAACAGGTTTGCTATGTGGCGAGAAAACCCGTTCTCCGATTCTTCGCCCCCACCTGGGATATCACGGACGCAGGATTAGCCGATGACTTCAACGCGGTGAAGAAACTGGTAAAGGATGCCGTAGACCGCTTTGTGAGCGACTACAGGTCGGAAAATCCGAAGTAGAGAAAGCTGGAGCACTGGAGTATTGAACTCCTACCATTACTCCATCACTCCAACACTCCAATACTCCTTGTCTATGCCCCGTACTCCTTCTTGGCCATCTCCGCCAGTTTGAGTTTTTGGACTTTTCCTGAGCGCGTCATGGGGAACTCCTTGACAAACTTGAAATGATGCGGAGCTTTGTCCTTGTCCATTTTTCTTCCTGCATAACGGGCCACGTCCTCCAGGGTGAGCTTAGCGCCGTTTCTCAGTTTGATCCATGCCGCCACTTCCTGGCCCAGTCCGGCATGAGGAAAACCAAAGACCTGGACCTCTGAAACCTCAGGCAAGCTGTAAAGGATCTCCTCCACTTCGGCGGGGTGGATCGCTACTCCGCTCCTCACAATCACCTCCTTGAGACGGCCGGTGATTTTCACATATCCCTTCTCGTCGATCGCTCCCAGATCTCCTGAATGAAACCATCCCTGTTTGTCTATGGCAGAAGCGGTGGCCGCCGGCATCTTGTAATACCCTTTCATCAGAAGGCCCTTGACGCAGATCTCTCCCTGTGTGTTCGATGGAACGCTCCGGCCCGTTGCGGGATTGACAATCTTCACCTGGTTGCACTCCAGGGGCGTGCCGATGGTCGACGCCCTCGTTTCGAGCGGATCGTTCGGATGGGTCATCGTGATCCAGGAACTGGCCTCTGTAATGCCGTAAGCAACAGCAATGTCCGAAACGCCCACGCCCTGCGCAATCCTCTTCATCAATTCCATACGGCAGGGAGCCCCTCCGATGATTCCTCTTTTCACAGAGACCCACCGCTTACTTTTGAATTCAGGGTGACCCAGAAGCGCAGTCATCATGCTGGGAGAACCATAGACCGCGGTGGCTTTCTCCTTGCCTATGGCTTTCAGTACCTTGGAAGGATCAAACGCCAGACACGGCATAACCAGAGTCGCCTCGGCCAGCAGTCCGGTCAGGGCGATGCAGGTGTTGCCGAACATGTGGTAGAGAGGGAAGAACAGGCACAACCTGTCCTCCCCGGTCAATCCCTGGCGCTTTGCGGCGGCCAGGGACTTGTTGATCAACCCGAGATGATCCAACATCACTCCCTTGGGCCTACCCGTCGTCCCTGACGTGTACATGATGGCGACAGGGTCCTCCGGTCTCACTTGGTTCTCTCTTTGGTTCAAGCTTTGAATGTCAGGGTCATCGCCCATGCCCAGAAGCTCCGTCCAAAGCACCATCTCCGGTTGCGACTCCCTCGCGATCAGGACAATGTGTTCAAGGGAATGCGTCTTGTCTCTGGCTTCCAGGATCAGATCGATGTATTCGTCTCCCTCCAGGCCCCTGGCCATGATGATGGCCTTGGATTCTGATTGCTCGAGCAGATACTGAAGGCCCTGGAGGTCTGCTCCTGGGTCTACCGGCACGAAGATCGCGCCAACCTTGCAGAGGGCAATCTGGGCCACAATCCACTCGGGGATGTTCGGAGCCCACAGCGCTACCCGGTCGCCTGGTTCAATGCCCATTTGGATCAGGCCCTTGGCCGCTCTGTCCACCTCCCAGAGAAGAAGGGAATAGTTGTAACGGAGGTTCACATCCGTGTGAATTAGGGCTTCCCTGTTCGGGACCTTCCCGGCAATTTCGTTGAGCATCCGGCCGATGGTTTTCCGCACGATCTTCATAGGTCCACCTCCTCTCCCGCGGAGAGCTGAAATCTCCTCATCCCAACGGCAGAGCAGCGTGCCGCGGGATGAGTCGAGTGCGTTTCAGACATGGCAGAGGTGTATCTTTGCGGAGCCATCTCATCTGCCACGCAAAGACAGGACGGCGGTCCGGCTCATGGATATCTTGGGGTTCTCCGTGACGGTGAAACCGACCTCTTCCGCCCTCTTCAGTGTTTCTTCGAACATCGGACGAGTGACATGAATCGTAGGCTCGGCCAGCATCAGTCTGCCTGCTGGTTTGAGTAGGAGTTTTATTTCGTGAAAGAACTTGTTCCGCTCCGGCACCTCATGCACCATCCAGAAGGCAAGCGCAAAATCGATCGGGTCCCGGATGCCGATCGAATCCGACTTACAGAGATGAAGGACGATGCGGCCCTCCAGACCCTGTTTTTGCACCCTTCTTCTGAGGGCAGCCAGCATCGGGGCTTGCACATCCGCGGCGATCACCTTGCCTGTGTCCCCAACCATCCGGGCAAGAGGAATGGAGAAATACCCCATCCCGGGTCCCACATCGAGGACCGTGTCCCCTTCATGAACATACGGGGCAAGGATATTTTCCGGATTGTGAAAGAGCCTCCGGATGATATTATCAAAGGTAAAGCACAGCCACCAGGGACACACGTGGCGGTCTCGAACAAGAAGGCAGTCAAACGGGTTTTTCATAGCGCCTCTTTTGTGCTAGATTATGAAGAATCCTTGCAGAAAGCAAGGAGATCTCCAGATGACTGAAGGATTGATCCGTTTCGCATGAGTTTGGTCAGCGTCCTCAACCTATCGTTATCCTTTGTCGGAAGGGAAATTCTCAAGGAAGTCAATTTCCAGGTCGAGCCGGGGGAGAGAATCGGTCTCGTCGGTCCCAATGGGTCCGGAAAAACGTCGGTTCTCAGGATGATCGTAGGCGACCTCCCCTCTGATAAGGGAGAAATCAGGATCCCCAAAACCGCTCGCGTCGGTTACCTGCCGCAGGATATCTATGAAGTCCTATCGGGCCGCCTTCTCCAGTTCATTGTCGACTCCATCCCCTCCCGCCTGAAATTGAAAGAGCAACTGGCTGCGCTCGAAGCCTCGCTTCGGGATCACCCCGATTCACAAACCCAGTCGAAGCTGGCAGCAAAGCTGGCCGAAGTTCACCACCAGATCATCGACCTCGACACTCAGTACCCCCGCCACCTCGCTGAAAAAATCCTGCTGGGCCTCGGTTTCAAGAAGGATGACTTCGAAAAGCCTATGACCTCCCTGAGCGGCGGCTGGAAAATGAGAGCTGCCCTTGCCAGCCTGCTGTACCAGAATCCCGACCTCCTGCTCCTCGACGAGCCGACCAATCACCTGGACGTTCCTTCTGTGCACTGGCTGGAGGAGTTCCTACGGACCTACAAGGGCGCCATAATTCTGATTTGCCACGACAGAGAATTCCTGAACCGCCAGACCGAGCGCACCATCAGTTTTGAGCCTGAGGGCATGAGGTTCTACAAGGGGAATTACGAGCACTATCTCAAAGCGCGGGAGGAAGAGGCCAGGGTTCTGGAATCGAAGGCGAAACACCAGGAGCAAAAGGTCAAGGAGGCTGCGCGGTTCATCGACCGTTTCAGAGCCAAGTCCTCCAAAGCGAGGCAGGCTCAGAGCAAGATCAAGCTGGTGAAGAAAATCGAGCTTGTTGAAACCTTCCAAAGACGGAAAACCATCCACTTCTCTTTTCCCGAGGTGCCGAGAAGCGGCAGGGACGTGCTCTCGATCCAGGGCCTCTCCAAAGGCTTCGGACCTCTGACGCTCTACAAGGATCTCTATCTGAGGGTCATGCGAGGGGAGAGGGTCGCCATCATAGGCCCCAACGGAGCAGGCAAGACAACCCTTCTCCGCCTGGTAGCCAATGAGATTTTACCGGATCAAGGCGAGATTGTGCTCGGGCACAATACCACGATGAGCTACTATGCCCAGCATCTCTCGGAAATGCTTGACCCCAACAAAACTATCCTGGCCGAAGTGTACCAGGTCGTACCCCATGAAAGCGTGAGCTTTGTCCGCGGGGTGTGCGGGGCGTTCCTTTTTTCAGGACCGGATGTGGACAAAACCGTCGGGATCCTCTCCGGAGGGGAGAGGGCGCGAGTGTCCCTCGCAAAAATCCTAGTGAAACCGGGCAACTTCATGGTTATGGACGAACCGACCAACCACCTGGACATCATCTCTTCCGAGATGCTTATTGATGCCTTGCAGGATTTCGACGGCACCCTTCTCTTTGTCTCCCACAACCAGTCCTTCGTGAACCGGCTCGCAACAAAGATCTGGGACATCCGGGATGGTGCGATTGTCGAATATCCCGGCACGCTTCATGAGTATTTCGAGCACCTTGCAGGAAAGGAAGCAGTGGCAGAGATCGAACAGAAGCGCCAGGAGAAGGATGAGGAGAACGACTCGCCTTCCAGTCAAAAAAGAAAGACTCTGAGAAAGGAAAAAGCCGAAAAACGCAGCGTCATTGCCGCCGCCCTGAAACCCATTCAAACAAAGCTCAGGCAGCTTGAAGAAAGAATCGACGAAGTGGAGCAACGAAAGACGGAGTTGGAACAGCTCCTTGCGGACCCCGACTTTTTCAAAGACAAGAGCAAGAGCGTTCCCCTGCTCAATGAGTATGGCGAGCTCAGGAAAAAACTAGACGAACTCATGGGGAGATGGGAGTATCAGCAGGAACAGCTGGAGACAGCCAAGAGAGAGCTGGGAATCACAAACCAGTGACAAGTGACGAGTTTCTTAGGAGTGACAAGGAAAAAACTTAAGGTCTTTCTCATCACTTGCCCTTCGATTTCGCTCAGGATCGTGAGGTTGGCGAACGGTCATTCGTGACTCGTTACTGAACTGACAACGGACCACGGACTCCGGACAACCCGCAAAAGGCATTTGTCATGACCCTAGATGAAAAACACAGGAGTCTTTTGATCGCCATGGGTCTCAAAGAGTACGATTTCAGGCTCTTCGATGGGAAAACCGTGACTTACGAGTTCGATGAGAAAAAAGGAGTTCGCCTTTACGACCCCTACTATCACACTTCTTACTCGGAATACATCGACGTGGACGGCTGGAGCTCATGGAGCACGGAACAAGACTCCTTCACCTCGGACATCCTGCACGAAGCGAAAGCGGAAGCGGAACGCAGGGCGAAGTTAAGCCCCAAGCCCACGCAGGAGGAACTCTCGGCTTCCCTCAAGGGAAAGTTCGCGAGGCAGGAATCATAGTGGAACTGACCGATTTTGTTCGTGCCCTCAAAAACGATCTCGATTTTGGACCAGCTCTGGTCCATCATCGCTCCATCCCCTCTCAGGAGGCCGCCTATGAGGAAGACCCGGAACTGCTTGCTGAAATCGCGGGAATTCTCTCTCACCTCGGAATCCGGAGGCTCTTCACGCATCAAGTCGACGCCATCAAAAACATTCGGCAAGGCGCGAACGTCCTGGTGGCCACCCCGACCGCAAGCGGTAAAAGCCTGATCTACAACCTTTCCTTTCTTGAAACGTTGCTCAGGAACCCGAGTGCCAAGGCTCTCTACGTCTTTCCCCTCAAGGCGCTCGAGCGGGACCAGATAAAGAGCCTTTCCTTCCTTCTCAAGGGTCTCAAAGGAAAAAAGATTTCGGCCGGTGTGTACGACGGAGACATCTCGCCCTATCGGCGCAAGCAGATCAGAGCAAACATTCCTCAAATCCTGGTGACCAACCCGGACATGCTCCACAGCGCTATTATGGCTTACCATGAAACCTGGGAAAAGCTCTTTCAGGATCTCTCTTTGGTTGTCTTGGATGAAGTCCACACGTACCGCGGCATTTTCGGCTCCCACACGAACCAGGTCTTGAGAAGGCTCAAAAGGGTCTGCACCCTCTACGGCTCAAAACCCCAATTCGTCATGCTTTCGGCAACCATCAGCAATCCGGAGACTTTCGGTCAATCGCTCATCGAAGAAAAAGTCCACGTGGTGAACAGGAGCGGAGCGCCCAAATCCGGCCAGCAAGTAGTGTTCATGAATCCCACCGCAAGCCCCAATTTCAGCGCCGCAAAGCTCTTCATCCGATGTATCCAGGCCGGTTTTCGCACCATCGCCTTCACCCAGTCCCGGAAGATCACGGAACTCATCCACATCTGGGTCTCCCAGATCTCGCCAAGGCTCCGGGGAAAGATAAGCTCTTACCGCGCCGGATTCATGCCCGAGGAAAGGAGGGAGATCGAGAAAAGGCTCGTCAGCGGGGATCTCCTCGGTGTGGTGTCCACGAGCGCCCTGGAGATGGGGATTGACATAGGCTATCTCGACATCTGCCTTCTCGTGGGGTACCCGGGCACCATGATCAACACCTGGCAAAGAGGCGGCAGAGTGGGCCGATCCGGAAGAGAATCCATGATCATCCTGGTGGCAAAGCCGGATGCGCTGGATCAGTATTTCATGAAACACACAGACGATTTCTTCGAAAGGCCCTTTGAGGCGGCGATCCTGGATCCTCACAATCCTTACGTGGTCAGGGCGCATCTTCCCTGCGCCGCGGCAGAAAGCCCGCTTTCTCTGGAGGATTCGAAATACTGGGCTCAAGATCTCCCCAAACATCTTGAAACCCTTGAACAGGAAGGCGCCTTGACCCGGTCTGCCGAAGGCCGGGCCCTCTGGTTCTCCGCCAAGCGCAATCCCCACCAGGGGGTGAACATCCGCTCCATAGGCGAGACCTTCACGATTTTCGAAAAGGAAACGGGACAGGCCATCGGAACCGTGGATGGAATCCGGGCCCTGAAAGAGTGCCACCCCGGAGCGGTTTATCTCCACCGGGCCAGGCCATACCTGGTGCATCACCTGGATCTCGAAAAAAAAGACATCATCGCCCATCCGACCGAGCTCCATTACTTTACGCGGGCCCTTTCAGAAAAAGAAACGGAAATCATGGAGATCACCCGGAGCAGACCCAAGGGTCAATTCATTGTGAGAGAGGGCAGGGTCAAAGTCACGGAACGGATCACCGGCTACGAGAAACGGGCCTTGCCCGGGCAGGAACTTCTCGGCGTCCACCCCCTGGAACTCCCTCCGCAGACCTTCGAGACCGTCAGCTTCTGGATAGAAATCGAGGATGCCATTTACAGCAGGATCGAAGCGGAGAACCTTCACTTCATGGGAGGCATCCACGCCGTGGAGCATGCGGCCATCGGCATCTTTCCTCTCTTTGCCCTTTGCGACCGCAACGACATCGGCGGCATCTCCCACACCCACCATCCCCAGGTCGGGAAAAGCGCGATCTTCATTTACGACGGTTATCCCGGCGGCGTCGGGCTCGCTCAGCACGGCTTCGAAGTGGTCCTTGAACTCCTCCAAAAAACCCTGGAGCACCTCAAGGCCTGTGAGTGTGAGGACGGTTGCCCCTCCTGCATCCACTCTCCCAAGTGCGGCTCGGGTAACAAACCTCTGGACAAGAAAGCGGCGATCATGACCCTGGAATTCCTTCTGGGCCACGCTCCCCTCAAGTCCATCGAAGAAAGAGAAGGGGACAGCGAGCCGGGACCGATTCTGGAAATCAGCGAGACGCCGGAGCGGCCCCCCGCCGGACCCAGGGTCCTTTACTTTGACCTGGAAACGCAGAGGTCCGCATCAGACGTGGGCGGATGGCAGAACACCCATCTCATGCGGATCTCCGTTGCGGTGGTCTTCGACAGCCTTGAAAACCGGTTCTTTTCGTACACGGAAGATCAGGCGGATGCGCTTCTCAAGCACCTCGAAAAGGCGGATCTCGTGGTCGGATTCAACATCAAGCGCTTCGATTACTCCGTGCTCAGAGCCTACACGGGAAAAGATTTGAAGACCCTCGCCACCTTCGACATTCTGGAGGATCTCTTTCGGCGTCTCGGTTTTCGGCTCGGCCTGGATCACCTTGCCGCAGAAACGCTGGACCAAAAGAAATCCGGCGACGGGCTCCAAGCGCTGGAATGGTTCAAGAAAGGGGAAATGGAAAAATTGACCGACTACTGCCGACACGATGTCGAAATCACGAGGGATCTCTTTGAGTACGGTCTCAAGAACGGGCACCTGATTTACAGGGCCAAGCCGGCCGACCAGCGTGTCCGCCTCCGCGTCGACTGGAACCTGGACAAGTTGATTTCCAAGTAGTTGCCCATTCAACTTTAGGCACTTGAGGATGAAAGCTTTTGAGTGCAAGAAATGCGGAGAGTGCTGCTACGGCGAAGGGGGCATTCCTCTTCGGCCGGAGGAAATCGGGAAGATTGCCGATTTCCTCGGCCTGAGCGTCGAGTCCTTTATTGCTCTTCACTGTGAAGAAAGGCACGGCCGGCCCTATATCCGGAGCTCTTCGAACGGATACTGCACCTTTTTCGATCAAGAACAGCAGTGTCTCATCCACCCGGTCAAACCGAAACCGTGCTCGCTGTGGCCCTTTTACCCTGCCCTCGTGAAAGACAGTGCGACCTGGAATCATGTCAAAGAGGCTTGTCCCGGCATCAACCCTGATGCTTCTTTCGAAGATTTTGTAAAGGCATCCAAAGAATGAACGTCCTGAAGAGTCTGATCGATTTGATCTACCCGCCTCGATGTCCCATCTGCCAGGCGTTTCTGCAGGACCAGAATACCCTGAAGGACGGTCAGGACCTTCCCTTTTGCCAGGACTGTTTTAGAGACTTCACCGAGATCAAGTCACCCATTTGTTCCCTGTGCGGAAGGCCGTTCTCTGACGGGGTCGAGCAGGATCGCGTCTGTGAAGACTGCCTCAGGAAGAGGCCCTCCTATGACATCGCCCGAGCCCCTTACCTCTACGACGGAACGTTGATGACGGCGATCCACGAGCTGAAGTACGCTCAGAGAAGTCACCTTGCCGATTCTTTGGGATCCCTTCTTGCCTCGTTTGCACAAACCTGGATCGGGGAACTGAAGGGATTCCTGATCATGCCCGTACCCCTGCATCCAAGACGCTTGAGGGCCAGGGGCTTCAACCAGAGCCTCCTTCTCGCAAAGTGCGTGGCAAGGGAAATCAACGCCGAATTGGACTTCCTGTCCCTAAGAAGAACGCGATTCACAAAGCCTCAGACCGAGCTGAGCAGTGAAGAGCGAAAGCAGAACGTTCGAAAAGCCTTTGAAGTGTTGAAACCGGAGGTAGTGAAAGGGAGAACGATTGTGCTGGTGGATGATGTGGCGACCACAGGCAGCACTCTGAATGAGTGTGCGAAAGCGCTGAAGCGGGTCGGCGCCGACGGAGTGCTCTGCCTGGTCCTAGCTAGAACATCCACGGCCTGATCCCCTCAACAAGAACTGAGAGGATTAGCCAAAGCGCCCAACGCCTAGCCTCGAACTTCCGCTTGGCTCGCAAGATGCTCGGGACTAAAGAGGGGGATACGCCATTGTGTGTCAAGGGTAAAGAGGACGCTGGGTAGGTGTCCCTTCAGTGAAGGGTGGAGTCGGATTTTTGGAAATCGTTACTCGAAATTTTTCTGATAGAGAGAGGCGTTCGCAAGCGAAAGTGTGAACCCGGTTTTTCGCAGCATCGACTTGAGGTCCCAATCGCTTGTCAGATCCTGCTTCCTCCGCTTTCCGGCTGTTGTAGATTAGATGATTTCATGCACACCCCACCCGCCGCAATCCCTGGCGCTCAACATGCTGCGTCTAGCTTTGTATTGACAACCAAGGGTGGATTTCTCTAAGCTCCTGTGCATCGGAAGCAGGTTTTTTATCACGTAAAGGAGTGTGGCTCACGGGAAAGGTAAGAGGAGCTGGGAAATGTTTTTGACGAGAAGGCAGGCACTGTGGTTGGGGGGTATCCTTGTTGCCTCGTCATGGAGGGGGTTGAGCCTTGCCTGGGGCCAGGGGAGCTCCCGCAGCGTTCAGGGGAGCATAGTCGCTCTTGAAGGAGAAGCCTGGGTGGACGGAAGAAAAGCTGAACTAGGCGGAAGTGTCTCCGAGGGGGAGCTGATCAAAGGAGCCCCGGAGGCTTCTCTGGTTTTGCGATTTCCGGACAACAGCGTCTTGAAGCTCAAAGGGGAGTTTGAATTCCGGGTGGACAGGGGAAAGGGTTCTTCGCGTTTTTGGTCTTTGATCAAAGGCGGCTTGCTCGCTATTATGACAAGGGGGAGCGGGTATTCCTTGGCCACGCCCTCGGTGGTGCTCGGAATCCGGGGAACGGTTTTTTATTATGAAGTGATCAGGCGCAAGAGCGTGTCGGGCACATCGGGCGCAGTGATTCCCGCCATGGGAAAGGTGCCTGCGCTGCCCCCTGACGCTGAGGAGTATCTTTGCATCTGCAACGGACAGGTGACGTCCTCCGTTCCGGGAAAAAACGAGGATAAGGAGATCGTTTCTCAGTACCATTCGAGCTTCTTTGTTTACCCTGAGAGGGAAGGAGCCAGATTAGGATCCGCATTCCTCTGGAACCACACAGACAGTGAGATTCTTGACCTAGCCAAACATCAAGAGCACCCTCGCCATGACATGGAGTGGATCCATCGGGCCTGGAGAGAAAGAAGTGGAACGCCTAGCAGCTATTAGGGAATGCGAGATGTAATCTCCGCATCCCCTGCAGGACACCATGAATTTGAAATCGAAAGCAGCTGGTGGTCCTTCTGGGCAAGCGATGGACTCCGTATTGTTGACTTCTGAACTGAGGTCATGGGCGCATGATTAACAACACGAGTCATAATGCGGCTTGGTTCTCCAGAGCGGCGAGGGCAGGCATGGGGCTTGTGCCCCACGCCTGCCCTACGCATAGGGTTGTTCTCATGGATAGAAGTTGATGGGCTTCATGTCATCAGGAACAACGGTGTTGAGCTGCTGCCAGCCGTTGATCTCGTCGAAGTAGTAGAGTCCATAACCGCTGAAAGAGACCACCAGTTCCCCCACGCTGTCATTATCAATGTCCACCACTGTCATCTGTCCAGGATCAACCGTGTTCCGCTGCACCCAGCCGCCACTCTGGGTCCAGATCCAAAGCCCATAGGCAGCCCCGTAATCACAGACAATACCGTTGTTTAGGCGGATCATGTTTTCTGGAATGACGGCGCTAAGTTGCGTCCAAAAAAAGGTT
>Ga0079037_100001412_pt1 | contig 12481 bp, 12 predicted proteins | sample Mud3Dept4metaG_FD_71479 | JGI IMG/M metagenome (GOLD analysis project Ga0079037, IMG submission 71479) | Freshwater wetland microbial communities from Ohio, USA, analyzing the effect of biotic and abiotic controls - Mud 3 Core 4 Depth 4 metaG | ecosystem: Environmental > Aquatic > Freshwater >... | reverse complement strand
AGCGGTTTCGTGTTGCGCAGCCAGAGAAATCAGGGGGTTACATCTGCCACTGATCGCGGGGATCGATGCGTCTGCAACTGATTGATGTCACCGGCGCTGGAGCGAGAAACCGTTACTCTCAGCACGAAAAGTACGCGACCCCCTATTCACGGAGCGACTTTGCCCACCAGTACCGTCCGCCGGGTTTCAGGACCCGGAAGACTTCGCGCATCAGGTCGTGCTTGTCGGGGATATGGACGATGGCTTCCTTAATGGATTGAGAGGACGCACGAACCGAGGAGGCCGGTACAGTTGCACCCGAGTTGCAATCTCGGTCGATTCCCTGCAATTCACAGGGAATGCAATTCCCACCCTTTCCGTCAATTGACCGCCCGTGACCCTGGCACGTTCAGTCGCTCCAGCCCTGGTTCACGCCCGTCGCATGGATCTCAACCACAATTGGTGGCCACGACCACGGTCGCAACCGACGCCGCCGAGGCATGGGATGCGACAGTCGCCGGGGTGACCACCGGATGACCCGCGTCGGCCCAGCCCAGGATACCGTCCGCGAGCGACATTGGATCGACGAAACCCATCCTCAGCAGCGCCTCGGCCGCTAGCGCCGACCGGCCCCCGCTCAGGCAATACAGCACCACCGGCCGCTGGCGATGCGACAGGGCCTCGGCCGTCTGGTAGTTGACGGCGGGGTGCCCGTCGACTTCGAACTCGAGCAGGCCGCGCGGGATGTTGACTGCCCCAGGCAGGTGACCGTCGGCGAATTCCTCCGGCTCGCGTACGTCGACGATCGGGCAGCCGAATTTCTGCAGCTCGAGCAGCTCGGCCGGACCGATTTCGCGGATCAATGACTTGGCAGCGGCGACGAGGTCGCGGACGGAGTAGCTCATGCGCGGATGATCGTCGCCAGGCCGTTCCGCCGTCTAATGCCGGTGTGTCAGGAACTCATGCCTGGCGGTTCTGTGGCGCAGTGTTCGGCCAGGCCCCCGAGGAAGCTATCAGTTCTGCACGATCTGGCCGGGGTGCGCAGGTTCCGGCGCCGCAACGGCGGCGCCGAACCGGACCCGTCAGCGCGGCTTCGCGTAATTGCTGGCGCCGAACCAGTCGACGACGGCGGCGGGCTCGTCACCGACGACCGCAGCCGATTAGCCCTGCGGGCCTCCCGACGTTGGGCCTGGTCGGTATCCCTGGATCAGCGCGCTGCTGTCGCGATCAGGCGCGCGTAGAACTCGGCCGTGCGGCGCATGTTGTCCAGCGTCATGTGCTCGTTCGTGCCGTGGATCATCTGCAGCTCGCCGATCGACGCCACGATTGGCTGGAAACGGTAAATGTCCTGGGCCAGTCCAGCCATGTGGCGGCTGTCGGTCGTTGCCGTGACGAGGCCGGGCGCAACGGGAGTCCGCTCGTCACCCGCCGCGAGTTCCGCCATGACGCGGTACGCGTTCGAGGTGCTCGACGACACCGGTGAAGGATCGTAGGCGGGACCCTCCCAGGCGAGTTTCACGCCGAGACCGTTGGTCGCTGCCGAGGCACGCTGCATCACGTCGTCCGCGGCCAGGCCCGGCGCAATGCGGTAGTTGATCCAGGCAGTCGCGTCCTGCGGCAGCACATTCTCCTTCGGGCTGCCGCGCAGCATCGTCGGCGCGATCGTCGTGTGCAGCGTCGCAGCGCCCGCGGCCGTCGCTGCGATCTGCCGCACGAGCAGTGGCCGGAACAACCATTCATTCGCGACGGCGATGCGAACGAGGAGGGGTGCGTCCGGCGCGAGCGCGCGCACCATGTCGGCCGCTGGTCCCTTGAACTCGAGCGGAAAAGGATCGCCAGTGATGGCCAGCACGGCCCTGGCGAGCACTTCGACGCCGGTCTCCGGTGGTGGTGCAGAGGAATGCCCGCCTGTGGCGGGCGCGGTGACTTTCAGCGTCGCGTAGCCCTTCTCGGCAATACCGATCAGAGCCACGGGTCGGCCAAGCAGCGGGAAATCGGAGATGACGGCCAGGCCTTCGTCGAGCACGAACTCCGCGTGCACGCCTCGGGCTTTCAGCAGCTGCGCTGCTGCGTGCGCCCCTGTGCCGCCAGCCTCTTCGTCGTGCCCGCTGACCACGTACACGGTGCGACGTGGCACGAACCCGCTCGTGACCAGCGACTCGATGCCTTCGAACAATCCAATCATCGACCCCTTGTCGTCGACGGAGCCACGACCCCACACGGCCCCATCCGTGATCACGCCGTCGAACGGCGGGTGTGACCAGTCCTGCTCGGTGCCAGGCGTCACCGGGACGACGTCGTGGTGAGCCATCAGGACGATCGGCGCGAGCGACGGGTCCGCACCGCGCCAGGTGTAGACGAGCGTGTGGCCGGCGACCAGTTCGCTTGTCATGGCCGCGTGTGCCGCAGGGTAGGTCGCGGCAAGCCACGCGTGCAGACGGTCCCATTCGGCCCAGTCGTTGTCCTTCGCGTCCTGGTGACTGACGGTGCGGAATCGAACCGCTTCCGCCAGGTGCTTCGCAGCAGTTGCGCCGTCGATGCGCACAGCCGGCGCGAGTGCGACAGGCGACGTCGAGTCGCCGGTGAACGGTGTGTAAGTTGCCGTGCGATACGCGACGACCGCGACCAGGGCGGTGATCACGACCAGCAGGATGATGAGAACTCGGCGGGTCAGGCTCATGTAACCCGATGATAGGGGCATTCGGGTCGTCGCTCACCCGCAGTTTCCGGATCGCGTGGAGGCCCCGGCCGGCCCGCGCGGCCTAGCGATTAATACCGGTGCGCTGTTCCAACACTCCGAATTTTTCTCTGCAGAGTCTGGCACTAGCCTTGCCCTGTAGGGCAAAGAACGTGCCGCCCCGGCACGCTCAAGCTCAAATGGGGAAGGAGTGCGTCATGAGAAGGAAACTCCTGGCGGTCGCAGTACCGGTTGCGGCATGCATGTTCTGGGGCAATGTCCTCGCCCAGCCGTTGGAAGAGATCGTGGTCGAGGCCTCGCCCATCGTGAAGGAGGGCAAGGTTGACACGGCCAGCCCGGCGCCGGGGTACTACAAGGTCATCATGTCGAGTCGGGTGAGCTACGCCGACCTCGACCTGGCGAAGCCAGCGGATGTCGCCACGCTCGACTCGCGGATCAACGAGGCGGCGAAGGTAGTCTGCGAGAAGCTCGGCAAGGCCTATCCGGACTCCGGGCCCGACACGAAGGAGTGCGCGCAGCGTGCCGCGAACAAGGCACTGGCTGAAGCAAAGAAGGTAGCCGCCTCCAGGAAATAGGCGAGGCGCCGGGTTCGCGCGGTCTCGACGGACGTCCCGCAAGGGACGTCCGCACGGGTCGTCCCATCGAGTTCGTCATGTCGGCCGTTTGCGAAGATGAGCGGCTGACGAACGGATCAGCGACAATTGTTGGTTGTTGCCCAAAAGGAATCCGAGGCCGCCCATGAAGACCCGCATCACCGAGCTCTTTGGCATCCAGCACCCGATCATCCAGGGCGGCATGCATTTCGTCGGGTTGCCCGAACTGGCGTCGGCTGTTTCCAACGCGGGCGGGCTCGGGATGATCACGGCGCTGACGCTCGGCACGCCGGAGAAGCTCGCAGCGGCGATCAAGCGCTGCCACGAAATGACCGACAAGCCGTTCGGGGTGAACCTGACGTTCCTGCCGACGTTCGCCAATCCGCCGTACGCCGAGCTCATCCAGGCGATCGTCGAAGGCGGCGTGCGCATCGTCGAGACGGCGGGCCGCAGTCCCGAACAGTACATGCCGGTGCTGAAGCAGCACGACATCAAGGTCATTCACAAGTGCACGTCGGTGCGGCACTCGCTCAAGGCCGAAAAGATCGGCTGCGACGCCGTGAGCGTCGACGGCTTCGAGTGCGGTGGCCACCCGGGCGAGGACGACGTGCCGAACTTCATCCTGTTGCCGCTCGCCGCCGAGGCGCTGAAGATTCCGTTCGTCGCTTCCGGCGGCATGGCCGACGGGCGCAGCCTCGTCGCGGCGCTCGCCCTGGGCGCTGAAGGCATGAACATGGGCACGCGCTTCATCGCCACGAAGGAAGCGCCGGTGCACCAGAACGTGAAGCAGGCACTGGTGCAGGCCACCGAACTCGACACGCGGCTGATCATGCGGCCGCTGCGCAACACCGAGCGCGTACTGCGCAACACGGCGGTCGACAAGGTCGTCGAGATCGAGAAGCAGAAGGGCGCCGCGACGACGATCGACGACGTTCGCGAATATGTCGCCGGAGCCTACGTGAAAGTCATGCAGCAGGGCGACATGGAAGCGGGCGCGTGGTCGTGCGGCATGGTCGCCGGGCTGATCCACGACGTGCCGACCTGCCGCGAGCTGATCGACCGGATCATGTCGGAAGCCGACGCGATCATCGCGCGCCGGCTCGAGGGCATGCGCGCCGCCTGACCGTCAGACTTCGCCTCGCTTCGCGAACTGTGCGATGTGGTCGCCGGCGCGGAAGGCGAGCGCCTGGATCGTCATCGTCGGTTGCCCGCGCCCCGACGTCACGAAGCTCGAGCCGTCGCAGACGAACAGGTTGCGGATGTCGTGACTGCGATGGTACTTGTCGACGACCGAGGTCTTTGGGTCGTTGCCCATGCGCGCAGTCCCCAACAGGTGCGGGCCGGCGGTCGATTCGGTGACCGGGTCCTTCCAGACTTCGAGCGCACCGGCTGCCTGCATGGACTCGACGCCGCGATCCTGCAGGTAACGCGCCATCGCCAGGTCGTCTGGATGGTCCTTGTAAGTCATGCGCAGCGCGGGCAGGCCCCAGGCGTCCTTCAGTTCCGGATCGAGGTCGATGCGGTTGGTCTCGAGCGGCAGCGACGTGCCGTGACCGGCGACGATCATCGCGCGCGGCAGCGCCTCCAGCAGCGATTTGAACCCGGCGCCCCACGTGCGACCCGGGGGTGGCGCGAACAGCGACCACGCAATCGGCATCGGGCCGATGCGCGAATCAATGCCGCCGCCGCCGTAAAAGCCGCGCTTCGGATCGCTGTCGTACCAGTCGTGCACGACACGCGTGACCTGCGCGCTCTTGAACTCGTTCAGTTCGTGCTCGAACAGGGCGTTGACCTGGGCGTAGGTGTTGAACATCAAGTTCTTGCCGACATAGCCGCTCGAGTTCGCGAGCCCGTCGGGGAACTTTGCATTGGCCGACATCAGCAGCAGCCGCGCCGTTTCCGCGCCGTTGGCGCACACGACGACCGCGCGGGCCTTCTGGAAGTGCTCCCGCTTGTCCTTGTCGAAATACGCGACGCCGGTCGCGCGGCCCGCCGCGTTCGTCTCGATGCGCGACACGTAGCTCAGCGGCCGCACTTCGCAGCGTCCCGTGGCCTCGGCCTCCGGGATCATGGTGTACAGCGTCGACGACTTCGCCTGCATTTCGCACCCGAACCCGATGCAGAACCCGCAGTGAGCGCAGGCGGCGCGGTCCTTGTAGGGTACCGAGGCGATCGCCATCGGCGCCGGGTACGGATGCCAGCCCATCTTGCGTGCGCCGCGCTCGAGCAGCACGCCCGAGGATTTGACGGGCAGCGGCGGCATCGGGTACGGCTTGCTGCGCCACGGGTCGAACGGACTGGCACCGGCCAGCCCGGACACTCCGACCTCCCACTCGACCTTCGTGTAGTAAGGCTCGAGTTCGTCGTACGTGATCGGCCAGTCCGAAAAAGTGGTTCCCGCGATCGCGCCCAGCCGGCTGCGCTCGTCGAAGTCGACTTCGTGGAAGCGCCAGAAGTTCGCAGTGAAGTGCACGGAACTGCCGCCGACGTTTGGCGCGTACCATGCGGCAGGGAACTCCGTGACGCGTTGCGCTTTCTCCGCCGCAGTCTTGCGAAAGGTCTGCGGATTCGTGTCGAGCTTGTTGGTGAGGGCGCCGTTGAACCAGTAGTCCAACTCGTCGTGGCGGAAGTCTGCGGCCGTGAAGCGTGGCCCCTGCTCGAGCACCAGCACCTCGAACCCGGCCTGCGACAGTTCGCGCGCCATCACTCCGCCCGCGGCCCCCGAACCCACCACGACGAAGTCGACGGTGTCGTTCGGCTTGAACTTGCGCGCGCTCATGACGGCTGCTCCGCGGCCTTCGCATAAGGCACGAACCCCGCGTACTCGGCGTCGTAATGCCCGAACGGCGGTTGCCACGCATGTTGGTCGACGAAGCCGACGAGTTTCCAGCCGAGCTTGTCCGCGTTGCCGCCATAGGAGGGCAGGGCGAGAAGCCCGAGCACTGTCAGGAACTTCATGCCGCCGAAGAACGGCGTGTGCTCGATGTGCTTGAGGTACGCCGTCTGGTCGTCGAACGGCAGGTCTGCAAACTGTGCGACGCCTGGATGGTGGTTGGCGCACTTCGACTGGAAGTCGGTCAGTCCCGCCACGAACTCCTGGCCGTTCTCTTTCCAGAGCCCGGCATGGACTTGGTCGATGAAGTAGACGACCCCGGCTTCATGTGCGCCCGGGGTGGCGCCACTCGGGACAATCTGCGACGCGATCGCGTCGACATCACGGGCCTGTGCGGGCGTGAGCACGAGGAATTTACTGCGATCCGCCGTGTCGTTCGCCATCTGATGGGCGTGCTCGGCCGCGGCGACGACCTGGGGCCAGCTGGCCGCGAGCCAGGCCATGCCCAATGCCCCTCCCGAGGCCTGCAGGAAATTCCTGCGCGACGTACCCGATGCGTCCATGGCGATTCCCCTGCGAGCGTTATTGTGGACTGAGTATGCTATGTCCTTCGTCGCCACGGGCATTTTTGCATCGCGGCGTGGCTATGACGGCCCGACAGGAGGTTCCATGAAAGTACTCGACCGTAGATCGCTTGCAGCGTCGTTGACGTGCGTGCTGCTTGCGCTGCCGTTCACTGCCCCGGCCGCCGATGCGATCACACGCCGGTCGCTGCCCGATTTTCCGATCGCAAGCAGCGTCGCCGTGCCTGGCGCCGCGCGCATCGTCTTCGTCAGCGGCACGCTCGCAGACGTCGCCAAGCCGGACGCCCCGGCCGGCAGCCCCGAGCGCCTCGGCGATACCGAGACCCAGGCGGCCAGCGTGCTCGCCAAGATTGAGAAGGAGCTCGCGGCATCCGACTTGACGATGGCCGACGTCGTGAAGATGAACGTCTTCATGGTGGGCGACCCGGCGAAGGGCGGCGGCATGGACTTCGGTGGCTTGATGAAGGCCTACTCTCGCCACTTCGGCGCAGCCAGCCAGGGGAACCTGCCGGCGAGGACCACCGTGCAGGTGGTGGCGCTGCCCGTGCCGGGCGCGCTGGTCGAGATCGAAGTGGTGGCGGCGCGCTGAACGGCGACACCACAGGCATGTCCGTCGATGCCGCCTTCGCCGAGTTGCTCGCCGACAAGCGCAGCGAGTTGCGTGCACCACCCGCGCACGTTTCGGTCGACGATATGCGGGCCGGCAACAAGGCGTACCTGATCACGGCGCCGAGAACCCCGATCCATGCGGTTGATGACCGGGTGATGCCGGGCCCTGCGGGTCCGCTGAACGTGCGTATCTACCGGCCCACGAGCGAGGCACGACGACCGGCCATCGTCTTCTGTCACGGTGGCGGCTTCGTGCTCGGCGATCTCGCACGCACGACCCGATCTGCCACCGGCTCGCGCACAGCAGCGGGTGCGCGGTCGTTGCCGTCGACTATCGACGCGCGCCGGAAACAGTTTTTTCGGCGTCAGCCATGTCGCGCTGCTGTATCCGATGCTGGATCCTGCGTGCGACACCGAATCGATGCATACCTACGGGCGCGGGTACCTGCTCGCCCGCAGCGGGGTGCAGTGGTCCTGGAGTCAGTACCTGGGCCCACCGGAAGATGCGGTCAATCCGCTCGTGGCTTTGCTGCAGGCAGATCTCGCAGGGCTGCCGACGACCAGCGTGGTGACGGCCGAGTGCGATCCACTGCGCGATGAAGGCGAGGCGTTCGCCGAGAGGTCGCGGTCCGCGGGCGTAGAGGTCGTCGCCCGTCGTTACGCGGGCATGGTCCATGGCTTTGCGGGATTGCCACAGCTCACGCCGGTGGCAACGCAAGCGATCGACGACATTGCGGGCGATATCCGCCGGTCACTCGCATAAACGTAACGTACATTCCATTTCGCCGGGTCCGTTCACGAAACCTTCAACTGCTTGACGCGGCGCAGCAATGCGTGGGGCCGAACATTCACGCACGCCAAATCGGCGGTCGTCGAATGGAGTGACCCATGGAAATCGCAGCGATCGTGATCATCGCCTCGGTGGTGCTGTACATGCTGCAGCAGATCGAGGATTCAATCCGATAAGATCTGTACGCGACTACACCGGCTTCGGGATCGGGCCAGCGCTTGCGAGGGCCTGGCCCGAAGTCACGGTGTTCATGGTCCACGCAAGGAGAACCGTCATGGCAGAAAATGCTGTTCGCTGGTTCGAGATCTACGTGCAGGACATGGCCCGCGCTCGACGTTTCTACGAGACCGTCCTGGGCGTGAAGCTCGAGCAGCTCGGCCCTGTTGACCAGGATCTCGAAATGTGGGCATTTCAGATGTCACCCGACCGGCCCGGCGCCGGCGGGGCGCTCGTCCGCACGCCCGGCATGCCCTCGACCCCCGGCGGCACGATGGTTTACTTCGGGTGCGAGGACTGCGCCGTCGAAGGCGGCCGCGTGGTGTCGGCAGGGGGCAGGATCCAGCGGGAAAAGATGTCGATCGGCGAGTACGGTCACATCGTCCTGGCCGTCGACACCGAGGGCAACGTTATCGGGTTGCACTCGATGGCGTGACGCGCTGCCCGCGGGTGCGCCGACTGCCGGTCATTCGACCGCCTGGACCTGCAACTGCTCGAGCTTGCCGTCCGGCAGTTCGTAGGTCCAGACGCGCAGCTTCCGATCAGGATAGACGGCGTGGTACGAGCGGCCCGTCATGCCGCCGCGCTGCCACGTCCGGACATGCTTGAATTCCTTCGGTGCACCGAGCGGACCGAGGCTCGCCTGGAAGTCGGCCAGGGCTTGCGCCGAGAAGTAGCCGTTCGCGTTCGACGTGAACTGCGAGCGGTCGATGCGGCCGGCGCGCAGGCCTTCGAAGATCGTCTTCGTTTGCGCCGTCCGCGCCGTATCGGTCGCGTCGGCGTGTTCGAAGACGATGTCCGCGATCTTTGCCGCAAGCTGGTCGGGCGCATGCGATGCCATGAGATTGGTCAGGACCACGATGGCCACGCCGTCGTCGGGATAGACGACATTCAGCGCCGTGAATCCCGCGACTTCGCCGGCGTGCTCCAGCTTGCGCCGCTGGCGGTCCATCACTACGTCGAGTCCCAGCGCGTAGTCGGTGCCCGCGCCATTTTTCAGCAACACTTCGGTTTCGAGCTCGCGATAGGCGTCGGCGCTCAGCACGCTGCGATCGATCAACGAAATGTTCCAGCGAGCCAGGTCTTCCGCGTTCATGGCGAGGCCGCCCGCGCCGAACAGCCAGCCCGGGCCGCTGTACCCGGACGAACGAGGGGGTCCCAGCGCATACGATTCGTAGCCCGGTACCGTGCCGTGGGCGAGCGGTTCGTTGTCGAAGTCGCGTACCGACTCGATCCCCAGCGGTTCGAAGATGCGGCGTTCGAGGAACCGGTACAGTGGTTCGCCGCTGACCTTCTCGACGATGAGCCCGGCGAGCACGTAGCCCGTGTTGCTGTACTGCCAGCGCGTGCCGGGTTCGTAGTCGAGCGGCTGGCGGGCCCAGCGGTCGAGGATCGCCGCGGGTCGTGTCGGCTGCCGCATGTCGGCAAACGTGTAGTCCTGCGGCCAGTAGTCCTGGTAGCCCGACGTGTGGGTCAGCAGCTGGCGGATCGTGATCTCGTTCGCGCGGGTCAGTTGCGGAAAGTACTGCGCCACCTTGTCGTCGAGCGAGAGCTTGCCGTCCTGCTGCAGCAGGAGCAGTGCGGACGCCGTGAACTGCTTCGAGATCGAGCCGATCGCGTAGCGCATCGCCGGGCGGGCACGCAGGACTTTCGGCTCCAGTTCGGCACTGCCGTACGCCTGCGCGTAGACGATGCGGCCGTCTTTCACCACCGCGATCGATGCGCTCGGCACACCTGTCTGCTGCAGCACTTCGGCCGCCGCCGCGTCGATGCGCTGTGCCGTGGCCTGGTCGATAGCAGCTTCGACCGGTCGTGCGCCGGTGGAGAACGCGGCTAGCAGCAGGCTTGCCGTGGCGATGAGGTGGCTGACGCTGATCCGCATGGAGTACCTCAGGCGCTGACAGTGACTCGGAGGACGGGAATATGCACGCCCTGCAGGCGGAATGCGTCGACGACGGCTGGGTTGATCTCACCGGCGGCGGCAACGAAATCCTGCACCGCCACCCAGGGCTTGATGGCGATCGAGATGGCGTGATCGCCGAGCGCGGCGGCCGCGACGAGCGGTGCCGGATCCTGCAGCACGCGTGAATTGGAGGCGAGCACGTCCCGGACCGCACGGACGGCGAGATCGATGTCCGTTCCGTACGCGACGTTGACGGTGAGGTCCAGCTGCCGGATCTCACCGTAATTGTGCAGGATCTCGCCGGCGATCTTGCGGTTGGGGATCACGACCAGCGAAAGGTCGCTGTGGCGCAGCGTCGTGCTGAAGATCGAGATCTTGCTGACGACACCTTCCTCCCCGGCGATCGAGATGTACTCGCCGACTCGGAACGGCCGGGTGAAGATGATCGTCAGTCCCGCGGCAACGTTGCCCAGCACGCCCTGCAGCGCCAGCGCGATGCCCGCACCCGCGATGCCGAGGCCGGCCAGCAGTGGCAGCAGGTCGATGCCTAGATTCTGCAGCGCGAGCAGCAGGAACAGGAACAGTACGACGATCCGGACGACCCGCAGCAGCAGGTCGCGCACCGGCTGCTCGAGCGACAGCCGGTTGAGGCCGCGCGCCGCGAACTTCGCGACCCAATGCATCACGAAGAAGCCGGCCACCAGTACCAGCGCCGCGGCGAGCACGCGCGGACCGTATTGCACGGCCAGTTGCGTCAGGACGTCGGGGGTTTCGAGCAGCGAATCGATCGGACTGGCCATGAGCAATCCTACCGCGCCGGTTTTGGTTCGATGGTTGCGACCGGCGCCCCCGACTTCTTCCAGGCGCCGAACCCGCCGTGGAGGTGGGCCACCGGCGTCAGCCCCATGTCCTGGGCGGTCTTCGCGGCAAGCGCGGAACGCCAGCCGCCGGCACAGAAGAAGACGAAGCGGTTGCCCGAGGCGAAGAAGTCCTTGTGGTACGGGCTTGCCGGATCGATCCAGAACTCGAGCATGCCGCGGGTCACGTTGACTGCGCCGGGCATACCGCCTTCGCGCCAGAGTTCGCGCGGGTCGCGCAGGTCGATGAATGTCACGTCGGGCCGGCCGAGCAGGGCGCGCGCCTCATCGACGCTCAGCGTCTCGATTTCGGCCAGCGCCTCGTCCACCAGTTGCTTCACGCTTTTCTTCAGTGCAAGCGGCACGTCAGTCTCCAGGAAAAATGGCCACCCCGGGTATCCCGGCTTCAGAACCCGAGACCTGTCAGCGCGTTGGCGACCCGCGCACGCGTCACCTCGGACTTCATCGGGAAAGCGCGAAAAAAGTCCGCGCGCGTGAGCACGGGGTTGCGCGATCGGACGTTGGCAGCCCACTGCGCAGCTTTCGCATCCTCGCCGATCATGGCTTGCGTGGCCGACGCGATCATCGCAATCAGCACGTGCGCGCCCGGCGAGCGCGCAGCCCGTTCGGCCCACTCGGCCGCGGCGACGTCTTCGCCGACGACCATGTGGGTGAAGGCTCGCGTGCCGAGCATCGCGTAATAGAGCGGGTCGAGCGGGCTCAGTCGCATCGAGAGGTCGACGTGCGCGCGGCCCTGCAGGCCACGGCCCGCGAGCGTCTCGGTCCAGGCCTGGGCATAGATGCCTTGCGCATAGTTCGGGCTGATCGCGGTAGCGCGCTCGAGCCACGCCAGGCCGCCTTCTAGGTCGCCCGAGAGCCAGAAGGTGCGGCCCATCGTGAAGTTCACGAACGGGTCGAGCGGGTCGAGTTCCAGGCCGCGCTGCGCAAATCGACGTGCCAGGTCGGACTCGCCGGCAATGTCATCCGTGTGCCGCATGAACGCCGTCTGAAAGTGCACGAACGACAGGCCTGCGTGCGCGCGGGCAAATCCCGGGTCCTTGGCGACGGCATGCTGGAACAGCGCGGTGGCTGCGGCATTGTCCGTGCGGTTGAACCGGTACATGTGCTGCAGGCCGAGGTGATAAGCCGACCACGCATCGAGGTCCTCTGTCACCGTGAGGCGGGCAAGGTTCGCTTCGTGCAATGGGATCTGCAGTTCGAGCGCCGTCAGGATCCGCGCGCGGATGTCCTCGCGGATCGAGTGCACGTCGTCGACCGAGCCGGCGAAACGATCTGCCCAGACGACACCGTCGCTGCGCGTATCGACGAGTTCGACGGTGACGACTAGGTTCGGCCCCGCGACGTCAACGGCGCCGGACAGGCAATACCGCACCCCGAGCACGCGACCGATTTCGCGCA